>Ga0210402_10000336_pt1 | contig 54051 bp, 45 predicted proteins | sample IncBWC7MmetaG_FD_161055 | JGI IMG/M metagenome (GOLD analysis project Ga0210402, IMG submission 161055) | Forest soil microbial communities from Barre Woods Harvard Forest LTER site, Petersham, Massachusetts, United States - Inc-BW-C-7-M | ecosystem: Environmental > Terrestrial > Soil >... | reverse complement strand
GCAGCGACTTGCGTGGCGCGCGGTTGCCAGGAGCAGATTTGTCGGGAGCGAATCTTCGGAAGGCAGATCTGCGGAAGGTTGACCTGACGGAAGCGTTTTTGCCGGGGGCGAATCTGGCGGAAGCGCAGGCCAGCGGCGTGGAGTTTTTTCGGTGCGATCTGACCGGCGCCAATTTTCAGAAGGCGATGCTGCGGAATGTGAACTTCCGCGATGCGCACCTGGATGGTGCGAAGTTTGCGGGGGCGGACATGGGAATCGCGATTCTGCGGGAGACGAATCTGCAGAATGTGGATTTGTCGGGCGTGGATTTGAGCACCACGTTGATGCCGCCGGGTTGGGGCGCGAAGAAGCAGGGGGCTTAGAAATTAGAAAGAATTAACGCCCCGACCGGGTCGGGGTAAACGCCGTCCGCAGAGAGCGCCGAGAAGAGAAGAGCACGGCCAGCAATGGCTGTGCCACAAGGATGGCAATCGGGACTACGGCGTGTTAGCCTCACCCCAAGCCGGTCGGTGAAGGAATATCTTGGCGACAACCTCCCCACAATTGGACTTGCCGCGCGTGCAAGAGCGCGTTCTGGATGTGTTGCGCGGACTGCTGGAGGAATTGGGCAGTCACGGCGCCGTGGTGGAGCTATCGATTCATTCGAATCTGGATCGCGATCTGGGATTGGGTAGCCTGGAACGCGTGGAGTTGTTGACGCGGCTGGAGAGCGCGTTTGGCGTGCGCTTGCCGGATACGTTGGCGGCCGAAGCGAGTACGCCGGAAGAATTGATCGCGGCCATTGTCGCGGCACCCGGGACGCCGGTCAGCGAAGACGATGGCTTGTCCGGATTGCGGGCGAGCGCAGCGACGCAAGAGTTAGCGCAGAAGGCGGCCGATTCGATCGTGGAAAAAGCGGAAACGCTTTTGGACGTGATCCGTTACCGCGGCGTGCATGATGCGGAACGGGCCCACCTGCTGATCACGGAAGACGCTGAGAAGGGCGAGCACCACTACACATTAACTTTTGGGGAGTTGTATTCGGCGGCACAGAAGTGCGCCGAGGAGTTGGCGCGGCGAGGAGTGCCACCGGGCGGACGTGTGTCGCTGATGTTGCCGACCTCGCGGCAGTTTTTTGTTTGCTATGCGGGGATTTTGCTGGCGGGGGCGGTACCTGTGCCGATTTATCCGCCGTTTCGCGCGGATCGAATTGAAGAGTATGCGGGCCGCCAGTCGGCCATTTTGAACAACGCTGGCGTTTGCCTGTTGCTGACGTTCCGGCGGGCGGAAGCGGTGGCAAAGTTGCTGAAGCCACGCGTGAAATCTCTGCAGGACGTGGTGGAAGCAGAACAATTGTTGGAAGCCGCGGAAAAAGCGCCGCCGCCGGCTCCGGGCGCACTCCCGGCGTTCATCAGCGGGACACGGATTCGCAAAGGTAGCGACATTGCTCTCTTGCAGTACACGTCTGGGTCGACCGGCGATCCAAAGGGCGTGGTGCTGACGCACGCGAACTTGCTGGCGAATATGCGAGTGATCGCGCAGGGCGTGCAGCTTGGCCCGGAGGATGTGGGGATCAGCTGGCTGCCTCTGTATCACGACATGGGATTGATCGGGGCGTGGCTGACGCTGCTGATGCATGGCGTGCCTCTGGTGGTGATGTCGCCGCTGGCGTTTCTGACGCGGCCGGAACGCTGGCTACAGGCGATGAGCAAACATAAGGGAACGATTACCGCCGCTCCAAATTTTGCGTATGAGCTGTGCGTGCGCAAGGTTTCTGACAAAGCAATGGAAGGGGTGGACCTGAGCTCGATGCGCGTGGTGATGAATGGAGCGGAGCCGGTGAATCCGGAGACGCTGGAGCGATTCGCAAACCGATTTGCGAAATACGGTTTCCGGAGAGAGTCGATGCTGCCGGTATATGGGCTGGCGGAAGCTTCGCTGGGAGTGACTTTTCCTCCGTTGAACCGTTTGCCGCGGGTGGAGCGCGTGGAACGGGAAGCGTTCACCGCGCAGGGACGCGCCGTGCCGGCGATGGAAGGCGACGAAACGGCGATTGTATTTGTATCGTCGGGAAAATCGTTCCCGGGGCACGACGTGACGATTGTGGATGAGCAGGGCAACAAGGTTCCAGAGCGGACGGAAGGGTTTCTGTGGTTCCGCGGCCCCTCGGGAACCAGCGGCTATTTCGAAAACCCAGAGGCGACGGCTAAGTTGATGCCCGAGGGACCGGCGCAACTGGAAGGAGAATACGCCTGGCTGAATTCCGGCGACCGCGCGTTTCAGGCGGATGGGGAAGTTTTCATCACCGGCCGCGTGAAGGACATCATCATCAAGGGCGGGCGCAATTTGTACCCGCACGAAGTAGAAGAGTTGGCGGCACGGGCAGAAGGGACTCGCAAGGGTTGCGTTGTGGCGTTCGGATTGAAAGATGCAAGCAGCGGCACGGAAAAGCTGGTGATTGTTGCGGAGTCGCGGGAAGAAGATGCGGCTCGGCGGAAAAAGATTGTGGCGGCGATCAATGATGAGGTTACGCGCGGACTTGGTTTGCCGCCGGACCGCGTGGAGCTGATCCCGTCGGGAAGCATTCCGAAGACGTCGAGCGGTAAATTGCGGCGGGATGAGACGAAACAGCTTTATGCAGCCGGAACATTGGCGGCGGGCAGGCCTCCGGCGTGGGTCCAGATTGCGCGGTTGGGCACGGGAACATTTTTGCGGGAAGCGGCGCGGAGCGTCGGGCGCGCAATTTTAAACGTGCTCGAGAAAATTTACGGTGTATATTTTTCAATCGTGTTCATTTTATGGATTGTGCCTTCCTGGTTCATCGTGAAGCAGGTTAAGGATGAGAAAGCGGCGGGGCGTTTTACATCGTCCGCGTTGCATGTGCTGTTTGCACTGGCGGGAATCCGGCTGAAGGTTGTCGGCAAGGAGTACATGGATACGCCGGGGCCAAAAGTGTACGCATCGAACCATGCGAGTTATTTTGATGTGTTGCCGGTGATGATGGGGCTTGGTGTGACGTATCGCTTTGTGGCGAAAGGCGAAGTGAACGAGATGCCGTTCATCGGGACTTTCCTGAACCAGATGGGGCACTTGTCGTTCAACCGACATGACGCCGGATCTCGCCTGAAGCAGGTACGCCAGATGGAGACGTGTCTGGAGCGGGGCGATTCCGTATTTGTGTTTCCGGAGGGGACGTTTACGCGGGAGGTTGGCGTGCGGCCGTTTCAGCTGGGGGCGTTTCGCGGGGCGGTGGCTACGGGCGCGCCGGTGATTCCGGTGTCGTTGAAGGGGACGCGGAGATTTTTGCGGGATGGGTCGTACTTGCCGCGGCCAACTAGCGTGACGATTACGTTGTCGCCGCCGATTTATCCTTCGCGGGAATTGCGAGGTGATGATCCCCATCAGTTGCAGGAGATTGTTAGGTTGCGGGATCTGGCGCGAGAGGCGATTGGGAAATATTCGGGGGAGCCGATTTTGTAAGGAAAGAGAAAGTTAACGCAGAGGCGAGGAGATCGCAGAGTAACGCAGAGAAGACAAACCCAAGAGCGCAGCCAGGAATGGCTGTGCGACAAAGGCAGGAAGCCGGCGGCTAGCGCCGGCTTTTTTATCTTGTTGAATATGTCCGCAACGAGCGACAGCAGAACTGCCTCACTCCCTATTAATGGTTAAGGGTGTAGATGACCGTGATGCGGGTGTCCACTTCGATGGGGCGGCCATTGAGGATGGTGGGGCGATAGCGCCATTCGCGCACAGCGGCTAACGCCGATGGGATTAGCAATGGATCACCAGAGATTACCTCAAGCGACTCAATTGTACCGGTGGTCGAAATAATGGCGCGAAGTTCCACACGGCCCTCGTGCTGAATTTGTTTGGCCAGCGGCGGATAGATTGGCTCGACCCTGTGAATCAGTTGGGCCATTTGCGCCAGTTCACTGACGGGGCGGCGAACCAATGTTCGCGGAGGATTGTCTGGAGGTGGAGGAACTGGATGCCGGTCGGTTGAAAAACCGCCGCCGGGGGTGCCGGGACCAGAAGGCAGACCTGGGATCAAGTCGCCGGGTGAGTCGTCGCGCTCTCCAGATGCGGTTTGATCGTGAGTAACGACGATGGGTGAAATATTTGTGGGCTGACAAAAATGGCATGGCTCAGGAGTGCGGTGACCTGGGTTAGATACTGGGTGGCGGTTACCGATGGGAGCGTAGGGGGGAATCGGCGTCGCGTTTATTATCAAGAGGCGCTCGCCTTTGCTGAGAAGGGGAAACAAAACAAGCGCTACGAGAGCGAGGCTTTGCAGAACGATGGAAATGGCGACGGCACGTTGTTTGATGCGGCGGGCCCGCCTTTCGGATTGAGGATCGCCTTCGACCAGGCAACTGCTGAGTGAGCCGAATCCGTTTTCGGATGGACCGGACACACGACTGGCTTCGAAATTCATCACACACCTCCGGAAAATTTCCTGTAAGCCGTGGGATTTTGCGGCGCCAGCCTCCGGAGGTTGCGTTCCGGAGACCAGCACCGCGCTCGCAGGGATGTGAGGTGTCGACGTCCTCTGTGTTGTTTGACACCGGAGCGAGAGCGAAGTGCCCATTAAAGGTGAACCGGAAGAGGGGACTTAATGCAGAGTTCGCTGAGGTAGGCGCGCCCTTCGCCAACGGCGCTCAGGGGTAAGCAGCGCTCGCAGAGAAGAGCAACCCCTCGCAAATCGGCAAGGAGAAGTGGCTGTGGGGCTTCCATGAGGAGCAAGTAATGTATTTCTACTAGGATGGGGGGTTTGAAATACTCGGAAGGAAAATTACAAAGAGAGTTACATCCAAACGATTATTTGAGGCATCGAATGTTGCGGACGTGGATCCAAGGAGGAGTCCCCATGGAAAGGCATGTACCCGAAGTTGTCGGCGTGCGCCGCACGGGCTGGGCAGCTCTGGACCGCGATCCGCAGCAGGACGTAGTGGAATATGCTTGTCCTCATTGCGGCGCGAAAAGCCAGAAGAAGGCCCGGCGCGAGCGGACAGAATACAGGTTTACTGACGGCTTCCTGCAGGATTTGCAGGGAGAAGGTGTGCAGTGCAATTTGTGCAAGCAGTCGTTGCGGATTGTTCCGGTGGTAATGCTGCATGATCAGGATGAGGCGAAGCGGTTTGCGGCGGTGTTTTCGGATGAGCCGCTGGTTCACGCGGAATAATCGCGAACTATAAGAAGAAGAAAAGGGCGCCCAGGTAGCGGGCGCCCTTTTTGTTTGGTGCGAAAGGCTTCGCGTTAGTAGCGATCGTCGCGGTCGCGATGGTGTTCGCGGTATTCGTGTCGCAGATGCTCGCGCCGTTCGTAGGCTTCGTGGCGTTCGTGGTCCCAATGACGGGCGTCGCGACTGTAAGGACCGAAGCGCTCGATTGCCTGGCGATAGCGCGATTCGGTGTAGGAGATGCGACGATTGCAATTGTCCCAATCGTCGGCTTTTGCGGCGGGCGCGCCTGCGGCCAGGAAGAAACCGAGGGCCGCAGTGGCCAGGGCCGTTTTTCCGAGGAACGAACCGAACTTGAACGAGTGAAGTTTCATAAGATTGCCTCCAGGTGCCTGGCCCGGGCTGGCGATCGGGGGTGCATCCTGAGGATTCAAACACTTGTTTGAATAGAAGGTTGTGGTGGGACGTAGTGTGCAGAAAATGGGCTTGTTAGTAGGTACGTACAGACCTGGTCCATGGACCGCCGGCTTGTTACTCGGGATAACAGCGATCAGAGAGTAGTAAGGAGGAAAGAAGAAGTGCCGGGCGACGGCCCGGCACTTGAGGCTGAATCGAGGATTGGTTTAGTGGTGATCGTGGTCGTGATGCTCATGGTCGTGATCGTCCCAATCATGCTCGCTGCGCCAGCGATGGCCGTCTTGATCCCACCAGCGATGGGCATGTTCCCAGCACCAGGCGCGTGCTTCGGCCAGTTCGTAGCGGTATTTCGCCGCTTGCGGGCTGTCCCAGCCGTGATGTTCGGCGGCCTCGTGAAGTTTGTGATCGATGTGAATGATGCGCTTCTGGCAGTCGTCATCCGCGCCTGACAGGGCAGCGCCCGCGAAAAGGAGCGCCGCACCTAACGTGGTGGCTGCAAGAGACATGCGAATCCACGATGGATTGAATTGTGCCTTCATAGTTTCTCCGTTGAAGCCGCAGCGGAAATTGCCTGCGGCGGAATGTGAGGAAGGAAGGCCCGGGCCTGCCGAGGGCGAGTGTGGAGGAGGAAGATGCGAGTGGCAATCAGGTGAAGACCTGAGGCAAACAAAATTGCAAGTGACAGTTAATTAATTGTGGTTGACGAAGTTGGCGGCGGAAAAAACTTTGATCAATAGGCCTGGAGAAAAGGTTCCCCTTGCATGTGATATTTCTCGAGTCCCATGCGGATTTTGTCGAAGGCTTCGTCAACGCTGTCGGCGTATTGCAAATTATCGAAATCGGCCTGGCTGATGGTGCCCCAGCGGACCATGTTTTTGAGGTTGAGCACTTCGTTCCAATATTTGCGGCCGTAGATGAGGATCAAAGTGTGCTTGGGCATCTTGCCGGTTTGTGAGAGGGTCATCATTTCCCAAAGTTCGTCCAGCGTACCGAAGCCGCCGGGAAAGACAATGAGGGCTTTGGCGATTTGCGCGAACCAGAGTTTGCGCATGAAGAAATAATGGAAATTAAAGCTGAGCTCGGGGCTGATGTAGGGATTCGCAAACTGCTCGTGCGGCAATTCGATAGACAGGCCGATGGATTTTCCGCCGGCCTCGTAGGCGCCGCGATTGGCCGCTTCCATGATGCCGGGGCCGCCGCCGGAGCAGATAACAAAGCGGCGGGGACGTGGCCCGAGGGTAAGCGCCCAGGTGGTGATCTTGTGAGAAAGTTGGCGCGCCTGCTCGTAATAGGTGGACATTTCGAGAGCACTTTTGGCTTCGCGGAGATGTAGGCGATGCTTTTTAAGCCGCTCGCCGCTCCACCGGGATGTCTTCGTTTTTTTCAGGCGCGTGAGACGCGATGAAGCGGTTTCGCGGGACTCGATGCGCGCGGAACCGAACATGACAATGGAATCGCCGATGCCTTCCTTTTTTAACTGAACCAGCGGATGGATGTATTCGGAGATAATGCGAATGGGGCGCGCGGGCGTGCTGGCCAGGAATTTGGGGTCTTCATGTGGAGCTTTCGGGGCGTGTTGGGGCTTGGGGCGATTTCCGTCGGGCATGGGAATTTTCTCCATTCAAGGTGCGTTTAGATTGTAGGCAGGGTGAAGCGCCGCGGCAACGCCTTTGGGGTGGTTGGCGTCGAATTGAATACGCGCGGGCGTTCCGGGGGCAGTCTGGAGAGACTATTGAACAATTTTGCGTTTGGCGGCGATTGCCGATGAACATACGCCTGACGATATTTGTGGGAATTTTTGCAATGGCGGCGCTTGTGTTGCCGCGCGCGGGGGCGCAGGCTCCCGATGGGCCGATGATCCCGCAGCCGGGAGTGCCGGTTCAGAAGGCGCCAACTCCCATCCGGGTGCGCAGCGTGCTGGTGAATACGCCGGTGACGGTGAGAAATGAAAAAGGCGAGATGGTGCACACCCTGGAAGAGTCGGATTTTCGGATCACCGATAACGGCACGCTACAAGAAATCACGCATTTTAATTTAGGCGGGGACCCAATTTCGCTGGTGGTAGTGGTGGAAACGAGTTCGCGGATTGCGCCGATTCTGCCGCAGATTCGCAAGTCAGGAATCCTGATTTCGCAGACTGTAACCGGACCGACGGGTGAAGGCGCCGTGGTGGGATTTGACGATCACGTCAGCACTCTTTTGGATTTTACGAGCAGCAGCGATCTGATGGACAAGACGATGTCCGGACTGCCCGCGGGAATGCCAGGAACGAAGCTGTTCGATGCGATGTCAAAGGCCGTAGAACTTTTGAGCGCGAGGCCCGAGGTTTCAGAGACGGAACTGGGCCACCGGCGGGTGATGCTGGTGATCGCGGAAGCGCACGATTCGGGGAGCGAGGAAAAACTGGGCGAAGTGCTGCGGCGGGCGCAACTCGCAAACATCACGATTTACGCGGTTGGCATTTCGAGCATGAAAGCAGATTTAAAGCGAAGGCCCGAACAAAAAGGGCCTACACGCGCGACGCCGGATGGGACATTTGGCATGCCGCCACCTCCGGGGACGATTCAGACTCCGACGACAGATACAAATACGCAGGATCAAGGGGGAAGCCTGCTGGCGCTGGCGGTCTGGGCAGTGTCGCACACAAAGGACCAGGTGACCGCGCATCAACTGGAGATTGCCGCGGTGGCGACGGGCGGGCTGCACGTTTCCACGTGGAAGGACCGGACGCTTGAGAGGGTGATCGATGAAATGGGCGGGGAGCTGCATGCGCAGTACACGCTGACGTATACGCCGAACGGCGTGAACACCGATGGGTATCACGAGATCAACGTGACGGTTTTGAAGGAAAAAGAGCGGGGATTGAAAGTGCGGGCCCGGCCGGGGTATTACCTGGGTGCGCCGGAGAGTTAGAAAGGTGCGCTGGAGTCTGACGAGGACAGCCGATGGCGGGGGAGAATCACAATTTCGCAATACGGTTGGCGACGACAGACGATATTCCGGCGCTGCGCGGGTTGATTGATAAATCGGTTAGAGTTCTGCAGCGGGAGGATTATTCCGCGGAGCAGTTGGAGGCGGCGCTGGGGACGGCGTACGGCGTGGACACGCAGTTGATCACCGACGGAACCTATTACGTGGTGGAGACGTTTGGGGCGGCCGGCGAGAGAGTGTTGGCGGCTTGCGGGGGGTGGAGCATGCGCAGGACTCTCTACGGTAGCGACCATGGGCCCTATCGCGACAACGCCATGCTGGATCCGGCGCGCGATGCGGCGAAGATCAGGGCATTCTTTGTGCATCCGGAGTGGACGCGGCGTGGGATCGCGAGTTTGATTTTGAAAACGTGCGAGGATACCGCTTATGCGCGCGGGTTCCGGCGGTTTGAGATGGGTGCAACTCTGACGGGAGTTCCAATGTATGCCGCGCGGGGTTATGCGAAGGGCGAGCAGATTGAAGTGCCGTTGCCGAATGGGATGTCGCTTGCTGTGGTGAGGATGTCGAAGACCTTGGCGTAGAAGAAGGCCGGCAGGTCAAATCGCAAATCCTAAAAGCATAAAGGCGGCCGCTACAAGAATTAAGCGAGTTGGTGCCAAAAGGCGGCTTCGCGGGAGGCGAGGAGGGCGTCTTTGCGGGCGTTCCAGCGGAGGAAATGTGGTGTGCGGGTGTGCGCGGTGTGGTCTTCGCGGGCTTCCCAGACTTCATGCAGAAGGAAGGTTCCAGGTTGGTCGACGCAACCATGAAGATCGAATCGCAGGCAGCCTTCTTCCTTGCGCGAGGGCGCGAGTAGGGCGCGTAACTCGGCTTCAAGGAGCATGTGCTGGCCTTCCTTGGCGCGGAGGGTGACGACCAGTGTCACCGCATGTTTCGGAAGCTTCGTTACCCCGGCGCCGCGAGAGCGCCGGCGCGACAACCGCTCTGGCGCCTTGCGGGATTTTCGTTTGGGCATGTCGGCGGCGATTGTACTCCAAACGGCTTTAATGGCAAGGAGAAGTGAAACGCAGAGCCAGCGTGTTGGTGAACGTCGCCGCCTATTTCTGGTCGGCGTCTTTGCGGCCGACGTTCAGGCTGTCGAAGTTCAGCAGGGTGTTGAGCACCAGGGAATAGGTGTTCTCGGTTTCGCCGCGGTAAACCGGGTTGATGGAGAACAGGACGACGTGGCCGGCGCCGCTGGGCACGTCGAGCACGGCGGGGTGCTGGGCGATGTCATTTCCGCTCTCGACGAGACCGGCGATGAGCAGATCTTTGGAGTCGGCATAACGCAGGATTACGCGCGCGCGGTCGGCCGGAGGGATTACGCGCGGATTATTAAAGCGCTGATCATCGGTCGGCTGCGGAGCTTCCCAAAGTTCGTTCTCCGGCTCTTCAGGAATTGCGGAGGCAGGGCGGCCGATGACGAAATCGGGGTCGTCTTTGGTGCCGCGTCCTGTGGGCCGCGTTTTCATCTCCGGGCCGAGATGGCGGCGGCGAGCGCCAATGATGCTCGTGACGGAGAAGATGGGGCCATTGTCGCAATAGGCAGAGACCTTTTCGTCGTAGCCGTAGGCGATGGGACTGGCGGCGTCAACCAGGCGCGTGCCGACGATCGAGCCCACAATTTTCATTTTTTCGGAGGTGCTGGCCGCGACTCCATTGACCAGCCCGAGGGCGACCGCAAATTGCGATGTGTCGGTGGCCGTCAGCAAGACGCCGCCGTTGCGCACAAAAGTTTGCAGCTTCGCGAGCCCGTCCCAGCCTAGGCCAGGGCGCATATCAGGCGTCGAATCATTCTTCCCGACAAGGTTCGGGGTTTCCGGCGTGTTTAGCCACGGCAGAGGGTTTCCCCAGGAGTTCGGCGTGCCGCGCACGATGGAGATTGCGCTGGCCTCACCGGTAACGGGTGGGAAGAGGATGACGTCATACTTTGCGTTCAGGTCTGGAATTTTGGCGAGCGCCTGCGTGCTCATGTAATCGTAGGGGATTTGCAGGTTGTCGAAGGCGAGGCGCCACCAGCCTTCGGATTGCGTGCTGATCCATGTGTGGACGTAAGCGATACGCGGAGCGCGGACGAGATGCGTTTTGATGGAGGGAGCAGTCGCGAGCGCAACCGCCTGCAGGCCGAGAGTTTTCGTTGCGGAATCCAGATCGGAGCGGCTGACTCCGCGGATCAAGAAGGTGCCGCGTGAGAATTTTCGGTCGCCCGACTGGAAAGGCTCTTCCGCAGCATCGATGGTTGCGTCTTTCAGGCGATAGCGGAGGGAAGCGAGGGCGGGCTCGGCATGATTGTCGATCGCGAAGAGGGCGCCTTCGCCTTTCACGCCGCCGAAGGAGTGGAGTTCGGTGACACGCTCCATCGGTACGGAAAGGACTTTGGAATCGGTGACGCGAGTGACCTGCACGCCAAAGAGTTCACCGAGGGTCCAGGCGGTGTCGTCGTAGGGAGTGGTCTGGGGGTCTTCGGGGCTCCAGTATTGGTAATCGAGCAGCGCGTCGGCGACACGAGAGTAGGGCTGATCCATGCGGATGACGTAGCTGCCGGAGGGAAAATCGCGAGAGGTAGGCGCCGCGGGTTTTGGTTTTTCCTCGGGGTCGGCCGGTTTGGCGGACTTCTTTTCTTTCTTCACGGGTAGAGCCACCTGAAAGGCAGTGGTGGATCGTGAAATCTCGACGTGCTGCTTCAGCATGACGCGCAAAAGATCGGCTTGGACACTGGCGCGAGGATCGTCGGCCGGAAGGACGTAAGCAGCCGGGCCTTCGGCGGAGGGTTTTTGAATCGAGCGCTTCCCTTTCAGGTAGAAATTTCTCAGGAACAGGCGCTTGTTCTCGTTGAAATAGTGGAGCGAGGTGAGCAGGCCGGTTTCCTCGTAGTTATTGTTGTTGCGTTGCGACCAGAGCACTTTGGGAAACGGCGGATTGGGCCGGTACCAGGTGCGCGCATATTCCTCGGCCTGCAGCGTACGCTCGCGCGTGTCGGCGCCGCCGTTGCCGAACGTTTCGTAGAGGCGGCTGATGCCGTTGTGCATCGCGGCGAGAAACATCAGGTAACCCGGTGACCAGGTATCAAAATCGCCGTGAGTGAAAACGCCGGGCATGCCGAAACTGGTCATGTCGGCGACGTTGCGCGCGCCAATCATTTGCCATTCGTCCACGAGGATGGGATCGACCCATGCGTTATACGGGCCGTCGCCTACGGTGTTGTCGTAGAGATATGGGACGGATTCATGGAGGTCGTGGAGCACCTGGGCGTTCCAGCCGAGGTAGGTGTTCAGGACATTCTGCGTCAGCTTGAGGGTCATGCCCATGGCGTCGCGGTTGTTGTCATGCGCCACATATTTGCCCCAGTAGATGAGCGGCGGATAGAAATCCTTGGGATGGGCGAGATGCCATTTGTAGAGATCGACCATGCGGTCGCGGCCGTCCACTTCGACGACGGGCGTAATCAGCGTGATGACACCATCGCGGATTTCGCTGACGTATGGACTTTCGTCAACGGCTAGGCGATAGGCCAGCTCCATCAACGCTGTGGGCGCGCCGGTTTCCGGGGAATGGATTGTGCCGGTGATGTAGTAGACAGGGACGGATTCGCTTACGAGTTTGTCGGCTTCGGCATCATCGAGGTGGATGGTGCGCGGGTCGGCGAGTTTCGCGAGGTGCTGGCGGTTTTGCTCGAGGTTTTTGAGATTGGCCTCGGAAGAGATGGCCACGGCGATCATTTCGCGGCCTTCTTCGGTGGTGCCAATCGAGACGACTTTCACGCGTGGCGTGGCTTTTTCGAGCAGGCGCATGTATTTGTACACTTCTTCCGCGTAAGGAAGGATGCCGGGAGCGCCGGCGACATCGCCGAGGACGACTTCGGGCGTGGGGACGGTCTTGCTGGCGGGGAGATAGTCGACGAGGGGCGAGGAGAAGTAGGGCGCGGTGGTGTACTTGCGAATCTTGGCGGTGTAGGCCTCGTCAACGGGCTGCTTGGGATCGCGTGCTGCGGGAGTTTCGCCGTCGGCCAAGACGCCGCCGCCGGTTGCCAGGGTGGTGAAGAGAAGCAGGATGAGTCCCAGCCAGGACTTGTGGCCCATGAAGTCTCCTTGATGAAAGCAAAGGCGTAATTCTATCTCAGTTTTGCGTGGGAACGAACTGCGGCGTTCCATGGATCATTTTCGGAAAGAAGAAAGAGTTCACAGAGAAGAGACAAGGTTGGCCTGAGCCGTGACTACGGTGTAGAGAGGAAAGCGAGGCAGACGGGGGAGGGGATGCCGTCCGCTTGAGAAACTTTCGCGAGCGGGAACGTGAATACAGGTGGGTCGAGGAGGAAGACGGTAATCGAATCGGAATTCTGATTTTCGGTGAGAAGGAAATGGCCGCCGGGATCGACAGCAATATGGCGGGGTTCTTTTCCTCCGGCGGGAAAAAATGAGGCCGGGCCCGCCGGGCCACCTTTGCCCGGATCCGCTGAAAATAGGGCGATGGTATCGAAGCCACGGTTGGAAGCGAACAGGGACTCCCCCAATCTTCCAAGAGGAAGAAGGACGATTTCAGCGGGTTCGTTGCGGCCTTCGGAGCCCACGGGGAGAGTTGGCAAAACGCGGAGTTCGCGGAGCATTCCCTTTGCCGCGTCGTAGGAAAAAGACGTAACCGTGGAGTTGATCTCATTAAGAACGTAAAGGAATTTGCCATTGCCCGAGAATACGGCGTGGCGCGGGCCAGCGCCTGGTGCGAGTTTGGCGAAAGGAGGGTCGTTGGGAGTAATGGCGCCATTCGAGGGATCGAACCGATAGACGAGGATCTGGTCGAGGCCGAGGTCCGCTACAAGGAGGAAGCGGTTGTCGGGAGAGATTTGGACCCAGTGGGCATGGGGGGCTTCCTGGCGCTCCTTGTTGGGGCCAAGCGTACCAGCGTCTTTCACAAGGGCGGTGTGTTCGCCGAGTTTGCCGTCGGGAAGGATCGGAAAGACGGCGACGTTGCCGGAAGTATAGTTGGCGGCGAAAAGAAACTTTCCAGTTTTGTCGAACGATAGATGGCAGGGATCTTCGCCGAGAGCGGGGAGTTGATTGAGAAGGGTCAACTTGGCGGATTTGGCGTCGATGGAAAAGGCGCTGATTGTGCTTTGCTTGCCGGATTCGTTCGCGGCGTAGGCCCATTTGCCGTTGGGATGAATCATGAGCCAGGAAGGATCGGGAGTTTCGACGGCAAGGCCTCGCGCGGTGAGCTTGCCGGTTTCGGAGTCGAATTCATAGGCGTAGATGCCTTTGCTCTTCGTTTCGTGCGTGTAAGTGCCGACAAAGACGAGGTAAGTATGATCTTTGCCGGATTGGCCGAGGACGATAGAGGCAGAGAGAAGAGCGAGTGACGTGGCAGAGAAAAGAAATGCAAAGGCCCGGCGAGAAATATTCATGGGGATTAAGTTTAGCGCATAAGAAAAGAAAAAGGGGCATGTGTTGGCGTGCCCATTTTAAGTTGGTCGAAATCGCTTGGGCCGGAAAGGCGGGAGCAGAGCTCCCGCACTCCAAAGTTACTTCTTTGCTTCTTCGTCTTCTTCGTGGAGGACCGCGGCGGCGGCTACCGAGTCATCGCCGTCGAGGCGGAGCAGGCGGACGCCCTGGGTGGAGCGGCCGGCTTCGCGGATTTCGTTGGCGTGGACGCGGATGACCTTGCCGTGTTCGGTGATAATCATGACGTCGGACTCTTCGGTGACCTGAAGAGTGGAGACGACGGAGCCGTTGCGGTCGGTGGTCTTCATGTTTACGACGCCCTTGCCCCCGCGTGAGGTGATGCGGTATTCGGCGAGCGCGGTGCGCTTGCCGTAGCCCTTTTCGGAGACGGTGAGCATCAGTGTGGTGAGCGAATCCTTGATGTCCTCGTTTTCTAGTTCCTCAAGGTTCTGCGTGGTCTTCTTGCGTTCCTTGGCGATGATTTCGAAATCCGGCTGGACTGCGTCCATGCTGACGACGTAATCGTCCTTCGCGAGATCCATACCGTTGACACCACCGGCGTTGCGGCCCATGGGGCGAACTTCCGTTTCGCGGAAGAGGATGGCCTGCCCTTCGTGGCTGGCTAGAAAAATCATCTGCTTGCCGTCGGTGAGCTTGGCGCCAATGAGCTCGTTATCCGCCTCAAGATTGATGGCGATGATGCCGGTGGAACGCGGATTGGAGAATTCCGTGAGGGCGGATTTCTTTACGGTGCCGTCTTTTGTTGCCAGGAAGACGAAGCGGCCCTCCTCTTCGAGATTGGTCGCGGCGACGAGGGCGGTTAGCTTCTCGTCCTCCTGGAATTTCACCAGGCTGGAGATGGCTTTTCCGCGCGTTGCGGCGGCGGCTTCGGGAAGTTCGTAAACCTTCAGCCAGTAGACGCGGCCCTTGGAAGTGAAGAGCAAGATGTAGCTGTGCGCCGAGGCGACGAAGAGATGTTCGACGAAGTCTTCTTCCTTAGTCTTGGCGCCGATTCGGCCTTTCCCGCCGCGCGACTGGTGGCGGTAGACATCCGCAGGCGTGCGCTTGATGTAGCCCGCGTGGCTGACGGTGATGAGCTGGTCCGTGTCGGCGATGAGATCTTCGAGTTTGATCTCGTCGACCTTGTCCACGATCTGCGTGCGGCGGCCGTCGCCGTAGGCTTTGTGGACTTCGCGCAACTCGCCGGTGATGACCTGCTTGAGTTTTTTGTCGCTGGCGAGGATTTCGCGCAACTCGGCGATCAAGTCGCGGATGGACTTCAATTCCTTAATAATTTCATCGATGGAGAGCTGCGTGAGGCGGTGCAACTGGAGTTCGAGGATGGCGTCGATTTGCGCGTAGCTCAGAGTGAGCGAATTGCCGCGGCCGGCCGCTTCGATTTCGGCTGCACCGACAAAACGATACTTCCGGCCATCCAGCTTTACGCCTTCGAGTTTTTTGGATTTGCCGTTTTCGGTGATGGTTACGTCCTGTTCGCTGAAATACTTGAACAGGTTTTCCTTGGCTTCGGCGCGGCTGCCGCTGCCACGGATGACGCGGATCACGTTGTCAAGATGATCGAGGGCGATCTGGTAGCCGACCAGGATGTGTTCGCGCTCTTCGGCTTTGCGAAGCTCGAAGATGGTGCGGCGGCGAACCACTTCCATGCGGTGTTCGATGAACAGCTTGATCATCGGAATCAAGCCGAGTTCGCGCGGCTGGCCGGCGACGATGGAAAGCAGGATCATGCCGAAGGATTCCTGCATCTGGGTGTGCTTGAAAAGATTGTTGAGAATGAGCTGTGACTCTTCGCCGCGCTTCAGTTCGACGACGATGCGCATGCCTTCGCGGGAAGATTCGTCGCGAACGTCGGAGATGCCTTCGATTTTCTTGGTCTGAACGAGTTCGGCGATGCGCTCGATGAGCTTCGACTTGTTGACTTGATAGGGAATTTCGGTGATGACGATATTTTCGCGGTCCTTGCTGGCTTCTTCGATAGCGGCTTTGGCGCGCATGATGAAGCTGCCGCGGCCGGTGCGATAGGCTGCTTCGATGCCTTCCCTGCCCGCGATGTAGGCGCCGGTCGGAAAGTCCGGGCCGGGGACGATCTTCATGATTTCTTTCAGCGTGGTGTCAGGCTTTTCGATGAGGAGGATGGCGGCATCCACGATTTCGCGGAGGTTGTGCGGAGGAATGTTGGTGGCCATGCCGACGGCGATACCGCTGGCGCCGTTGACAAGAAGATTCGGGATGCGCGACGGAAGGACGACGGGTTCTTCGCGGGTCTGATCGAAGTTGGGGATGAAGTCGACGGTTTCTTTTTCGAGGTCGGCGAGAATGTCTTCCGTGATTTTGGCCAGGCGCGCTTCGGTGTACCGCATGGCCGCCGGGGGATCGCCGTCAACGGAGCCGAAGTTACCCTGGCCGTCGATCAGCGGGTAACGCATGTTGAAATCCTGCGCGACGCGGACGAGGGCCGGATAGATTACCGCTTCACCGTGCGGATGATAGTTACCGGAGGTGTCGCCACAGATCTTGGCGCATTTGCGGTAGCCGCGATTGGAGGCGAGGCCGAGGTCGTTCATGGCGACAAGGATGCGGCGCTGGACGGGCTTGAGGCCGTCCCGCACGTCGGGGAGCGCGCGGGCGATGATGACGCTCATTGCGTAGTCGAGATACGACTTGCGCATTTCGGCTTCGATATCGATGGGAAGGAGTATTGATGTGTTCTGCTCGTCTGCCATATGTCCTCAGCCTTCGCTCGTTATGGTCCTGCGGTAATGCACTCCAAAGCTTGATTCAGTGATTCGTGCGTTCGATCGCGAATGCTTTGACGGTGTCGAACGCGTCTGCTGCGTTAGTAAAGCGCCTGGTTGCAAATTCAGCTTCGATCAAGCGTAAAAAAGATTCGCATTCGGCCTGATCGCCAAGATTGATTGCGATGCCCTTTTCGTTGTCGGGCGTGGACGTGGGTACGGCGCGAAATTCGCTGACGCTCAGTCCGCGCAGTCCTGGCAATGTTGTCCAGCCCAACTGGTAAAACATTTTTCCTAAGTAGGGACACGATATATCGTGTCCTTATTGATTAAATATCGAGATTGACTACTTCGAGGGCGTTGTCCTCGATGAATTTGCGGCGCGCTTCGACGTTTTCGCCCATGAGCGTTGTGAAAATATCTTCGGCGGCGACGGCGTCCTCGAGCTTCACCTGAAGCAACGTGCGGGTGTCCGCGTTCATGGTGGTTTCCCACAGCTGTTCGGCGTTCATTTCGCCCAGGCCCTTGAATCGGGTGATGGTGAAATCTTTTTTGGCGTCTTCCATGACGTAGTTGAGGACGTCGGTGGCTTTTTCCCGTGTGACTTTCGTGCCGTTGCGCGCGACGGTGAACGGCGGGTGGTTGAATTCCTCGATTTGCTTGGCGAGGGCACGCAGGCGCTTGTACTCGGCGGTCGAGGCGACGCCCCAGCTGATTTTCTGGTTGTGCGGAAGACCGAATTGAATTTCGTAGAGGCTGTGTTCCTCGTCGAAGGCGATTTTGCCTTCGAGTTTGAGCTTTGACTTATCGATCTCTTTGAGAAGTTTCTCCAGTGCCTTCTTGTCTTCGAAATCCGTTTTCTTTTCAAGGCCGCTTTCCGCGAGGAGTTCGACGAGGCCGGGTTCCCGCAGGCGGCGGCCGAGTTTGGCGGCGGCGGCATCGTATTCTTGAACATTCAAGAGGAACGTGGTGAGGCGAGCGCCTTCGAGATTTACGCCTTCCTTAGCCTTCACGATGTGATCTTCGGTGGCACGCTTCATCAGTTCGCGGGCAAACTCGCGATCATCCCGGATGTAGCGTTCAGTCTTGCCTCGCTTGACACGGTAGAGAGGCGGCTGGGCGATGTAGACGTGGCCGCGCTCGATGAGTTCCTTCATGTGGCGGAAGAAGAAAGTGAGCAGCAGGGTGCGGATGTGCGAGCCGTCGACGTCCGCGTCGGTCATCAGAATGATTTTGTGGTAGCGAAGTTTGCCGGCGTCGAAATCGTCTTTGCCGATGCCGGTGCCGAGAGCGGTGATGATGGCGCGAATTTCTTCATGGCCGAGCATTTTGTCGTAGCGGGCTTTTTCGACGTTTAGGATTTTGCCCTTGAGGGGAAGGATGGCCTGGTATTTGCGATCACGCCCCATCTTTGCGGAGCCGCCGGCCGACTCGCCCTCGACGACGAATAGTTCGCAGCGGGCGGGATCACGCTCCTGGCAATCTGCGAGCTTTCCGGGCAAGCCGCTCGAATCCATGGCGGACTTGCGGCGCGTAAGTTCGCGGGCCTTACGGGCGGCTTCACGGGCGCGGGCGGCGTCAATACACTTGCCGATGATGCGGCGCGCGACGGTGGAATGCTTGTCAAACCAGTCGCCAAGCTTTTCGTTTACGAGTTGCTCGACGTCGCCCTTGATGTCGCTGTTGAGCTTCCCTTTGGTCTGCCCTTCGAACTGGGGTTGGGGCAGGCGGACGCTGACCACAGCGACGAGGCCTTCGCGGACGTCGTCGCCGGAAATGGTAACTTCGTCCTTCTGCTCCTTGAGCATGCCGGCGTTGGAAGCGAAATTGTTGATGGTGCGCGTGAGTGCGGAGCGGAAACCGGAGAGGTGCGTGCCGCCGTCGACGGTATTGATGGTGTTGGCGAAGGAGAATACGTTTTCGCCGTAGGTATCGTTGTACTGCAGGGCGATTTCGATTTCGACGTTGCCCTTTTTGCCTTCCATATAGATCGGGGAATCGTGGAGGCTGGTCTTGCCACGGTTGAGGTGCTTGACGAATTCGGCGATGCCGCCGGTAAAGCGGAATTCGGCGGATTTTTCGGAACGCTCGTCGTTGAGGGTGATTTTCAGACCCTTATTCAGAAAGGCGTATTCGCGGAGTCGGGTGGCCAGCGTGTCGTAACTGAAGGTGGTCTTTTCAAAAATGCTCGGATCCGGATGGAAGGTAACTTTCGTGCCGGTTTTGCGGGTCTTGCCAGTCTGCTTCAGCTTGGAGGTGGGCTTGCCCTTTTCGTAGGACTGCTCCCAGACGGCGCCATCACGCTGAATTTCGAGCTCGAGCTCATCGGAAAGAGCGTTGACGACGGAAACGCCGACACCGTGAAGACCGCCGGAAACTTTGTAGGTGTCGCTGTCGAATTTTCCGCCGGCGTGAAGAACGGTAAGAACAACTTCCGCTGCCGGACGCTTTTCGGTAGCGTGCATGTCAACGGGAATGCCGCGGCCGTTGTCGATCACCGTCACGGAGTTGTCGGCGTGAACGGTGACGTTCACTTCATCCGCGTAGCCGGCCATCGCCTCGTCGACGGAGTTGTCGACGACTTCCCACACAAGGTGGTGGAGACCCATTTCGCCGGTCGAGCCGATGTACATCGCGGGGCGCAGACGCACGGCTTCGAGGCCGCCAAGAACTTTAATGGATTTCGCGTCGTACTGATGGCCGGTCTTAACAGCGGGAGTTTCTTTATCGCCCATTTGCTCTCCTGACGTGCAAGCCTGCGGCAACCCGGTCGCGCGGAACGGCGCTTTCTACACAGAGAAAGTTCCGCCAACGACCGCTCAAAACATTTTTTGCGAAGCAAGGAAAGGCGTGATGTCGGAATCCTGCAACCGTCGCCTCACCCTTTGGCTGCGATCCCACTGGGCCGGATCGGAGCTCGTAGGGCTTCCTGCTTCATCCCATCCCGCGATCCGGGACGTGGCGAAGACTTATGTTCTCCAGGCTGCAAGACCTGCTCCTGGCGCACAGCGTTCGTGGTCCAGCGGTCCTGGCGGACGTGTCGATTGGGGGGAAGAACGACCGATCGACAACAGCTAAATTTTACTGGAAAAGGGGGAGATTCTCAAGCAGGAGGATAGGGGTTGTGGATAAATAAGTGTCTGTTTTTCAATAATTTACAAACACATCTGGTAAGGGCTTTACGGGGCAGGCAGGTTTGGGTCGATCGTGAAAACCAGTCTGTCGTTTGGGCGGAATTGGAGCTTCAGACATGTGCCGGAAGGTGGTAATAATCGGGTGAAATTTGGCGCGGACCTTTGTTAAAACTCACTGCTTTTGACTGGCGGGTTCTGAGATTCCAGATTGGAATATCAAACGTTGGAGCAAACAAGTTTGAGATCACAAAATGTGAGTTCACGTTTCGAGCAGGAAGTTTCAAAAAAAATCAGATGCGCATGGGCATGATGACGTAGCGGTAGCGATAGCTTTCGTCGGCGAGGGGGCGCATCTGGCCAGCGGATTGTTCGTCTTTGAGTTCGATGCTGATGGGGCCGTCGGCCGCGGCGGCGAGAAAATCGAGCATGTAGCTGGAGTTGAAACCGATGGCGATGTTGTCGCCTTTGTAATCCTTGTCGATGGTTTCTTTGGCTTCGCCGTATTCGGGGCTGGAGGCGGAAATTTCCACGCCTTCGCTGGAGACGGCCAGCTTTACGGCATGTGAGCGTTGGTCGGCGAGTTGAGAAACGCGGCGGACAGCGTCGCTAAGTTCGGCGCGCTCGAGGACCACGGTCTTGTTATTCTCGCGCGGAAGAACCGCCTCGTAATTGGGGAACTGGCCAGTAAGAATGCGGGAGATCAAGAGCCGGTGGCCTACCTGGAAAAAGAGATGGCTTTCGTCCTTCGCGAATTCCATGTGGGCATCGGAGCCGGCGGCTGCGGAAAGCTTTTCGACTTCGTCCATGGCTTTCTTGGGGATCAAGACGCGCACTTCGCCGTTGAGGCCAGCGAGTTTCTGATCGGTTTCGGCCAGCGCCAGGCGATGGCCATCCGTGGCTACCATGGCGAGCGTATCGGGCTTGAGGATCAGCAGGCCGCCGTTCAAAGTGTAGCGGGACTCTTCCATGGAGATGGCGAATTTTGTTTTGGCGATTAGACTTTCGAGCACCGCAGCGGGGAGTTTGACCAGTGTGTGTGGCATCGCTGGAAGCGCGGGGAAATTTTCCCTAGCCATGCCAACGAGCTTGTATTTCTTCTTGTCACTGACGATTTCAACCCAATGATTGTCGAGCAGTTTGAACCTGATTTCGCCTTCGGGGAGGAGTCGGACGAGTTCGAGAAGTTTCTTGGCGGGGATGGTACCGGCGCCCTCTTTTTTGACTTTGGCTTCACAGGACGTGCGCACGCTCAGCTCAAGGTCAGTGGCGGTAATCGTGACCAGGCTGCCTTTGGCCTCAACCAGGAGATTCGAAAGAATAGGGATAGTAGTCTTACGTTCCACGACGCCTTGCGTAGTAGTAAGTTCATTGAGCAGCGCGGACTTCGTTACGCTGAATTCCATGGATTGGCTTTCCTCACGTGCGGTACCGGTTGCCGTCATGTGGCTTTCCCCCGCTGAAATAACCCGCTGACGTACTGTACTCGCTTTTGTGCCAAGTATAAAGCGCGCAGGCGGCGCGCAGACTGTGGAAATGCAGCGGTCTGAGGATTTCCTGCAACGCATGTGCCGGCTGAAGAAAGGAGGAATTTCACAGACACAAAGGCTTTCACAAAAACAGTCAGAGAAAAATAAACACATAAAGCTTGTTGTTGTGATGAGCGCTGTGGATTAGTGCAAAAGCTCATAGACGCATGCTCCGCTTGATGATTCTTCCGCCAGTGTCACGTGGATTTCCGGGCGCAACTGCGGAAAAAGGGAGCGGTAGTCCCGGACGGACCCAGTTGCTCCACTTCCGTGCACATATGATCCGCAACATTCCCACGCGATATTCACGGGTTGCTAACAGGGCTTCCACGTGACGAAAACTGGTGCGGGGCATCCCACCTAAGTAGAATTTGGGACAGATATGCACAGAAAGGTCGGTCCAGGTTTAGTTCTGCCGGGATCTTTCTCGGTCAAAGGAGAAGACAAAAGATGTCCACCGTTTTAATTACAGGGGCGAATCGCGGACTGGGTCTGGAATTCGCGCGACAATACGCGGCTGATGGATGGGATGTAATTGCAACTTTGCGTAATCCTGACAAGAGCGAAGAATTACAGCAACTGCAGAAGAAGAACAAAAAGATATCTTTGCAGGCCCTGGATGTGACCAGCGATGAAGCGGTCAAACAGTTAGGGGAAACTCTGGGCGGCAAACCGGTAGATTTGCTTCTGCTGAACTCGGCCATTTACACGCGAAACGGAACCAAACTTGGCGAACTCAATTTTGCTGGATGGCGCGAGTCTTTTGAAACAAACGTGCTGGGAGCGATCCGGGTGGCGGAGGCGCTGATCGAAAACGTGGCGGCAAGCAAGCGGAAACAGATCGCCGCAATCAGCACGGGGATGGGGTCAATCGAAGCACTGGGAACCACGATCGGGTTTGGAATCGCCTATCAATACAGGACAACCAAAGCGGCGTTAAACATGACGATGTCGATCCTGGCTAAAGAAGTCGAGCCGCGGGGAATCAGCGTGGTGATATTCAGTCCGGGATGGGTGCAGACGGACATGGGAGGCGCGAATGCCGCGCTGACGCCGGAGCAGAGTATTGGAGGCATGCGCAAGGTGCTTGAAGGGAATCCGATGGAGCGGACGGGGAAATTCTTGGGCTACGACGGCGCGACATGGCCGTGGTAACTGAGGTTGGAGGAGATTTTCCGACGGAAGTGGAACAGGTAGGAGGTTGTTACTGCAGGGCGTCCATCAGGCGCGTGATGGTGCGATTCAGCTCTTTGTCGGAGCGGCGAAGCTCTTCGATCTTGTTGATCGAGTGAAGGACGGTAGTGTGATGTTTGCCGCCGAACTGACGGCCGATCTCGGGGAGCGACGCGGTGGTGAGCTGCTTGACGATGTACATGGCCACCTGGCGCGGGAAGGCAATGGCCCGGGTGTTGCTGCGAACCTTCAGATCCTGTTCGCGCAAATTGAAATGTTCGCTGACGCGCTTCTGGATCAGATCGATGGTGACGCGCTTTTCCTGCGACGCGATGATATTGCGAAGAACCTGCTGCGCGGTGGCGAGGGAAACAATGGTGCCGGTCAGCGAAGCGTAGGCCATCAATCGCGTCAGAGCGCCTTCCAGCTCACGAACATTGGACTTGATGGCGCGGGCGATGTACTCGGCGACGTCGTCCGGCAGATGGAAGCGATCGTTTTCCGCTTTCTTCTGAAGGATCGCGATCTTTGTTTCCAGGTCCGGCGGTTGAATGTCCGCGATCAATCCCCATTCAAACCGCGAACGAAGGCGCTCCTCAATCGAATTGATGTCCTTCGGCAAGCAGTCGGAGGAAATCACAATCTGCTTTTGCTGCTCATAAAGCGCGTTGAACGTGTGGAAGAACTCTTCCTGGGTACGCTCTTTTCCGGCGATGAATTGGATGTCATCCACAAGAAGCACATCGACAGTGTGGAAGCGATCCCGGAAGCTGATCATGCGGTCGAAACGCAGCGAGTTGATAACTTCGATCGTAAATTTTTCGGCGCTGACGTAACTCAGACGCATAGCCGGATTGCGCTTCTTGATGGTGTGCCCGATGGCATGCATCAAGTGGGTCTTGCCCATACCGACGCCACCGTAGAGGAAGAGCGGGTTATAAGCCTTGGAGGGTTGCTCGGCCACTGCGCGAGACGCGGCGTGCGCAAACTCATTGGATTTGCCAACGACGAAGGTGTCGAAGGTATAGCGCGTATTGAGTTGATGATCGCTGCTTTCAAAATCCAGTTTGGCTTGCTTGGTGCCATTCACCGCGGGAGCGGGCTGCACGGGTTCTTCCTCGGTGCAGACGTACTGCACTTTCATCTGAGGGGTGCCCATTTGGTGAAAAACAGCTTTTACAATTTCTCCGTAGGTGCGAGTGAGCACCTGGCGGAAAACGGTACTGGGAATCTGGACGTAGAGTGTATCCCCTTCCGCGCGGTTGAGCCGAGTGGGCTGAAACCAGGTGGAATAGGTGTTGATGCTGACCCTGGATTTAATCAGATCGAGGAACTTATCCCAGAGATTCTGCACTTCTTTTTCACGTCCAATTTGGGTAGCTGTCGTCATCAGAAAAGGCCAAACCTAGACCATTTCCACAGGTGTGTAAAAGCTGTGGAAAGCCAATTTCGTCCTAATTCTTCAAGCCTTGGAGTTCTTTCCCGCGCCGGAACGATTGGTCGTTGCCCCTGTGGACCTGCGCGGACCTTTCAGACCTGCTGAACCAAGCACCATTGCTTTCAAACTGCGTTGGATTCTCGCGCACTGTTCCGGTGGGAGCAAGCGAAAAGTGCGCGAAGGGGTTCAACGAAGTTCACATGCCATGCACAACTTTTCCACAAGCACGGGAATTGTGCAAGTCGAAAGAAAATCGCAAATTTTGCCTGAAAAAATCATGGTTTAGGCGCGATCGAAAATGTGATTGCACTCTTTCAGTGCAAAGCGACCTGAGGAAAACTCGGTGAATTTTAATCAGGGTTTTCGGTCCGGCCGGGCAAATTCGTAAACGCCAATGGGATCTGCGCCGATAAGCAGGCGATCTTCTTCGACGAGGATCACGTTCGCTTCGATGCGCGCGCCGTCCTTGGTGTAAATCTGATACTCCGAACGGCGATTTCCTTCCTTGTCGAAGTGAAGAAGCGTGTTGTGCAGGGCGAGCCAGACGTCGCCATTAACCGGGTCCACGCCAAACGCAGTGAGAATCGGCCGGAGAGACGGAGGCTCGGCACGTTTTTCCTGGTGTTCAATTTCCCTGCGGCGGGCGCGCGCCTCTGAAAATGCATCGATGCTTGTAAATTGGAAATCCTGTTTGGCGAAACCGAACCGGTCGTACTGGCGGACCAAAGACTCGGGCAAGTAGGTGTATCCGTAATAGATGTGGCCGTCGGGATCGGAAGCCAACCGGCCGATGCTCGCGTAACGGTTGAGGTCGTCGCGTTCTGAGAGCTGTTCCGGATCGCCAAATTCACGGACGACCCGGCCGTTGGGGCCGAACACGGTGATCAGGTGAATGCCGCGCGGCGCGGTCACGGCAACTTCTCCTTCGGGAAGCGCCGCCAGCGAGGTCGGGGAATTAAATCGCATCGAGCGCAGCAGGACGCCCGCGGGAGAAAAAACGTTGACGAGATTGTAGCCGCGATCCGCGACGTAGACATTGCCCTGGGCATCCACGTCGCAGTCCTCGCCAAAGGAAATCGGCGGATGAGCGGTTTTGTCGGTGGCAGGAGAAGACTCAGGCACCCCGATGATGGTTAGCTGCTTTTCCTTGGAGTCGAAAACAACGATGCCCACGTTGGGGGGAGCGAGAAGATAGTATTTCCCGTCATGTCCATGCCGGAGGGCGCGAAGTCCCGGCCCGACGGACGGGAAGACCCGGCGGCGAGCCATGAGTTGATCGTCCACTTCAGACGCGGCGGACCCCAGCCCGAGAGCGAGGACACAAGTAGCCGCCGCGGCGGCGAGGAATTTTCCAAATTTCCAATGCATGGTGTTTCAGATTACCGCAGACCGTCCGCGGTTGCCTCTCTGTTTGACTGGTTGCCGCAAAGTTCCGGTAAAACCGAAAAAGCTCAATCGATGCGCAGGCGCAGCCGCTCAATGGATTTGGCGGCAAGGCGGCCAGCTTCGTTGCGCGGGGCGGTTTCGTCGGTTTCGATCAGCACCGCGTTCATCTGAATGTCGCCGGTGGCCACCTCGAAGCGTGCAGGCAGGCCATCCAGGAATTTCTTGATGATGCCTCCGCGGTCCATGCCGATCACGCCGTCGTGCGGCCCGGTCATGCCAACGTCGGTAATGTACGCGGTGCCTTTGGGGAGCACATGCTCGTCCGCGGTGGCCACATGGGTATGTGTTCCGACCACCGCAGTGACGCGGCCGTCGAGATACCACCCCAGCGCGATTTTTTCGCTGGTGGTTTCCGCGTGTATGTCCAGCAGGACAAACGCAACGTCGGCCGGAAGCTTGGCCAGTTCCTCGTCTGCTTTCTTGAACGGGTCGTCATTGGCGGCAAGAAAAACGCGCCCTTGGAGATTGAGAACGGCGAACTTTACGCCCTTTTTGGATTCGCCCACGAATAATCCACCGCCCGGATTGATGGCTGCAAAATTTGCAGGACGTAGCAGCCGCGGCTGGTGCGGAATGTACTCGAGAATCTCTCTGCGATCCCAACTGTGATTCCCGCCGGTTAGCACCTCGATGCCGAGGCCCAGCAGCTCTTCGGCGATTTTCGGAGTGATGCCGAAGCCGGAGGCGGAATTTTCGCCATTGGCGATAACCAGATCGATCTGGCGGTGCTCGACAAGGTCGGCGAGGCGTTCCTGAACGATGAGGCGTCCGGGAGAGCCGACGATGTCGCCGATGAAAAGGGTGCGCATGTTTAAAGTCGAGAACAGTAATCAGCGATCGGATAGCAGGAAGCTAGGACTGCAAGCCCTAACCTGCGGATGACTGGCAGTGGATCGCTGTAAACAGCAAAATGGAGCGGACTGCTTGGCCGTGGGTAGCTAGGCCGTGAACCTCTGAAATAGGTGGGTACCACGAGCCGGCCATTAGGCTTTCCTGCCCCGGCCGCGGGTTTCGCTGGAAATCCGCCGGCGGGACAGGCCGTGCACACAAGCCGACTATCCGCAGCACCCCAGAGATTCGTTACGGTTCAAACGGCGTTCGCAACCACACCTGCTTCGAAGTACCGCTCCGGCAACTATTATCCTCTCCCAGGGAAGTTCCGTCCAATGGGGGACCTCATTCGGTTTCCAGCAACAGCCGTGGGGAGCTCAGCCGAAGTGCCGGTAGCCGTCCCAGAACTCACGCCAGGGTTTCTTCAGGCTCCGGCAGACGTAGATATCCGGATGATCGACCGTTTCCTCATTATCCACACCGAGCCGGTTCCAGGAATGCGCCGCGACCCGGCAGGAAGCGAAATTCTTGGCCAGAAAACCGGCAGAGTGCCCCAGAACAATCAGGGTTTCCGGCGGCGGATCGCCGTAACCTCTAGCCCAGAAAGAATTGACGCCACTGATGACCGGAGGGAGTCCGTACTTCGGACCGAACAGATTCATGGCTCCTGCTTCGCCGTAGTTGGCGGCAAGGATTCCGAGGCGCGCGCGTTCTTCCGGCGGAAGAGAGTCGCGAACCTGGGCGACAGTTTCAACCAATTCCGGCCAGCCGATTTCTTCGACGAAGTCTCCTTGCACTTTGCTGGCGACGTCCCACCATTTCGAATGGACCGGAGCGAGAGGCAAGGCCAGCATGGCAGCCATCACGATGTCGACAGTCAAGACGAGCAACGCAACCACCCGGAGCATGGCGGGCCAGCCGCGGTTCAGAGAAGCCAGCCAACTCTCTCCCCACACGCTGCCCGCGGCGTAGGTCATCGGATACGCAGCTGCGAAATAGTAAACGCGGCCTTTCAGAATCACGAAGAGCACAAGCGGAACGATAAACATCCACCCGGTCGCGCGGAGTCGTTTTCCGGCCGGGGCGAGCAAGAAATAGTAAAGACCGGCGAGGCAAAGCGGAAACGCCAGGAGCGTCATTTTCAATTGGCCGGGGAGAAAATTCTGCGTCCTGCCCTGGCGGACGTCGCGTTCGTGGATGTGCCTCAGAAAATCCAGTGAGATGAAATGGTTCTGGGCCTGCCACAAAAGATTTGGAAGAAAAATCAGGATCGAAAGTCCCACGCCATACCAGAGCCATTTGCTGCGCAGGTAGCGCCGCGCATCCGTGAATAAAACTCCGGCGACAATGCCAATGGCAAAAACGCCCATCGTGTATTTGGAGAGCAAGCCGAAGCCGATCGCGGAACCAATGGCGAGCCACCAGCGCGGATTGCCTGACACCAACAAACGCACCATGAAGTAGGCGGCGAGCACCCAGCAGAGATAGTCGAACGAAACATACTGCATCAGCGCGCCCCCGCCGAGGCAGAACGGCAGCCCGGCGAATGCAGCGACCAGTTGAGCACCGCGGCCTCCGCCCATCTCCTTGGCCATCAGACCCGTGAGGACAAGAGCGACTGCTTGTGCGAGCGCCGCGAACAGGCGAAAACCGGGAAGCGTGGGTCCGAAGAGCATGAGTGATATTCGCCCGAAGAACGGAGTAACCGGTGGGTAAGCGACGTAGCCCCAGGCCAAGTGGCGCGCGTCGTCGAGTGTGGCGAGTTCATCGCGGTGGATGCCGTAACGCTGGCCCACAAGCATGTGAACGATGAGGGTGGCGAGCGCGAGATAGATCAGCAGAGCGGTGTCGCCAGACCACGGTGATTCTCTCTGGGCCGTTTTTGGATTCACGGATTGCTGCGAAGGAGAAAAGTTCGAGGGCAAGGCGCAAAACTCCCGGAAGAGATTTTCGGGTCGATCCGAGCGCACAAATCATAACAGCAGATAAGCTCGCGGAGGAGATGGAACAGAAAGCAACTGCCGCACCCCAGCATCGAGATGCGGCAGTTGGGATTTCAGACCAGATGAGGATCAGGGCTTGGGTTGAGGCGCCGGAGGAGCTTGTTCCTTTGGAGTAGCCTTGGGCTGCTCTTTCGGTGCATCTTTCGGAGCTTCCTTCGGTTGTTCCTTAGGGGCCGCCTTTGGCTCTATCGAAATCAGCTCGACATCGAAAATCAGCGTGGAGCTCGGGCCGATCGGAGAGCCAGGAGCACCGCGCTCGCCGTAAGCGAGGTCCGACGGAATGTAGAGTTGCCACTTGGAGCCGACGGGCATGAGCTGAATTGCTTCCGTCCAGCCTTTGATGACGCCGCCCACGGGAATTTTCAGCGGCTCGCCGCGTTTGTAGGAGCTGTCGAACTCGGTGTTGTCCACCAGGGTGCCGCGATAGTGGCAGAGCACAGTGTCTTCCGCGGTCGGCTTCGGGCCGGTGCCTTCTTTGATAATCTTGTATTGCAGACCGCTGGGGAGAGTGACAACACCTTCTTTGGTCTTGTTGGCGGCGAGGAAGGCATCTCCGGCTTTTTTGTTCTCGACCGCAGCAGCTTTCACTTTGGCTTCTTCCTTGGCACGCACTTCGGTTTGCAATGCGGTCAGGGCCGCTTTGGCTTCTTCGTCGGTCAGCAGGAGTTTGTTGCCGGCGAGGACGTCTCTCAGGGCGCGGGACAACACGGCAGGATCGATCTCGACGGAATCGCGCTTCAAGTTCTTGCCGATATTCATGCCGATGGCGTAGCTGGCTTTATCTTTCGTGGTTTTCAGAGTGAGAGGCGCCTGAGTTTTCGTGGTAGCCGCGCCGGTCTTAGCCGCAGGCGTCTGAGCAGGCTTTGCCGCAGTCGCGGGTTTCGCCGCAGCAGGCGAGGTTGACGGTGGATTCGCGGCCGGAGTCTGCTGTGCCGGAGTGCTGGCGGCCAGAAAAAGTCCCGCGGCGGAGAGAGAGATTGCGATAAATGTTGTTTTGGACATAGACAGCTATTGTGGCATCCCTCGCGCCCGGCGACAAATTGAAAGCGGCACACTCTGCGGCTCGCGCGCAACTGGAGCCTTCGCTACAATGGCTCCGCGGGAGAGGAGACGACTGAGATGAATTACCGGCGGTTTGGACGAACGGGGTGGAAGGTCAGTGAGATCGGGTATGGGATGTGGGGGCTTGCTGGTTGGACTGGGTCCGACGACGCGGAGTCCATGGCGTCGCTGCGCCGCGCCATCGAACTTGGTTGCAATTTTTTTGATACCGCGTGGGCATACGGGGACGGCAAGAGCGAGCAAATCCTGGGGAAAATTGTCCGCGAGTTCGAGAGCAAGAGTTCGGTCGGCGGACCAGACAAACACTTGTATGTGGCCACGAAAATTCCGCCTAAAAATCGCCGCTGGCCAAGCCGCCGGGACTTCATATTGGATGATTGCTACCCGCCTGCCTACATCGAGGAGTACATCGAAAAGAGTTTGAAGAACCTGGGGCTGGAGACAATCGACCTGATGCAACTCCATACCTGGGAAGACCGGTGGCTAAATGACGAGAGATTGCCGCGGGCGATTGAGAACATGAAGAAGAGTGGGAAAGTGCGGGCGTTTGGGCCGAGCATGAACCGATGGGAGCCGTCGAATGGCATCCGCGCGGTTTTGGAGGGTCATGCCGAGGCCGTGCAGGTGATTTACAACATTTTCGACCAGAATCCGGAGGATGCGTTGTTTCCGATTTGCCGGATGAAGGAGTGCGCAGTGATCGCGCGCGTGCCGTTCGATGAAGGGACGCTTACCGGGACGCTGACGCTGGATTCGAAGTGGCCCGCCGGCGACTGGAGGAATACATATTTTGTGCCGGAAAATTTGAAGTCGAGCCTGGAGCACGCGGAGGCGCTTCGGCCTCTGGTGCCGGCGGGCGATACGATGGCGGAAATGGCGCTGCGTTTTATTTTGAACAATCCCGATGTGAGCACGATCATTCCGGGGATGCGGAAACTGAAGAACGTGGAAGCAAACATTTCGGCGGGGAAAGCAGGCGGGTTGCCCGAGGAGTTGCGCAAGAAATTGCGGGCGCATCGGTGGGACCGCAATCCGACGTCGTGGTCGCAATAACAGAGGAACCCATGAGCGCCAGCATAAAAGTGGAAATCTTTCACCAGACGTACTCGATTCAGGGCGATCTTGACGAAGTGTACATTCGCCGCATCGCGTCGTATGTGGACGGGAAGATGAGAGCGATTTCGGAGATGGCGTCGACGATTGATACGCAGAAGGTGGCGGTGCTGGCGGCACTGGCGATTGCGGATGAATTACACCGCTTGCGTGAAGAGCGCGGGGAACGCGAGGAGATTTTGAAAGAGCAAGCGGAACGATGCCTGACGCTGGTGGAGCGGGCGCTGCGGAAGACGGAATGACCAGATGAGCGAGGCCAAACGAACCGCAGTCATAACAGGGGCCGCACGAGGAATCGGAAGAAAAACAGCAGAGGTATTGGCAGAGCGGGGATACAGGCTGGCACTCATTGATCCGCAGGTGCCCGAGGACACCCTTAAATCCGCGCGTCAGCATGGGGTCGAAGCGCTGGGTTGGGCGGGAGTGTCGCCGACGAAGCTGCGGTCGCAGGATTTGCGCTGGAAGTTCACGAGCGGTAGGGGCGGTCGCGTCCATTGCCGGCCTGGTGGGGATCGCGGATCGTGCGGCATACAATGCGTCGAAGCACGGGCTGATTGGGCTGACGCGAACTCTGGCCGCCGAATGGGGTGGACGCGGCGTCCGGGTGAACGCTCCTTGTCCCGGCTGGGTGAAAACAGAAATGGACGATGCTGACCAGTCCGCTGACACTTATCTGCACAGCGACATTACGGGGCGCGTGCCGATGGGCGGTTTGCGTGCGCGAGTCTAACTGGTGCGCAGGGTCGCGCCAAGATTTTCTTCAAGCGCCGCGATCATTCGAGCCGAATAGTCGTTGATTTGTGCTTCGGTCAATGTGCCTTCACGGCTTTGGAAAACGACTCGCACGAGAAGTGAATACTTTCCGGCGGGGACATTTTTGCCGCGGAAGAGATCAGCGGCTTCCACCGACGCGATTTCAGCCATGCCAAGCGACTGGATGGTCCGCTGTACTCGCCCGAACGTGACGCCGTCTGCGAGGAATAGCGAGAAATCGCGCTCGACCGCAGGAAAACGCGGCAGCGGCTCGTAGCGACGATTGTTCTTCGTTCCGTAATACATGCAGTAAAGCGGGCCGAGATTGATCTCCGCCAGAAACACATCTTGGCGAAACTTGAATTTTTCGGCGACGCGCTTCGCGAGTTGTCCCGCAGATCCAAGCGCGGGACCCGATTCCTTGCCAAGGGAAATTGCGCCGCGGCGCGCGGGGTTCAGCCAGTCGGGGCCGCCGTACTCCCACCGGAGGCCGCCGGAGAGGGCGCCGATGGCATCAAGATCGCCCTTGAGATCGGCAAACGTGTAGTCGCGCGACGGATCGTAGAGAGCCTGGGGGCGCGCGGCGCCGGTCGCTCCGATGGAAAGGACGCGTGTTTCCACTGGCCGGCCTTCCAGAAAACGGTAGTGGCTGCCAATTTCGAAGAGCCGCGCATTCCGCTGGCCGTGGTTCAAGTTCCACTCGATCGCAGAGGCAATAGTGACCGCGCCCGTGGATCGCAGGACGCCGGCTTCCTCGGAGAGCGGATTCGCAAGCTTTGCCGGAGTAGCATCCGGCGGGCGGAATAGTTCGTTGCGCTCTTCGGCGACGTGAGGAATGGTCAGCACTTCGTGATAGCCAAGGCCGATCAAGCGTTCGCGAAGGCGCATTTCTGCTTCCTGGTGCGGCAACCGCGCGGCACCGGCGCGGGAGGCAGGGAGCCGCGCAGGAAACTTGTCGAGTCCGTAGACGCGGGCGACTTCCTCGATGAGATCGATTTCGCGCTCGACGTCGGCGCGCCAAGAAGGCTGCTTACATTCCCACGCGGCAAGAAGTGAATTCGCGGCGCCGCGGATTTGATCCACGCGCACGGGAGCGAAGCCTAGTGCGGAAAGGATGGTTTCGAGGTCCTTGTCCGGCACATCGGCGCCCATGACCCGCAAAAATTCGGCGCGCGTGATGGTGATTTTCTTGGCCGCGCGTTTGCCCGGATATAGATCCACCACTCCGGCAAGAAGTTCTCCACCGGCGAGTTGCAAAATAAGTTCCGCCGCCCGGCGTGAGGCGAACTCCGCCATTTCGGGATCAGCGCCCCGGCCGAAGCGCGTGCTGGCCTCGGTGTGCAGGCGCAGAGAGCGGGCCGCGCGGCGAACGGAGATGGGATCGAACCAGGCGCATTCGATCAGGACATTTTTCGTGGAGAAGGAGATTTCCGTTTCGGCGCCGCCCATGATGCCGCCGATGCCGACTGAGCGGGAACCGTCGCCATCAGAAACCATGCAGATGCTGGGATCGAAAGTGCGTTCGACGCCGTCGAGCGTTTTCATTTTTTCGCCCGGCTTTGCGCGGCGCACGACGATGCTGTGATCACGAGCGAGATCGTAGTCGAAGGTGTGCAGCGGATGCCCTAGCTCCAGCATCACGTAGTTCGAAATATCTACAACATTGTTGATGCTGGTGGTGCCAGCGGCTTCCAAGCGGTCTTTCAACCATTTGGGCGAGGGCTGAATCTTAACGCCGCGAATCACGCGCGCGGTGAAACGCCCGCATAGGTCCGGCGCGTCAATTTTGACGTTGATGAATTCAATGGCTTTGGAAGTCTTGGACTCTGCCGGCTTCGGCGAATTGAGTTTTACCGGGAGTCGGTAGATGGCGCCAACTTCGCGAGCGATGCCAAGCATGCCGAGGCAGTCGGGACGGTTGGACGTAATCTCCGCATCGATCACCGCGCCATGCACGCCGGTTTCGATGGAAGCGATGTTCGTACCGGAAAGAGCCAGCCGGGAGGCGACTTCCCCGGGCGAGGCAGCTACATCCACAAATTCATTCAGCCAGTTGTAGGAAACCTTCATGCGCTTGTCCTGTCGTAATCCAGTTTGCCGGCGTACACGCGCGTGCGGTACTCCATGCGGACCACGCCGCGCTGCTGGTGAGCGTCGTATAGTTTTCGCAATTCCTTCATCATCGGCTCGTATTGGGGATGACCGGGAGGCGGCGCATAAGAACTGCTGCGCAGGCGGCCGCTCAGCCCTTCGAAATCGAATTCCTGAAGATTGGGCAACGAGTGCGACGTAAATTCATTCGGCCCATAAAATTCGAGCATCTGTTCGGCGCGCGGGTAGCTTTCGCTCACTTTGGCATAGTCTGTGCCGAAACGATTCAATAGCTCTTCGTACTGGCGCAGGAAGGCGGTTTCATCCAATAGCCGCTCGTTCCAGATGACCAGGACGCGGCCCTCGGCTTTCAAAATACGATGGAACTCCTCACGAGCCGCCGGCATTTGAAACCAGTGAAACGCCTGGCCGGCCGCGACGAAATCAACCGAATCAGAAGGCAACGTTGTGGCTTCGGCGGAGCCGGCAACGCTCGTGAACTTCGGATACTCGCTCAGGAATTCTTCGCCCGCCTCGCGCATCTCCACATTCGGTTCGACGCCCAGGACGCGGTTGCCGAAATCGAGGAAAAGTTTGCTGAGCAGACCTGTGCCCGAGCCGATGTCCGCGACGACATGATCGGCGCGAAAACTGGTCCAGGTCTTCAGCAACGGCAAAATCTCCGCCGGATAGCCGGGGCGGTAACGGACGTAATCCGTCACGCGGTTGGAAAATCGTTGTTTGGCGTCGGAGAAAGTCATGGGCAGTTTTTAGTAATCAGTTTTCAGTTCTTCGTCAAGCCCGATAAAAGTTTAGTCAAGCCCGCCTCTGGCTAGGGAAATTGCCTAAGAAAGCGCATGTCGTTCTGAAAAAAGACCTGGATGTCGTCGATGCCGTACTTGAGCATGGCCAGGCGGTCCATGCCCATGCCAAAAGCGAATCCGCTGACTTTTTTGGCATCGTAATTCACGAACCCATACACCGCGGGATCGACCATGCCCGCGCCGAAAAGTTCGATCCAGCCGGAGCCTTTGCACTTGCCACAAGTTGCTCCAGAGGCCCCTGTGCCGCTCCCGCCGCAGAAAATACAGGAGACGTCGAACTCCACCGACGGTTCCGTAAATGGAAAATAGCTTGGGCGGAAGCGCGTTTTTACGCTTTCGCCGAAGAACTGCTTCACGAAGTATTCGATGGTGCCGGTGAAATCGCAGAAGGTAATGTCTGTGTCGACGGCGAGCCCTTCGATCTGATGGAACACGAAGGAGTGGGTCGCGTCGGGATTGTCGCGGCGATAGACCTTGCCGGGTACGATGACGCGAACCGGCGGTTGACGCTTTTCCATGGTGCGAATCTGCACGGGCGACGTATGCGTGCGAAGAAGCAGAGGACCGGGCGCGCCCTTGGGCAGGTCCAGATAAAACGTGTCCATATCATCGCGCACGGGATGATGCTCTGGAATGTTCAGCGCTTCGAAATTGTAGTAGGGGGTCTCGATTTCCGGGCCTTCGACGACGGAGAAGCCGATGGAGAAGAAAATATCTTCGATTTCCTGCATCACGGAGCGGACCAGGTGCTGCGAGCCGGTCGGGCGAATCACGCCGGGAAGCGAAAGGTCGATGCGGTCCTTCGCGGCAGCGGCAGAATCAGCGCCGCTTTCAACGGCGGCACGACGGGCTTCTATTTGCGCATCGACGTGAGAGCGCAGTTCGTTCAACGCCGCCCCGACGGAACGCTTCAACTCCGAAGAAGCTGGCTTCAGCCAGTTGTCCGTAACCAGTGTGATCACACCGGACTTGCGTCCCAGCCATGCGTCGCGAAACGCTTTGAACGATGCTTCGTCAGTCGCGCGGGCGGCCTCAGCGTCAAATCGCAACCGAATTTCGGCGAAAAGGGATTGCAGGGCTCCAGCGGAACTGATGCCGAGAGAAGCGAGAGTCTGCGAGAGTTTCGAATCCGGTGTCGACATGGGATGCCATAAGAATATATCGCAGGGGCAGGTTTACGTGCCCCTGCGAAAGAAAAGAATGGTGAAGCGGATTACTCACCCGCAAAAGGAGCGGGTTCGGATGGCCATTCGGCAGCCTGGCCTCAACGGAAGACTAGGCCTTCTTGGCTGCAGGCTTTGCGGTACGCTTGGGCGCGAACGCTTTGGCCTTTTCGGCGAGTTGCGCGAAGCCGGCGGCGTCCTTCACGGCCATATCGGCCAGGACTTTGCGGTCGAGGGCAATTCCCGCGGCCTTCAAGCCATGGATCAGTTGGCCATACGTGATGCCGTTCTGGCGGGCAGCGGCACCGACGCGCTGAATCCACAACCGGCGATACTGACGCTTCTTCACGCGGCGGTCGCGAAATGCATAGCGATCCGCGCGATTGGCCGCTTCCTGCGCGGACTGGTAGAGCTTGCTCTTGGTGAGGAAAAAGCCCTTGGTCCGCTTGAGGTACTTCTTACGCCGGGCCCGGCGTTTAGTGCCGCGTTTTACGCGTGGCATGGGTTTGCTCCTTTAATTGTCAGGGAAACGAAACAGGTTGCGGAGGGACGCGGAAATGCGTCGCTCGCAACGGGTTTGTTTCCGAGGTGTTTGTAGTTGCCTTGCGGCAGGCGGCGTAAAGCCGCCCCTACATGGCCGGGCCAAAGCCCGGCGCCTACACGCTCTCCGAAGAGAGCGGAACGGCCGGCAGGCACCCGTGTAGCACTGCCTGGCACGTTTTGCGAAACCGGAGTTTCGCAGTTTTTGCATGGATGGAGCGAGCTCCACCCTTACAAATTCATAAAATCAGATGCCGTACGGAAGCATCTGCCGGGTCTTGGCCAAGTCGGCCTTGTTCACCAGCGTCAACTTCTTGAGCTTGCGCATCCGCTTGGGCGCCTTGGTACCGAGCAAGTGGCGCTTGCCGGAATGCATGCGCAGAATCTTGCCGGTCGCGGTTATCTTGAAGCGCTTTTTCGCGCCGCGATGGGTCTTGAGCTTCAACTTGGGCTTTGTGGAATTGCGTGGCATTGCTTTGAATCCTCTCCGTGCGATGTTGCGGGCTGAAATCGATCAGCCACTTTCTGAAAATGTTCGGCTTTGAAACTGCCGGTGTGAAACCAGGTACGAATTTCAGCTAAGCGTTGGTTTGCGCCTGAGCGCTGCTTCGCGGAGCGACGCCGGCACCCTTCTTGGGCGCCAGAAGTGCAACGAGAACATTCCCTTCCATGCGCGGCATTGTCTCTATCTGGCAGTGCTCGCCGATTTCGCCCAGCAGGCGCGTCATCTTGGCGCGGCCCACTTCCTGGTGCGCCATTTCGCGGCCGCGATGAAAAATCATGGCGCGAACTTTGTGCCCTTCACCGAGAAACCGGATGATCTGGTTCTTGCGAACCTGAAAATCATGTTCCGCGGTGGCGGGACGAAACTTTACTTCCTTGAGCTGCGAGCCGCGGCTGCTCTTGCGCTGTTCGTGGGCTTTCTTGTTCTGCTGGTATTGGAATTTGCCGTAATCGGTAATCTTGCAAACGGGAGGATCCGCCGTCGGCGAAATCTCCACCAAATCCAAGCCGCGTTCACGCGCCAGACGCATTGCTTCGAAAGGCTGCATGACGCCCAATTGCCCACCATCTTCGTCAATCACCCGGACTTCGCGAGCTCGAATCCGTTCATTGATGCGGATACGGTCCGCTTGCCGGAAATTCCTCTCAGCGATAAAACCCCCTAGGAAAAAGAAAGGCACCCGGCGAACCGGGTCGCACCTCGTGTTAGTAGCAGGTCCCTACAGGTCACATCAAGGAGGGACGGACTTCAAATTATAGCACGCTAAGAAGATCGAGCAAGAGGGGGTTGGAGAGTCGGAAGGGCAAGGGTGTGGGTGATTTGTTGAATCACGAATACACCTCTAGATTGCCTTTTGGCCCCGAAATTACGGCGTGGAGACGGGATTTCTCAGCCTTTTTGACTGGGAGATCGAGGTTCAGCGTCTTGAGCGTGGCCGCGAGTTTCTCGGGGTCAGGGGTTTCAGCTGCAAAGCTCACAAGCGCGCAGCCTTTTGGCGCGTCAACGGATGGGTGAACGGAATCCTGCCCCCACTCAATGAAAAATGGCAAGAGACCCGAGGCTGTGTCGGCGAGCGCAACAATCTGCCAATTCAGAAGTTTCCCGTCGGGACGCTTGCGCGAGCCGGGAATTGGTCCCTCGAACTCGAGTCCCGCGGCACGTAGCTTTGCCGCAAGCACAGAAACACTGCCGGGATGAGCGGCCCATCCGATAAGGCGGGGTTCCGTGAAGGAATGTAGATTGGAAGCGATGGGGTTTTTCACGCCGGGCTGCGTCGGATCTGGCGCAATGATTTCCAGATAGCGGCGCGCACCAAGGGAAAGAAGCGCATTCTGCGTGCCGCGGCCGGGATGGACTCCGCCGAACGTAGCGCGAACGCCGACGAGCTTTTCTACAAAATCAACTCCGGCCTGCAAATCGGGCGAGCCGAGAAGAATGTGGTCGAGTTTTTCCGGAAGGCTCACAGGCACTTCTCCCCGCAAGACCAAAGACGCGGCGAGCGTTCCTGCGGATACCTTCAGGAACTGGCGTCGCTCAATGTGAATTGTCATGCGAATTGGCTCCAGTCAACTGCATTCGACTGATAGTAATAAAAAAGAGAACTAACGGTGCGGGAAAACTTCTCCGGGAACCAGATGCACGATCACAGCCAACCCCACGAGTACTGATGCGTAGAAGGCAGTAATTTTGGGTGCGGGGAACGGAGGGAGGTCTCTGGTGAACAGCCGATAGACTACGCCGGCGGCGACGATAAAAAAGACGCCTTCGCCCAGGCTCAACCACAACAACAGGCAAACGCCCAGAAGCACCCAGCGCTCGACTTTAGATAGAGAGAAGGCAGCCTGACCTCCGTCAAGAATCCAAACAGGAACCAGATTGAGGATGTTCAACACAGCGGTCGTACGCGCCAGAGCAGCCCACACGCCATTTCCTGTTCGATGCCAGAGATACACACAAGCGGCGGCCCCGATAAAACCTGCCAGAGGTCCTGCCAGGCTAACGATTGAACGGGTGACCCGGGTGACTCCCAGGGCGTTCCATTGGACATAGGCGCCGAGTCCCGGCAGAAACACAGGCATTTCGGCGGGAAGTCCCCGGCGCCGGATTTCCAGATAATGGCCCATCTCGTGGACCAGGATCAGGGCGACGAATCCAACGCCAAACCACGCGCCATAGAGCGACCAGTAGAGGCCCATAAAAGCGAAAAGAGTCAGAAGGAACTTGAGTTTAAAAATGGCCAGCAGCAGAAACTTGCTCTTAGCGAGAAGGATGACGATCGGCGCGAGGGGCCCAAGCTTTCTTGCCCAATTATTTTTGGGTGGTGTAGATGGTCCGGTGCGTAGCAGAAGGTCGAGCTTTGCGATGTGGGAACGAACCCACTCCGCCTGCTTGGCATTCGGCGGCAACAGCGGTAGAGCTTTCGTCCACTCCTCTCGCGCCTGCTGCAGGTTGTCTTCTTCTTCCAGTGAATTTGCGCGATGAGTCAGGCGAGCGAGTTCCTCGCTGTAAATGAGGGCGTGGCATTTTTCGCAGGCCAATGCGCCCAGAGGCAGGTCGGCGCCGCAGTTATGGCACTGGCGCGGCGGCTCAATCAGATCATTCATGGATCAGAAACAAGCCGCGTTCACGTGGTCGCCGGCTTGGTCTGGAACGGACCGATGATATCAATTTTCGGCGCGCCGGTAAGACGCCAGGCGATCCGTATGCCCACCAGCAGGATCACGATTCCCAGCGCGCCGTTGACTGGATTTTGCAGTTCCAGGAATGGCGAGGCCAACCCATAAAACAAAAGTGTCCCAAGGAGCTTTCCGATGCCCACTCCAGGCTTTTCATCGTTCGCCACGGCTTTGGCCTCCGGTCCGGCGGAGCTGTTGCTGCCAGAGTCCACTCTGCCGGAGCTTGCCGGGTCGGACGTACTGGAAGAAACCGGATGCGGTTTGGACTTGGCATCTTTAATGGATTCGTAAATGCCCATCGGCACGGCGGACATGGAGACGGCAAAATAAGTCAGCGCAAGTGCTGCGATCTGATAACGGCGGCCGCCGACACCACCCGAACCCATGCGAACGGCCTTGCCGACGATATAGCCGACGGCCAACGACAGATAGCCGATCTCAAGTCCAGTAATGATGCCAAATGCGGAGTACAGAATCAGTCCGAGGATCGCGCCTCCGACTCCGAAAATCATGGCCCGCACAAAGGCGGAGTGCGAGTCGCGGGGGAGTTGACTCTGCAGTTGTGAGACGCAAGTGGAACATGCCAGCGAGCCGTTCACTCTGTAGTAACCGCCTGTGACCGGCCGATTGCAGGATTTGCAGGTTTCCGCACCACCGGGCGAAGCGTATTCGGCAGTGGCGAACTGCGGAGCAGAACTAGAATTGGGCGTGGTTGAATCGTTCATGGCACGGCAAGGTATCACAAGTGTATTGAGGGGAGAAGTGGAATTGTGGTTTGGAACTGCCGGGGGAGTGTAGGAATGGGCACGAAGAAATGTGCCCATTCGTTTGGTTAACTACTGGATGAGCCGGCTGATGATTTCCTGCTGCAGCGAGGCCACTACATCGGCGATGGGGCGCGCGCCTTGGTCTCCCTTGCTGCGATGGCGGACGCTTACGGAGCCAGCTTCGGCTTCCTTGGGGCCGACTACGAGCATGTAGGGAATCTTTTGCATCTGAGCGTCGCGGATTTTCGCGGGCAGTTTTTCGTTCCGGTCGTCGAGATGCACACGGATGCCGTGGTTCTTCAGCGTTTCGTGAACGTGCTTGGCGTAGTCCGCCACTTTTTCGCTGACCGGGCAAATTTCCACCTGCGTTGGCGCTAGCCAAAGCGGAAATGCGCCGGCATAGTGCTCGATGAGAATGCCGAAGAAGCGCTCGACGGAGCCGAGCAGCGCGCGGTGAACCATCAGTGGTTGATGGCGAGCGCCGTCTTCGCCAACGAATTCGAGGCCGAAGCGCGCGGGGAGATTGAAATCGAATTGCACGGTGGTGAGTTGCCAGGGGCGGCCGATGGCGTCAATAAGCTTGACGTCAATTTTCGGGCCGTAGAACGCGCCTTCGCCGACGATTCTCTTATAGGGGATGTTCATGCGTGTCATAACCCTGGCGAGAGCTTCCGAAGCGTGTTGCCAATCTTCTGCCTTCCCCGGGTAATTTTCCGGGTGTGTGGGATCCCAGTCGGAGAGCTCGACCTCAAATTTTTCAAAGCCGAAATTCTTCATGACGGCATAGGCGAAATCGATGCAGGCTTCAACTTCTGCTTCGATTTGCGAGGGCATGCAGAAGATGTGCGCGTCATCCTGGGTGAAACCGCGAACACGCAGGAGTCCGTGAAGCACGCCGCTGCGCTCATAGCGATACACCGTGCCAAGCTCGGCAAGGCGCACTGGCAGATCGCGATAGCTGCGCAGCTTGGATTTATAGATGAGGATGTGGCCCGGGCAATTCATTGGCTTCAACTGGTAATCGGCTTTTTCGACTTCGACAGCGCCGAACATGTTTTCTTTATAGAAATTCGCGTGGCCCGAGGTCTTCCAGAGATCGAAAAGCATGATGTGAGGAGTGAAGACGAGGTCATAACCGCGGTGCAGCAGTTCATCGCGCAGCCAGTTTTCGACGATCGTGCGAATCAAGCCGCCCTTGGGGTGCCAGAAGATCAGGCCCGGGCCCGCCGCTTCCTGGATGCTGAAAAGATCAAGCTCCGCGCCAAGTCTCCGGTGGTCGCGGCGCTTCGCCTCTTCGATGCGATGGAGGTATTCGTCCAGCTCTTTTTGTGTGTAGAAAGCCAGCGCATAGATACGCTGGAGTTGCGCGTTCCCTTCCTGGCCCTTCCAGTAAGCGCCGGCGACGTTGGTGAGCTTGAAGGCCTGAATTCGCTTGGTGGACGGAATGTGCGGCCCACGGCAAAAATCGATGAACTTCCCCGTGGTGTAAAACGAAACCATCGGCTCGTCGGCCTTTTCCTCGACGAGCTCGCACTTGAAAATCTGGTTGGATTCTTTGTAGAGCTTCAGTGCCTCGGGCTTGGGCAGGAGTTTGCGCTCGTTCTTTAAATCCTGAGCCGCCAGTTCGTGCATTTTCTTTTCAATTTTTTCGAGGTCTTCCGTGGTGAACGGCTGCTCGCGCAGGAATTCGTAGAAGAAACCGTTTTCCACCGGCGGGCCGATGCCAAGCTTCACGTTGGGATAAAGCTCTGTCACCGCCGCGGCCAGCAGGTGCGCGGCGGAGTGGCGGAAGACGTAAAGTGCGTCGGGATCCTTCTCCGTCAGGATGCGAAGCTTGACGTCCTGTTCCAGCGGGCGGCGCAGGTCATAGAGCAGGCCGCCATCGGCATCGGGATCGACCGAGTTCGAAAAAATGCCGGTTTTCAAGTTGGCCCCGTTGCCATCGGTGGCATAAACCTTGGCCACCAGCGCGGCTTCCGCGAGACGCGGCGAGATGGATTTGGCGATTTCAACGGGTGTGACGCCCTTCGGAAAGTCCTTCACGCTGCCGTCGGGTAAGGTTACGTGGATCTGGTCCATGAGAGTCATCCTGGCCTGCAAGCAATACTGCAGTGAGTGTAGCTAAGTAGAGTATCGGCGGGTGCGAGACGGGTCAAGCAGAAGCAAAGTTTTCAGAGCAATCAGAGAACTACGACCCCAGGTAGATTAGCGAAGTGCGCATCGGAAGTTACGAGTTGCGCGTTGTAGTGCTGTGCGGTGGCGTAGATGATGGCGTCGGCCATGGGCAAGCGATTGTGTAATACCTGTGTACAACGAAGGTGCTATCGACGTAACAGGTGTATTCAGACCCCTAGCGAGGAGTCTAGAATTGTTCCTCCGGGCTGAAATGCGATCTCCGTCTCGCGGAATTATTTCACTCAAATGCGATAGGGTGGCGATCGACTCTCCGGGAAGATGCTGGAGAATTGGGTTTCTTCTGAAAACGAAGTTACAATCTCTTCCCGCGTAATACTATCGGTTAACTAGAGGGAGCGGCATGAAGGTATTGTTCGGCTCAATCTGCGTGCTTTGTCTCTTGCTTCTAGGCACACCTCTCGCTGCCCAAATCGCGAGTTCTCTAAAAGGGCCAGATGAGCGCTTCAAGGCGGACATTCTGGTGGTGGTGGCGCACCCCGATGATGAGGGGGCAGTGACGCCTTATCTGGCGCGGGCGATTCACGATCTGCACAAGCGGGTGGCAGTGGTGTACGGCACGCATGGCGGCAGCGGCGCGAACAACTATGGCCGGGAGCATGCCGGTGGACTCGCGGACATCCGAGAGATGGAAGCGCGCGAGTCCTGCGCACGGATGGGGATCAAGAATGTCTGGTTCCTGGAGGGAAAAGATACGGCTTCGCAAAACGTGCTGAATTCGCTGGCGAACTGGGGCCACGGCGCGAATCTCGAGAAACTTGTGGAACTGATCCGGCTGACTCGGCCGGACGTGATCATTACCTCCCTGCCGGGAGTTTTTATTGGTGAAAACCACGGGGATCATCAAGCTGCGGGAGTTTTGGCGACAGAAGCTTTCGACCTGGCTGGAAATCCGGTGGTGTTTCCTTCAGAACTTGCAGGAGCCTCGGCTCACCGGGAAATTTATCTTGAGAATCTTCAAGTGTGGCAAGTGAAGAAGATTTATTACTTTCCCGACGCAAACGATGAAAAACAGTTTGTGGGCACGGGTCCAGCGTATTCGATCAAGGAAATTTCCGCGTCGCAGAAGAAACCGTACTGGCGAATCGCGCTGGACGCGGCAACCACTCACCTGACGCAATACCCGGCCGACATAGAGAGAATTCAGAAGATGAGCGACGCCGAAGCTGAAAAGATGATGAGCGACCCGGACGCGGCGTGGTGGACGGAGCCGGAGACGCTCATTTTTGGCAAATCCTACTACCAAAGCAAGCCGACAGATGACGTTTTTGCAAATCTGGAAGGCGAGGCGAACCCCTGCCTTGGGCCTTCCGCTCACATGCAACGTAATTTCGCGGAAACTACCGTAAAACTGAGCGGGCCATGGGGTTTCTATCAATCCTTCCGTGAACTGCATTGTTTGAGTACTCTGCGCGTCGCGGACACTCCGGAAATCGCTGTGATGGCCGGGGCGCCGGTCTATGTTCCGCTAACGATCGCGCACGCTGGCAGTAAGGCGCTAAAACTTCAGTTGAAAGTGGAAGCCCCAAAAGGCTGGAAAGTGATCAGCGGTGAAGGCGAGATTGCGCTACCCGCGGAAGCAACCAGCGAAATGCGGGTGGAAGTAGAGTCCCCCACTCTGACGGCAAGTGAATCGAAAGCGAGCGGCCCGCAAGAAATCATCGTGCACGCGCTGGCGGATGGCGCACCCGCCGGCGAGATTAAGCTCCGGGTTTTGCTACGCTCGCACGGCCTGCCGCAGTAAATCACTTTTTCGGGCGCGCAGCTTCCAGTTGTTCCCAGACAGCGTCGGGAAGCATGCCCAGGTCGTTGAATTCTCCGGCGCCGCGCAGCCACTGCGCGCCGTCAATCACGACGCACTCTCCGTTGATGTATTCAGCCATGTCGCTCAGCAGAAACACGGCCAGATTTGTCAGCTCTTCATGTTTGCCAAAGCGTTTCATCGGATGCTTGCTGATGGCATGCTCCTCGAACTGTTTGGAAGGAATCAGCCTGGACCACGCACCCTCGGTCGGAAATGGCCCGGGGGCAATGGCATTCACGCGGATATGATATTTCGCCCATTCGACGGCTAGCGACGTGGTCAACGCGAGTACTCCCGCTTTTGCGCAAGCCGAAGGCACAACATAGCCGCTCCCGGAATTTGCCGCTGCGTAGGTCGTGGTGATATTCAAAATGTTTCCACCGAGTTTCTTTTCAATGCGGCGTTTTGCGAACGCCTCCGTGCAATGGAACGTGCCGTTCAGAACGATGCCCACCACTGCATTGAACGCGTTGGGAGAAAGTTTTTCCGTGCGGGCCATGAAATTGCCGGCGGCGTTGTTTACAAGGCTGTCGACTTCGCCGAACTGTGCCTCGGCAGCCGAAAATGCGGCCTCCACGGCAGCGTAATCGCGCACGTCGCATAGTGCGTATGCCGCTGCTCCACCGTCGCGATGAATGTCATCGCAGGTGGACTTGAGCGGCTCTTCGCGGCGTCCCACGATGAACAGGCGCGCGCCCAATTTGGCGAAGTGGAGAGCCATCGAGCGCCCGAGCCCGCTTCCGCCGCCCGTTAGAAAAATGGCGCGATCCTTCAGAAGGCCGGGTTGAAACATGGCGTACCACCTTTCGAAATGGAAACTGCATTGTAGCAGCGCACGGCCTGGAAATAATTTTGCAGAATGGTAACGCGCAAGTTGGGCCTGGCAGGAGCCCGAAATCACCCAGTTTGAAAGAGAGGTGCAGCTAGAAGTGGCCGAAGCATTATGTAAGATTGACAGCCTAAACCTGCGACTTACTGGCCGCCGGAGTCAGGCAAGCGAGTGGATCTTCAAATCAGGTTGACCCCGAGGAAGCAGAGAAATGCCTATTGTGCAGGGCCGATGGCAGCGGGAATGGGGCGCCCCAGGGCTTTGGCGTACTCGGTTTCGTACACCGTATTGCCGGGAAACTCCTCGGTGAGTGCCTTCAGGTTCTTGATTGCCAGGTCGTTCTTTTTTTCGCGGCGAGCCGAGAGAGCGAGCAGGATCATGGCAAAAGGCTTCAGGTAATTTCCATTGTTAGCGGTCTTTTCCACTTTCGACATGCCCAGGGCTTTATCGCCATGGATGCCGCCAAACCACAAAATAAATCGCGCGGATCCGGAGAGCGAGCCGATGACGTAATAAGCGATTCCTGGAGCAACGTAAACGTCGTAAGCATCCGGATGTTCGCTGAGAAGAAGTTCAGCGTTGATATTGGCTTCCTTCAAGTGCTTCAAGCCGTCGTAATGTTTTTTCAGGAGCATGCTGTCGGCGTCAGATTGCATCCCGGCAGACAAAGTCATTGCGTAGAGCCCCTCAGGGTCGCGCTTATTCTGCTTCAAGCGCTGAGCCGCCAGCGCGCGTGCCTTGGTGGTGGCGTCCTCGAATCCCTTGATGCGGCCGGGATCGGGAGTCCCCGCGATGCCCCCAAGGAAGCGCTTGTCATTCAGGAAATAATCGCTGGTGAGAACCTGCTGGCGGTAAAACTCTTCGAATAAATAGCTGGCCGCGATGGAGACCTGGCCGAAGGGCTCCGCCGGGTTTTTCGCCGCCCACTCCTCAAAAATCGCGCGTGCTTCGGGGAATTTCTGCTCGTAAAGTAGGTTGTAGCCATCTTTCAGTTCGGGGACGGAGCTGAAAGCCGGACTTGTGAGAATGCCGGCGGATTGCCCGGCGCGGGCCGGCGCAGGAAACAGGATTACGCCGAGAGTGATGCCCGCAAGCAAAGCATGGAGATAGCGCATTTTTTGTTAAACCTCAGAACAGGCCCGGAAGAAAGCGCGGCTTACCGGACATCGCGTCGCGGTAATGGGCATCCGAAAAGAGGACCTTTTCCTCCGTTACGAGTCGCTGCGAGAGTACCAAAATATGGGCGGCGGAACCAACAATTGCGGTGATCCAGGCGGTGTGTATCAGCGGCAAAACCAGCATCTCGGCAAAAACTGCTGCGTAATTCGGATGGCGCACATAACGAAAGGGGCCGGAGGTGATTACACCGAGTCCGGTCGAGTTCATCACCTGCACATTCCAGTGATCCCCGAGCGTGCGAATCACCCACCATCGGACGGCATTGGCGGCAAGAAAAATCGGAAAGCACACCGCCGCAAGGATGGGAACGAAGGGCCGCTTCAGAAAAACCACTTCGGCCGCGGCGCCAATCAGCACACCGGTGTGCAGCACCACCATCCACCGGAAGCGCGGTTCATCCACTTTGGAAGCTCCGCGGGCGATCATCTGCTGCTGATGGCGGCGGGAAATGCGCAGTTCGTAAAGTCGCAGGACGGCGACAATGCAAAGCAGAACGAGGTAGGCGATTACACTTAGTTCCATTGCAGTAGCAAGAATTCCGCGCTGAAGCCGGGGCCGAACGCGGCGGCGATGGCGTGCTCACCCGCTTTCAGAGGGCGCTTCTCCAGCCACTCCTGAAGAATAAAGAGGATGGTGGCGCTGGAAAGGTTGCCGACATTGCCGAGAATGTCCCAGGAAGGCTGCGTATCGCACTTGCAGAGACCGAGTTTCTCTTCCACCGTGCCCAGCAGGCGCGCTCCGCCCGGATGCAGAATCCAACCCTTAATTTCTTCCCGCTTTTTACCGTTACGATCCAGAAACCCGTGAACCAGTTCCTGAATGCGCTCGCCAATCATTTCCGGCACGTTTTTGTCGAGGATGATGTGGAAGCCGGAGTCGCGCAGATCAAATCCCATCGCGCCAAGCGAGTCCGGAAACGTGTAAGTTTCCGTGACCAGGATTTGCGGGCCGGACCTTTTCTGCCCGGTGACGATGACCGCCGCAGCGCCGTCCCCAAACAGAATCGAAGAAATCAGGTTGGCCTGGGTAATATCCTTTCTTTGAAAGGTCAGAGAGGGAAGTTCGACGGCGATAATTAGCACGTTACTGCCAGGGTTCGACGCGATAAAATCGGCGGCACGGGAAAGGCCCATGGCGCCGGCCGCGCACCCGAGTTCTGTGAACGGCATGCGGCGCACGTTGGCGCGGAAGCCCATCAACTTGATCAGGTGGGCGTCGAGAGAAGGAATCATGAAGCCGGTGCAGGAAACGGTGATAATCAGGTCGATGTCCTCGGGGCGCATGCCGGCGCGCTCTAAGCACTTTTCAGCGGCTTCGCGGCCGAGTTTCACGGCGTGTTCGATATACTCGTTGTTGGTTTTGGCGAGGGCGCGCGGTTCGATGGTGTAATCGATGGGGAAAATCGAATGGCGGTTGTGAACCTGGGCGTTGTCCACGATGGCCATCATGGCTTCCACCCGGCGTTCCGGGACTTCGAAAACGCGGCCAAAGTAATATTTCACGTCATCGCGGGTGATCCTGTAGGGCGGAAGAGCCGTAGCGGTAGCGGCGATGGTAGGGTGCGGCCCGTGTCCGTTAGAGGTACTGAGGTCCAAAATGTTCACAAACACCGTCCTGAGAGACGCGAGAATTGAAAGCAACCTGCCAACTCACTGGCGAGCTAAAGAACCCTGAAGTGCTCGGAGCAAAACACTATGTGTGAGTATTTTACATCAAATTGAAGCGTAGAGGAAACGACAGGTGGCGATGATGAAACCAAAGAGGATAGAGGCGCTGATTCGAGTCGTATTCAGCCTGACTTTGTTTTTTGCAACGCTGCGGCCGGCGATGGGCCAAGACAAGGCTGCTCCGCTGCTGGTGGTGATTTCCGTCGACGGCTTGCGCCCGGATTACGTCACGGCCGCAGACGCCCACGGCGCGAAGGTGCCGCACCTGCGGAAATTTCTGCATGAAGGCACTTACGCGCAAGGGGTAACGGGCGTGATTCCCACAGTGACCTATCCAAGCCACACCACCCTGATGACCGGCGTGTGGCCGGCGAAACACGGAATCCTGGCGAACCAGACGTTTGATCCACTCCAGAAAAATCACGAGGGCTGGTATTGGTACGCCGAGGATATTCGCGTGCCTACGTTGTGGGACGCCGCTTCCGCCGCGGGGCGGACAACCGCCAGCATTCAGTGGCCGGTCACTGTAGGTGCAAAGATTAACTGGAACATTCCCGAATTGTGGCGCGCCGGCACTGCGGAAGACGCGAAGTTGCTGCGCGTCGTCTCCACGCCGGGCTTACTGGCGGAGGCAAAAGCGGCGATCGGTGAATACCGTGGTAGCATCGACGCGACTCCCGAGAGCGATGAAGTACGGGGTAAATACGCCGCATGGATTCTGGAGAACAAGCACCCCGGCTTGCTAACGCTGCACTTGATCGCTCTCGATCACATCGAACACGAGGCGCAACCCTTCAGCCCCAAAGCGATGGCTGTTCTGGAGCGGCTCGATGCGGTGATTGGGAAAGTGTGGGACGCCGCGGAGCACGTGGCGCCCGGACGCACGTATGTCGCGGTCGTTTCCGATCACGGTTTCGTGAACTATGGCCAGCAACTGAATCTGTTTCCCGCGTTTGAAAAGGCGAAACTCTTTTCACTGGATGACAAAGGCAAGATTTCCGATTGGCGGGCGATGCCCTGGGAAACCGGCGGCTCGGCGGCCATCGTCCTGAAGGATCCGAAGAATGCTCTGACACTGGCTACGGTGCGCACGCTACTGACAAAACTAAGCGCTGACCCTGCCAACGGGATCGATCGCGTGCTCGAAGGGGAAGAGTTGCACGGGCGAGGCGGCTATCCGAACGCTTCTTTTTTTGTGGGACTCAAACCTGGCTGGCGTACGGGCACTTCATTGACTGGACCGGTTCTCTCTTCAGTCAAAGCCGGTGGCACGCATGGAGAACTGCCGGATCTGCCAGATTTGCGTTCCGCTTTTTTCCTGGTGGGGCCGGGCGTGCCCGCGGGGAAAAATCTGGGCTTAGTGGATATGCGGGACGTCGCTCCGACGCTCGCTAAAGTGGCCGGGCTGTCGCTGCCCACTGCCGACGGGAAAGCCCAGCTACCATAATAATTGCCCGTTTCACTGCTTGAGGGGTCTTAGCTTGCGGCTTCCTGGCTGGCGCGAATTTCCTGCCAGCGGCGCGGGCGCTTGCTGTATTGCAGGACTTTCTTGCGCAAGCGGATGGATTTCGGAGTGATCTCGACGAACTCGTCGTCGGCAATGAATTCGATGGCCTGCTCCAGGCTCAGTTGGCGATGCGGAATCAGGCGGATAGCTTCGTCGGCCGAGGAAGAACGCATGTTGGTCAGCTTCTTTTCCTTGGTCACGTTTACTTCCATATCCTGCTCGCGCGAATTTTCGCCGACTACCATGCCTTCGTAAACTTCGATCGTTGGGCCGATGAAAAGCTCGCCGCGCTCCTGCAATCCCCACAGCGCGTAGGCCGTCGAAACGCCAGCGCGGTCCGCGACGAGCGCGCCCGTTGGACGCAGCGCCATGTCGCCGCCGTATTCCATCCAGCCTTCGAAAATGGAATGAATCAGCGCGGTGCCGCGGGTGTCCGTCAGCAATTGGCTGCGGAGGCCGATCAATCCACGCGAGGGAATTTTGAAGTCGAGGCGCACGCGGCCGGAGCCGTGATTGCTCATCTTCATCATTTCACCGCGGCGGCTGCCGATGGTTTCCATAATGATGCCGATGAAATTTTCCGGGATGTCGATTACCAGGCGTTCGACGGGCTCGAGCTTCTTGCCGTTTTCCGTGCGCACCACGATTTCCGGCTTGCCGACCATCAGTTCGAAGCCTTCGCGGCGCATCGTCTCAATCAGAATGGCGAGCTGCAATTCGCCGCGGCCGAGCACGCGGAAAGATTCCGGCGTGTCCGTGTCTTCGACGCGGATGGAAACGTTGGTGAGAAGTTCCTTGGCCAGGCGGTCGCGAAGATCGCGTGAAGTAAGATAACTGCCTTCACGGCCGGACAGCGGGCCTGAATTGACGCTGAATATCATGGCCAGCGTAGGCTCGTCGATGGTCAGCGGCTCGAGCGGCTGAGGATTTTCGAGCGAGGTGATGCTTTCGCCGATCTGAATCCCTTCGACGCCGGCAATGGCCACGATGTCGCCTGCAACGACGGTTTCGGCTTCATCACGATCGAGTCCGCGGAAGGTGTAGAGCTTGGTGATCTTGGTGGAAGTCAGTTTGCCGTCGAGCTTGCTGATGCCGACTTCTTCGCCGCGATTCAGCGTGCCGTTAAACACGCGGCAAATCGCCAGGCGCCCAAGGAATTCGGAGTAATCGAGGTTTGTGACTTGAAGCTGCAGTACGCCTGTCGGATCGCCCGTGGGAGCAGGGATTTTGTTGACGATGGCCTCGAAGAGTGGGAGCAAATCCTTGGAATCGTCACCGATCTTGCGATGCGCCACGCCTGCGCGCGCGTTCGTGTAAACGATTGGGAAATCGAGTTGGTCCTCCGTGGCGTCAAGATCGATGAAGAGGTCGTAGATTTCGTTCAGGACTTCTTCCGGCCGCGCATCCGGGCGGTCGATCTTGTTCAGGACAACGACCGGTGGCAGTTTTGCCGCGAGCGCCTTTTGCAAAACGTAGCGCGTCTGCGGCAGCGGGCCTTCGCTGGCGTCAACCAGGAGAACCACGCCGTCGACCATGCGCAGGGCGCGTTCCACTTCGCCGCCGAAATCGCTGTGGCCAGGCGTGTCGACGATATTGATCTTGGTGTCGTGGAAAAACAGGGCCGTGTTCTTGGCCAGAATGGTGATGCCGCGCTCGCGCTCCAGGTCGTTGGAGTCCATAACGCGCTCGACAACTTCCTGGTTGGCGCGGAAAATGCCGCTCTGCCGGAGCATGGTGTCCACCAGCGTGGTTTTGCCGTGGTCCACGTGGGCGATGATGGCGATATTGCGAATCTCTTTGGTCATGTTGGTAAAAGCGTCTTCAGACAAAAATAGCTGCTGAAACAACCAGCAGCCCGGACGAACCCTTTCTTCATCAATTCAGGTGCGGTGCTACGAACCTCTATTTTAGCAGACTAGGACGGAGGCGGCCAATCAAGGATTTGGTCTGGCAGAGCCCTGTCGGATCTTTGGATTACGACACTGGCGCAGGGGGATACGATGCGCCGGAACACTCCAGCGAAGGGTGTCTCCGACTGAGAGGTCCGTTCCTGATTACCTGGATTGCCGCGAGTCCGGTGCTCCATGCTTTGCATCCAATTGGGGTGGCCACGGAGAATCAGGCAAATAGTGCGGCGGAATAGACAAGCGCCGAGGCTCCGAGCAGACTACACTTTTCATCGTTAAACTTCGCCTTCGGCAAATACCGCTGACAACCGGCAGGAAACGGATTCGACCTTCACCGTTCGACGCCTCACGAGGAGAAACAATGCAAAAGCGCAAACTTGGGAAAAGCAATCTGGAAGTTTCAGCCATTGGGCTGGGCTGCATGGGACTGAGTTTCGGCTATGGCCCCGCCGTGGAGAAGAAGGAAGGGATCTCGCTGATTCGAGCGGCAGTCGAACGCGGGGTCAGCTTCTTCGACACTGCCGAAGTCTACGGCCCCTTCACCAACGAAGAACTCGTCGGCGAAGCCCTCGCTCCATTCCGTGCAAAAGTGGCGATCGCCACCAAGTTCGGATTCAAAATCGATCCCAGCACCGGCAAACAGGCCGGGCTGGACAGCTGGCCTGCGCACATCAAGGAAGTCGCCGAAGCCTCCCTCAAGCGCCTCAAGACCGATGTAATCGATCTCTTCTATCAACACCGCGTTGACCCGGACGTACCCATCGAAGACGTTGCGGGGGCGGTGAAAGATCTGATTCGGGCAGGCAAGGTGAAGCACTTTGGCCTTTCGGAGGCAGGCGTGCACACGATCCGCCGCGCGCACGCGGTCCAGCCGGTCGCCGCGCTCCAGAGTGAATATTCACTCTGGTGGAGAGAGCCGGAAGCCGAAGTGATACCGACGCTGGAGGAACTGGGCATCGGATTCGTCCCCTTCAGCCCTCTGGGAAAAGGGTTTCTGACGGGCAAGATCACCGAAGAAACGAAGTTCGATCAGACCGATTTCCGCAACATGGTCCCGCGCTTCTCTGCGGAAAACCGCAAAGCCAATCAGGCGGTGGTGGATCTGGTGATTAAATTCGCGGAACAGAAAAAGGTGACACCCGCGCAGGTCGCGCTGGCCTGGATTCTGGCGCAGAAGCCCTGGATGGTTCCCATCCCGGGCACGACCAAGCTGCACCGGCTGGAAGAAAACATCGGAGCCGCCACCGTTCAACTGACCCCCGACGATCTCCGCCAAATCGACAACGCCAGTTCGAAGATCTCGGTACAGGGAGCGCGATACCCCGAAGCCCTGCAGAAATTGGTTGGCCGCTGAAAGCGGCAAGCGCAGAGCTCATCAGCGTGGGAACTGGGGGCTCTCGAACCCCTGGCTTACCCGGTTTCCGCTGAGTACCCCACCGCCCGGCCCGGGGCAGAAAGGCGCCCTGGCAGGCCCCCTCTGGTGACTAGCATTCTAAAACCAGAGTGTTATACTCCGCCTGAAAAGCTCTGCCTACGGTTGAGGGTAGGCACCGCGGACATGTCCCAACGGAGGTTGCGATGGAATCCATGGGAGCAGCGTTTTCGGGGCCACTGCTGTATCTGCTGATAGTCTGGGGAGTTGTTACCGCCATCTTTCTGCTGTTGATTGCGTGGCGCAGCGTGCTCTCCAGCCATGAGGACGATCAGATTTTCATCGACGCAGCCCAAGAACATATGGCAAGAGAGCAGCGCGAGTTGATCAAGAAGATCGAATCGCTCGGGAAGCCGCTGATGATGAGCGGAATCACATCGGGTGTGCTGCTGCTGGTGATTGCCGGTGTGTTCGTTTACCACGGCCTGAAGAATTTTTAGCCGCTGGCGTCTCGGCGCCGGGCTGTCAAGGGCTCAGGGCTTTGGGGGTGTAGCCGGAGGGGGTTGCGCCGCCGGAGCAGCGGCCTGTGAAGACTGCACCAGCGACGTGTGATTGTGAACGATCAGCCAGTTGTCGTTACGCTTTTCGAAGATCAGCGTGGTATGTCCGAAGGCTGACGACGGAACTCCATCCACCACTGCAGTAAATTCCCACTGATAAGAAGCCCAGGCCGTGCTGCCGGGAGGCGCGATGCGGATGAGTGTGTTGGTCCGGTCCAGGCGAACCTGCTGGGCGCGGGCGCGCTGCGACTGGTAGCTGGCGAGATAGTTCGGCCAGCCGACGACCGGCGGAGCCCACATGCCGTTCACGACGTCAACGTCGTCGGCGTAGTGGGAGTGGAGCTTTTCGACGTCGCCCAGTTGCCAGGCGCCAAGCATTTCGCCGATGGCGTTGTCGATGCGCTGCTCGTCGGGAAGGATGGTGGCGGTCGGGGGATTCGGAGTGTCGTCGTTCTTTTTCTTTTTCTTTTGCGCGGAGGCGACGGAAGCCAGCGTCAGGCTGAGAAGCAGGAAGAGAGAAAAAAGAAGGGCGCGGCGTGCAGCGATTCGGATGATTGAAGGGTGTTTCCGGAGATTCATGCTCGATTCACTCCCCAAATTTCAAGCGCGCTTCTGTAGAAGAGTCAAGAAGCAGCGCGGCGATGGCCGTTGTGCTGGACAGTAGAGAGCATAACGCAGCGCGGAGGGCGCCGCGAAGGAATGTGTCCAGTTGGTTTACCGGCGCAGTTCTAGTGCGCCGATGGAGACACGCTCAACAGATTCACGAAGAGGCGGTAAGCGCCGGGGACGCCTTCGGGGAGTTCGCGGAAGAAGGCGAGGCCGGTGTAGATGTAGACGCCTTTGCCGAAATGTGTGTAGACGAGGCCGCCGGTTAAATCTTTTTCGCCGGGGTCGTGCATGGAGAGGAGCGGGGTATATTTGGGGTCGAAGTCGCTCCAGTAGTACAGGCCGCGTTCCTGGACCCAGTTCTGGAAATCGGCGCCGGTGATTTTGTTGGGCGTGTTGAGCAGCGGGTCGTCGGGCTTCAGGAATTTCACTTCGGCGGTTTCGTCGGTGATGCGCGGCGTGGGGTTGCCGATGGTGGCGTGATAAGGCGCGGGCAGGAATTTGTTCCAGATGAAGTCGCGATTGTACTGGACGACGAGCGTGCCACCATTAGAAACGTAGTCGAGGAGACGTTTGTTGGCGCTGGCGAGTTCAGGGCGGAGTTCGTAGGCACGGACGCCGACGACGATGGCGGAGTATTTGGAGAGGTCTCG
>Ga0210402_10000335_pt1 | contig 54111 bp, 50 predicted proteins | sample IncBWC7MmetaG_FD_161055 | JGI IMG/M metagenome (GOLD analysis project Ga0210402, IMG submission 161055) | Forest soil microbial communities from Barre Woods Harvard Forest LTER site, Petersham, Massachusetts, United States - Inc-BW-C-7-M | ecosystem: Environmental > Terrestrial > Soil >... | reverse complement strand
CCACAGCAATGGCCGACCACTAACCTTTACCGCTCAGGATCACACGGAGTTTGTCGACGCTTTCTACCGGATTTCGCAGGATCGAGGGAACCAGATCGTGATCCTGACAGGAACAGGCGCTGCGTTTATCCCAGGAATTGATTTTCCGTCCTTCGGCAATGTCGCCAATCCCGATGTGTGGAGTCAGGTACACGACGAGGGCGTTCAGATTCTCGAGAATCTGGCGAACATTCGAGTCCCGGTGATTGCGGCCGTCGAAGGACCCGCCCACGTGCATTCCGAGTATGCGTTGCTTGCCAACGTAATTGTGGCGGGCGAAGGGGCAACCTTCGATGATCTGCCGCATTTTGCCGGCGGCATTGTACCCGGCGACGGAATCTTTACCGCCTGGAGCTACCGTGCCGGCGCAGGAAGGGCGGAGGCTTTCCTGCTGAATCCACAGCCGATCACAGCGCAGACTGCGTACGAATGGGGAGTGGTCGCGGAAATTGTTCCCAATGGCAAGGCGCTCGCTCGGGCGCGCGAACTTGCCTCGCTTTACCTGAAGGCTCCAGAAGTCACGCGACGAAACACCCGCGCGCACTTTATTCAACCGTTGAAGGAGCGCATTGTGCGAGAGGTTGGCTACGGGCTCTCACTGGAAGGTGCCTCCGCCGCAGACCTCGTCAAATCCATGCAAGCCAAGACTGGGACATCCGTCGACAAAGGAAACGTCGCATAAACGCATAAACATAGAGACACTTTTCACCAGGTCAGCAAGTAAGAACACGACGCAGGAAGAAGTTAATTTTGCGGTCTCCAGAACGTATGAACTGTGAGGAAAAATGAGAGGGAGCCTTGAGCCAGTTTCGCTAGTTAGTACCAGCCTTGAGGATCTTATGCGAGAAATGCTGATACATATCGGCGAGAACCCAGACCGAGATGGGTTATTGAGGACGCCGGAGCGCTTTGAACATTCAATTCAGTATCTAACCAAGGGCTACGGGGAGGATGCCAAGGAAGTTCTTCTTGAGGCGATGTTCGACGTAGCTTACGACGAGATGGTGATCATAAAAGACATTGAAATATTCAGTCTATGCGAACATCATTTTTTGCCCTTCTTCGGCAAGGCTCACGTCGCCTATATTCCGCGAGGAAAAGTTATTGGACTTAGCAAAGTGCCACGGCTGGTCGACGTGTTTGCCCGCCGCCTGCAAGTACAAGAACGCCTGACAACCCAAATTGCAGAGGCCATTCTGGAAGCTATCAATCCACTTGGCGTCGGAGTAGTTATTGAAGCGAGACACTTGTGCATGATGATGCGCGGAGTCGAGAAACAGCACTCATCGACCATAACGTCCTCCATGCTGGGCGCCTTTCGTCAGAAGGAAACCAGGGAGGAATTTCTCGCCCTCATTCGCGCGAGATAATTCGTTCCAACTGTAGAATTCGGGAAACTCAAATGCTTTTTGATGAACCCCACATGGACGACAAGATGACGGCCGAACAGGGAGGGATCTGGTCAGCTATTCGGTACCTTGATCCGGATAAGCAGGATAAGGAGGAACGTAAGGCGGGCGACATTGTCTCCCTATTTACCGTCGTAGCTCCTCTGCTGATCGCTTTGGTTGTTTTCATTCTTCTTTGGGTTCGAGGAGTATTGGTCTAAGAGCGCTATGGGAAATGTCGGTGGGGTGAGTTGCAGAATGAGGTGTGCAGCTTTCTGATTCGCTAGAATCTGACCGAGCGAGTCGGCATCGAGGAACCGAGTCACCCAGAGATCGGTCGTCGTTTCCGATAAACACCCGACATAAAAGCCCTGACTTGATTTCGTTCCTTCGGCGCAAGCGCCTGATAGCTTCTCCGAAGTCCTTGCAGCAAATGACCTGCTTGCTTCGGTGTGCAGGCCATGCGGGGAATGCCATTTGCAATAGCAGGAACGTGATTTGTTGTTCCTCTTTGGCATTTCCTCTGGCTCAGTACTTATCGTGCAACCTAACAGCCTACTGCAACAATCTGCTTTAGGCGGCCCGGCCGCCGACGAGGACCTCTAAATCGGAAATGGTTGTCCAATAACCGAGGTTTCCGTCGTCTACGAGTTCCTGCAGGACGTACAACGCGTGATTGCTACCTCTTTCGAGACTGTGCCGCCGGAGCGTGTGCTTCACAGGGTCTGGATTCCGCCAGACAATTTCGAATTTCGCCATACTTCATTTCTCCAGGTTCGATCGGGCTGTGACCAACATTCGATCGACACCGTCTTCAAAAGCAACTGGACTGCCATCAGTGGGTCTCCGCACTTTGGAGCGGTCGGTTCGGGGCATCGAGTGGCATCCATGCTCTAAAACGCGAAATGCAGGGAACGTGCTGGTGATCCACGGACACATGCAGAAAAGAAGAGCAGTGCTGACGGGCTCTGTCACTCAATCCCCGGTGTTGCCATAGCGACACGAGACGTACGGATGTCACGCAAGGAGGCGAACTCGGTTGATTAAATGCGAACTGATGCTGGTTAAGGTGCTGTCCTCAAACTGGCACAGTGCGTGCAAGAGACTCGAAGGGAGATGGGGGTACGACAATTTCTTAAGAGTTCAGCAGAGGAGAAGTCGGTTATGCCAAAGAAATTTGCAGGAAAAGTAGCGGTTGTTACGGGAGGGTCGACCGGCATGGGCCTCGCTACGGCGAAGCGCTTCGTTCAGGAAGGCATGGATCACGTGTTCATTACGGGCCGCCGTAAAGACGCATTGGATGCCGCAGTTGCTGATATTGGAAAGAACGTGACGGCTGTGCAAGGCGATGTTGCCAGTCTATCTGACCTCGATCGTTTATACGATACGGTGAAAAAGCAAAATCGTAAGATCGACATTATTTTTGCGAATGCTGGCCTCGCGAAGCTAGCGCCCTTTGGCACCGTGGATGAGGGATTTTTTGACCTCCACTTCAACGCAAACGTCAAAGGTCTCTTCTTCTCTGTGCAGAAAGGCCTCCCCTTGATGAAGGACGGAGGATCAATCATCCTGAATGGGTCGATTGCCGATATCAAGGGTTTTCCCGCCATGAGTGTGTACAGTGCCACCAAGGCTGCTGTTCGTTCCTTCGCTCGAACCTGGACGAATGACCTACGAGAACGTCGCATCCGCGTGAACGTTCTCAGCCCTGGCCACATCGATACTCCAATCATGGAGAGCCTGCAGCAAGGCGAGGCACTCACCATAATGAAGAAAGAAATGGAAAATAATGTTCCGCTCGGCAGGTTGGGAGAACCGGACGAGATCGCTAAAGCTGTTTCATTCCTCGCGTCTGACGAAGCCAGCTATGTGTCGGGCACAGAGCTTTACGTCGATGGCGGCGTGGCCCAAATTTGAGGCTACGAAGCGCGCGTTATTTTCGCAGTCTCGGAATGATTGAAAGGACCGAAAGACAATGGCAAGTCTTCAAATTCCATTGAGCCCAATTCTGGACCACAGGAATCTGGCACAACGGATGCCCTATTACAAACCGCAAGACGATGTGTCTGGCGTGGCACACATCGATTGAAAGGAAAATTAAAATGCTGATTATCGCAAGCCTAACCCGAGGCTTCCCGCGGGAGGCATGTATCCCGAAGCTGACACATGTCCTTAATTCGGTTACGAGACCATGGCTGGCAACTTCACTAGCATGCGTTCTGCTTTTGTTTTCGGGTGCAGGTCTAGCCCAAACGGTTGTAAGGTCCGGCGCGAGTGTTCCATTCGACTTCTGGGTGCAAGGACAAAAGTTTCCCGCGGGAGACTATCTGTTCGATTCCGAATTTCCAAGCTCGATCTCAATCCGTGCCAAAGGAACAAAATTAAGTGTAGGCATCCCGCGGATCTTGTATGGGGATCCGGTGAAAAAAGAGGACGCAAAGTTGCTGTTCGCCCGTCGAGATGGCAAGTACTACCTGACTGAAGTTTGGGGCATGCTCGGCAAACTGGTAGTAACTGGCGAATACGAACATCGCGGAGAAAAGAATAACGAGCAGCGTGAAGTGAGGCTCGTCTATCCGTAGATGTGCCGTCTCGGACGAGATCGCTAAGCTGCTTCATTCCTCGCGTCTGATTAGACCAGATATGTCTCGTGGACAGAGCTATACGTCGATGGCGGCGTGCCCCAAGTCTGAAGCTACAAAGTGCCCTATTTTCACGAGTCTCGGAATGATTGAAAGGGTGCACACAAGAATTCGCTGTAAATGAATTTCCAATTACGATTCGAAATCGATATCGAGAGCATCTATAGAGAACATTTATGTCTGCGATTATCCAAGCCAGTCCCGTCGAGAAACTGTCGCAAGAACCACTTCCAACCGGAGATTCATGTGTCCTGGTTATTTTTGGAGCCTCGGGCGATTTGACGAAGCGGAAGCTCATCCCGGGCCTCTACAACTTGGCCTGTGAGGGCTGCATGAACCCGCAGTTCGAAGTCCTCGGGATCGGCCGCACGCCGATGGGTTCTGAAGAGTTTCGCAACAAGAGCGGGGAGGCAGCCGCCAAGTCGAAAGACACACGCGACTTCAGCGCGTCAGGATGGGAAGACTTTGAACAGCGGCTGAACTACATGGCAGGTGACATCAACGATCCGAAGTTCTATCCTCAGTTGCGCGTTCGCCTGGAGGAGATGGAAAAAAGAGGTTCGAGCCCAAACCATTTGTTCTATGTGTCGACGCCCGCGTCAGTAGCGGGGCCCATCATTGAAGGTCTGGGAGAGGTCGGACTGAACCGCCGCGACCATGGGTGGACGCGGATTGTTCTGGAAAAGCCTTTCGGGCGGGACCTGGAATCGGCGCGTGCGCTGAATGACACTGTGCGCGGCGTATTCGACGAGAAAACGGTGTACCGGATTGACCACTATCTTGGCAAAGAGACGGTGCAGAACATCCTCGTCTTCCGCTTCAGCAACTCGCTGTTCGAACCGGTGTGGAACCGGAATTACATCGACTATGTGGAGATCACCGCGGCTGAAACGGTGGGGGTCGAAAACCGCGCGGCGTTCTACGAAGAGACCGGCGCCCTGCGGGATATGGTCGCAAACCATCTGCTTCAGTTGTTAGCTCTGACAGCGATGGAGCCGCCGGTAGCGTTTGATGCGGATTCGGTGCGTGAACAAAAGGTGCAGGTATTTCGATCCATTCGGCCGATGAGCGCCAATGACGTAGCACGCTTCACCGCTCGAGGGCAGTATGGTTCCGGCGTGATTGACGGGAAACCGCTACCGGGCTATCAAGAAGAGCCAGGCGTGAATCCCAGCTCCACAACCGAGACCTACGCAGCCGTAAGGTTTCAGATTGAGAACTGGCGTTGGGCTGGAGTTCCTTTCTACATCCGGACTGGGAAGCGCCTTGCAAGAAATCTGACGGAGATCCGCGTGCATCTCAGACCGACGCCGCAAGCGTTGTTTGCGACCACGTCTTCGGTTATTGATCCGAATGTCATCACAATTAGCATTCAGCCGGACGAGGGAATTTCGATCGCATTCGACGCGAAGCGACCCGGAACGCAGGTGCGGACGGTGACGGTTCAGGCCAACTTCTCTTATCAATCGAGCTTTGGGTCGAAGGGACCGGTTGCATACGAAACTCTGCTGCTCGACTCGATGCGCGGCGATGCAACGCTATTTACGCGCCGAGACGAAGTAGAGGCAGAGTGGCGCATCATTACGCCAATTGAAGAAGCGTGGGCGCATTTACCGGTGCCAGACTTCCCCAACTATGCCGCCGGCAGCGAAGGACCAACCTCGTGGCATGGACTGCTCAAAATCCGTGGCAATACTCGCTAGCGGGCGATCAGCCACGGCGAGTAGAGTCGGCCTTGCAACGAGGCGCACACCTCGCTCCGCAGCGGTACCTCGTTGCCGCATTGCCTCTGCAATCCGAAGGACTCGCGAGATCAAGGCATTTCCCTACTTCATGACATGGCATCCGCGAATCACTAGTGAACCGGCGCACACTTGGTTTCGCGAGCAACTCCCGAGGGTTGCTCGGACAATCTGAAGCAAGGTGCCGCCGGTTTCCTCCCGGCAACGGCAAAAAGATGCCGCTAGATCACCTGGTCGAAAAGCAGTTCCGGTTGTCTAACTTGTCGCATCGCTTAGTTCGGTTCTGGGTCGCCGCCCGAGCGTTTGTAGAGTACGGACGAGATTCGAAGGTCCTCGTCGATGCCATCGTGTCTTCTGGAACGTGCGCAGAATGGGAGAACCTCGCCGCATCAAAGCAGAAGCTGATACAAGACGGCGGCCAGAACACTAAGCGAAAATTTCGTTCACCTTCTCGCGCACGTGCTGACTTCGAGACGGCTTCAAGTATCGCATGGTCGATTCCATGTCTGAGTGACCGAGCCACTGCTGAACCGTACGGAGATCGACTCCTGCCCAGAGACATCGCGTAGCGAACGTGGCTCTGAATTTGTGAAGCCAAAATTTATCTTTGTCGAGCTTTGCACGCCCTGCCACCGCTTTCAGCCCGTCGAGGAAATCGAGTTTGGGGTTGCACCCAGTCGTCGGGAAAACCAGACTGCATGTCTTGACTGCCTTCTTCTTCCAGGCCTTTAGGCTCTTTTCGAGCTTCGTAGGGATGGGGATTTCGCGCTCCTTGTATGCCTTCGGTGTCCAGCCTCGATCAGGCTTGTGGGTGACGCTAACGGTTCCAGCAGTGAGGTTGATGTCCGACCAGTACGTGAACATGACTTCCTGTTCCCGCATCCCTGTCATCAGAAAGAATTCGTACCAGAGATGTTCTTCAAAGTCACACGCAGCGAAGAGCAGCTTGAGTTCTTCCTGCTCGTAGATTTCCGGCTCTTCTTCGGTGTAGCGCGGCCAGTCTTTCTTGCCAACCAGTCCACGGATCCCGTTCGCCTTAAGGAAGGACATCACGTTTGCAAACTTGTTCCAGCAGCTACGCGGTGCCTGGTCTTTGTTATCTCGCAGGAATGCGTGGTACTTCAGCAGGTCCTTTCGGTCGATCTCTTCGAGATTCAGCTTGTGGCAGGATTCTACAAAGTACGCGAGAGCCGTCGAGTATGCCGCATGGGTCTTTGGCTTCTTGGTGAGCTTAGTTTCGTCAAGGAAATCGGCGACGGCTGCGGCTATCGACCGGCGCCCATTCTGGCCATCAGGCAGGACGGAGACGCCGTTGTTCACCGCGTTTAACTCCGCTTCCTTGCGTAGTCGTCGGGCTGTGGCGTCGGCTGGGTCCTTGCCGACTGAGAGTCGCACGCGCTTTGCTCCCTCGCGCCATTCAAGGTAATAAGCGCCTTCCGTGTGGGTTTCCGACTTGCCGTTGGCGATAACCAAGTCAGGCTTGACGCGACCATTCGCGGAGAGCACAACGCGGCAATACCGCATTCCTTGCGGGGTTTGGACCCTCTTGGTGAGATTAACTTCCCGGTTGGCCATCGGTGATCCTCCCTGATTCTGGTATCAGTGTAGGTATCACCGGCCTGCAAGTACTAGATAACAAAAGTAATGGCGGAGAGAGGGGGATTCGACAACAAGGTACAACGTACATTCAACAACATGCAGGGCCAGCGATGACGAATTAAGACAACCGAAAGCTATGGTAAGAACGCTAACAGAGCGCGGTTTCAAGAGACTGTCGCGGGGAAGTCAGGGCACCTGCGATTTTTTCTCCGGGTTAAACCTCGCTGAAGATTTGGACCTTGGTCGATTCTTGATGGTTAGCAGGCTCAAACAAATCCACGCGTCCACAGGTCGTAGGATCGTTGACGGAATCCGTTCCGGTCGGGCGGCACCGGTCAGAACGGATTCCGAGATGTCAGGGCTCGAACCATTGCCATGAGACCCAGTCGCACCGTTTCATGCGGCCGTTTCAAGAGCGGTTCTCATTGACCTTGCCCTCCGGCGATTGAAATCAGCTGGGCAATCACTTCAGAGAAAATTTGAAGCATCGAAGACTGCAGATTCGCGCGAAGATGCTCAATGGCGAACCTGGCGTCCCCGGCGAGTTACATTTGGTCAATCGCAGAACTGCGATTTACCTGGGAAGCAGAATAGTCTCGTCGATAGACTCCGCCACCTGACGGCCCAGATCTTTGCCAGCGATGTGGTCGGAGCGGAAATGCTGCCCCGCGTAAATCCGGCTCAATCCCGCCTCCTCCGCCGCTGCTGAGAAGCTAGTGAAGTGCCGTGTCACTCCCGCCAAGGACTCGGACGTAACATCAAAAATGAACTGCTGACCAAAGTAAAACCGCAGCACCTCGGCCCCGGCAGCACTGATGGCACTGTGGGCACCCGGGTACGCAGGGTCTGGAGCCGTTTTTGTCGTTAGCGGAAGCCATGTCGGATTGGGCTCCGTACTGGGATTGCCGTCGCTGCCCGCCATTTGAATGGCAGTGACTGGCCGCCAGAACCGGTAGGTGTACTTAGCGTCAAAGAAGGCAATCGCGGTATCGGCAAGGCTGATGTTCAGCAGTGCAAACAAACGTGCGCTTCGTGCCAGGTTAAGGTGATGTGTCAAAGCAGCGGTCTGCGCGATCTCGTTCCAGAAGTCCTGAATATTGCCGTTCCAGAACGTTCCAATCAGGGTCTGCCGCGGAGTGCGAGTTGTGCTGGTGATGAAACCCAGACTTTTGACTTCGTTGAAAACACTTGTGTACTCGTCGCTCGTCAGGTCGGGTGGCGGCCCGGGACGAAATTCATCGGCCCGCGCCAGCGCAAACGGAGTAACCTGAGGCCACTGTGTGAAATCCGCTGCCGCGAAATTGGGTGGGGTCAGCTGGTAATCTCCAGGTTGGGTTCCCGGTATGAACGGAGGGGGAGTAACGCCCGATCCGTCATTGCTTCGCAAGGACAAGATCTGAGCCGCAACGGCTTGTCCTATGGCGACGCCATCAGCCTTATTCTTCCCTTCCGGAATCTGCGCCAAGTCCTTCTGAAGCTCAGCATCGAGTGTCGGTTGAAAAGCTGGGTAGAGTGTGACCAGGACGTCATGCGCCGCTTGGTCTGCAGCAGCCGGTTGTGAAGCCAGTCGCGATACGTTAGAGAGACGGACCAGGTAAGGACTATAGGTTCCGTCGATGTTGTTGACCGCGTCAAAGATGGAAGCATGCAGAATGGCGAAGCTGCGAGTCGAATGAATTGTTGGAGGCTGGGCGCCGGCAGTCCGTAGGATCACGAGGAGAATTCTATTCCACTCGACAACCGAATTGACAGATGGGGCGGAGCTTACTACGGACGGCTCCGCATTTGCCGCAATCGAAACTCCTGTGACTTGGGCCTGAAGGCTGGCGCACAAGAGGGCAACGATAAGTAAGGCCTTAGACATATCCTTATTCCTTTTGTTCGGATTTGGTGCCCGACCAGGTGCGACATGAGTCGCTGCAGTCTGACACTGATACCGTCTAGAACCTGACGCGAGAGGAAATATTCCCGAGGGCCGTGAATTTACCAAACGTCCGCTTCGTGGCAGTTGTTCATGGATGCCAGCGTGGCTGAGATTAGGCGGGTCGACATACTTTTGGCACGGCTTCAATGACGCTCTGCGGAGCCATGGTTGGAATAATTCTCGTGAGCTTGTAATCGGCAGCATCGAGCAGGGTACGAAACTCAGCTTTTGTGCGTTCCCGTCCTCCCGTCATCGCCAGCATATTCAGATCGAGAAGCTTACTAAAGGACGTCGCATCCGTATCTGGCACGACCATGTCGACAAGCAACAGTTTCGCCTTGTCTACCATGGCCCGACGGCAATTTCTAAGGATTGTGATCGCACGACTGTCGTCCCAATCATGAATCACGCCGCACAGAAGGTATGCGTCAGCTCCTTGTGGCACTGAGGTGAAGAAGTCCCCGGTAACGTATGAGCAGCGCCTGCTCGATGCGTCGTTACCCAGCTGTTGTCTTGCCCTTTCGATTGTCGAAGCCGTGTCGAAGACCGTACCTCTTGTATTGGGACTGAACTGCAGAATTTTCTCCAGGAGCTTGCCTTGGCCTCCTCCGATGTCGACGATGGACGCGATTCCCGCGAAGTCGTACGCCATCAGAACTGCGTAGGCCAACATTGAGGACACATCTGCCATACCCTGATGAAACGCATCCGCGGCGTCTACGTTTCGTTGCAGGTAGTCGAACAGGCTTGCTCCAAACACATTGTTAAAAGCCGGAGATCCGGTTCGGACACTATGAAGAAGGTTCCCGCAAGCCTGGTAGTGAATTTCGCCGATCGTGATCACCATCGCCCGGAGAGATCCATGGACCTCGGTCTGAAGGCTCTCCGCAAGCCGAGAGAGAGCAAAGCAATCTCCGTAGACGTGCGAAAAGACACCCACGCTCGCTAAGGCTCGCATCAGGCGGAAGAGCGAAGCGGCATCCGCCCCCGTGGCAGTTGCTAGTGCGACACACGACTGGGGGCCGTCTTTAAGGAAATCGGCAATACCGAGTTTGGCGGCGACGTAGATTGCCTGGGAGACCCAATAACCGGTTGCCATCTGGAACAGAACGGGAGGCGATGGGCTCCCTTCTTTCGTCGGCGCAATTCTCATCGGAAATAATCGATCTCTAAGAAGTGGCTTGATCTCAGGCCAGAAGCCCATGCTCCTGCCCCGATGGAGAAACTGGAGGAGCGGCCACAAGACCCATCGTCGAGCTACCATCTGAGTAGTGCGACCTCCGCGGCCATTCCTGGTCCTAAGGCGATCATCACTCCCCAGTCTCCTGGTCGCGGATCACCGCTGCGTACGACTTCCTCCAGAACAAACATGACTGTAGGGGAGGACATATTTCCGTAATTCCGCAATACAGTTCTGGAGAAACGCAACTGGGCATCTGTCATGCCGAAATGCTTTTGAACGTTGTCGATCACCTTACGTCCACCTGGATGAACAACCCAGAAGCCGATGTCGGATTTTGAAAGTCCATGTCGCTGCAGTAACTGCTGGAGCGCCGTTTCGATCATGGGACCAGCTAGCTGTTGCACCGCGGCTCCCAGCACGATTCGCAACTTCCCATTGCGATGTTGAAGTCCAACCTCCTCGATCCGTTCGGTATCGATGAAAGTCTCAAAGTCGATAATTTGCGGATAGCTGAGATTGGCTTGCTGCCCTGCCGCAAGCAGGAAGGCGGCGGCGCCATCTGCGCAAATCGCGTTTCCGACGACGGTCTCAAGCGTGTTATCAACGTAGTAGCAGGCTGAGCAGATCTCAACGGCGAGCATTAGGGCTGAGCGGCCCGGATTTGTGCGAACGAAATCCACTGCACGCTGCAACGCGGGAAGTGCGCCCGCGCATCCCAAGCCGACGACGGAGGTTCTCTGCAAGTTGTTTCTGAAGCCCATGTGAGCGATGAGGCGACTGCCTACATCCGGACACACGTAGCCGGTGCAGGTGCATACTGCGAGGAAATCGACATCTTTCACCGTCGTTCCGGCAGCTTGCACACAGTTCAGAATCGCATGGCACCCTGTCTTCACGGCGCCCCGCAGATAGCGCTGATTTAGTTGATCGGAGTCTTCGTCGCGATTCAGAGCGCCTTCTAAGTAAAAATGGCGGTATTCAATGTCGCTGTTTAAGAAGATCCGGCGAATACGGTCGCTCTGATAACCCGCGGCATGAATGGTCTGCTCTTGGGTGAGTCGAACCGGTGGGTTCGCTGTTCCGATTCCGAGGATACGAGGATGATTCACGGGTCTCCAACCAATTCATGCGAAGCATCAGTCTCGCCTCCTGGATGCACAGCATCGAGTTCCGGCGCGAACTGAGACTTGAGGCTACGGCGCGCCTCTTCAAACTGCGCTTTGGCCCGCGCCACGTGTCCCAGCAATGTGTGGAGCTGCTTTGGACCCAAGACAAGCAATCCGAGCATGATTATGAATAGGACTTCGATACCGAAACCCACGACTCACCCCTTGGTTAGGCTTTGTTCGCCGGTAACGGTGGTTGTTGTGCCGGCAGGCTTCTCTTCGCCGGTTTGCATGGCTGTCTTGAAGCCGCGGATACCCTCTCCTATTCCTTTACCAAGTTCCGGCAGCTTTCTTGGTCCGAACACTAGCAAGGCAATTCCGAAAATAACCAGCAGATGCATCGGCTGAAACAGTCCTTCAAACATACGACCTCCTTACATCGAGTCAAAACCCTTCAAAACCGTGTCGGTAAAAATGCAGGCGCTGCGCCGGTAACCAGATGCAACGCCCGCCCAGGCTTTCAGGAGAGAGATTGCAACAATCAAAAGCCGCGCCGGACTGAATCAGCCTCGACAGCCAGCTGGTTAACCAAGCTAAAGAATGCCTGCGATTGACCAAGGAACAAGAGGTCATCCGTAAAAGCCTTGATCGTGGCCACTGCTCCTCCGTTCTGTGTCGATGTTGGTCGGATCACGGAGCACTGAGGCAGACTCTTGCTGATGAATTCACATGGCTCCGCCAGGATCAGATTGGTCTGGTCTAGCTCTGAGTTGAGGGCATTGAGATCCGGGAATGTGAGACCGGTCTCTGGATCAGTTACGCCGGCCAAAGGCTGAGCTACCGCGTTGCCGGCTTTGTCGTGCCAGAGCCCGAAGTGGTCGATCTCGACTCCGCCAATGCTCACCAGGATTCGCAGAACTTCGGGGTCGGTCGCCTTGAAGATCAGCGTCGGATACAGGCTCGCCCCACCCTGCTCGATGAACGCAAAGTGAAATCCCGCGGTGTTTGCGATCGCTTGCATGCGGGCCTCTTGCGGAGTCGCAGGTGGAACCGGTTGCGGCTGGTTGGGAGGGGTGTCGTTGTCGTTGAGTGGAATGGCGGGCTGATTCTTAATAGTAAAAGGTCCCTTGAGCTTTGCCCCAAAATCGGGGTTCTTGGAGCTGCGGTACCGAGTGTACCAACTGAGGTCGACATTGAGTTTCAACAGGTTTGTCAGCCTTCCGATATCCTTGGCGCCCGTCGCTTGGCTGCTGGGCAAGGTCCGGAACGCATCGAGATCGACGGGCTCCTCCCCCTTGGAAATCAAATAGGCGTTCAGGAAGGCCGCGTGGCTCAATTCATCGTCCGTATTGTCGGAGATGTATTGCGCCATATCGCCATCAAGGTTGCTGAGCGCGGCGATGTAGGCCGCATTGCCTCCTTGAACTCCTCCCAGTTCGTTGTATTGCTGCCACAGATCAGCCTCGATGAGTTCAGCAGCAGCCGCGAAGCGCAGGAGTGCCGCGTCTCCTTTGGAAAGCTTGCCGGTGCTCCGCGTGGCCTGCGCGTTACCGTCGGTTCCCAATAAGGCGCCCGCCGACAACGCTGCACCGGCAATGCCCAGGCCCTTAAGAAACGAACGTCTCTTGACTACACCCTGCCAGTGACGTTGAACACCTTCTTCTATCGAGGAGTGACTTGCTTCAGGTAAGTTTGTCTCGGACACGACCGCAGATGGAGAATTCTTTTCTTTCATAGTGTGCGTTCCAATTCCTTTGCTTATGATTTTGTTCCAGCAGTACTGTGCGTTTGACACAACGACCGAGCGACGAGATGTGAAAAGGATGTCATTTGATTGTCAACTCTTTGAGGCCTCGCAGTGACAATACCGCTGCCTGGTTTTGAACAGACAATGAGTTGACAACCAGCACGACGCGCTCTTATCTCCACTCTCCTTCGCCCTGATCTTGTTCCAGGTATATGTAAAACATTGCGAGCCGATCGTTATTCCCAAATTCCGAGAAATATTTCTCCTGACGAAACAGTCTCGAGACGCTTTCCCTGCTGATCGATTGGACCTTGGGCGTGTTCTGGCTTCACAGCAGCAACCTGCGGCGCAGCTAGACGGAGTCGGCACTCCGCTCGCGCGTGGAATTAACTAGCCAAGCGACTCCGATACCGATTGCGTAGAGCGCGATCATCGGAGCGGCGAAGCGACACATGTTCAAGATATCGGCGCTGGGAGTGACGATTGCCGCAACAATACAAATGGCCCGGAGCACACTACCGCCGAAATGGCGCCACATACCATGCGCAGTAAGTCCCCACGCCGGTGAGCAAAACAATCGCCCACAGTACCAGTTCCGTGCGCATCCACCTCTTCCAATGTTTGAACCGAAGCCGCTGCGGAAGAACCTTCGTGCCTGCCACGATCACGATGTAGAGTCCCAAGAGCTCGGCCGTTATCCCTAGAACCGCGTGAATTGTGGCCGCCGCGTAATACCACTTATGAAATACCTTGGGTAACGCTGGCTTCACTTGTTGCTGGAATGACGGCCACATCACCGCTCCGATCATTAGTAAGTTCAAGAGAAGAACGGTCGTCTGGCAAACAGCGTGAGGTCTGTACCGTTTTCGTTTTGCGAGAATAGTCCCCGCGATCAAGGTTAGTCCCATGATGAGCTGCACGACGAGGTTGAGATCCGCCCCGAAAGTAGCGCCGGTGCCGAGAAAACCTGTTCCTGGAAAGAAAGACGACACTGTTGTTCATCCGCCCCACTCACATATTTGCGATGTCTCAATAGCCGGCAAACTCTTCTGTCCGAATATCGTCTTCATCAACGGCCACCTCACTTAGCGTTCGGCGCGCTGCTGCAACCATCGTCGGCGGCCCCGCTAAGTAATAGATTGGGCCTCGCAAGATTCCTACATGCGTGGCAAGCATTTCCGAGCTGATGTGGCCAGTCTTCCCTTTCCATCGGTTATTATTGGCAGCGCGCGTGAGCGTCGGCACAAACCGAAACCTTGGATTTGCGCGCTCTAACTTCCAGAGCGCATCAATAAACGCCGCATCCTCCAGGTTGCGGTTGGCGTAGAACAGCACAATCGGATGGCGTAGTTTTTCCTCTGTTGCGTAAGACAACATGCTAAGGAATGGCGCGATCCCGATTCCGCCCGCGAGAAAGACAGCTGGCCTGGCAGTGTTCTTATGAAGACTGAAAGAGCCCATGGGCCCTTCAATCCTCACTCGGCTACCGATGCGCAGCGAGGATATGGCCCGCTTGAAAACTGTATTTCGCATGCGGGTCGTGACCAGGAGTTCTTCGTCGGACGGGGAGCTCGCGATGGAGAAGGTATGAGTCAGCCCGTCTGACGACCCGGCCTGGGAACCCGATAGAGTGAGGTCAATATATTGCCCGGCCTTGAATTCAAAGCCATGTGGTTTTTCAAACTGAAATGCCATCGTGCCTTCGGCAACATCTGTTCGGCCTAGTAGCGCGCATTGGTAGGCAATCATCGCGATTTATCCTTTTGTCCGTAGACCTAGTTCCGAGAATGCGACCTGATCGCTCTCTCGACATTGATAACGCTCAAAACCGCCTTTTTATTCCAGACCTCCCAGACATTCCGCATGAGCGCAGCGTTTCCCCTAGGCCTCACTACTCGCGCACATTCCGAACAACCGGATCCGATCATTTTCTTACAAGCCCTTGGCTAACAAAGGGAAAAGGTCGTTCCCAGGTTGATGCACTTGTTGGGTTCTGACCCCTCCCTTGCATGACCGGTCGCCAACTATGGTTAACTCACCTTAGTTCGTGCCAGAGGACAACGTAGTGCCGCGGCCATTACTCTTAGTTAGCCTGGCTATCGCTCGTTGTGTTAGGACGATGTAGACACCCGCTGGCGTCTCTACCTTACTGAGAAACACCTGGTCCCCCACACGCTCAAAGCTGAGCGCCGTGTGCCCTGAAGAAGCTCCGTCGGGAACGCTCGGGAGCACTAATGCAGATGCGCCGCTATCCTTGCTGTCAATAAATAAAGTCGGATGTATAGCAGGAGCTAGACGGCCAACGTTGTAGGTGCCCGCAGGCAGGGTCTTGCCTCCTGCAACAAACTCGAATGGAACGTTCACAACAACTCCACTAGCATCCTGGGCGTGGGCTTTTATGCCCACTCCAAGCAAGCAAGTCAGAATAAGGACTACAGTAAAATACGACGTCTTCATACTTCTCCTTGTTGACGGGTTGGGATTTGTTCATTAGGTATAACTGCATTCGTAGAGACTTTATTCCACGCGTTTTCTGTGGCCCGTGTTGTGTGAGGGTTGCTTTCGCGCCCCCAGCTGGGTTGGACGCAGCGGAAAATGACAAGATGCCGATGAGATGTAATATATTTGTTAACTTATTGCTGAGCGAGAGGGTAAGTACGGTGGCAATGCAACTGTTGTGTGACTAAGGACGGGGAGCCCCCGCGTGTTGTATCTATCGCATGTTGAGTCGACGCATTTATGTTGAATACATATTGCAGATGTTCCGCAGCGGCTATTGTTGGGGCGGATGCGGTGACTTGGCGCAATTAGTCGAGCATGCTTGGGAAATCGGGGGAACCATACGCTCGATTGGAGGACCGGGAATCCGACCTGTCTGCCTACCCAAAAACACTGCCTCTGGACAGCCGAAGTACGTGGTCAGGTGTTCGCGAAGCCGCAACCGAGCTCGCCATAGGCGAGCCTTCACCGCGGACTGACTCACGTTCAACACTTCGGCGGTCTGATCCGTTGAAAGGCCTTCAATATCCCGCAGCACAAAGGCCGCTCGCAAGGCCGGCCGCAGCTCTTTTAGGGCCTTGATTAGGATTTTTCGTAATTCAGACGCGCTGTAGAGTTGTTCGGGATTGGGAGCCCAATCGGTCACCTCCGTTAGAAACATATCTCCTGACTGAACATCTTCATCCAGGAGCACCTCTCTTATTGTGCGTTGCTTTCGCAGCTTCATGAGCGACTGGTTGAGAGTGATGCGAATCAGCCAGGTCGAGAATTTGGAATCCTCTCGAAATTGGCCCAGGTTCTGGTAGGCCTTAAGAAAGGTCTCCTGCACCGCGTCTTGGGAATCTTCTTTGTTATGCGTGACGTTGTGGGCGATTCGGAGGAGTTTGTGAACATATCGCTTTACGAGTTGCTCGAAAGCAGCAACATCCCCATTCTTGCAGGCATGGACCAGATCGAGATCATCGCTTGCGCTTGAAATCACCGCGAATTGTGCCAAGTCTGCAGTCATATTCTAGCCAACGTGTTTACGCTGCTTAGGAAGCCGTGCAAGCGCCCCGTCAAGGTTGCCGCGTTTACCGGTCTTTCCCGTGCTGTTCCTCACCCTTCATGATTGTTCGAGGACTCAGTTTGCTCCGGCTGGCGATCTGCTGGCTTTGAGACCACCCATAATCCTTCGCCATTCAAGACATAGATAAAATTCCGCTCGTCCTGAAGCCACTTGACCACTCCCGAGAACTTTTGCACTACCCGAGGAGCGGCTGGATTCGACAAATCCCAAAACACGAGGTCACCATTGGAGGTGGTGCTGCCCATCGGGAAAACTCCGTTTTCGGCAATGATCGCCAAATCACCCGTCACGTTCATCCTGCTCGACACAGCTGGATCCGGCCACGGGATTACTCCAACGGCTTTCGGTTGAGCGGGCTTGCTGATGTCGACAATCGAGATTCCTTGGTCTCTTGAGTGCTCCACGTATAGGTAGTACTTGTCGTTCGCTTTTCTCTGCATCGCCATGTCAACACCCGATAGTCCGGCGAACGAAATGTGGGCGACCACCTGGGCCTGGCTGTCGGATCCCTTCAGTTTGTGGCCCTTGGCCGATGCCCCGCCAGGCACAAGCAACAATGTAGTAAGAAGTGTGATAAGCAGTGCCAAGGCCGTCGAGCTGAATTTAACGAACCTGCTTTTGATTCCGTTCATCATCCGCCTCCTGCAAAATGAGTCTCACCGTAGATAACGGACTCTCTGATTTTTTATTCCACTTCGCTCACGTGAAGTGTGGAGTGGCACGAGTTGCCATAATGCGGCATTCTCTACTCGCTCAGCCTGCGGCTAATTCCTCAAAACAAATTGTTTTTTGAAGGGAATAAATCAACGACTCCGATTGTTTTACTACGTGCACGTGTCAGGCACGGACCTTCAACTCGATTCGTTCGAAGAATTGGCCATACCGATCTTCGATCAGTTGTACAACTTCGCTCACTGGCTCACGCAGAATCGCGAAGAAGCCGAAGACTTGGTTCAGGAAACCTACGCCAAGGCTTTGAAGGGGTTCTCGTCTTTCCAGTTGGGCACTAATTTCCGTGCGTGGATGTATCGAATATTGCGCAACACCTTCTTGACCTCTCGTACTGGATTGAAGGCGACAATGACTGTACCTCTCGATCCGGACGAGGACGGACCTGAACTGGCAGTTGAGTGCGACACGCCGGAATCGATTCTGTTTGAGCGCGTGAACCGCGAACTGCTGCAGACAGCGATCGATGAGCTCCCGGTGCATTTCCGGGAGATCCTCCTTCTATGTGAAGTGGAGGAGATGTCGTATCAGGAAATTGCCGAAACACTTTCGGTTCCTATCGGCACAGTGATGTCACGTTTATCGCGTGCCAGAAAAACATTGCGCGACCGCTTGCGACCACCGCCGCCGGCAGGAACAACAACGGCAGCGATTGCAAAGGGGACCAACCATGGTTTGTGAGTCTTGGAAGTCAAAACTCGACACCTACCTCGACGGCGAGGTTCCGCAGGAGGAGATGCGCACCTTCGATGGTCATGTGCGCAACTGTCCATCTTGCTCGGTGGATGCCCTTACGCGCGTACAGATGAAGCGCACGATTCAAGTTGCTGGAAAACGTTTTGCTCCCAGTGCTGAGTTCCGCAAAAGGATGCGGCAGAGGATTGCATCCAAACCGCAGCGCAGTTTCCGTCTGGGATGGGTGCTACCTGCGACCGCGGTCGTCGTTCTCGTGGTTGGGGCGTTGACTTCAGCCGATCTGGGAAACCTATCCGGCAGAGACCAGGTTTTCAGCGAGATTGCCGACTTGCACGTGGAAACGCTCGCCAGCTCGTCGCCGGTGGATGTCATCTCCACCGATCGGCACACAGTGAAGCCTTGGTTCCAGGGAAAGATCCCCTTCGCGTTCGATTTACCGGAACTCCAGAACTCCGAGTTCTCTCTGCTCGGAGGCCGGATGACCTACCTTGATCAAACGCCGGGCGCGCATCTGATCTACGATGTTAGGAAGCACCACATTTCTGTGTTCGTGTTCCAGGAACGGTCATTGCCAGCCAGGTTGGACCAGAAGTCGCTCTCGCCGAAAAAACTCCCCTTCAACATGGAAACATGGAGTCAAGGCGGACTTCGTTATTTCGTGATCGGCGACGCGAGCGCTGCGGACATCGATAGTCTCGCACGATTGTTCAAAGACGCGTCATAGATTGGGCGGTGTAATTCTGATGGCTTGTGGCGATCTTCAGGATTCGGTCTCCAAATCGCATTGTATCGCCGTGATCTGGAAGATGATGACCAATTCTTGTGCACGAATGTTTCTCTACTTTATATTCATCCTTTGCTCGAACTAAACCGCCCCGCCGAGGCTCCGGAACAATGCCGCCTCTCGTTGAAGTCTGATCCTAACCGTTTTAATGGACTGTACGGGGCAGGCCGCTCTGCGGAGCTTACCAATCAAGTAGCCCTCGCGGCCACTATTACAAACAGCTGCTCGATAATTGCGATCAGGGCAGAGGTTCGGATCGTCCAGAACTGCACCACGCCAAGAAATTCGTCGCCGAAACCACGCGTGCGATGATCCAATGAAGCTGCGGTTCCACCGCGGGTCTAGCGTCCGCGTTCGAGGGTGCTGAGACTTTGTTGGCTAGAATAAACAGGAAACATGAAGTCGGTGGCTTTTGTTAGCGTAGAGATCGACAACGGGAGTGTTAACGATGAGTCTGAAGCGAAAGCGTTCGCGCCAGAAAGCATTTGTACCGTGCTTGGCAATGCTAGTTGGCGTTAGCTTTGCAATCAACCCTTTTTGTGTCCAGGCGCAGGGAGACAAGGAGCGACGCTTAGGTTCGCCAGAGTCCGGCAATCAGACCCCTGAAGTTCATCGCAAACTATGGCCGGAGAGTAAGTCGCCGATCGGCCTCGACGCGAGAATCGAAGAGCGGATCGACGGCCTACTCCAACGGATGACGGTCGAGGAAAAAATCGGTCAGGTCATCCAGCCCGAATGGAAGTCGATCAGCCCCGCCGAGGTCGCACAATACCATATCGGATCGATTGAAAACGGCGGCGGTGCTGTGCCCGGCGGCAACAAGCATTCGAGCGTTCAGGACTGGGTCAACTTGATCGAGCCCTACTACGACGCCTCGGTTGATCCGGGGAGAAACCGCGTCATCATTCCGCTGATCTGGGCCTCGGACGCCGTCCATGGGCACAACAATGTCTATGGCGCTACCCTGTTCCCGCACAATGTCGGCCTGGGCGCGGCTCATGACCCGGATCTGCTCCGCCGCATCGGCGAAGTCACTGCCGCCGAGGTGCGCTCGACCGGCATGGACTGGTCGTTCGCGCCAACGATTGCGGTGGCGCGCGACGACCGCTGGGGCCGCGCATATGAAAGCTATTCGGAGGATCCGAAGATCGTGGCCCAATATGCCTCCGCCATGGTGACGGGGCTGGAAGGTTCGGGTTCGACCTTTCTCGAAAAGGATCGCGTCATCTCGACCGCCAAGCACTTCCTCGGCGACGGCTCAACCGACGGCGGCCGCGACCAGGGCGATTCGCTTGTCTCCGAAGCCGATCTGATCAGGCTGCACGCGGTCGGCTATGCCCAGGCCATCGATGCCGGCACGCAATCAATCATGGCATCCTACAATTCGTGGCATGGTGTGAAGATGCATGCCAACCATGCGCTGATGACAGATGTGCTGAAGGGCCAGATGGGATTTGACGGCTTCATCATGGGTGACTGGAATGCGCACGGCCAAATTCCTGGCTGCACCAATGCCGATTGCGCCGAAGCGTTCAAGGCGGGGCTCGACATCTTCAACGCGCCGCAGGACTGGAAGGCGCTCTATGCCAATCTCGTGCGCGAAGTGAATGATGGCACGATTCCGAAAGCGCGCCTCGATGATGCCGTCCGGCGGATCCTCCGCGTCAAGATGCGAATGGGCGTGTTCGCCGAACCCGCGCCGAACAAGCGTTCCGGCACCTACCAGCCGATTGGCACGCTTGGTCATCGCGCCGTCGCACGCCAGGCGGTGCGCGAATCTCTGGTACTGCTGAAGAATAACGGCGTCCTGCCGATTAAGCCGAACGCCAACGTGCTAATCGCTGGCGATGGCGCCGACAATGTCGCCATGCAGGCGGGCGGCTGGACACTTTCCTGGCAGGGCGCCGATAACGGTCCGAACGATTTCCCCGGCGCCACCTCGATTTATGGAGGCCTGAAGGCCCAAATCGACGCAGCCGGCGGACAGGCGCTGCTCAGCCCCGACGGCACCGCAGCGCAAAAAGCTGACGTTGCCATTGTCGTGTTCGGCGAAACCCCCTATGCAGAATTCATGGGAGATCAGAGGGACGTGGCGCTACATCACGATAATGTGGAGTCTCTGGAACTGATAAAGAAACTAAAAGCGCAGGGCATTCCGGTGGTCGCCGTCATGCTGTCGGGCCGCCCGCTCTATGTCAATCCGCAGATCAATGCGGCCGATGCTTTTGTCGAGGCGTGGCTACCGGGCTCGGAAGGCGAAGGCGTCGCCGACGTGCTCACCGGCCGATACGACTTTACCGCCAAACTCAGCTTCTCATGGCCCAAGGACCCGGATCAGACACCGTTGAACGTTGGGGATGCGACCTACGATCCGCAGTTCGCCTATGGTTTCGGGCTGAGCTACGCCGCGCCTGCGCAGACGCCCCCATTGCCCGAGATGGCCAGCACGACCAAATATGGCGAAAAGAACGTCTACTACGCCAAGGGTAGTGCGTGGAACGGCTACAGACTCTCGATTGGTGACAGCAACGGGCCGCCCGTGGACTACATCGGCACGCGCACCACGCTCTCCGGTTTGATGCTGGAATCGCAGACCGATGGCGCATTGCATGTGGCGTGGAACGGCAAATCGAAGGCATGGCTGCAGATGGGCGGCGACAAGCCCAGCGACATCAGCCGCGAGGCCAATGGCGCGATGATGCTCAGCCTCACGGTGCGGGTCAATACGGCTCCGGACACTGCGGTGCGGCTGGGGGTCGGTTCTGCTTCCGTGCCCGTGACCGCAGAACTGAAGGCCCTTCCCGCCGGCAACTATGCGACCCTGGCCATACCGCTGTCATGCTTTTCCGCGCAGGACCTAAGAAAGACCCCGACCATCGCCCATTTGGAGACTTCCGGCAATCTTGATCTGTCGGTGTTCGAAATCCGCCTGACGGAAACCAGAATGGGCGCGGCTTGCCCCACGGAGTGAAGGATTTTATAGAAGGCACGAAACGAGGATTTGGTTCTCACGGATTGCCCCTGACTTCGCCTGCAATCCGCTGCAGCTTCCCAGGGAAGAGTCCTCCTCCGGTAGAGACTTCTGGCTCGCTCGCAATATCACACTAGCTCGCAACATCAAGGCGACTTCGTCCCTTGTAACCAGCACCACGCCGAAGCGGCTTTGAAAGCGATTCCCACCCGCTGGATCACCCCGCAGGGGAATGAAGCGACTCGACCATGGCTCGGATATCTCGGTTTTCGAAAACCAAGCCTTGGCGCTCGTGTGTTTGTCGAAGCACAACATCCACCATTGCCCAGCCCAAGTCGTCAGCGCGAATGACCTGGTTCGGAAGCAGCAATCGAAACACGGGATAGAGTGCACGTATCAGCCGGTAATTGAAATTCGGTTCCTGTCGTGGCTGCACAGGGTAGATGTACGCGGGCCGGAAAAGGTAAACGCGCGGGAATCCGGTCGCGAGTAATGCCTTCTCGGCCTGACCCTTGTAGCGTGCGAAGGCAAGCCGGCTTCGTCCCGTCGGGTCAGCACCATTCCCGCTCAAAAACGAGAAGGCGGAATTCGGACTACTGATTCGGAGAACTCGCGCGAACTCGATCGTATAGTCAGCGGTTATGGCGCGGAGTTCCGAGTCTGATACTGAGCCGGTATATGTCCCCAGGCAATAAACCGCCGCGTCCTGGCCAGAGAGTACATCTGCGAGTGAGGAACAGTCTGCGAAGTCTTGGTGCAGAATCTCTTTCAACTTGGGGTGCGAGATGCCGAGCCTCTTGCGCCCAATCGAAGTCACGCTTTTGACGGCGGAGTTATCGAGCGCGTAGCGAAGGGCGTATCCACCGACCAATCCAGTCGCGCCCACTATGACGAGACGCTTTTGGTCGACAGTGCGAACGCTCATCGACGCGCCCGAAGCTACCTTGTTAGTCGCTGTCATGACAGATCACGCTCCTCGATCCAGTCAACGTACAGCAGGCGCTCCGCAAACAACCATGCGCCGTCTGCCTTCACGAATGTGTCGTAATAGCGGAGCGCCGCGATCATGAGGCTTCTCTTTCCACCGTCGACGGTGAGGTGATGTGCCAGGCAGTACGCTTCGCCGGTGCCTTTGTCGGTTGTCAAGTTGAGAATCGTGCTCTGGCCGACGAAGTGCATCGTGGCGGCATACTTGTTCAGATCTGCAAAGACTGGAGCGAGCGCCTCACGGGAGGTCAGTTCCTGTGAAGGCTTCGGATCTTTAGCATTCATGTACACCACGAAGTGAGTGTCCGCAGTAAAGAGTGACATCTGACCCTTCCCATCGCGACGATCGGCGCAATGCGCGTAGGCCTCAATGAGTTCACGAATCGCAAGACGGTCCGCGGCTTCGCTAGGGGAGATTGTCAGGTGCTGGCTCATGAGAGTGCCTCCTTAAGACTCAAGTATGACGCGGGTTTCGAGAAACGCCTCGATCCGTATTGGCCATATTCACGGCCGAAGCCGGAATATTTAAATCCGCCCCAGGGTGCCTGCGGATCACCCGTCATACCGTTGATCACGACCCACCCAGCCCGAATTTGTGAGGCCGGTTTGATAATGTCCATGACTTCGCCGGTGAACCACTTCCGTGAGGCGTTTGCCCGTGCCGACTATGACGCCTCTCATCATTTCCTTCAAGCCCGCTCATGAACTGCGTCCGTTGCGAGCATTCCGCTTATTAATACGAAACTACTGGTTTCGTTTGTACACTGACAGTTAATGCTTGTCAAACTACAACGAAACACTTATTTTCGTAATTCGGACAGCTCACTATGAAAACCCCCAGGAGAAAAGCCCGGGCACGCCGTGCCGGGCGGCCGAGAAGCGAACAGGCGCGGTGCGACATTTTGGCGGCGGCTTATAACCTCCTACGGGCGAAGGGATTTCAGGCAGTCGGTTCGCACGAGATTGCAAAGACTGCTGGCGTTAGCAGCGCCACGTTATACAGGTGGTGGGACTCCAAGGAAGAGATCTTGTTGGATGCGTGCTTTGAACACATGAAACCAGTACTTGCCGTTTCCGGCACTGGGTCCCCCTTAGCGCGCCTGCGGCGTTATGTGGTGTATGTGGCGAAATTCCTTGCTTCCGATGACGGTGTCACCATGGCGCGTCTCGTCAACGGCATCCACGATGACAAGAAACTCCAAGGAATGTTTTTGGAAAGGTATGTGATGCCAAGGCGTCAGATGCAACGCCGCTTTATCGGAGAGGCTATCGCGTCGGGCGAATTGAAGCGCGGAACAGACACGGAACTGCTTATTGATGCACTCAATGGTCCTCTATTCTTTCGATGGTTGCAGGGACACGCTCCGTTAGATGAGCGCTTTGCTGAACGTATCTTTGAGAAAGTAATTCCGGCTTTTCAAACCGAATAGCGAGGCTGCACCCTCCCGCTCCAACATCTGCAGGAACACCCAAACTGGAGGGACGTTTGAGTGTGTAGTACGCCGGCAACGTTGACCGTCACGACCACCGGACCTCAAGCCGAAACGGCCTCCCCATCGGAACGTTCCAACTTGCACGCTATGTTTTGGCTTCCGGCGCTCGCGTTGGCGTTCGGCGGAATCGGATCCCGGGCACACCTAGAAAAAAGATGCAAGTTGCCCGCTGTGCTATTCGCGATCTTGCTGGCTGGCACTTGCCTTTTTCCCGCCTGTGGCGGAGGCAGCCCGAGCCCTACCCGCGGCGGCGGTGGGACACCTCCGGGCACGTACACTGTCACAATCGCAGGCACGTCCGGAACGACGCACTCGTCAACGCTCAGGCTTGTGGTTCAGTAACTGATGCCAAGATCTGATTTTCGCCAAAGACTTAAGGATGGATTCACCCCTCTGCACTTGACGGCGGCGAACGGCTACAAGGGGATCGCGGAATTGCTGTTGGCTAACGAAGCACAGGCCAACGCAAAGGACAATGCCGGAAGTACGCCCTTGCATCAAGCGTCCGCCAGTTCATAGCGAGGCTAGTGATCTTGTGGATTTGCCGCTAACGCACAAGGCCGATGCTAATGCAATAGACAAACACGGGTTGAAGCCTTTGCAACCGCGAGCGGACATTGACGGAGAGTGCGTAACTCTTTTTCCTGCACCCCCTGAATCCCACCCTTTCCTTAACGTCATAACTTCTATGTTTCTATTTCACCGTGAGTTGCACGGTCGTACTGCGGGTGAGGTTGCCGCCTACAAGTGCCCCGGTGAAGGTCAGCGTGAAAGTCCCGTGATTTACGTTCTTGTTTGCAGAGAGCGTCACCGTCGACGTGACCGCTGTGCCCTTCAAACTGTCTGTGGACGGAGAGACCGAGCATGTTGAATTGGGCGGTGCCCCACTGCAAGAGAGCGCCACGGTACCCGTCAGACCAAGGATCGGAGTTACCGTGACGCTGTAGATCGCCTGGTGTCCCGAGGAGATGGTCTGAGCACTGGGCGTAGCTGTGATGGAGAAGTCTTCTACAACCTGGGTGAAGCTGGTAGACGTGCTGCCGATGAAGTTGCCGTCGGTGTTGGTGTAGACGGCGGTAATCGGATGCGTGCCAGCCGTAAGCGCACTGGTGGTCAGGGTAGCGGCGCCCAGGCCGCTAACCGTTTGCGTGCCGAGGAGCGACGAGCCATCCATGAACTGGACGGAGCCTGTTGGTGTGGCCGTGCTGATCCCTGCCCCGGAGGTGTTGGCCACCGTCGCGGCGAACGTAACCGACTGTCCGTAGATCGACGGGTTCACCGAGGAGGTCACGGTCGTGGAGGTCGGCGCTGGTTTGACGGTCTCGCTTAGAGTCCCAGAGCTCCCGCTGAAGCTTCCGTCGGTGTTCGTGTACACCGCCTTGATGGTGTGTGGCGAGCCGCTGACACTCAGGGTTCCTGTGGCACTGCTTGTGCCCGTGGCCGCAGCTCCCGATCCAGATAGTGGCACCGCTGCGCCGAAGGCCGCACCATCAACGTAGAACTGGACGGAACCGGTTGGTGTGGCCGTGCTGATTCCTGCCCCGGCCGTGTTGGCCACCGTCGCGGTGAACGTAACCGACTGTCCGTAGATTGACGGGTTCAGCGAGGAGGTGACGGTCGTGGACGTCGGCGCTGGGGTGACGGTCTGGCTTAGAGTCCCAGAGCTCCCGCTGAAGCTTCCGTCGGTGTTCGTGTACACCGCTTTGATGGTGTGTGGCGAGCCGCTGACGCTCAAGCTTGCTGTGGCACCGCTTGTCCCGGTGGCCGCAGCTCCCGATCCAGATAGTGGCACCGCTGCGCCGAAGGCCGCGCCATCTACATAGAACTGGACCGAACCGGTTGGTGTGGCCGTGCCGGTTCCTGTGTTGGTCACAGTCGCAGTAAATGTAACCGACTGCCCGAAGATCGACGGGTCCGCCGAGGATGCCACGGTCGTGGAGGTCGGGTTGCAGATCGCTATCGCAGGCGTAGTGTTGGACTGTACGCTTTCCTGCGGCGGATTCGCGTTCGCGAGCATTGCAGTCACGAAATACGAGTACGTGGGTCCGCAGCTGACAGTCAAATCAATGAAGGTAAGCGAAGTGCCAGGAACGGAGTTGATCTTCACGGCGGTCGCACCGTCCGTCGAGCGATAGATGTTGTAGGCGCCGATTTGGCTGAACGTCGACGCAAGCCAATTCAGTTGTATATGGTGAGCCGTCACCGCCGACGTCACGTTCCGGGGAGGACGGACATAGGAGTTCGCCGTTGTGAAAGTAAACTCCCCGTTCCCCGTGCCGCCAGCGACCCCAAAATGACTGCCGCCGGCAACCCCAAAATGGCTGCCGCCCGCAACGCCGAAATGGCTGCCGCCCGCAACGCCGAAATGGCTGCCAGCACTACCCGCGATGTCAGTGCCGGTAGCTCCGATCTGGCGCAGGTCGAGGTTTGCCCAATCGTTGTAGCCGCGCAAGCTCGTACTGATGGTGCCGTCGAAATTGATATCCGATAACGGAGTCACCCACTCCGGCGTAATCGGGTTAGCGGGGCCCTCGACATGGTACATCGTGGGATTCGGGTCAGTATTCGGCGACAGCGGCGTGCCATCACAGTGGTACTTCGCCGCTGTGCCGACGCCACCGGGTGCATTAGGCGTGTACCACTTCGTCGTCGAATAGGCGAGCGGCGAGCCTTCGGTTGTGGTCACGCCGCCTAGCAGAGAGTTTTCATTGAGGCTGCTCAGCGCCTGCTCGGAATAGTCCAGGACACCATTGTCCAGGAGATCCACCTGGAACGAATAGCTCATCACACTCTGATAGTTCGGCTTGCAGTTGGGCTCGACTGTGGGGACGTAACTATTGGGTGTGTCGTAATAGAAGCCTCCATGCGTCAGCCCATTCGAGTGCCCCAGTTCATGCATAAATGTGCCCGCTTGGACATTGTCGGTTTGGCCTGCGGCTCCCCAAAGACCCAGTGTGATGAGAGAGTCCGCGCCCCCGATGTCGGAATACCCGGATCCTGTGTCGATTCGGCTCGATCCTACCGAAAGCTGCGGATCAGTCAACGCCGTATAGGTCGCACTGGTTGCGGTGGGGATGGTTATCGTGAAAACGTTGCCGCTGGCAGTCTGGACCACGTAAGTCCCACTCAGACTGGAATTCGTGATGGCATTGGCAATGGTGACGCGGTCTGTTCCGGCAGTCAGCCCGTGCGGGGTTGATGTGGTGACCGTAACCGTGTTGCCGGAGGCAACCATGCTGGCCACGCTTCCGTCTTGGAGAGACCATTCCGGCAATCCCAGAGCGTGCGCGAATAGCGCATAGTGATAGCTATCCTTCCGCCCATGTTGGAAACGCCGTATGCAGGGGCCATTGAGAGCCTGCTGGCAGGAATTCTCGTCCGGGTAATTGAGCGGCTGGTTCTTGAGGAACTCAAAACCCGCCTTCCAGCCAACGACTCCCGCTTGGTTCGGGTATGGGCACAGCACTGGGTTCCCAGACGGGTCCGTCGTATCGGTGCAGGTTTGCTCCTGGATTGCGTTCCCCGGAATGAAATGCAGATTGATGCCGTGAGGCAAGAACGCGTTCGTGATCATCGTTTGCGCGCCCGAAGACGGGTAGAATGAGTACCCGTTCGTCGTGTCACACGTGCCATCGGGCTTTACGGTGCTACACATGTAATCGAGCTCTACGAAGAGATCCTTTTCCCCGGGAGTTGCTCCGGGAAGCGCTACCCAGGAGGGATCTGTTGTAGTGCACACACCACCATTCACTGAGGCATCGCAGTATCCTGGCGGGTTGTTCTTTTTCCAGGCGTCGACCAAGCCATCGTTGTCACTGCTTTGCACCGTCGTGCTCACCACAACGGCGCCCCAGGACACACATCCGCCGTTCGAGGGACTCGGCACCACATCGGTCGTCGCTGAAGCATCGTTGGCGTGCACCGGGTTGCTGCCGTTGCTCGGGAAACTCCAAGTCGGATTGTCCCAGGAACCGTTGTAGAAGCCGGGGAATGGTGGCAGGTTCCCGTACAGGGAAGGCAGATTGACGCCGTTCAGAGACACCGTTTCAAACTTGTTGCTCTGGCCGTTGCCAACGATGTGCGTCAATTTGGAAATCGGGCCTGCGCCAGCCTGGTAGAACCCCTGCAGGGTCTGCGACATGTTCGAGGAACTGTTGGAAGGGGCAAAGGCACCGTCGTAGATGACCACCGAGTTTAGGGGTAATCCGGGCGCAAGGACGCGATAAACAATAACAAGGCTTGCGCCTAACGTCAGTGGGGTGCCCCCACCGTTGCTTCCACTATCTGGTAGCCTCAGTTCATAGGTGCCGTTCGCCAGGATATTTCCTTTGGAATCTTGCGGCAGATATGCACGCACATCCGCGCTGTACGTGCGCATGGTTTTCGACCCCTGCGAACCCCCGCTACAGCCCCCCGAACTCCATGACACCGGGGCATTCGGGTTTCCCAGCACCGCTCCGGTAATCGCGTAACCGGTCGCCGGTCCGCCCGAGAACACGGGCCTGAAGAACCCGTTTTGCCCGGCAAATTGTGTTTGCGAACTTTCCACCGTTTCCCAGTAAAGGAGGGCAGCAACGATGTCGGCGCCTGCAGGCACACCCGCGGCAGGCACGGAATTCGCATCGGGCATGGTGAACTGTCGTGTCGCGAAACCGTTCACCCCTAGTCCGCGCAAGCCCACGCCGGCTACGACGTAGTCGCCGGTCACGAAATAGTTGTTGCCGAAATTCAACGGCGGACCTGATTGAGCTGACGCTCCCAGGGTGACTAACACCAGTCCTAATGCAATCGTCACGCAGCGCCGGAGGCCATCTTCCAGCCCTAAGCTGCGAGCGGTGTTTGTGAGAATCCGAGAGACTCGAAGACAAAGGGACGAACACACCATTACCGCAGCGACGAAATGACGCGTCACAGTTCCTCCAGAGAACCTGATGTCATTGAGACTGTGCTTTTCTGGGAATGCTCAAATCCGGAAGGGGGAACCGGATTTTTTTAACGCTGGTTAGACATCATACATAAGTTAGGGCTATATGAGAAAAAAATCTGACTGAACGTTGGTTGGCCAGATAAAGGCACCACTTCGCATGACCGTTCGATGCATGTCCGCTATGTGAGCTCTTAATCTTCGTTGTTCTGCTGCGAGACACTACATGAGATCGGCCTTGGGTCTTGTATACTCTCTTACCTGTAAGGTTGTGTGGGCCGGAGCATTAGTCCTGATGTCAGGAGTGACTTTCCCGGTCCCTGATCATGGCTGAGGACAACCGCCGATTTCGCCCGGACAGTGACTCGCCCACCCAGGTGGGCGGGGAGTACGCCGTGCGTTTTCCCGGAAGCGGGTCGTCCGATCTGCCACCGCCCTCTGCTGACTCAGTTGCCGCCAGCAAACCGCCGTCACCCCTCGCTGACGCCACCTCGGGTTCGGATCTCCCAACTGTGGTCGATTATGGTCCCGACTCTTCTCCCCTGGCAGGGTCGGTGAACCCGGCACCGATTCGCACACAAGTGCCTTCCAGTCTCTCGGGCGAACAGGCCATGTTGCAGATTGGGGCGGTTCTGGCCCAGCGCTACGAGATCCTGCAAGTGCTGGGTGAGGGAGGCATGGGCGCGGTCTACAAGGCCCACGACCGCGAAATCAAACGTACCGTTGCCCTCAAGGTGATCCGCCCGGACCTGGCTCGGAATCCCTCAATTGTGGAGCGATTCAAGCAGGAGCTGCGCCTCTCTCACCAGGTCACGCACAGGAATGTCATCCGCATCTATGACCTGGGCGAGGGCGAGGGCGTCAAGTTCATCACCATGGAGTACATCGCGGGTAAGGATCTGCGCTCCCTGATCCGCGGGAAGAAGAAATTAACTCCCGAGGAAGCGGTGGATGTGATTCAGCAGGTGTGCCAGGCCCTGGAAGCGGCGCACAGTGTGGGGGTGATTCATCGGGACCTGAAACCGCAGAACATCATGCAAGACGAATCGGGGCGAATCCTAGTGATGGATTTCGGCCTGGCTCGCACCTTGGAAGGTGACGGGATGACGCAGACTGGTGCGCTCGTCGGCACCATGGAGTACATGTCGCCGGAACAGGCTCTGGGAAAGGATCTCGATCAGCGTTCCGACATCTTCACTCTCGGTTTGATCTTTTTCGAATTGCTGACGGGGAAAGCGCCCTTTGTGGCCGATAGCGTTCTCGCCAGCCTGATTAAACGGACGCAGGAGCGTGCTGCTCCTGTGTCGGATATTGATGCCCAAATACCCGGGGCGCTAAGCGGGATCGTGAGCAAGTGCCTGGAGCGCGATCTGGATCAACGCTACCAGAGTGTGTCGGCCATTCTTGCCGACCTCGACACTTGGAGGGACAAGAGAGCAGCCGCCACAATCAGTTTCGGCGCCAGCGTCAAACCGTGGGGTCAGACTCTGCCGTGGCCACTCCTTACTGGAATTGCGACTGCCCTCATTCTGGCGATCAGCGGGTACCTGCTGCGCGACCGGTTTTGGCGGCCATCGACCAGCACGCACACACCGGTTTCCGTTCTGGTCGCTGATTTTCAGAACAATACTTCCGATACTCTGTTCGATGACACTCTGGAGCCGATGGTCAATGTCGCCCTGGAAGGAGCCAGCTTCATCAACGCCTACAACCGCAGCACTGCGCGCCAGTTGGCGGCCAAGCTTCCGAATCCGACCAATAAGCTCGATGAAAAAACGGCTCGCGTCGTGGCCGTCAACCAGGGAGTTAGTGCGATCGTAACCGGTTCCCTGAGCCGCCGCGACAATGGCTACAACCTGTCGATGAAGGCGATCGACACGGTTACTGGGAAGATCCTTGCCAGCGGCGAGCTCAACACCGCAAGCAAAGATGACCTTCTGCTTGCCGTGCCACAACTTGCCGCGCCCATCCGCAAGGCACTTGGCGACACTACGCCGGAGTCAGTGCAGGTGGAGAAAACTCGAGGAGCGCTTACTGTCGCGTCGTTGGAGGTCGTGCACCAGTATGGAATCGGGATGGATCAGTTGTTCGCAGGGAACTCGGAGGAAGCCTTGCGGTCCTTTTCCAACGCAATAGCCTTAGACCCAACCTTTGCGCGTGCCTATGCCGGCATGGCCGCCGCATCCGGAAACCTGGGCAAGACACAGGATGCCGAGAAGTATGCGAAGCTAGCAATGGAACACGTGGACCGCATGACGGAGCGCGAGCGCTATCGCGTGCGCGGCTTTTATTACTTCACCACGTGGAATTGGCAGAAATGCATTGAAGAATACGGGGACCTGCTCAGACGCTTTCCCGCCGACGATACTGCGCAGACCAATCTCGCCGGTTGCTATTCAAATTTGCGCAAATTCCCGGAGGCAATTGCCGCGGCGCAACGGGCTGTCGAGATTGTCCCCAAAGGTGCTATGCCACGGGTGATTCTTTCGCTTTACAGTTCTTACGGCGGGGATTTCGCCGTGGGCGAACGCGAGGCACAAACTGCGCTGGGACTCAATCCGTCTTTCCCAGCCTATCTTGCTCTCGTGGAGGCGCAACTGGGGTTAGGTGAGATGTCCCAGGCCACCGAAACCTACCACAAGCTGGAAAAGGTGAACGCGGTGGGCGCTTCCCTGGCCGCGTCTGGTCTGGCAGACGTCGCTTCCTATGAAGGCCGTTACGCAGATGCGGTGAGAATCCTTGAAAAGGGGATAGCCGCCGACCAGGATGCCAAGAACGCTGACAGCGCCGCTGAGAAGCTTGCCGCTCTCGCTCAATTACAACTCTTGCGTGGACAGAAAGGACCAGCGGTGGCCGCCGCCACCAAGGCCCTGTCCATGAGCCAGTCCGTACCGGTCCGGGTGCTGGCAGCGCGAACTTTGCTCGATGCTGGGGAAATTGCCAAAGCGCAAAAACTGGCCGACAGCTTGGCTTCTGATCTCCAAGCTGAGACTCGAGCCTATGGAAAAATCATTCGTGGCGATTTGGCCTTGCAGCGCGGAGAAAAAAACGAAGCCATCCAGATGTTCACCGACGCCAACCAACTGCTCGATACCTGGATTGGCAGGTTTGAGTTGGGACGCGCCTATCTCGAAGCCGGGCTATTTGTCGAGGCGGATTCAGAGTTTGACCGCTGCGTGCAGCGGCGGGGCGAAGCCCTTGAAATTTTCATGGACAACGTTCCTACTATCGCCTATTTCCCCATGGTCCATTACTACCGGGGACGCGTGCGCCAGGGACTCAAGAGTCCCGGGTTCGGGGAACCCTATCGTGCGTATCTCAGCATCCGCGGCCAGGCGGGCGAAGATCCTTTGCTGGCCGATATTCGCCGTCGCCTTGGCCCGTAAGGCACAGACCCTTGTCGTTGTGTAATCCACGACCGTTGCTCTTTCGGGCAGAATCCGGGGCGAGTTCCGTTGGTCAAGAGCGGGTTCCAGCGAGTGCCGACACCTTTGACGGCTCGTATTCCTGTAAGGCAATTCTACAAAAAGGCGGGTATCATAATGGATTTTTAGCGAATGCCAGGGAATGTAATGGTAAACACTTCAACAACCAAGGATAAACCGTCTGCTGGTGACCCCATTGCTCCAAAGTGCTCCGTGATCGAGGTGCACGTAAGCGAATTGAAGCAGTTGTTCGATGCGATCGATCCCTCGCCTTTTCGCGATAGGGATCTGGATCCGAAAGCAGAGGAGTTCATAGTGGGTTGGGCCAAGGACCTGCCCCACGACGCAACGCTTGCTTTGGTCGTTGACGTCGATCGCGATGCGGGTTTGCCCGAAGAGGCTTCTCTCCTCCGTGACGCGATTCACGAATTCTTCAGACATCGTGCTGAGAGATACCGACAACGCCTGCGGGAATTGTTTCGTGTGGGCCGGACCAGTCTGGTGATCGGTCTGATTGCGTTGGCGGCCGCTATCGCCCTGGGTGATTTTCTTGCCAGTCTGATGAAGGGCAGCCGCATCGGGGAAATTCTGCGCGAGAGCCTCACGATCGGCGGCTGGGTGTCCATGTGGCGTCCCCTTGAGGTGTTCTTGTACGACTGGTGGCCGATTCGAAATGAAGCTAGACTCTCAGATCGGCTTGCGGCCATGCCAGTGCGGATTAGGTACATGACCGCCACAGGTCCTGATGCCTGGAGAGCAGACTGGCCGGCCGTATCACCGAGAGGTGAACGGCAGACGAACGAGGCCCAGGGGGGACCATAGACCGGGCACGGTTACCGACTGTAGACCGAATTGTCAGCCCTTTGCCCTCACCGAATTTCTTTTCGGCGCCATAAATCGGCCGCAACAAGATGGGAGGGATAGCAGAGGCGCGTAGGCTTGACGTTAACAGGAAAGGAGCATTCCAATGACTCGACCCAAGACAAAAATATTGGTGGATGGTGGCGACCCGCAGGAGACTCGGCGGGTCAAGGAATTGCTGGGGTTTGTCGATGGACAGACGACCAACCCATCGAGAAACTCGGGCAGTTCGCGAGTAGTATGAACCGAACCAATCGGTTCAATGAAAGGCTGGCGCAGCATCGAAATCGGCTCGGGAGGCAAATCATGTCAGAGACGCCAGAGACAAACAAACCCGATTTCAGAAATGGATTTCCGATTCGCGATCTCGGCGATGGCAACATGATATTGGGCCAGGCCGACGGCGAAAAAATGGTTCTGGCGCGCCGCGGTGATGAATTCTTTGCCATCGGCGCCCACTGTACCCACTACGGTGGCCCGCTCGCAGAAGGCTTAATCGTGGACGACACCGTGCGCTGTCCCTGGCACCATGCGTGTTTCAGCCTCCGGAATGGCGAGGCACTGCGGGCACCCGCGCTTGATCCGATCCCTTGTTGGCGTGTTGAAAGACTGGGCGACAAGATTTTTGTTCGTGAGAAAGTCTCACCACCGGCTCCCAAGAGCGGGACGGAGGGTCCAATCTCGGTTGTGATTGTGGGCGGAGGCGCCGCGGGTCTAGCTGCGGCCGACATGCTACGGCGCGAGGGCTACGACGGTCCTCTTACCATCGTGAGTGCCGACGCCTATCCACCAGTGGATCGTCCGAACCTTTCCAAGGATTACCTGGCAGGCACAGCTCAAGAAGAGTGGATTCCTTTGCGGCCTTCGGACTACTATCGCGAACGCCGGATCGATCTTGTCCTTCACTCACGAGTTTCATCGCTTGATACAAAAAGCCGGCGGATAGTACTCGATAATGGCAAGGCGCTCGAATTTGGCGCTCTTCTGTTGGCCACCGGAGCCGACCCGGTCCATTTGGCGATCGAAGGCGCGACTGATTCTCAGATCCATTATCTCCGCACGTTCGCTGACAGCAAGGCAATCATTGCGAAGGCAACTTCAGCAAAACGTGTGGTGGTTGTTGGCGCGAGCTTTATTGGCTTGGAAGTTGCCGCCTCGCTGCGCGCCCGCGGAATTCTTGTAGATGTAGTAGCGCCTGACAGCCAGCCGCTCCAACGCATCATGGGAGCTGAGGTTGGCCTCTTCGTCCGCAAGCTTCACGAAGCTCACGGCGTAACCTTTCATTTGGGGGAGACTGTTACCCGGGTGAATGGTCGCACAGTCACCTTAACCAGCGGAACAACTCTAGACGCAGACTTCCTGGTCCTGGGCGTAGGTGTGCGTCCATCACTGGCTTTGGCTGAGCAAGCTGGGCTCGTCCTCGATCGCGGTATCTTAGTCAACGAATACCTCGAAACCAGCGTGGCCGGAATCTTCGCTGCTGGCGATGCCGCCCGCTGGCCAGATCCGCACACCGGCGAGCGAATTCGTGTCGAGCACTGGGTGGTTGCTGAGCGACAGGGGCAAGTAGCAGCTAAGAATATTCTTGGCCGTCGCGAAAAATTTGTTGCTGTCCCATTCTTCTGGAGTCAACACTACGATGTGGCTATCAATTATGTGGGACACGCCGAGAAGTGGGAGGCTGTCGAGATCGATGGCAGCCTCGATGCGCGCGATTGTGCCGTGGAATATAAGAAAGGCGGTCGCACTCTCGCTACCGTAACCATCTCTCGCGATCTCCATAGCTTGCAGGCTGAGGCCGCCATGGAAGCTGAAATACGGCTGAAAAGACAAGAGGTCGCCTAAAACGGCTCCGACTCCGCGTTCGAAAAGATCGTCAGAATGGTGCGATTCTGCAAGTGAGGGTCCGATTTTGGGGCGGATCACTGGAACAGGCTGAGTCGGAGCGATGTTGTAGCGTGAACTCCAGTCTTCTTCTCCGGAGACGCGATCGAAATGCTCTTCGAGAGGGCAGTGGCGTCAGCTGGGTCCTTGCCGACCGAGAGTCGCACGCGCTTCACTCCCTCGCGCCACTCAAGATAGTAAGCGCCCTTCCTTGTGGGTTTCCGGCTTGCCATTGATGACAATCAGGTCCGGCTTGACGCGGCCATTCGCGGAGAGCACAACGCGACAATACCGCATTCCTTGCGGGGTCTGGACCCTCTTGGTGAGATTAACTTCCCGGTTGGCCCTTCGGCGATCCTCCCTGATTCTGGTATCAGTGTAGGTATCACCGACTCGCAAATACCAGATAACACTGGCGGAGAGAGTGGGATTCGAACCCACGTTAGAGTTTCCCCTAAACACGCTTTCCAAGCGTGCGCCTTCAGCCACTCGGCCATCTCTCCGGCGCTCTGTGTAAGCGGCTCTGTTGATTCTAGCAGCAGTCGGCGGATCTGGATTCTTCGCGGTCGGTGCCTGTGCACCACGCCTGAGAATCAACGGCGAGAAAATTGTACGAGACGTATCCCCGTCGAAGACCCGCGTGCGTCATAACCTCTCTGCATGTCCTCCCACCGCCAATTAGGAGTATTCGTCTGGCCCTTGCGGTTGTGGCGATATCCACACAGCTGTGGCCACCGCAACACATGCATCTTTGCCGCTTCGTCCGATCGCTTACGCTAACTCACTCAAAATCCTGACTCCGAACACTACCGCGGCAGGCCTTCTCCGGTGGCTAGCGCCGTGCATTCCAGTCATCGAGAAGGATTGCGCAAGGGAGAAACCTATGACTCGGTTCGCGGTGAAGTGGTTCAAGAACGCACTATGCCCAAGATTGATTCTCACTCTACTCGCGGTGGCGGTAGTCCTCGCGGGACATGCTTCCGCCGGACAGGGCGACGAGCGCCCGACGAATGAGCAGGGTCCTCCCCATGTGGGCGAGGGATCATTGCTCTACCGCTCGCCGATATCCGGGCGCTTCGAGGCGATCCCTCTTCTACATACCGGGGTCGCCATCGACGTACGCGGACTAGTGGCCTCGGCTACCGTCACGCAGGAATACGCGAACTCCAATCCGACGCCGGTCGAAGCCGTCTACGTTTTCCCGTTGCCGCATGACGCTGCGGTGTATGACATGGAAATCCAAATCGGCAACCGGGTGATTCGCAGCGAGATTCGGGAGCGCGCCGAAGCCAAACGCGTCTATGAAGCCGCAAAATCCGAGGGCAAACGCGCCGCGTTGCTCGAGCAGGAGCGTCCCAACATCTTCACTACATCGGTCGCCAACATCATGCCGGGCGACAAGATCGAGATCCGTATGCGTTATGTGGAACCTCTGCAGTGGGAAGCGGGACGCATCCGCCTGGTCCTCCCCATGGTCGTGGGACCACGCTATATTCCCGGAACACAGGCGCTCAGTCACGACGGAACAGGTTCGGCTCCGGACACGAACGCGGTGCCCGACGCCTCGCGGATCACTCCCATTGTCCGCAACCCCGAAAGCCGCTCGGGTCACGATATCTCTGTCTCCGTGGATCTCGATCCCGGATTTGAAGCGGCCTCGGTCACATCTGTCTCCCACTCGATTCATGTGCAACGCTTGTCGGACGGCCGGCAACATGTGGAACTCGCCAGCAGCGCGACGCTTCCGAACAAGGATTTCATCCTCGAAGTGCAACAGGCGGAGAGCACACGGCCAAAGGCTGCGCTGTTTCTCTCGCCTGCAAGCGACTCTGGCGAAACTCATTTCCTGCTGGCGGCGTTCCCACCCACCGTAAAACATGCCGAACGCATGCCAGTCGAAATGTTGTACATGATCGATGTCTCGGGCTCGATGGAAGGCACTTCGATCGAGCAGGCCCGCGCGGCCTTGCTGCAGGCGTTGGACAGGCTGCGGCCGAACGATCGCTTCGGCATTCTCCAGTTCAGCAGCGGCTACAGCGAATTCTCGCCGGACCCGCTGCCGGCCACGCCCGCCAATGTGGCGGCTGCGCGACGGTATGTCGAACATCTCGAAGCTAACGGCGGCACTGAGATGCTGCCCGCTCTGCTGCACCTGATGCGAAAACCGGAGACTGCGGGCTACCTGCGTCACATCGTGTTGCTGACCGATGGTGACCTGGGAAACGAAGAAGAAATCTTCGCAGCGCTTCGGTCCGATTTAGCCGGAGCGCGTTTGTATACGGTAGCGATCGGAAGCGCGCCCAATCTTTTCCTCGCCACCAAGATGGCGCAATACGGCCGGGGAACGTTTACCCACATCGCGGATATCAGCGAGATTAAAGAACAGATGACGCGGCTTTTCGAAGGCATCGAGAGTCCAGTGCTCACCGATGTCAAGCTGACCTTCACGGGCGTGGAGGTGTCGGATGTGTATCCCAATCGTGTGCCCGATCTTTTCCTCGGGCAGCCGCTGCTGATTTTCGGACGCATCACCCAGGGCCGTGCAGGCACGATGCATCTGACGGGTCGTGCCGGCAACGACACGTATGAAACAACGGTCGCGTTCGACGCTTCGCAGGCAACTTTCCATCCCGGTATCACGACGCTCTGGGCGCGGCAGCGCGTCGAAGAATTGATGGATCATTGGCGTCACTCCGACGAAAAAGGTCAGACTGAAATTCGCGGAAGCCTGATCGCCCACGCGATCCGCTACCGGCTGGTTACGCGCTTTACTTCTCTGGTTGCGGTCGAGGAAATCGTCAGTAACACGAGCGGCCAATCCAACACCGTTCCTGTGCCTACCGAGTTGCCGGCCGGTTGGAAGATGGACAAGGTCTTTGGAGCGCCCGCCACGGGAACGACCGACGCGTTCTTCGAAGCGTTGGGCACCACGCTGCTGTTGGGCGGAATTTGCCTCTTGCTATTCACCCGGAAATTCCGCGCGGGAGCGCTCTCATGAAGACACTGCGGATCTTCAGTGCCTTGGTGCTAATCGGCGGAGTTTGCCTCACGGGACGAGCCGCGTACCTGCACGCCAAGGCTGAACTCGCCGGCATCCTGATCAGGCGGGCGTGGGAAAACAGGCTGATGACGGGCGAATCGAGGCCGCCCTGGCCCTGGGCGGACATGTATCCGATTGCGCGGCTGCAAATTCCGCGCCTGGGTTACGACGAGATGGTTCTGGAGGGCGCAACTCCGCGGACGCTGGCGTTCGGGCCGGCTCGCCTGCTCAGCGGCGCTGCGCTGGGCGAACCGGGGAATCTGGTCTTGGCAGGGCATCGCACCAGTTGGTTCCGTCCACTTGAGGGAATCGTGGCCGGCGACACGATTCAATTGCAGTGGCTGGACTCGCATCGCAGCTTGAGAAAGATGAACTACCAGGTCGGCGCCATTCGGATCGTCGATCCGCAAGATGTAACTCTGCTCGCACCGACATCCGAGGACGCGCTCACCCTGATCACCTGCTACCCGTTTGGAAGTAGCCCGTATTCGCCGCAGCGCTTTATGGTGCGCGCGTATCCAGTTGGCGCGAGCCGTCCGGCAGAAACCGAGAGCGCAAACTCCTCAGAGATGGCAAAGAAGTAACGGCGGGAAAACGGGTCTGTCGATTCAAAGTTGTTAGTGGAGAAAATCGGAGAAGGATAGAACTAGGAATTTTGCCCGGAGCCCGCAGCTGCAGCGACAGCAGACTCGGACGCAGCCCCGTTCGCGGGTTCGGCGGGCTTGGCCGGCACTTCGTTATGGACCACGCGATGATTCAGGCAATACAGCGCCAGTTCCAGACGATCGGCAACACCCAGCTTGTCGTAGACCTTGCGTAGGTAATTCTTGACGACTTGTTCCGTCGTTCCTACGCGCAGCGCGATTTCTTTGTTCTTCATGCCCTGCGTCACGCAGGATACGATCAGCGATTCTTTGGGCGTGAGCTGCACTTTGGGACGCGATCCTGTGGGGCGCAATCCCTGATTGCGGAAAGCATCGAGCACCCAGGCAATCGCCCGCGGTTCTAGCCAAGGCTCGCCGGCGGCCACTTTGCGGAGGCAATCCACGAGCATCTCCGGCTCTACTTCGCGCGAAACGATGCCATGCGCGCCGCGGCGGAACATTTCCAGCGTCAATTCCTGGTCGGGCTCCTGAAGCACGGCGACCACACGGCACTTCACGTTCTGACGCAGCAGATCGGAAACAGCATCGGCCGGGCTGGTGGTCAAGGCGGCTTCGAAGATCAAGATGTCAGCGGAAAATTTCTGAATCGCAGTGATGGTCTGAGCGACCGTTTCAGCTTGGCCGACCACGCGGATGTCGTCTTCGAGCGCGAAGATCTTCCGCAGCCCGGCGCGAAATATCGCCTGGCTATCCGCCACAATTACGCGGATCGTGCCTTTGCCGTCGTCCGGCTGCAGCATGTCGTTTTGCTCTACGCTCACGGAAGTGCTCGCCATCGGGCCCCTTGATTGCTGCCTTCTACTTGCGCTCGAACCGGTACTCGTCGATCACGACACCAACACCACGCCGTCCACCATCCTGAAAGCTGCGGACCACACGGCCCCGGCAATCGACCTGGACGTCCGCTTCCGCGCCCACGACATCAGCGGGCAGCGAGATCGTAAAATCCACCGCCGATCCCACAGGAACATCGGCATCCATGCGAAACAGCACACCGTTGGCCGAAATGTTTTCCGTCTCGATCGCTTTTCCACTCGCGCCGGTCTTCAGCGCCACCGGCAGCTTGATAGGAAAACGTGCCGCGCCTTGCACATCCGTGTAACCCTTGCGGCTCTTACTCAGATCCGTCACGGCTTCTTTGCCTGTGTTAGACACGGTTGCGAGACCCTTCCTTCCCATTGCATGCACCAATTCGCCAGATGCAGCGATGTGCACATTTCAGGGCGAGATTACACCCCCGCACCACACTCGCAAAGTTACGGAAGTCATGGAACGGAAGCTGCGAAGTGCCAGTAGTACAGCGACTTAGGGGCAATACCATAGAGCAGTGATGGAGATCACAAGGGCCGCGGGTGGTTGGCACTTAGCATTTGGCATTTAGCACTTAGCAAAACCACTGGGAGGATTCCATGAAAGACTTTCGCGACTTGCGCGTTTGGGAAGAGGCCCACCAAATGACACTCGGAGTTTATCGGGCAACAGCGCGTTTCCCCCGAGAGGAACTCTATGGCATCACCAGTCAGATGCGTCGCTGTGCAGTATCCGTCGGGGCCAACATTGCGGAGGGATGTGGAAAACGAGGCAACAATGAGTTTCAGCGCTTTCTTGTAATCGCTTCAGGATCGGCAAGCGAGTTGGATTACGAACTTCTCCTGGCAAAGGACTTGGAATATTTGAACACCGAAACCTATCGCTCCCTGTACGATGATCTTTCGAGGCTACGGCGAATGTTGAGCGCTCTATTACAAAAGGTGGACGGAGAACGATCCACACCAAGTACCAAATGCTAAGTGCCAAGTGCTTGCCTTCAGCGTATTCCCGGCGCGGCCACCGCCAACGCAACCTTCTTCCGCGCAACATCGATTACGAAATGACCGCCCTGCAACGTTCCATCACCGCTTGAATCGCTCCAGACTGCTCCAATCTCAACTTTGGGCTTGGAGCCGGCCATCTTCGTCGGCACGCGGCGCTGCTTTTCTACGTAGGCTTTGATGACTTGTGCAGCGGTTCGTGCGGCCAGGTATCCGTGCTCGCCTTCTTCGAGTAGCGTGCATACCACGATCTCGGGATTTCTGCGCGGCTCGACTCCGGCGAACCAGCCATTGTCCTTGAACTTCTTGCCGCCCGCGCCCAGCTTGGCTTTTAGCGCGTTACTGATGGTCTGCGCGCTGCCGGTCTTGCCGGCGAAATCAATTCCCTGCAAATGCGAAAGCGCCGCGGTTCCGCCGGGGTTCACTACGTTCGCCATGGCGTCCGTGATGATCTCCCAGTTCTTCGGATCAATCGGAATCCGGACCTCATCCGTAGAACTGGAGGCAGGCACGATACCGGACGGCATTTCGCTCGGACTGATAACCCGCGGCCGTCGCAACACACCGCCGCTGGCAATCGCTCCAATGGCCCGAGCCAACTGGATGGGCGTCGTCGCGACTGCTCCTTGCCCGATCCCGACCGAAATGGTTTCGCCCGCATACCACTTCTGTTTGTAATTCCGTATCTTCCATTCTTCAGAAGGCATGATCCCGGTGGCTTCCTGCGGCAGGTCGATTCCCGTCTTCTGTCCGAGTCCAAGCGCAGTCGCGTACTTCGCGATACGGTCGATACCCAGCTTCTCTGCCAGTGTGTAAAAAAACACGTCGCACGACTGGTAGATCGCCTTACTGATATCCACCACGCCATGGGTGCGATGCTCAGCCACGACCCAGCATTTGAAGTAGCGTCCGTAAAAATTCGCGCCGCCGTTGCAGTTCACATGCATGTCCTGCGCCACATGTTCCTGCAATCCGGCCTCGGCCATGATGATCTTGAACACCGACCCCGGCGCGAGCTGCGCCTGAATCGCCTTGTTCAGCAGAGGGTGGTCATCGTCGTTGACGAGCTTGTTCCACTCGTCCTTGGAGATCTTGACCGCAAAGTGATTCGGATCGAAGGTCGGGCGGCTCACCATCGCGAGAATTTCGCCCGTACGCGGGTCCATGGCCACGATCGCGCCGTTGCGGCCATCCAGCGCCTGTTCTGCTGCGATCTGCAGGTCAAGATCGACTGTCAATTTCAATTGCCGGCCGGGCTCAGCGGGAGTTTCGTCCAGGCGACCCACTTCGCGTCCGTGGCTGTCGACCAGCGCTCGCCGGGAACCGTTCTTTCCCATGAGTGCCGTGTTGTACTGTTTCTCAACGCCGCTCACTCCGACCACGTCCCCGGGATTGTAGAGTTCGAATTGCGGCTGGTTGAGCATGTCCTCGCTAACTTCGCCCACGTATCCAATCAGGTGGGCCATGAATCCGCCCTTCGGATATAGGCGACGGTGCGCCATGATCGTGTCCAGTTCCGGTAATTCGTTTTTGTGCGATTCGATGAACGCCAACTCATCGGGCGTGATGTCTTCTTTCAGAAAGATCGGCTGGTAGCGCGGCATGGACGTGAAATGCCGCACGCGCTGCCGCACTTCTTCCGCATTCATGTGTAGGCCTTGCGCAATCAAGTCGGCATCGGCATTGAGGTCGCGCGAAGAATCCCGCAACAGCAGCGCTGAGAACGAAGGATAGTTGTCGACGATCACGCGTCCTTCGCGATCGAGAATTTTGCCGCGCGGCGCGAGGATGGGAACGTTGCGGACCCGGTTCATCTCGGCGAGCTGCGAATACTTATCGCTCTGCATCACCTGTAAACGCCACAGTCCGTAAGCGAGCACCAGGAAAACAGCCAGGATGATGTACTGCACTGCGGTGAGTCGCGTAGAGGATACTTTTTCGTCGCGGCCGAACATCAATCCTCAAATCCCAGGCGCACTACACTGCCGGTGCTGGTGAAACCGATTGTTTCCCGTGGGGTTAATGTTATTGTATCGCGCCTGCCAATCCTTCCCAAGCGATGGCCGCTGTAACGAAAGTTTTCAGGCCACACTGGGGAACACGGACATGGATTGGGTGAAACCACTCCCTACGCAGAGACGAGACTTCCCACGTCTACGGCGATGTTTTTCCCGCTTACTGTAACCGTTGCATGCACTTGGACACCCCGAATCGCTCCGCTCACCCGGCCATGTCCCAAGGTTGTTTGTCACTTGGGCACGCGGCGGGCAACAATTGTCCTCAGTTGCACGTCATACCTACTTGATCTACCCCGGCCGCGGCAGTTGGGACTCCCCTTTCGGACCCGCTTCTTCGAGACCGACGTCCAAACATCATGCGGATTCGTTCTTTCATCATCGCCTACGCGCTCGTCCTCGCCATTATTCTGTTTGCGGATCGCCGTCCCGACTCGACCACTGCCAATCGCTATTCGCACGTGATCGATCTGACCGGGACGCCGGTGTCCGACCGCAATTCGACTGCCCGCTCTGCGACGCGAATCATCGCTCCGGCGGAACTCATTCCTGGAACCTGGTCTGCTGGACAGATTCCCGCCGAGCGCCTGATCGCGCCGCTGGTCGTTTTGGATCTGCCCGCGCGATCTGATCAGGCCGCCCAACTCTCGCTCTCTGACATCGCCGACTGGGAATCGAAACACGGAGTGATCGCCCAGGGAGCGCTGGTTGCGATTCGCCGTACGGCCTCGGTTCCAAAGGACCAGGCTAAGTCCGACGCTCCACTCCCCATCACCGCCGACGCGGCCCAGTTCCTGATGGACGCGCGTTACGTAGTCGGATTCATTGTCGAAACCCCGAGCAACCTCGTCTCCGACCGCACACTCGCCCGCCAGATCGCGCTACACGGAACGTACGTGGTCGATGGCGCAACCCGTTTTTCTGAACTTTCGGAAACAGGCTCGCTCGTGATCGTCGCACCCGCCAAGGGCAACGACGCCACCAAGAGTTCCGTGCGCATCCTCGCCATGGTGAAGTAGTCCGCAGGACGGCCGGGCCTCCGCTCGCCCCTCCCTACGTCACTGCCCCTCCGTCACTAACATTCTGGTTCCCGAAACGTCTGTTACCTCGTACACTGTGACCATCAGGCGAGATTTCCTCGTGGACCAGCCGCCGATCTTCGCGCCCCACCCCAACCTCAGTGATGAGGTGAACCACTGCATCATCCAGTCGGAAATTGAAGGCGGCGTGTTTCTCAAAGACCTGCCGCCCGATACCGTCTTGCAGATCCAGACGCAACATCATTGCTATACCGCAGTTTTGCAGAGCGAAAGCTCCGTGCTGCTTTCGGGGCATCCAGAGTATTGTCCGCAACCGGTTCTGGTCGCAATCGCCGGCTCGACCTGGGGAGGCTCCATGCTGAAGCAACGCTTCGTCGGCCGCGGCATGCGCCTGGAATTTTGCCATCCAGAATTTCGGACGCCGATTATCACTTCGTCGATCCGAGAAATCCGCGAGTGTCCGCGGATGGGCGAGTCCGAGGTCAAGCCGCTGCACAGCCTCCGTCAACGCCGCGTCTCCCGCGCCGCGGGTGATTAGTGCTGTATGCAAGAACCGAATCCGCGTCATGAGCCGCAGTTGGAAACCCCTCAATAGACGTTGCTGACTTGTTGATGTGGAGTAAATCTTCGCCTAACCCATTGCCTTGTTGCAGCCCTTTGTGGCATCTGTAGTGTGTGCACCCGGAGCCAACCCATGAGCGACCCGCGCTACCCGATCGGTAAATTCTCCTTCGACGGCACTCTCACTGCCGACCAGAAAAAGCAGTATCTCAACGACATCGAACAGACGCCCGCGCGCATGCGCGCAGCCCTCAACGGACTCTCTGAACTGCAACTGAACACTCCCTACCGTGATGGAGGATGGACCGTTCGCCAAGTCACGCATCATGTCCCCGAGAGCCACATGAATGCCTACATCCGCTTCAAACTTGCGCTTACAGAAGATGAACCGACCATCAAGCCATATATGGAAGACCGATGGGGCGAGCTTCCGGACTCCAGACAAGCTCCGGTCGAGGTCTCGCTAGCGCTTTTGGATTCCCTTCACCAGCGCTGGATCATGGTGCTGCGGAATATTTCTGAAGCCGATTGGAAACGAAACCTGCGACATCCGGAAATGGGAGTGCTATCGCTGGAGAAAACGCTGGCGCTCTATTCGTGGCACGGACGCCACCACACAGCGCATGTGACGACGCTGCGGGAAAAAATGGGCTGGTAGAAAAGCAGGTGTCAGGTGTCAGGTACTAGGTGTTAGGAAGAACCGCCAGCTGCATTGTCTTCCTGAAACCTGACACCTAACACCTGAAACCTGCCCTTTTAGGTCATCCCCAACTCCCACACCAGATAACTCATCGCCTCGCGCATCACCGCCTCGAATCTTTGCCACAACGACTTTGGACGCGAATCGGGGCGCGGCGCTACTTCCACCTGCACTCCTTCATGCTCCAGCAACGAGCGAATCCGGAACACGTGGTACGCGTCGCTCGCCGCGATGCACGTTTTCATACCATTCGCGCGCATGATGTTGGCCACGCGCTCGGCGGAGCGCGCTGTGTCGGAACCCTGCGTCTCCGCAATCAGGCTCTGCTCGGGGATTCCGCGGCCCAGTAGGTAGTCGCGCCCGACGCCACCTTCGCTGAAGTCGGGATCCTGCGCTGATCCACCGGTTGTGATGACTACCGGCGCCAATCCCTGGCGGAACAAATCAAATCCGTGATCAAGTCGCGCGCGAAATACCGGCGAGGGCCGTCCGGCATATTCGGCCGCGCCAAAGACGACGATGGCATCCGCCTTATGTGTGGGAGAGTCCCCTGCCGCGCGCACGATGCGCAGCCCGGTGATGCCAAAGAACAGCAGAAATGCTCCCACGGCGGCCAGCAGGAGCAGCAGCCATGTACGCCTTCGCGGGGATGTTGTTTCGTCAGGTGGAGTGCGATCGTCCGGCATCGCTCAAGAAAGAGCTTCGATAATTTCTTTCGCGGGAATGGCCCCTTCCCGAATGATTTCCCAGGACCCATCTCCGTTGAAATGCACGATCGTGGAGAGCGCCGACCGCGGCGATGCTCCTCCATCGACGATCAACGAGATGCGGTCGTGTAGCTGGTCGCGGACCTGCTCGGCCGTGGAACATTCCACTGCGCCACTCAGGTTCGCGGAAGTCGCCGTGATCGGGATCTTCGCGGCTCGCACCACTGCCAACGGGATTTCGGCGGAGGGCACGCGGAGCGCGACGTTGCCGGTATTCGCCGTCACTTTGAGCGGCAGGTTTGCGGCTGCCGGCACGATCATCGTCAGCGGGCCGGGCCAGAAACGGCGCGCCAGAAGCTGAAAGTCGTCAGGAAGCGGACGCGCGAAGTCCTCCGCCTGGTCCACATGCTCGATCAGCAGCGAAAGCGGTTTATGCCGCGACCTCGACTTGATCTCATACACCCGTTCGACCGCCCGCAAGTTAAAAGGATCGGCCGCCAGCCCGTAAAACGTGTCGGTGGGCATGCCCAGCACTTTGCCCGCCTGGATCTGTTCAGCAGCGTATTTAATCAGCGAGGCTTCAGGGCTCTCGGCGTGTATTTTCAGGATTTCCGCGCGCACTCAGTTCCCTTCCTGCTGGCCGGTGAGGATTGTTGTGTGAACAGTGAAATGTACCATAAATGCAGTTCTCTAACTGCCGTTCTCTGTTCTCAGTTCCCAGTTCTCAGTCAAAATCGATGGCTCTCACTGAGAACTGGGAACTGAGAACTCTTTTCAAAGCTAGTATGATCCTGAGCCTAGACGAACTCATGAGGCAAGACTCAAAATCCGCTGGTGACACTGCCGCCGCCCGACTGCTACGTCCTTCGGGACGCCACAATCCTCGGCTAAAGGAATTGCGGCAGGCGTTCCGGCGCGGCGAACTCACGCCTGAGGGCGAATGTGCCATTGAGGGGGTAAAGCTGGTTGAAGAAGCGATCCGAGCCAGCCAGAGACTGGGTGGCATGTTCTTTAGCGAATCAGCTCGCCCGCTCGCAGAGAAGCTTTTGCTCCAAGTCGGAGCGCGAGTTGAAATTTTGATTCTGCCCGACTCCTTGTTCAACTCGATTGTCCCCAGCGAATCGCCACAGGGTGTGGCCGCACTGATCAAGGTTCGCGCTGTGTCGGCAAATCATTTGCTCGAGCGTTCTGAGGTCGGGCCTATCATCGTCGCCGCCGGTCTTCAGGACCCGGGCAATGTTGGTACGATCCTTCGTTCTGCCGAAGCCTTCGGCGCCGCCGGTGCCTTTTTCATCGAGGGAACCGTCAGCCCGTACAACTCGAAAGTATTGCGTGGCTCAGCTGGATCCATCTTCCGCCTGCCCGTAGTGCAGATCGGCTCGACCGAACTGATTCCCTTGCTCCGGCACCACGGTGCGCGACTCGTCGCAACGTCCTCGCACAAAGGCACGCCGCTACCGGAAATGAAATGGACGTTGCCGCTAGCCGTCTTTATCGGCAACGAAGGCGCAGGACTATCGCGCGAGATATTGCATCAAATGGATGAGACGCTGGTCATCCCGCAGTCGACTCAAGTCGAGTCGCTGAATGCGGGCGTGGCGGCGAGTATCGTGTTGTACGAGTGCGCGCGGCAACGAAAGTAGAGGCAGTTACTTCTACGATCTGACTCCTTACTTCTGACTTAGGTTTTGATTGAGTCTCTTCCAGCCCATCCCGGACCAGAACGCGTCGACGCCCGGAGCGCGCCCGCTCGCGGACCGCATGCGTCCGCGCACGCTCGATGAATTTGTAGGGCAGGAACACCTTGTCGGGCCAGGCAAGCCGTTACGCGTGCAGATCGAACGCGACGATCCTGGGTCGATGATCTTCTGGGGTCCGCCCGGCACTGGGAAAACCACGCTCGCAAAGATTATCGCCAGCGTCACGAAGGCCGAGTTCATCGAATTTTCCGCAGTGCTGGCTGGAATCAAGGAAATCAAGCAGGTCATGCTGGACGCTGACCGCGCTCGCCAGTACGGCACGCGGACGATCGTGTTCGTGGACGAAATCCATCGCTTCAATAAGGCCCAGCAGGACGCCTTCCTGCCCTACGTCGAAAAAGGCAGCATCCGCCTGATCGGGGCGACCACCGAGAATCCGTCGTTCGAAATTATTTCGGCGCTGCTTTCCCGTTCTCGCGTGTACGTACTGAAACAACTTACCGAAGATCAGCTCGTAGTCCTCTTGCGGCGCGCACTTTCCGATGCCGAACGAGGGCTGGGCTCTCTGCATCTCGATGCCACCGATGATGCGCTTAAGAAAATCGCCGCCTACTCCAGCGGCGACGCGCGGAGCGCCTGCAACGTACTGGAAGTGGCCGCCTCGTTGGCCCAGTCCGCCAGCGGATCACCGGGCACAATCACCGACGCAATCGTTCAGGAGGCCGTCCAGAAGCGCATTCTGGTCTACGACAAATCCGGCGAAGAACACTACAACCTGATTTCGGCGCTGCACAAATCCGTGCGTAACAGCGACCCCGACGCCGCTCTCTACTGGCTGGCCCGCATGCTCGAAGCGGGAGAAGACCCGCTCTACATCGCGCGGCGCGTTGTACGCATGGCCGTCGAAGACATCGGCCTCGCCGAGCCCGGAGCTCTCGCCCTCTGCATGGCTGCCCGCGATGCCGTCGATTTTATCGGCATGCCCGAAGGCAATCTTGCGCTAGCGCAAGCCGTCGTCTATCTGAGCGTCGCGCCCAAATCGAACGCACTCTACACTGCCTACAGTGCTGTCCTCGAAGATGTGGAGCATACTGCAGCCGAGCCCGTCCCGCTGCACCTGCGGAACGCACCTACTGGCCTTATGAAGGACCTGGGCTACGGCCGCGACTACCAGTACGCTCATGATGTCGAAGGCAGAGTCGCCGACATGCAATCCCTTCCCGACAGCCTGAGCGGACGCAAGTATTACCAGCCCACCAACGAGGGCGTCGAAAAACGAATCCGCGAACGCCTTGAAGAGATCAGGAAACTGCGTCAGCCCAAAAAATCCTAGGCTGGACCGATGATCGGGCCTTCGTGCCAGCCCGCGCCGTCGCGCCAGTAATGCTGGAGCAACCGGTCGTTTCTTAGCACAATGACCTCCAGGTTGAATCCGAAGCTGCCTTCCACGAGAGCGACGACCGTGGCAACATCGTGTCCGAACGAAGTGCTGTAACGCCAGATCATGCCGCCATGGTTGTCTCGCCACCAATGATCAACGCGGCCACCTTTCGCAACACACAGTTCAAAGTTGCCGACGGTATTCTCGTCCGCCGCCCCGTACTGACCTTCGATCATGACCGGTACACTTGCGTAGCCATTACCGAAGCAAGTGCCGGGATACCACACCATGCCATGGTCGTCGTCGCGCCAAAAATGCCACAACTCACCCGTATGACAAACCGCCACCAGTTCGAGATTACCGTTTCTCCCATAGCGGCTCTGGACCAAAGTTGGGCCGCTTAATGCGATCCCATAGCCGAACCGTCCACCGTCATGCCAGGTCCAGGGCGGTCCATTGTCTCGCCACCAATGATTGAGCATTCCATCCCTGGTACGCACGACAACCTCGAAATTTCCCGGTGAGCCGTAATTGCCTTGGATAAATCCGGGGACGCCCCACACGTCGTTGGGACCAAAGATCCCACCATCCACCCAACGGCCGCTCGACTGATCGAAGAACTGGTGATGCAACTGGCCGGAATCGGTCATGTACACGCACTCAAAGTTGCGGTTGTACGTAGTCTGAATCAGCGTCGGGCAAACGGCCGCATCGTTGCCGAACGTGGAGGCCTGATGCCAACTGAAATCGCTGCCGTCGCGCCACCAATGGCGGATCTGACTTCCATTGGCCGTTGCAAGCATTTCAAAGTTGCGATGAAGCGCACCATTCCCGCTTTCGACCATGTTCCCGTTATGCAGCCGGTGTTTGGTCCAGGGATCGGGGTTCGGGTCTTGCAAACCGATCTTCGAGTATCTGTCGATTCCTGAATTCACGTCGCCGTAAGCTACATTGATGTAGCCGTTGTGCCCGAACGCTGTGCCCCACGAGTTCCGGCAGATCCAACAACCAAGATTGTCGTTGTAGCCCACGACGAGCATGAAGTGTCCTCCACGCTCGTAGTTCTGTTGATTGCCAATCATCGGCACCCAGTGATACACATCGGTATCGGAGACTCCGTAGTAGCCGTCGAAGTCGTGCCACACGTCGAACCAGGTTATGATCGGTCCGACTGAATCGATCCAGACCTTCTGCTGTTCAATGTCGCCGATGAACGTGTGGTCGCCGATCTTTACGATACGACCATCACGATCCCCGGTCTGGTGGTAGGGCAGATCGCATTGATTAGGGTAGCTCTGTTCGTCTGTAATGCCGTGATCCTTTATCCAATCAAGGCAATCGGAGGCGCTTCCGCCGTTCCCGCAGGGCGAACCCATGCCGTCGTGCGGGTCACCTTCCGAACGCTTGCTCCACGCGGCATGTTCGATTCGCACCATCGTCTCGACCAGAGCGGTCGCAGCCATTGCCCAACAGTTTTCACCCACCTGATTCTGAATGGTGCAGAGCCACGGCCAGCCCCAACGATTCCGCCAGTCGACGACAGCTAGGCGGCCGGCACCACCAACCGGAGGAAGCGGCGCTCTCGCCACCGGTCGGTCGCCCACGACTCCCGGTGGAATGACGAGTGGATGACTACCAACCGGGCGCCGGGATTGAATCAAGGGCTCGAAACCAGGTGCCATGAGTCCGTTGGTAATGCGACGCTCGATCAGAAATGGATTGGCGGGAACGGTCGTCAGGATGGTGTGCAGGTCGATCAGCCCAACATGCTCCGCGAGTGGGATGTTGTCCGGGCGACCACCGGTCTTGTGCTCAGGAATAACGTCGCTGTCCTTAACATGTGCGCCGACTTTCCAGCGCGCCTTGGCTTCGAGCAAACTTTTGCGTAATTCTCCAAACGTAACTTTTTCCGGCATATGCGTTCCTCCGTTGAAGTCCGGCGCGCTCGCTCAGGCGTGGAGTACGATCTCGTTTCCGTAGTAAGTGAATCTCTCTAATTACGGTTTGGAGACTGTAACTTCGACGTCTAACTCGCTCGCGGGCGGTGTTTCAGTTTCCCAGGGCCGATGCTGTACAAAATGCAGTCGGACTTTGCCGGGGGAATCGGCTTTGATCAGAAATTGATCGTCCAGGCTATAGCTCCGAGGCGGTGGCCCCCCAAGCGGCGCTTGGGGACGATCACCTACGGTGTTGTGGGTGATGCTCACGATTCCTTCCGCTCCCTCGACCGAACAGTCCCAAACAAACCCAGCCGTTCCGCGTCCGCGCAATCGAATCGGGTGAACATCTCCGACTTGGAGCGCGATACGCTGGGGTTGTTCCGGTGGCGATGCGGACATGGACATAGACGAGTACCGGGGAGTGAATCGTGAAATGTTTGCTACAGATTAAGCGAGGCCCGATTGGACCAACAATCTGAGGAAGAGAAAAGAGGAAGAGACAACGAAAAAAGTATACACCCGATGGTCAAGTGAAAGCACAAAAGTTCATTGGCCGTAGATGGGTCCGGCGTTTCAGCTTTGCTTCAGGTTCCACTTGGCGACCATCGCGGGCTTACCCCAGGCCCTGTACAGTGCCACGATCCAATCGTGAGCCCGGTCCAGGTGATACTGGTCTGGAACTGCAATTTTTGTTTTTCGTTCCATCATCCCGCGATAGCCTCCCTCTAGCAACGGCTCCGCTTCGGAGTACTTTTTCTGTCCAGCCAGTACTGTTCCGAGTAGACTCTCGGCGCGGAAGCGTTGCCAGTCATCGGGCTGCTTCTTTTGTTGAATATCCACAATCTCACGCGCGAGCGGCTCGGCCTGCGCAAATTTTCCCTGCGAATAGTAGGCCAATACCAGATCAGCCTCGACCGCCAGCGTGTCGGGATCTTCCTTGCCCGCGCTGTGAACCCGCCCAGCTGTGGCCTGTGCCGCGTAGTTCTCCGCTTGCGCGTATTTGCCCTGCCGTTGGAACATTGAAGCCATATCCGAAAGGGTAGAAAGAGTACCCGGGTGCTCGGGACCCAACACGCGGCGTCTGTATTCCAGAGCTTTGTTGAAGAGTGCCTCGGCCTGTGTGTACTTTCCTTCCACACTGTAGACACACGCCAGATTGTTCATCCGCCACACCGCGTCGGGATGGTTAGGCCCCAACACCTTGCGCATCGACTCTAGAGTCTGACTGCCGAGCGCTTCGGCTTGTGCGTACTTGCCTTCCGAGAAGTAGATGCTCGCCAGATTGGTCATCGACAAAAGTGTGCCGGGACCTGCACCGCTTCGCAAATCTGGACCATCAACGCCAGGCGCTGGCGCGTGTCAAGCTTTTTTGAGTTGGCATAATCGATCAAAGGTTTGCCCTGGATCATCTCCATGGCAAAGAAAGGTTGCTCACCGAAGCCGCTGTCGGCGGTTCCTGCCTCGTAGATTTGGGCAATACCCGGATGGTGGAGACGGCCGAGTGTCTGGAACTCCAATTCGAATCGGCGAGTCAGTTCAGAACTGGCCCAGGCCGCCCGGATTACTTTGAGCGCAACGTGACGCCGTGGCCGATCCTGTTCCGCCTCGTAGACGGATCCCATGCCGCCTTCGCCGAGCAAACGAATGATCCGATAGCCGCCGATGCTGGCGGGAATCCGCGCAGTGGAAACAGGCCGCGGCCCCAGCGACGCAAGCGTCTCATTCGAATCGGCAGACTGGGATGCGCTCCCGGCAGTTGGATCTTCAGGCATGACTGGACTTTCCCGAGCTGGCGCGCCGCTCAGTATAACCGAGGAGAACGCGGTCTAAGGGCCGAAGTGAGGCGTTCTGTCACTACCCGCCACCTGCCGGCGAGGCCGCCCTCAAAACTCCGTGCCGACACGAGCCGACGTCGGAGACTATCGAAACGAACAAAAAGAGAATCGGAAGCCTGACTTTGGAATCTCATGATGAGGTACCACCCGCGCGAACGTCAGGAGAATTCACCGTGGCTGCCAGTGCGCGTCCTAATTTCGAACTCGCAAGTTTGCCGGTAGCGGAAACGGCCAACAATAAGATTGCGGAGTTGGTGCGCGTCCAGAAGTTCGCCCAGCGCATCACTTCCAGCCTCGACCTCGACGAGGTCGTCCAGCGGGTCGCCGACGAAGTAGCCGCCTCGCTCGGCTGTGTCGAAATCAATATTTATCTGCACGACTCGGCCAACGGCGAACTGGTTCTCACCGGCATGCGCGGTTGCTCGACCCATGGCAAAGGCCATCGCATGAAGATTGGCACCGAGGGAATGGTCGGACACGTCGCCGCCACCCGCAAAATGCATTATGCACCCAACGTGCTTAACGACCCTTACTACAGCGCCTGTGAGCCGGATGTGAGTTCTGAAGTTGCGATCCCTCTGCATGTCGACAGCGACCTGATCGGAGTGTTCACGGCCTCGCATTGCGAAGTTGACGCTTTTTCGGAAGCGCACCTCCGCTTGCTGCAGGGACTGTGCTCGCACGTCGCCGTGGCCGTCCAAAACGCGCGCCGTTTTCACAATGAACGCGAGCAGCGTGCCGTCATGACTCGCGAAGTGGACGAAGCTCGCCTTATTCAGCAGTCATTACTACCGCGCAGCTCACCGTTGATCCCAGGTTTTCGCATGTCGGGACTCTCGATTCCCGCCGGCGCCATGGGCGGCGACTGGTACGACTTCATTCCGTTGTCGGACGGCCGGTGGGGAGTTGTCCTCGCTGACGTTGCCGGCAAAGGAACCGCGGCTGCGCTGCTGATGTCTGCGACGCGCGGCATGTTGCGCTCGCTTGCACAGACTGGATCCGGGCCGGGAGAAGTACTCACTCG
>Ga0210402_10000334_pt1 | contig 54194 bp, 40 predicted proteins | sample IncBWC7MmetaG_FD_161055 | JGI IMG/M metagenome (GOLD analysis project Ga0210402, IMG submission 161055) | Forest soil microbial communities from Barre Woods Harvard Forest LTER site, Petersham, Massachusetts, United States - Inc-BW-C-7-M | ecosystem: Environmental > Terrestrial > Soil >... | reverse complement strand
GTTGATGATGGCGATATGGATCTTCAGATTTTCCTGCACAATCGTCGCCAGCTCGCACATGGTCATCTGGAATCCGCCATCGCCGACAATCACCCAGACCTCGGAGTCAGGGCAAGCGACTTTCGCGCCGATCGCGGCGGGCAGCGCGAAACCCATCGTTCCCAATCCGCCGGATGTAATCAGCGACCGCGGATGCTCATGCTTGTAGTACTGCGCCTCCCACATCTGGTGCTGGCCGACGTCGGTCACAACGATGGTGTTGCCGTCGCGCGTCTGCCGCCACAAATCGTTGATCACATGCGCGGCATAGAGATGGCCGCTGTCGGGCAGGTTCTGGATGTCGCGCACCGCGGAATCGCCCTTCAGCTTGTCGATGGTATCCAGCCACTCGCTGCGGTCGATGGATTCGACGTGGGGCAATAATTCCAGCAACACTTCCCGCAAGTCGCCGACCAGCGGTACATCGACCTTGACGTTCTTGTTGATCTCCGCCGGATCGATCTCGATGTGGATCTTCTTGGCATTGGGCGCGTAAGTTTTCAGGTTGCCGGTAACGCGGTCGTCGAAGCGCATGCCAAACGCCAGCAGCAGGTCGGCTTCCTGGATCATGTGATTGACCCAGGCTTCTCCGTGCATGCCCATCATTCCAAGATTGAGCGGGTGCGAGGCCGGGAATGCACCGAGGCCGAGGAGCGTAAGCGCAACCGGAATGCCGGCACGCTCGGCAAAATCGCGCACCTCGCGCATGGCTCCAGAAATGATGATGCCGTGCCCAGCGAGGATCACGGGCCGCTTCGAGTTGTGGATCAACTCCAGCGCCTGCTCATATTCCGCTGGAGCGGGCGAAAGATCAGGGCGGTAACCCGGCAGCTGCGGCTTAGCCGCTTCCCAATCGAACACGCACGTGCTCTGCTGCGCATCTTTTGTGATATCGATCAGCACCGGCCCAGGGCGGCCCGACCGCGCCACGTAAAAAGCTTCCCGTACCGTGCGCGCCACTTCGCTCGCGTGGGTCACCAGATAGTTATGCTTGGTGATGGGAAGGGTCACGCCAGTGATGTCGGTTTCCTGGAACGCGTCCGACCCGATCAGCTTGCTGCCCACCTGCCCGGTGATGCAGACGATCGGCGAGGAATCGAGCATGGCGGTGGCGATTCCGGTGACCATGTTGGTCGCTCCCGGCCCCGACGTTGCGACCGCAACCCCGACTTCTCCGCTGGCGCGCGCGTAGCCGTCGGCCATGTGGGTTGCGCCCTGTTCGTGGCGCACCAGAATGTGATGGATCTTGCTATGCTTCAGCGCATCATAGGCGGGCAGAATGGCGCCGCCAGGATAGCCGAACACGTCCTTCACGCCTTCACGCTCCAGACACTCCCAAAGAATGCCGGCGCCGGTCATTGTCGTCTTGTTCTTGTTCATAGTCGGCGTAGTCTTCTGATCCGCGATTTTCTGATCGGTGTTTTTCTGACTGCGGTTTTTCTGAACCGTGGTTTTCTGATCCGTCATAACATCTCCCTGCCAGTCCGTGACGCAAATGCGATTCGTATCAGGGTATCGCTTTAGCGACACCAAAACTTCGTCGAAATCAGACGCCCCTTTAGGGGGTGACGTCGAACGTCCGCTCAGCGAAAAAACAAAACCCACCTTGCCAGCGTTTCTGGCGGGTGGGATTCGGGAGCGCTTACGATTTCTAATCTCTCAGCTCACTGTTTCCCCCAAACCCAGACGGACGCACCTACTCGTACCAGGGAATTCTAAAACCAAGTCGTCGGAGACTCCGCAAATTCGTCACGATTGCCCCAAAACAGTTTCCATGATAGTAACCGACCGACCGTCCGGTTGGCAAGCGGCCGGTTCGAACTGCTGACCCCCAAGGTGACTATCCAGCAAATCATGCAATTGCGTCCCTTGCCGTTCGCCGGGGGACCGGTCTTCACTCTCATTTTTTGGATCGCGTTTGTGATCTGGAAAGCTGCTATCCGCAATTCGCAGAATTCCTCCGGCTGAAGAAGAGGTACGATCCGGAAGAGCGTTTTCAAAGCGACTGGTACCGACACTACAGGACCATGTTCGCGGACGTCCTTTGACACTGATTTCCCTCGCAAGGTCCACCCGGCTGGCTCCGGTTCAGTAGTACTGATCGGGTGGCCCTTTGTACTCCTGCAAGGCATTGCCGCCGTCAATGACGATCAGTTGGCCGGTGATGTAAGAGGCGGATTCGGAGGCGAGAAACGCGATCGCAGCGGCGACCTCGTCGGGGCGGCCGGGGCGGCCCACGGGAGTATTTCTACCCGCGATGATTTCGTGCACGCTGGAGGACGCAGTTTCGATCCAGCCCGGAGCGACCGCGTTCACGGTGATTCCCTGCCGTGCAAGTTCGAGCGCAAGACTGCGGGTAAGCCCGACCATGCCGGCTTTGGCTGCACTGTAGGCGGTTTCGCGAGGATTGCTCACGACAGGACCGGTGGTAGAAGAAACGTTCACGATACGCCCGTAGTTTGATTTCAACATGAAGGCGAGAGCCGCTTTCGTGACGTTGAAAGCGGTTTTGAGATTGATGGCGATGCCGTAATCCCACTCCTTTTCGGAAAGCTCAGCCAGAGGTAACGACGTGGTCTCAGCCGGGCTGCCGACCTGAGTCATGCCGGCATTGTTGATGAGGATGTCGAGGCGGCCATAGCGGGCGAGGACTTCATCAACCAGCAGGTGCGTGCGCGCGTGATCCAGCAGATCGGCGGGGAAAGCGAAGACATCAGCCCCTTCTGCGGCGAGTTCGCGGGCGCGCTCCTCGATTCTTTCCGTCGTCGAAGTGATGGCGATCTTCGACCCTTGTTGCGCGAGCAAACGAGCAGTTGCGAAGCCGATCCCCTGCGGGCTGCCCGCGCCCGTGACCAGCGCCACTTTCCCCAAAAAGTTCATCGCTTCGATCCCCACCCGAGCATCGTTTCTCTACAGCCCCGGACCATCCGGATAAGTCGGCAAATCCGGAGGCCGCGCCGGCAGTTTCTTTGGATTGGCCTTGATCTGTTCCATCAGCATCTCGACCGCTTTTTCCAGTTGCGGATCTTGTCCCTTCCGAACGAGGTCTGGAGGATTGTCGACCACGACATCGGGTTCGACACCGCGGTTCTCGATCACCCACTTGCTGTCGAGACCATACAGAGAAAATTCCGGGCGCGTGATGTAACCGCCGTCCATCAGGGGAATATTCCCGCGAATGCCGCGCACTCCGCCCCAGGTCCGCTCGCCGATGAGAGGTCCCAGTTTGTACCGCTTGAACATGTAGCTGAAGATGTCTCCATCGGACGCGGCATAGTGATTGGTCACGCAGGCCATGTATCCGTAGAAAACGTTGCCCGGGGTCGTACCCGACTCAAAGTTGCGAGCTGAACCCATGGCGGCCAGCACGCGCCGCAAGCGCGCAAAGATGAGCTGGTCCACAAAGCCGCCGCCGTTATAGCGCACGTCGAAGATGATTCCCTCCTTGCGAATCTGCGGGAAGTACTGTTTGACGAACTGGTTGAGCCCTTCATCGCCCATGTTGGGCAGGTAGACGTAGCCGATGCGGCCGCCGCTGGCCGCGTCCACCTTCTTGCGGTTGGCCTCGATCATGTTCAGCTCGCGCAAATTGTATTCGTCGCCAATCGGCTTCACCACCACTTGGCGGGCGCCGCCCGCCGCAGCTTTCGAGTTGACGGTGAGCGTGACCACCTCATTGGCCATGTTCACCAGGAATTCGTCGGGAGTCTGCGGAGCGCGCAGCGCACGCCCGTTGATCGCGATAAGATAATCGCCTTCTTTGATATTGACGCCCGGCTCGGTCAGCGGCGAGCGAGCATGCGCATCCCAGTTCTCACCGGAAAAGATTTTCTTGATTCGGTACATGCCGCTGGCCGGATCCGCCTCAAAGTCCGCCCCCAACATTCCGACGTTCACTGGGTGCAGATCCGGGAAATCGCCGCCGCCAACATAAGTATGCGAATTTGATAACTCCCCGATCATCTCGCCCAGGATGTAAGTCAGCGAATAGCGGTCGGCCACGTAGGGAAGCAATTGAGCATATTGATCTTTGGTCTTCTGCCAATCCACTCCATTCATCGAAGCCTCAAAAAAGTAATCGCGTTCCTGCCGCCAGACTTCGTTGAAAATTTGCTTCCACTCCTGCGGAGGATCGGCCTCAGCCCGCATGCCATCCAGTTTCAGCGCCCCGTCTCCGAGCTTGTGGGGCGCGTCGGGAGGTTTGGCGTCGATGATCCCAACCGGCCCGTCGCCCTCGGCGCGGTACAACAGCTTCGAACCGTCGGTGGAAAGGGCGAAACGATCCGCGCCTTCCAACAGCACTTTGTCTTTGCGTTCTTTCAGATCGTAGGCATGGATTGCCGGATTTTCTCCGGGGAGCGGCCCTGACAGCCCCCCGATCGGCGATGTCGAGTAGTAGATCGCTTCTTTGGAAGCATCGAGGTTGCGAATCACCGCGGGTGGAACAGCCAGCGCTACGATCCGGTTCTGGATGCCGTCCAGATCAATCTTAAAGACTCTCGGAGGCTCCTTGGTCTCGGTCTGCACCGCTTTCTCTTCGGTCTTTGGTTCCGGTTCCTTTTTGCTGGGCGGTTGCTTTCCTTTCTTGTTCAATTCGGGCCCCGGTGTGGCCGCTGCCGGCTCTTCGCTCTTCACCTTCACCTCGTCGCTCAAAGTGGGAAAGGGCGAAGGCTCATCCGCCGTCAACGTGACCGCATACACGCGGGTAGTCTTGGGATTCGCAAACTCAAAATCGATGTTGCCCAGCACTTCGTTGTAGTCGCGGTCGGAAAGGAAGTATAAGTATCGCCTGTCACGATCGAACACCGCGGAATAACTATTCGTGAGCGTTGAAGTCACGGCGGTCATCTTGCGGTCGGTCAAACCGTACAGGTACACGACCGAATAGCCGGACTCTAAATTCTTGTCGTAGGCCAGCCACTTACTATCCGGTGACCAGCTGTAATTCAGAATCTCGCCATATTTTCCGCGGTCCACTTCCACCGGCTTTTTCTCCTTGACGTCGACATACCAGAGTTTCAAGTCCTTGTCGGCCCAGGCGATTTTCGAGCTGTCCGGAGACCACGCCGGCTGGAACATGAAACCCTTATGTCCGCTGGTGATCTGCTGTTCGGCGGCTAGTCCGTCTTGCGGAGCGATGTAGATCTCATCTTCACCTGTGCGGTCGGATATGTAGACGATCCATTGCCCATTCGGCGACCACGACACATGTTGCTCGCGAACACCTGGAGAATGCGTCAGATTGCGGGTGCTTCCATCCTTCGCCGGAACCGTGAAGACTTCTCCGCGCGCCGCGAACACGGCTCGCTTTCCGTCGGGCGCGATATCGAAGTCGGTGATTTGCTTGCTCGCACTCACCCAGTGCTTCATGGCCTGGTCGCGCTCTCCACTCACATAAACGACCAGTTTTTCAGCCTGTCGAGCCTCCAGGTCGAACCGATACAAGTAGCCGCCATTCTCAAAAATGATCGCATCGGGACCAAGGCTTGGCCACATGACATCGAATTCGTCGAACTTGGTCAGCTGTTCGACCTGCTTGCTACCCTGGTCGTAGCTGTAGAGATTGAGCCGGTGTCCGGGTCCGCGGTCGGAAGTGAAATAAATCGTGTTCCCGCGCCACATCGGAAACGTGTCGGTGTAATCCGTATGCGGGATGACCTGATCGACGACATTATTCTTGATGTCGTAAATTGTGATGTCCTGCGCCAAGCCGCCGGTATAGCGTTTCCACTGCCGGAAATTTCGGAAAATTCGGTTGTAGGCGATCTTTGTGCCATCCGCTGAGAACGAAAGCAGGCCACCCTCATCCATGGGCATGGGCTGAGGCAGTCCACCGTCGATGCTCACCGTGAATGGACGCTTGATCCAGCCGTTCGAAGCGTCGCGGCGCGAAAGGAACACGATGCTCTTGCCATCCGGAGTCCAGCCGATCACCTGGTTGAGCACGCCCATGCGGTCGCTGAGCGGCTGCGCCGATCCCTGGTAGAAGGTCAGTTGCTTCGGTTGCCCGCCCTCGGACGGCATGACATAGACGTTAAAGTTGCCATCGTACTGGCCTGTGAATGCCAGCAACTTTCCATCCGGCGAAAACTTTGGAAATAGTTCCCGCCCAGGATGCGAAGTGATGCGGCGGGCCGTGCCTCCCGTGCTTGATGCCAGCCAGAGATCGCCACCGTACATGAACGCGATTTTGTCTTTATAGATGTCGGGGAAACGCAGCAAGCGGCCTTCTCGCGCCTCCTGCGCTGCCGTCAGGCCGGCACCGCCGATGACGCAGCAGGCCACAATAAAGGCGAAAACGCTTCGGATGGAGATCATGAGAGATCCTCTTTGGGGGATTTGTTTGCTGGAATAATTAGCGGAGCGGGGCCCATTTCGACAAGCCGGATTGTAGCAGCTTGCCCACAGCGGCTTCGAACATTAAAAGGGTTTCACCGGCCTTGCGCACCGGCCGCTGCTCGCATCGCCTCCTGGCAACCGCGTGCCGAGCTCAACACTTTGTCAAAACCTGTATCTGTCCGAAGTTTCGCAAGCAGCGGATCGGAAAGCAGATTTTCGTAGGAGCAATAATTCTGCTCGATCGCGCTCTGGAGCAAATGAAGAGCCGCTTGTTTCTTGCCACAGTACGCAAACAGAGCTCCCTGGTAATACCACGTCTCGGGGTCAGGCTCGGTGGGCAGACTGGTTTCCGCTTCGTGCGCCATCCGGTCCAGATCCGCCGCTGGCCGCAACTGCAGGCAAGACTCCAGCAGATCGCGGTGATAGCGCGCCGCGCTTGGCATGCGCTTCACGGCCTCGCGGGTTTCCGGAATCTTCCCTTCGCGCAAGAGAATGGATGGCGTCGCATACGCGGCCCACTCCGAACCCGCATCGAGACGGACAAACTCCGCGGCCCGTTCCGGGTTGCCCATCTCCATGAACGCCCAGGCGCAAGAACGAAAAGTATAGTTACCAGGGTCGAGCGCGAGCGCAGTGTTGCATTCATTCGCCGCTTGCTGCAGCATTCCGGCATAACGATAGACGTAGCTCATCACAAAATGGGCCTGGGCGCTGTCCGGACGACGCTTGACCAGCGCCTCAGCCGCCTGGTACGCCTTCCCCAGTTCGCCGCGCGAGACGCGGTTCTCGATCAGTTGTCCGGCGGCAACGATCCGATTCGGGTCGAGTTCAATGGCGCGCTCGCAGGCTTTGTTGGAGCGCTGGAACATCGGCTCGCCGCCATCGGAATAGTCCGCGTCATAGTAGCAACGCACCCCGAGCTGTTCCCATGCCGGCGCGTAGTTCGGATCCACGTCGACCACGTGCTCGAGAACCGCGATGGCATCCTTGTTTGGTCCGGCATCATGCGGCAGCGCGAGGCTATGCAGGTAGAGATCGTAGGCATCGGGATTCTTTGGACGCGTGCCGGTATCGAGAAAACCGCCGGCTATACCGAGCGCCGGCAGCAACCCTTGACGCATCTGGGCCGCCATCTGCGCCTGCAATGCGATCAGGTCCTGAGTGGGCGCGGTCACGGTGGTCTGCCATAAAAGCTTGTTCCCTTCCACCTGAATCGCCTCCAGCGTAATCAGCAGGCGGTTGCCTTGCGTCAGGAAGTGTCCGGTAATAACGTTGGCAACATGCAATTCCTTGCCCGCCTGCTGCGGATCGACATCGTTGCCTACAAACTTTCGCGTGATCGCGGATGGACGAACGTCAAGCGTTCGGGTATACGTGAGCGTGTTGGCAATCTCATCGGACAACGCGAAGCGTAGAAAATCCACGCTGATGTCGCTATTCATGTTCTGCAACGGCAGCACCGCGATGGTATTCTTCGGCGCGCCGCCGCCCGCCATCCGGCGCTGCTTGAGCCACCATGCTCCGACCGCGACCAAAACCATGAGCAGCACAGCGCTCACTGCCACCAGAAGATAAAGTGAGAACTTGCTGGTGGACGCCTGAAATGTATTGGTGGCAATGCGATAAGGCAAGGCCGGACGCCGCGTCCCGGTCCTGGTTAACCCCGATTCCGTTTCCTTCCGCAACGACTGGAGATCGCCCTTCATCGCCAGAGCGTTGGGGTAGCGGTGTCCGCGGTCTTTTTCCATCGCCCGGCCGACGATGCCCTCGAAGTCCCGAGGGAGCGCAGGGTTCAGTTGAAGTGGAGAGACCGGCTTCTGGTTCAGGACCGCGTCCAGCGTGGTGATTACGTTGCCGGTGGCAAAAGGCTTCTTGCCGGTTGCCATTTCGTAAAGCACGACTCCGAACGAGAACAGATCGCTCCGCGGATCCAGTTCCTCCCCGCGCGCCTGCTCCGGAGACATGTAAACCGCCGTTCCCGGAATCACGCCCATCGCAGTCAGCGAGTCTTCCATGGCCGCTTCGCTCGATCCCAGGTCGCGCGCCGACTTCGCCAATCCGAAATCGAGGATTTTTGTCTGGCCGCTTTGCGCCACAAAAATATTTGCCGGCTTGATGTCGCGATGAATGATCCCCTTGGCATGCGAAGCCGCCAAAGCATCCGCCACCTGGATCGCGATGTCCAGGATCTCATCGAGTTCCATCGGCTTCCCGCGCAACCGCTCCTTCAGGCTCACCCCTTCCAACTTCTCCATGACAATGAAGGGATGTCCGCCGTTGTCGTCGATATCGTGGATGGTGCAGATTCCGGGATGGTTCAACTGTGAAGCGGCGCGGGCTTCGCGCACGAAGCGTTCGAGCGACTTGCGGTCGTGGACCATTTCCGCGGGAATGAACTTGAGGGCAACGTGACGGGACAGGCGCGTGTCTTCCGCTTCATACACCACGCCCATGCCACCACCACCGAGCTTTCCGACAATGTGATAGTGGGAGACTGTCTGGCCGATCATTCCGGGCCCCCAGTGCCGTCGGCGGCTATGTTAGGCCGCGAGCGAAGCCCCGGTCAACCCTCTGTTCCCGTTCACGGTGATGGGCGACATTCCGCGTGATGAAAACACGCGCTTTCCCGTGCCCGTTTCGCATCGGGGCATCGCTTTACAGCCTGCGGGAAGAGGTCGATGTTGCACTTGATTTTGGGTGGCGCAGCGGTTCACCGCTTGCGATAACCGGCTTATTTTCAGAGCCGGCTGTAGCCGCTGAGGTGGCACTCCAACGCGCAAGATACTTTTCCGCAGCCTGTTTCGCGATGCCGTAAATCTTCGAAATTAGCCGCCCCTTTAGGTGGATATCGAAAACCGCGTCTTTTCCCTCCTCGCTACCATCCTGCGAAAGCATCTGGCCCGGTTTGCCGCTTCTTCATAATGTACCTCTGGAAGTACGGGCCAGACCGATTGACAGCCCTCAAGCAGCCTCTTGGTCGTATGATGGTAGGGTCAAGTTTCGTGGACACTGACTTGCCACGGGGGCATGAATGAGCGGTCGTTCGTTCTTTGGCACAGCCGAGTTAGGCGCACCGGAGGTCGAAAGTTTACGACTCATGCAGGCCTTGGTGGTCGATGATTCCGCTGTCTACCGCAAATTGATCGGTGATCATTTGCGCAGCTGGGGTTTTGGCGTCACCCTTGCCGAGACCGGCTCCGAGGCTTGGCGAATCCTCCAGCAGGCGGGTTCTCCCAAGCTCGTTCTGCTCGATTGGGTGCTGCCCGATCTGGATGGCATTGAGCTCTGCCAGAAAATTCGGCAAGCCGGGTCGACCGGCCCCTACGTCTACGTCATCCTGCTCACCAGCAAAGAGGGCCGCCAGAACATGCTCGACGCCATGCAAGCCGGGGCGGACGACTATCTGGTGAAGCCCTTTGATGAACTGGAATTGAAGGCGCGTCTGCTGGTCGGTAAGCGGATTCTCGACCTGCAGGAGGAACTGGTTTCCGCGCGCGAGTCCATGCGCCGCGCCGCCACCCACGATAGCCTCACCGGATTGATGAATCGCGGAGAGATTCTCGCTATGCTTATGCGGGAATTGGAGCGAGCGCGCCGGGAGCGCAAGCCGGTGAGCCTGATCCTCGGCGACATCGACAATTCAAGAGCGTGAATGACACCCTCGGCCATCTTTTTGGCGATGAGGCGCTTCGGGAAGTCGGCCGGCGACTGCGCGAGCAACTCCGCGTCTACGACGGTGTCGGCCGATATGGCGGAGAGGAATTTCTTCTGATTCTGCCCAACTGTGATTTACCGAACGCTCTCCTGCGCGCCGGCGAATTGCGCGAAAGCGTGGCCGTAGCACCTGTGGTTTGTTCGGGCAAGGAGAGACTCATCACTATGAGTATGGGAGTCGCCGTCTCTGCTTGCGACGGAAACAACGAAGCGGAAGCGTTATTGAATCACGCCGACGCCGGCCTCTATGCGGCCAAGAAGAACGGCCGCAACCGGATCGAGCACTTCACCCCCGCCGCCAAGAAAACCACAGCCGGCCGCCCCCGCAAAACCTAAGTGCTGTTTTGAAGAGGCGCGGCTTCAGCCGCGCCGTTTCGCGCTCACAGCGAGCGGGGCTTCAGCCCCTGAGGGAAGCAGCGGCCAGATTCGCTTACCGCGAAAGTGGTAGCCTGTTCTGCAGGATGCATCCACCAGCACCAGGCCAATTGTTCTCCAACCTCCCAACCCGCATCAAGCAGTGCGCGCGCGACGCCGGCTTCGATCTCTGCGGCATTGCGCCAGTCCGCGACTTCGCCGAGCTGCAAGTCTTTCCCATTTGGATCGCCGATCGAAAGCACGGCGAAATGAAATATATGGAAGCGCGCGATGAGTCCGGCGAACTCAAGCGCGCATCGCTGGCCCGAGTCGCTCCCTGGGCGCGCAGCGTGGTCGTGTGCGCCATCAACTACAACACCGCGCATCCGTACTCGACTCAGGTAGGGCCGGAGGAGGCCGGCCGGGGCTGGATCTCGCGCTACGCCTGGGCCCGCGAGGATTACCACGAGGCCGTAATGCGCCGCCTGCGCCAGGTCGAGAATGAATTGCGCGGATTTACCGACGCCACTGGCAACTGGCCGCTCGGTGCTGACGGCTTGCACTTCCGCTCCTATGTCGACACCGGCCCGCTAATCGAGCGCGTGTACGCCAAATACGCTGGCATCGGATGGATCGGCAAAAACACGTGCATCATCAGCCAGCAGCTTGGATCGTGGCTGTTTCTGGGCGTAATCCTTACCTCGCTCGATTTCACGAAATCCAAAGACGATCTCACGGAAGATAATCCCACCGCCGACCTCCCGGCGCCCGATCGCTGTGGGACTTGCACGCGCTGCATCACGGCCTGTCCAACTCAGGCGATTGTCGCGCCTGGCGAATTGGACGCGCGCCTGTGCATCTCCTATCTGACCATCGAAAAGCGGGGCGAGATTCCAGACCGGCTGCGCTCAGGCATGGGACGGCACGTCTTCGGATGCGACGTCTGTCAGGACGTTTGCCCGTGGAACCGCAAAGCGCCGGTGACGTCCGCCGAGGAGTTCGAGGCGCGGAAGGGGCTGGTCAATCCCGCTCTCGATTGGCTGGCCGAAATGCAGCAGGAAGAATTCCGGGCGGTGTTTCGCGGATCTCCAGTCCGGCGCGCCAAGCTTTCCGGCCTGCGGCGGAATGCCGTGATTGCGATGGGAAACAGCGGCGACAAGAAATTTGTGCCGACGCTAAAAAAACTCTGCGAAGATCCGGACCCAGTTGTCCGGGACCAGGCGCGCTGGGCGGTCGAGACACTCGACCCGGCACCTGTCTAGATTCAAGCTTGATGGTGGAAAGCCGTGCCTCCTCGCACGGCTGGCGTGACGGGCGGGGACGCCCGTCGCTCCGCCCGCAATCTGCCGTTTACAATCGTCGCTGCATCTCAGCGGAGGACCCGATGTTCCAGAATGATCTGCTCCAGCCGAAGCGCATCCTGATCACCGGCGGCGGCACCGGTTTAGGAAAAGCTAGCGCCCAACGCTTCCTGCAACTGGGCGCCGAAGTCTATGTCTGCGGACGGCGAGAGGAGATTCTCGCGGCCACCGAAAACGAATTGCGTGAGCGCACAGGCGGCAAGATCCACGCCTATCCCTGCGACGTGCGCGACGCAGCAGCCGTCGAAGAGATGATCGACACCATCTGGGCCGAAGGTCCTCTCGATGTGCTCATGAACAACGCGGCAGGGAATTTTCTGGCGCGCACCGAAGAACTCTCACTGGGCGCGTTTCAGTCGGTAATTGGCATCGTCTTGATGGGCACGCTGCATACGACCATGGCCTGCGGGCGGCGGTGGCTCGCGGCAGGGCGCGCCGGCGCGGTCCTGAACGTGACCACCACCTACACGACGACGGGCTCGGCGTATGTCGTGCCATCGGCAGTGGCGAAGGCAGGCGTGCAGGCGCTGACACGAAGCCTCGCAGTCGAGTGGGGCAATCGCGGCATTCGTATGAACGCCATCGCGCCCGGCCCGATTCCGACCGAGGGCGCGTTCTCGCGCCTGCTGCCGCGACCGGATCTGGAGGAGGCGGCGAAGAAACGAATTCCTCTCGGACGCTTTGGGACAATGGAAGAGTTTGCCAACCTGGCCGCATTCTTGGTCAGCGAGGGCTCCGGCTACATCAATGGAGAAGTCGTGACCATGGATGGCGGAGAGTGGCTTCAAGGTGCCGGCGAGTTCACGGCGCTCGGCCGCGAACTGACGGAGAAAGAGTGGGAGACGATGAGGCCAAAGAAAAGGCCGCCCAACCCATGAGCTAACCGCCCACAGAAAAACTCGCGCAGGGACAGCCGCCCGCCCTCGGATGTCGAGCGAGCGAACCCGCCAAAACGGCATCGGAAGAAGGCCAAATACGCCGCAACAAAACGAAAGCGCCCGGACTCGGTTTAGAGTCACCGGACGCTCGTCGAACAGCCCTCCCCCGAAGTCTGCTCAAGAACCACTCTACATTCGGATCACCGCAGGGGGAATAGCACGAACGGGCGATTCCTGTGCACAATCTGGTAGGCCCGGCAGGAATCGAACCTGCAACCGCCGGATTAGAAATCCGATGCTCTATCCGTTTGAGCTACGGGCCCAAATTGTTTACTTTACAATTGTTTACCTTACAAAGGATCGTGAGCAACGATCTTTGCAGGCTCTGTTTGTAGACTAGCAAACCACTCGCTTTTCGGGAAACATCCGTTCCCAGGCTCCGTGGCGGTCCTAGCGAAGCGTTCGATACCGTACAGTTTTTACCGTATTGCTCAAATTCGGATTTGGCCTGACCCTAAAACCAGGGGTTTCGGGTGTGCCTACCAGAATACTGATTGCTGATGACCATAAATCCGCGATCCGCGAGATTCGGACATTGCTTGGCGCCAATCCCGAATGGGAAGTGTGCGGCGAAGCCGCAAACGGACAGGAAGCGCTCGCCAGGGCTAACGAAATGCACCCGGACGTAATCGTCATGGATTTCGCAATGCCGGTCATGAACGGACTGGTGGCAGCGCAAGAAATCACTAAAGTGCAACCCACCGTCCCTATTGTGCTAAACACGCTTTACAGTTCGCCGCAGGTAGAGCTTGAGGCGAAAAGACATGGGATCCGAAAAGTAGTGGAGAAGACGCACTCGGGCGCTTTAGTTTCGGCGATACGAGAATTGGTGGACAAGAAAAGCTCGAGGGCAGATGCGCCCCCGCCCACTGTAGAAATACCTCTAGCGCAGTTGCAATCCTTGCCATACAAACCGCAGCCACAAGCTTATCCGCAGCGCAAGCGATCACACGGCAGAAATAACGCCCAGCAGAAGTAATCCCCGAAGAAAAGCCCGCTCTCTTGGAGAGCGGGCTCCGGAACAGAACAAACTTATCGGCCCAACTCTACTGGCCCGGGCAGACGTGGGACATGTCGTGCTGGAAAGAATACCATCCGTGAACCGACGTGGCCTTGGGCGCTCCGAAGTAGCCAATGAACACGAGCGACTGCAAGTGATAGGTGAATCCGCCGAGCGAGTACGGGAACGCTCCGTAATTGGGGTTGTTTTCGAGCGGGTCGCCGTCTTCCATGAGGCCGTTGTCTTGGCAGTGGACGAAATTGTCGGCAAACGGGTCGTCCATCCACTCGCCGATTTCGTGCGACAGAGCGGAGACGTCTTCTGAAAAGGAGCGTGGGCTATCCACGTACGTAGCATACGAGTAGGTCTGACCGCCCGGTTGAGGGCCATTGGCGTTGTGATAGCCGCCAATGCAGCAGCTGCCCGAAGTCAGAAAGATGTCATAGGTGATGAACAGAGGCAAAACGCCCGGGTTGATCTGGGTGAAATATGTCATGTAGGACTGCAACTTCGCGTCGAAGGCCTTCATGTCGTAGGTGCCGATGACCCCGGCTCCGAATGGGTTGCTGAACACTCCGCCGAGCGACTTTGGAACGGTAATGCTCCTCTCCGCCAATACGACCGGCTTCCCCAGCAGGACGTGATAGCCGGTGTAGGTGTGAACGAACTTCCAGAAGTTACCGCGCTGGAAGGCGTCGATGTACTGGGTGGTTCCGAGGTCGGTGCCACCCTGGGTGAAGTTGACGCCTGGGTTAAAGATGGGTGAGGCAATGATGTTGTTGACCACGGTCTCGCCGTTACTGAGCACGTGGTTCTTCGGATCGAAGCTGCGATTACCGTTTGACGCGCCGTACACCATTTTGATCGGAATGATGTAAACGGGCACGGTGGTCGAGGCATTGCCCAGGGAGGGTTTGGTTCCCACCATGGTGTAGGTGACTTTCTTCAGGGTGAGATCGGTGAAGCTGCCATCCCACTGCACGAGATTGGTGGCCGGTGCGCTCGGGGCCAGTTCCACGTGGTTCGGTCCAGCCTTGAACATCGGCTTGGCATCGAGGATGTCCGGATACTTGGCCTCCTGGGCGAGAGCGACGCTGGCGCATGCCAGCGCAAGGATCGCGGCCAAGAGGCTGGCTACGGTGAGGCGCTGAGTCATACTTTTCCACTCCTGAAAGAATTGGGAAACGTTAATACCGCAGCAATACCCGAGCGAATCGAGAGAGGAACTAAGCTGTGATTCTGGCTGAGCGAGATCAGTGTGTCAAGGGAGCTGGTTGTATTTTGTTGTATCTTATTCCCGGAGAGCGGATCGCAAATGCAGGAGATTGCAACTTTGCGGAAGGTCAACTTCACTACTGCCGGTTGTCTCCGCGACATGTTCACAGTCATGCGCCAGACGCCGACGCTCGATCTCGCCGATGCTCGGAGCCCAAACAAATAAAGAGCCCGCTCCCAAAGGAAACGGGCTCCCCGAACAAGACAAATCTATCACCCCAACTTATTGGCCCGGGCAGACTTTGGATTCGTCGTTCTGGAAAGCAAGCCAGCTGTGAACCGAGGTAGTCTTCGGCGCTCCGAAGTAGCCGATGAACACCAGCGACTGCAGGTTGTAGGTGAATCCGTTGAGTGTGTACGGATAAGCTCCGAAGTTGGCGTTGCCTTCGAGCGGGTCGCCGTCTTCCATGAGGCTGTTGTCGTTGCAGTGGACGTTGTTGTCGACAAACGGGTCATCCACCCACTCGCCGATTTCGTGCGACAGAGCGGAGACATCCTGCGAGAACGAGCCCGGGCTATCCACGTAGGTCGCATGCGCGTAGGTCTGGCCGCCGGGTTGAGCGCCGTTGGCGCTGTGATAGCCGCCAATGCAGCATCCGCCCGAAGTCAGAAAAACGTCGTAGGTGATGAACAGAGGCAGAACCCCCGGGGTAATTTTTACTTGCGCCGCCATCCAGGTTTGCAGCTGCGCGTCAAAAGCATTGATGTCATAGGTGCCCACGATTCCGGGTCCGAACGGGTTGTTGATAACCTTGCCGAGCGCGGGGGGAACGATGATGGTTTGCTCAGGCAGTATGACCGGAGCACCTAAGAACACGTGATAGCTGCTGTGGCTCGCTACGGTCGACCAGAAATTGCCCCGCTGGAAGGCGTCGATGTACTGGGTGGTTCCAAGATTGGTGCCGCCCTGCGTGAAGTTGACGCCATGGTTAAAGACGGGCGAAGCAACGATGTTTCTGATCACCGTCTTACCGTTACTAAGCACATGCTTCGGATCGAAGGTGTGATTACCGTTCGCAGCGCCATACACCATCTTGACGGGAAAGATGTACACCGGGATCTTCGAGGCTACGTTGGTGGTGGTAGGGTCAGTGCCGACCATCGTGTAGGTGACGGTTCTGTTGGTGAGATCTTTGAAAGTACCATTCCACTGAACCAGTTGCGTGGCGTCGGGAGCCTGCGGAGCCAGCTTCCTATGGTTCGGTAGAGCTTTGAACATCGGCTTGGCATCTTGAATGTCGGGATACCTGGTTTCCTGGGAGAAAGCGATACTGGCGCACGCCAGCACAACGGACGCAGCAATCACACTGACAGCAAAACGCTTATTCATACTTTGTCCTGCTCCTGAAAGATTTGAAAAACCCTGTTACCGACAGGGAAAAACGGGGGACTAGGGGGGCGCTATAGAACAATCAGCATTATCGGGCATTCTGGTTGAAATGTGGCAGCAAGTCAAGTGAATCGGGGAAATAGTTTGTCTAGTCTTTCAGCGGTACCATGGTGCGATCGCCACGGCAAAAGGTGGCAACCTTCAGGAGGCCGCCTCGCGCCTGGGGCATGGTCATCACCGGTCCATAGCAATAAACGGCGTGCCCGGTTGCGGCGAAATACCATTGCCCTCCCTTTCTCTTTGCCGGCTGCTGGCTGGGGGCGGGAGAGAGCTGCGCTGGCGGGGCCAACCTCGGGACGGGAAGAGACAAGACGAGAGCTAGGGTCAGGGCTTTCATGATTGAAACTCGCGCGCATCGCGGCCCCCACATGGGCCACGCCTTCACAGAACCTTCTTAGAACCCGAATCGCTTTCGCTAATCCGCCCTGCTCACGCTAACAACTGCTAGATCACTCGAGTGGAGCGCCGCACATCCTCTAAATCCGCCGCCGGCTTCCCGGGAACTTCCTTCATGGAATGGGCCGACTTACCGGGTCGTTTTGTTCCCTTGTCCAATCCTTTTGCGTCCGATCCTTTTGCCCCTGTCGCGGGATTGCTGGATCCCGCGTCTTTCTGTTCAGCCTGCACCGATGCTTTGTCCTCGAGCCGCTTGCCGTCGTCACGGGCCTGCTTGCCTTTCAGCGTGGCCAGTTGGGTGCTGTCCTTCAACATCTCGTGGATCAGACCGCGCTGCGATTCGATGGTCTGGCCCTGCTCGAAAACCAGCATGGTCAAAATGCCGTAAGAGACGATGAACAGAATCACCAGCAGCGGCAGAATCGCTGCCGGTCGCTTCGCTGTTTGAGGAGCTACGCTCTCAGTGCCAGAGTTATAAATCACGGTCAAAGTTGCCCCCCAAGTTCGCCCGTCCGCTCCGGGCTTCGTGAAGAAATAGTGCACCCGTGAAACCATCTGAAAGGCAGGATGTAAGTGTTTGTTGCGAATGGAGTTAGCAAGCGGAAACCGGATTGGGCCAAGCCCGCGGGTGCAAGCATCTGCACTTTATGAGTAACGATCCCAGCGTTACTGCCGTGTGGAGCCCGCCAGAACTCGGGTAGAGACGGGGGCTTCTACCGTCCGAGCCCGCGCCGAAAAACTCTGGTCTCCCAGATTTGGGAGAGGCACGATCTCACGCAATATGCATACCTGCCAGAATCTGTCGAAAATTATCGTCGCTTACCAGACCAGGTTTGCCCGTTGCAGCCTGCTTGACCGCGGCCTGTTTGACCGCCGCCAGCACCGGCCCCCGCTGCTCGGCCGGGATCGTAACGCCGAGTTCCTTGCATTTCAGGTCGATGCTGTCGAGCCCGCTCTTTTTGCCGAGAACGATCTGGCGCTCCGCCCGCACGATTTCCGCCGAGTAGGGCTCGATCGCCTCAGGAAGATGAAACTGGCTGGCCACCGCGCCGCTTTCCCGCATGAACAGGTTCTCACCGACCAGCGGCTTCCATGCTTCGAGCGTGTACCCTGCAGCCCGCTTCACCACCTCGGACGCTTCCCGCACCTTTTCGAGATTCATCACCACCGGTACGTCGTAGAGGCAGCGCAGCGCCAGCGCGATCTCGGCGATATCGGCATTGCCCGCGCGTTCGCCCATACCGTTGATCGTGCCCTGGATCCAGGTTGCTCCCCCGCGGACCGCCGCCACCGCGCAGGCCGTGGCCATACCGAAATCGTTGTGTCCATGGAAGTGCACGGGCACGCCCTTGCCGGCCCACTCGCAAACTTGCCGCGTGAGATATTCCGCCGCCTCGGGGCCGCAAGCCCCGATCGTGTCGACGACGACCAGTTCTTTCGCTCCCGCATCGAGCGCCGACAGGTAAACGGTTTTCAGAAACTCCAACTCCGTGCGCGTCCCATCGACGGCAAAGAATGCAACCGTGATGCCCGCCTCGCGCGCCGCCGACACCGCATCGCGAATCCGGCGCAGCACTTCATCCTGCGAAATGCCGTATGCCTTCAGCTTGATCGCGCTGGTCGGCGCTTCAATCACGGAGTAGCGAAGCTTCAGCCGCACCAGTTCTTCGACGTCAGCTTTGACCGCGCGCGAAAATCCCCAGAGCTCCGCCTTAATGCCCGCCTTTTGCATGAGCTGAATCGCTTCGGCATCTTCCGCCGACACCCGCGGGAAGCCGGCTTCAATGCGGCTCACTCCAAGCTCATCCAGTTTGTGCGCAATTTCCAGCTTCTGCTGCGGCGAGAGCACGACCCCAACCGTCTGCTCGCCATCGCGCAGCGTCGTGTCGTAAAAGCGGACTGGCGTTTTTGGAAACGCGCCCCGCACCTCGGGCCGCGCATTCAGCTCGCTGACCCAGATTTTAGAATTGCTTGTCGGTGGCATAAGATGGGTTTTCAAAATTACCAATTTCAAATTACCGATTACAAATTCTTCACAGTAGCCAGCGCCGCCGCCTTCTGCCCATACGCCTTTTCCCAAGAGATCACCGGATTCCGCAGCACCCCGATCTTCTCAATCTCGCATTCCATCACGTCGCCCGGCTTCAGATACCACGCCTTCGGATCTCCCGAAAAGGCCGCCACGCCCGACACCGTTCCAGTCGAGACCACATCGCCCGCGCTATATCCCATCGGCGAGTAGTGTGAAAGGATCTCCGGAATCTTGACCGACATTTTGCTCGAATGCGAGCGCTGCCGAGCCTCGCCATTCACGCGCAACTCCATCGCCAGGTTGTGCGCGTCCGGAATCTCGTCGGCGGTCACGATCCACGGCCCCAGCGGGCAGAAGGTGTCGATCCCCTTACAGAAGCTGAACACGCCCGACTTCATTTCGCGGCGCTGAATGTCGCGCGCCGTAATGTCGTTGAAAATTACATAGCCCCCGACGTAGCTGGACGCCTCTTCCGGAGTAAAGTGCTTGCCGGCTTTCTTTAGCACGACCGCCAACTCCAGCTCGTAATCCAGTTCCTGCGTCAGGTGTTCGGGATAAATCACCGGCTCGTCGTGTCCGATGATCGCGTCGGTGTTCTGAAAAAAGACGATCCACGGCATGACCGGATGCGAAAACCCAGCCTTCGTAGCCTCTTCGTGGTGCTCGCGAAAGTTGCCCGCGGTGTGAAAAAACTTCTTCGGAATGATGGGCGCCTTGAGCTGTATATCTCTGAGCGAATAGACCAGCATCTCGCCGCGAGGACCCGTGACACCCGGGCCTTCCGCCGCGAGATGGGTCACGTAGTCGAGAGCTTTGTGAGCAGCGTCTAGACTGGTGTCCCCTCCGCGGAACAGCGCCCGCATGTCAGGCGGGACCAAGGCATCGGCCATGCGGTAGAAAACGGCTTCGCCTTCAACGTCGCGCAGGTATAGCGCGCAAGCCGTATGCAGATCAACAAACTGATGGTCGCCAACCAGCGCACCGATGCGCGATTGCCGCGCGGCGTTTTCAAAAGTGACAAGTTTCATTGGAGCTTGCCTGCAGGTGAATGCAATCCAGATTTTATTGAGGGAAACGGGCCTTGTCCATCAAGAGGACGATCATCACGATCATCGCGAGGACGACCATCGCGCGCAAAGCGCCGGACGTCCCCGCCCGGCCACCCCATAAAGACGCCCGATTTACTCTTTAGCCATGAAACCCGGCTCCTAATCCGCTTTCACCACGACATACTTCCGCCCCGCGTACAGCCGATACCCCGCGCCGTCTTTTTCAAATTTCAGCGGAACCGGGTGCTTGAGCTGATCGTCGTTCGCGCTGGCGATCGAGAACAGATCCGTCGCCGCCACGTTCATCACAATGAACTTGCCGTCCTTGAAGCCGAATCCATACTCTCCCGGATCGAGCGTAGCTCCGTCAAAGCTGAGCTTGGCTTCGGTGATCAGGAAGCCCTGGTATTTCTCCTGAATTGCCGTCGAATATCCCGATGTATCCACCAGCCCCGCCAGCACCACCTTGCCGGCGGCGTTTTTCAAGCCGGCCGTATTCCGCTCCTGCACAGCCGCGCTCTGTCCAGCAAAGTAGTACGAGTTCGGAGCAAGCTTCTTCACCTGCTCGCCCGTTAGAATTTGCGCGCTGGCCTGTGCCAATGCAAGCGATACTAAGACAACTAGCCAAGCCATCGGATAAACACGGTTCACATGACCATTCATAAAAAGTCCTCTTCATTTTACCCCTGCGCACCTCCGTGTCCTCTGTGGTGAAGATTTTGTCAACCACAGAGCCACGGGAGAAAGCAGGCCGCCATAGTACATGAGGCAGTGGTTTTCTAACAGGTCTGGAAAAATCGTTTGACCGCAACATTCGGATAGTCCGCCCCGCCCGACTGCCCTATGTTACCTGCATGGCCACCAATGCGATACTTTCAGAAGAAGAAGCAATGAAGTCAACTCTAAAACCAACTCCGGCGCGAACAGAAGCGCGCCGCTGGCAAGCCGTCCTGGATCGTGACGCCTCGCTCGATGGCAAGTTCGTTTTCGGCGTGTCAAGCACCGGAATCTTCTGCCGTCCGTCGTGTCCCGCCAAACGCCCGCGCCGCGAGAACGTGAACTTTTTCGATCATGCTCTCCAAGCCGAGCAAGCCGGATATCGTGCCTGCCTGCGCTGCCGTCCGAAGGCAGTCGACGGCAACCCTCAATCCGCGCTGGTCCGCGCGATGTGCCGCTACATCGAGCAGCATATTGAAGACCGCCTCACGCTAAGCCTGCTGGCCAGGGAATTCCGCCTCAGTCCCTTCCACTTGCAACGGACATTCAAGTCGGTGCTAGGAGTCTCTCCGAAGGCCTACATCGATGCGATCCGCCTCCGCCAGGTGAAACACAATCTGCAGGCCGGCCACTCCGTGACCACCGCCCTCTACGCCGCCGGATACGGCTCCAGCAGCCGCCTCTACGAGCGCACCGCCGCGCAATTGGGCATGACTCCGGAGAAATACCGCCGCGGCGCCGTCGCCGCCGTAGTCCGCTATACCATAGCCAGTTCGCCCCTGGGACGCATGCTGATCGCCGCCACCGACAAGGGCATCTGCGCCATCCAATTCGCCGACGACGATGAGCAACTCCAGCAAGGCCTGATGCGCGAGTTCCCCTTCGCCACCCGGCGCCGCAATGATGCCGCCATGGCTGAATGGAGCGTGAATCTCACCCGCTTAATGAAGGGAGGCGAGACGAGTCCCTCCCTACCGCTAGACATAAGGGCGACCGTGTTTCAACGGCGAGTCTGGGAAGCTCTACAGAGAATTCCCCGAGGGGAAACTCGCTCCTACAGCGCCGTAGCCAAGAAGATCGGCATGCCGAAGGCCACGCGAGCCGTAGCCCGAGCCTGCGCCACCAACCCGGTAGCGGTAGCAATTCCCTGCCACCGTGTAGTGCGCCAGGATGGCGATTTAGGCGGCTATCGCTGGGGCACAGAGCGCAAAGAGCAGTTACTGGCGATGGAGGCGATGGAGAAGGAGGCTGGTGCTTAGAGCGCCGTTGGTGCAGCGTGCGATTTATCAACAAGCAAGCACTACCTGCCAACCTTGCCACGCACCATGACCGAGAGTGGCTCCCCATTTTCCTTAATTTCTAGCCAGATTTTGCAGTGCCGTTCGGCTAGGTAGGTAACCAAGGCGATTACCGTAACTGAGAATTGTCGAACCCCGATACAAGAGTTACACCGACCGCCTTCAATCGGAGCTAGAGCAATCCGAGAACCGTAATTCCACTGTTTGTCCCGATATACAGCTTCCCGTTCACGATCATCAATTGGGCGAAGTGCGGCATCGGCGGTAGCGTGTCACGCCCATTTGTCTGCGATGTCGCATACAACTGGACCAGGGTCGTCGCATTGTAAGCGCTCAGATTTGTGCTATTCACCTGCCATAGTATTCCGTTCGCCGTACCTGCAGACGTAATGATGGGAGAATGTCCGCCCGCCTGCGCCGGCGTTTGCGCCACCGGCGTGGGCGACAACCTGCCATTGGAGAGCGCCCATCCCAGGATGGGGTATCCCGTGCCGGTTGAGTACACCATCCCATTCCAGTAAACGAGACAGCCCGTGTGCTTCGCCACCTGCGGGAGTTCCTGCACAATCTGCGTGTCTCCCGCCGTGCAACTGGCGCAGTATTTGCCCATGTTGTCGCGGTCCAGCACGTACAGCGTGCCTTCCTTTCCCGCCGCCATGGCAAGGTGAGGATGCGAGCCCGGTTGATCGGGAAGCAACAGCACCGCGTCGTTGAGGTCCAGGTCGTTCTGGCTGAGATAGGCCTGGTTCCAGGGCGTGAACCAGTCCGCGACGTGCAGGCTGTTCCCCGATTGCGTGATGCGTAAGACGCTGCTGCCGAAGTTCGTGCCCGGAGTGAAGTTCCCCTCGGCCGTTTCACCGTAGATGTTGGAGGCGCTGTCGGCCGAGAGACCTCCTCCTTTCATCCAGATCGCGGCCAGCGACTTGCCGGGCTCGGTGTTGAACGCGCCTTCCTGGGCGAGGGTGGAGGCATTGTAGGAAATAACCCATCCTTGATCGCCGTAGGCGTTGCACCCATTCGATCCAAATGCCAGGTAGACGTGGCCGTTCGTCAGCAACAACGCGGGACGGTTCGTCTCGGCGAGAGGATTGAAGGTATCGGTTTGGCCATTTAGGGTGGATGACGCTGCAATTTGCACTGGTCCGCCGAACTTCTCGCTGCCAGTCGCGACATCAAGAGCATGCAGGCGGAAGACCGAGTTTCCGTTCTCGTAGGTCTTGGCCACAACGTACATCGTTCCGCTTGCGGAGTCGATGACCGGGGTTGCAGCGATGCCGACCTCGGTCCATGCAGTCACGCTGGAACAACCCTGCACAGTCACGGGAACGGGTGTCGCCCCGGCGGGCAGCAGGCTGACCCGCCAGAGCGGGCTTGCGTTCGCTCCAGTATTGCTGTCGGCATCGAAGGCGTAAACGGAGTCGTGCATGGTCGCTGCATACACTACGTTGTGAGCGCCTTTTCCCGGGATGGCGACGTTGGGAAGGTAGAGCACTTGTCCGACGACTGCGCCGTCAGCGGGAAGGTCGTACAGCTTCCCGAAAGTGTTGGGATTCACGTTGACGAGGTTGAGGATGGTCTCGTTGGGGTTCACGCCGGTGCGCGCGTTGTCGTAATGCCAAGTGGTGACCGAGAGGGACCGAACCTGCAAATTGAGGTGGGCGGAAGCGGTGATATTTCCGCTGGTTCCGGTAAGCGCGAGCATAGTGTTTTGAAGCTGCGCCTCGAATGCCGCGCTCACCGTGATCGGCTGCGAAACGGGGGACGAGGAAATTGAAAACTGAATGGGATTGGGAGCGACCGTCACACCCGCCGGCACATTCGAGATGGTCACGTTCACGCTACCGGTGAAACCATCGCGAGGCGAGACGGTCACAGTGCCGGCGTTGCTCGCACCGGGAACCACCGCTAGGGTCGCGGGACTGGCGGCGATCGAGAAGCCGGGCCCTTGGGGTGGCTGCCCACCGCCCCCGCAGGAACAGAGGATGGCAGCGACGAGGGATAAGACGAGCCTGCGGTAGTGGGATTTCATCGCTCGCATCCGCGGTCATCGCTGCTAAGAGTCTATCGGGGGCCCGGCTTAGGCGACGGAGACCAACGTAACTTCTTCTGAGGGGTATTCTATCCCCGCGCCGTCCCAGTTCCTAGTACCGACTTCGGTCCACATCCGGCGTCCCGCAACCCTTTTGGACCAGGAACCACGGCTACTCACCCATTCGTTTTTGCCAACGACCAACGACCAGTGACCAACGACTAACGACCGCCAACCCAGGTTGGCAACCTGATTTCCAGTTCCGCGCTCCCATTCGATCCTGGCGAGTCCGGTGAGACCGACACGGTGAACCGGTGTGCGGCGGAATCGTAGCTTGACGCGCCTGCCTTGCCTTTGATTGGGATAATCACCGGGGCGGTCGGGGAGTATCCGTGCACGGTTCGGGAATTCTCGCCACGCGCAAATTGAATGTTCACCCGCACCCTTCCGTCATCCGATAGTTGGCCGATGCGTTGCTTGCCGAGCGAAACAAACTGGTCGCGGTCGCCCAGAAAAGCAATCCCGGATGGGCCAAGCGGAACAACGATGAAGTACGCGCAGCCCTTTTCGAGCGACTCCGTGAGAGTCTTATCCGGGTCCAGAACTGTTCCCTTACGAGAAAAATAGTCGAATACGTAAGCCCGCGTGTGCAGGCCGAACGATGCTGGCGTGAAAGCGACCGTTTTTTGGCCGCCGCGTGCGTAAGCCAGGACGTAGAAAGCCTTCAGAGTCCCGAAATCGGTGTACGCAGAGGCGACCATGGGCCTCTTCAGGCTCTGTGCGTCTTCAACAAAGGCTTGATCGGTGGGCACAAGCGGCACATCGGGCTTAACGATCACTCCGTCGGCACGGACAGCGCGCAGCAGATTTTCGCGATTGACCGATCCGATCCGGTCGCCCACTCCGACCGGTCCAGTGGAGAGCGTAGAGAGCAGCAAATTGTCCAACTCATGGCTCATGAAAACGTCGGACCAGGGCCGCACCCCGAGCGAGCCTGCCAGCCGCGAGCCGTAGAGAAACGCATCCCATTTGTCTCGGCCAAACCGATCATGACTCGCGCGAATCGTGGTCACATTGTCGTACCTCGTGCTCTGCAGGTAGTGGCGCGGCAAGGGCATGCAGTACTGGATGGTGAGTTTCTGTTCCTTGAGCGCCTGCGCCATTTCGTCCAGGAACGCGGCCGGATCGTGCAGATTGAAGGCCGTCCGCGCCCGTTCATCAAGCCAGTCCTGCTCGTAAGTGAGAACGTCCGCATCATGGAGGTAGCTCGCCACAGTCGCCCAATACGCCGGATCCACCACCACGTTTCCGGACATCCGATAACGGCTGCGGTACGGACTGTTCGGATCAATCCACCGGGAATGCGTGACCAGCGGAATGCCCAACTGCTGCTGGAAGGCTTTCAGTCCATCCGGGAAGAGGTTCTTGTCGGCGACGTATTCAGAGATTCCGTCAAATTTCTTCCAATCTGCGTGCCTACCCTTCGGATAGAACCAGCTGTCGAGCTGCATGTAACCGAGCGGCACACCCTTTTCGAGAAACTCGTCGCGGACCGCTAGCAGTGTTTTTTCATACCCCAGCGAGGGTTCATATTCGTAATAGTAAGTAGCGCCGTTATCTGTCCAGTAGCCAACCTTGGCAAGGATCGGGTCCCCGTCATTGGCGCCCTGCGCCTTGCCTTGCAATCGAGCCAACGCGCTTCCCCAAGTCTCGAATGCTCGATTGATTCCTTCTTCCACCACCAGGATCGTGCTATGCGCAAATCCTTCCGGCAAGGTTCTGATTCTGGAATCGATTCCGCTGGCTATTTCTCGCGATGAGGATCGAGTCGTCGCAGAAATGAGGAAATCGGAAGCAGGCGAGAGGATGAACGTGTTACGCGCCCCATCGAAGAATACCCACGGGCTATCAACCCCAAGTTTGCCAAAGCTGTACCGGCCAAACTCGCCACGATAGCTGACGTGATAGGCGGTCTCGGGATAGGAGCTTAACTTTGGGAATGCAGCAATGTTGCCCGCCGCGTGCAAGTACTTAACTTTAAACAGCACAACCGGGGTCCCCGAGTAGACGCGAATGCTGGCCTGTTTCGGTCCCTCTTGCGCATAATCGACCACGATCTCCTGGTACGCGGCTACACTGTCGCTGCCTTCTTTAACGACAATGGCTGTAGGCGGCTGGCCCAGGCTTCCGCCGAATTTCCAATCGGCAATGCCAGTCGATATGACGTACTCGCCATCTGGCCGGAGTGTGGCCCCGATGCCGGTGGAAGGGTCAGTAATCGAGACCGGGGCGGTGGCGCCGAACAGAGCAGAAGCACACAGCACCAGGGCTGCCCGCCACGTGTAACCAGATCCCGAGCGCATCCCCGCATGGTAGTCGATTCTGTTGACGACCCCGCACAAATATCGGAAGCGAAGTCGAAGCGGTCTAGGAAATTTTGAATGCTGGTTTGCGCGGCCAGCACACGGATTCAAACCAGCGGCTGATATACACCTGGGCGTGGGCCTCGCCACAGAAATGCCGCGCGGTGGGACTGCCAGCGGCAGTCAAATCCCACTTGATGACTTCGAGTTTCTGATCTCCGCACTCGATCACAAACCAATGGATCGGATTCTGACTGACGGTCCCGCAAATCTCGCATTGGAATTCCTTCAGACTCGACATGCCCTCTCCGTTGAGCGATGGCCCGGGAAAAACCGGCTCGGCAAAAACTAGTATAGCGGCAAGTGACCGTGGCGGCCCCTTCCCCGCACTCCCCTGTGGGTATGTCCCTGTGATCCCCTGTGTCCCCAGCGGTGAGGATTTTGTTTTAGACTTCCGCCAGACACCGCCTACTCTGCTTGCTTCGTGATATTCAGCAGCACGCCAACACACATCAAAGTCACGAAGAGCGACGATCCGCCATAGGAAACAAACGGCAACGGAATGCCTTTCGTAGGCATCAGCCCCAGCACAACACTGATGTTGATGAAGGCCTGCAGCACGATCATGCTGGTGATTCCGACCGCCAGGAAACGGCCGAAGTTATCCTGAGTGCGCAGTGCCGCGCGCGTCCCGCGCCACAGAAAGATCGCAAAAAGAATGATGACAGCAAGCGCTCCCACCAGCCCCAACTCTTCGGCCGTGACGGCAAAAATGAAATCCGTATGCGGTTCGGGAAGATAAAACAATTTCTGCTTCCCTTCCATCAGGCCCAGTCCGGTAACGCCGCCGGTCGCGACCGCAATCAGCGACTGAATAATGTGGAAGCCAAATCCCTTAGGGTCCGCGTAAGGATTCAGAAATGCCAGGATGCGGTCTTTCCGGTAAGAAACGTGAAAAATCAAAAAGTACAGCGGCAGCAGCGAGGCCGCGAAGGCGTATCCAAAATAGCGCAATCGAACCCCAGCGACGAACAGAACGCAAGCCGTAATGCCCGCGCAGGCGATGGCGGTGCCCAGGTCGGGCTGAAAAACAATGAGTCCGAGAAAAGCCGCGGTAGGCGCCACTGCGGGAATCAATGTGTTGCGCCAGTCGTCCATGGCGTTGGGCTTGTTTTCAAGAAACCAGGCGAGAAACAGAATGAGTGCGGGCTTAGCCAGTTCCGAAGGCTGCAACGAAATCGGACCGACGTGAAACCAGCGGTGCGTGCCGTGAGCGCGATCAAGAAAGAAAACAGAAATGAGCAGAAGCGTGGTAAAACCGAGAAGCAAGAAGACCAGCGCCGGATGTTGCAGCCGTTTGTAGTCCACCTTCGTGGCCACGACCATCACGGCGAGTCCGGCAACGGCCCATAGCAGTTGCTTCAGCAGGAATTCGTAAGCCGACCCGTAGCGTTCCTTGGCCATCACAGCCGAGGCGCTGAAGATCATGACCAGTCCGACAAAAACCAGAATTGTAGTTACAGTGAACATCCAGCGATCGACGCTGACCCGCTTAGCCATAGAGAATCCATTTCACCACGGACACGCAGAGACATGCAGGAGTTTCGACACCTGATTTCGGAAGAGAGATAACTGAGTTGGTTCCAAGCAGGCCTCGCGGGCGGTGGAGCACCCGGGGGTACCCACCCGGCCACTCCGGTGCCCGACGGGCGAGACGCCCGTCCTCTCCATCCCGCTAGGTAGATCGTGACATGGCCAACGAATGCACCGTCTCTTTGAACACTCGGCCGCGGTGTTCGTAGCTCTGGAACTGATCAAAGCTGGCGCAAGCCGGAGCCAGAAGAATCACATCGCCCGGCACCGCCGATTCGCTCGCGCGTCGGACGGCATTTTCCAGAGTTTCCGCATGTTCGATTTCGGCAGCGCCCTGAATCTGCGATTCGATCTTCGTGGCCGCAGCTCCGATTGTGTACACGCGCTTCACTCGCTGTCGCAACAACTCATGAAGCACGGTATAGTCGCTTCCCTTATCCTTGCCCCCGAGAATCAGGTGCAGGTGTGGAGGAATGTCCGCCGGGAACGCTTCCAGCGCCTTGATGGTCGCGTCCACGTTCGTCGCCTTGGAGTCATTGTAGTAATCCACGCCAGCGAACCTGGCCACGAACTCCAACCGGTGCTCGACGGCTTTGAAATTCCGCACGGCCCGGCGAATCTGTTCGGGCTGGCAGCCGACGAGCTTGCCGATGGAAACTCCCGCCAGCACATTTTCCAAATTGTGCGCGCCTTTCAGGGGCACTTCCGCAAGCGGCATGATCTCGAGTTCGCTGCGCCCGTCCCGGAAATAGATATGCGCACCCCGAGCAAAGGCGCCTTTTTCAATCTCCTTCTTTCGGCTGAACCAGTACAACTGCGCGCGCGTACGATCCGCCAATCCAGCGGTCGTAGAATCATCCGCGTTGAGGACGGTGAAGTCATCCCTACCTTGATTCTCAAAGACCCGCGCTTTGGCGTTAACGTAATTCGCAAAAGTCTTGTGACGATCGAGATGGTCAGGCGTGATGTTCAGAATCACCGCGATTCGAGGTCGAAATTCAACGATCGTTTCCAATTGAAAGCTTGAGACTTCAAGCACCGTCCAGGTCGCCGGCCCGGCTTGATCTAGAAGAGTGATAGCCGGCCTGCCGATATTGCCGCCAACCAGCGTGGGGAACGTTCCGGCGGCAATAATTTCGCCGGCCAATGAGGTAGTGGTGGTTTTGCCGTTGGCTCCGGTGATCGCGACGACCGGACCCGGCAGAAATTGCGCCGCGAGTTCGATTTCGCCGATGACCGGCTCTCCCAGGCTTCGCGCCTGCACCAGTTGCGGCGCATCGACCGGCACCCCCGGACTGACCACGATCAAGTCTTGCCCGCGAAAAGTGCGGTCGCCGTGGCCCCCCGTTTCCACCGTGATCCCATGCTCCAGCAAGAGCAGGATTTCGTCGCGAAGCTCTGCTTCGGGCTTCGAGTCCGACACCGTGACGCGTGCGCCGCGCGACTTCAAAAAGAGCGCAGAGGCCACCCCGGATTTGCCGAGACCGACGACCAGCACGCGTTTGTTGTTGAGATCCATCGAGTTCAATTGGTAATTCGTAATTTAAAAACGGCTCCCGTGCCAATTGGTCTTGAGTCTTAAAATTACAAACAACAATTCACCAATTGCAAATTTCTCCCTATCTCAATTTCAGCGTAGTCAGGGCAAACAGCGCAAATACCAGCGACGCAATCCAGAAGCGCACGATCACCTTCGACTCCGACCAGCCCAGCAGTTCGAAGTGATGGTGGATTGGCGCCATCTTGAAAATGCGTTTCTTGCGCAGCTTGTACGAACCAACCTGCAGGATCACCGAGAGCGCCTCGATGACAAAAATGCCGCCTATGAACGGCAGCAGCAGCTCCTGCTTGATCATGACAGCTACAGTGCCGATCGCTCCGCCCAGCGCCAGCGAGCCGACGTCGCCCATGAACACTTCCGCGGGATGCGCGTTGTACCAGAGAAACCCGATCGAGGAGCCGACCATGGCTCCGCAAAAGATAGTAAGCTCGCCAATCTGCGGCATGCGCTGCAATTCGAGGTAGGTTGCAAAAGTGGCGTGCCCGCTGAGGTAGGTGAGAACCGCGAGCGCTCCGGCCGCGATCACGGTGCAGCCAATCGCGAGCCCGTCAAGTCCGTCGGTAAGATTGACGGCGTTGCTCGATGCCACAATCACAAACACAACAAAACCGACAAACGGCAGGAAGGCCAACGGCCACAGCTGGGGATGAACCGCCCATCTCTCGATCACCAGGTCCGGGTGGAATTGCTTGAAGAAGGGGACCAGCAGCCTGGTGGAGTACTCTCCGCGGTGCTGCAAAGCGATCAGCGCGACCGCAATCAGGATGCTAGCGGCGGCTTGATAGCCCAGCTTGGCGCGTGCCGTAAGTCCGAGGTTGCGGTGATGAACAACCTTAAGATAGTCATCGGTAAAACCGATTGCGCCGAAGGCCACTGTGGAAAATACGGCGATCCAGACAAACGGATTGCTCAGGTCGGCCCAGAGCAACGTCGGCACCAGGATGGCGATGGCGATCAGCAAACCGCCCATGGTCGGAGTACCCGCTTTTTTCTGATGCGCCTGCGGTCCCTCTTCGCGTATGTACTGCCCGATCTGGAAATCGCGCAGGCGCTGAATCACCACCGGCCCAACGATCAGGCCGGTGAAAAGCGCGGTGAGGCTGGCAAAAGCTGTGCGGAAAGTCAGGTAGCGGAAAATACGGAATGGCGGAAAGTAGTGGAAGAGCTTCAGGTAGAGCAGCCAGTAGAGCAATCCGCCTCCGACACCCGTTCTCGATTCTCAGTTCCCAGTTTTACCCCTGTTTACCCTGCGTACCTCGGTGTTCCCTATGATTCAGGCTCTAGTTCTCTACCCCAGAGGACACAGAGAAACACAGGGGAAACCCTCAAGCAATCCGCCTGCAACCGCAGTTCTCAGTTCTCAGCTTCCGCCGCCGGGGCGGGAGGTACGCCGAGTTTTTGCCGCCATGTCTCGAGCGCTTTTTCCAGCTTCACGCCTCGCGACGCTTTCAACAATACGACATCGCCTTCCCGAGTCTCGCGCGCGAGCCACTCGCCGGCCTCTTCTGGCGTCGCGACGAATTCCGCTTTCATACCCGCCTGGCGAGCCGCTTCCACCATCGGCTTCGCTAAGCCACGCACCCCGAGCAGGAAGTCAATTTTAGCTCCAGCTTTCCTTCCTGTTATGTACCGCCCGCACTCGCGATGCAGTTGCTCGCCGGTGGCGCCAAGCTCCAGCATCTCGCCGGCAACAACAATCCGGCGTCGCCCGGACATCGCTGCCAGAGTGTCCACCGCCGCCATCAGCGCCTTCGGACTTGAATTGTAGCAATCGTACAGCACGGTGATGTTACCCAGTTGGACGACCTGTCCGCGCTTGTCGGCGGGCTGCAGAAACGGCAGAGCTCCGGCGATTTCTGACGGGGTAATGCCGTGCTCAAGCGCAATCGCAGCCGCAGCGAGCACGTTGTAAACGTTGTGCGTGCCGAGCAACGGACTATGCACCGGCTGGCGCAGTTCCCGGCCAACAAGATCGAAGCGCGTGCCTTCGCGCCCAACGACTTCGATGTTTTCCGCCCGCACATCGGCTGGAACGCATGCCGTCGGCTTCCATCCGAACATGACGACCTTCCCCCTGAAGTCGCGGCCGAACTGGCACACATATTCGTCATCGGCATTCAGGACTGCTGTACCGCCGTGCGGCAGAGCTTCGATCAGCTCATATTTCGCGCGCGCGATTCCAGCGATCGAGTCAAAGCTCTCCAGATGCACCGGGGCGACGTTGGTGACCACGGCCTGGTTGGGCAGCGCGATGCGGGCCAAAGCTGCAATTTCGCCCGCGTGCGACATCCCCATCTCAACCACGGCGAGATCGTATTCCGGCTCAAGCGCCAGCAACCCGAGCGGCAGACCAAAATGATTATTGAAATTCCCCTTGGTGCGATGCACGCGATACTTGATGGCGAGGAGGTGGGCCATTGCCTCTTTCGTAGTGGTCTTGCCCATCGAGCCGGTGATGCCGATGGCGGTCTTGCCCCACTTTTTTCGGACCGCCGTGGCCAGCGTCTGGAGCGCCGCAAGAGTGTCGTCGACCGCAAGCAGCCCGGCGGGGTCCGAATAGCGCGCCAACTCATCTTTCCGAACCACCGCACCAATCGCGCCTCGGCTTAATGCCTGCTCGACGAAGTCGTGCCCGTCGAGGCGTTCGCCTTTGACGGCAAAAAAGAGTTCCCCGGGTTCGACCGTGCGGGAGTCGATGGAATATCCCTGAGCCATCGCGTGACCGTCGTATGGGCCCGTTGCAGCGACGAAATCGGCGATGCGGGAGAGAAGAAGTTTCATGCGGTCTTCCCCGCAGTACCCGCTTTCGCGACGGTTTTGCAGTCATAGCCAAGAGCCATCAGTTTCTCACGCGCCACATCCACGTCATCGAACGGAATCGCTCCCTCCTTTGTGACCTGTACTCTTTCGTGCCCCTTGCCCGCCAGCAGCACGATGTCGCCGGGCGTTGCCTGTTCGAGAGCAAAAGCGATGGCCTTGCGGCGGTCGGGCTCCATGGAATACTTCGCGCCGGTTTTCTGCAATCCAACGACCGCGTCGTTCATGATGGCCAGCGGATCTTCCGAGCGCGGGTTGTCGGAAGTAAGCACGACTAAGTCGCTGCCCTTGCCCGCGGCCTCGCCCATCAGCGGACGCTTGGCCCGATCGCGATCTCCACCACAGCCGAAAAGCGTGATGACCTTGCCTTTGAGGCCGGCGCGGGCCACAAAATCGCGAGCCAGCGCGGTGAGGTTGCGAAGCGCGTCGTCGGTGTGCGCATAATCCACGACCACCGTGAAGGGCTGGCCGCAATCCACGCGTTCGAAGCGGCCAGGAACGCTGGTACGACTAAAGATTCCCTTTGCGATCGCCTCGGCGGAACAGTCGCGGGCATAGCCGGCGGCGGAAGCTGCAAGCACGTTATACACGTTCACATTGCCGATCAGCGGAGACCACACGGCGATCTTTCCCGAGGGCGTCACCATTTGAAAACGGCTTCCCCGCGGCGTGATTTCGACAGACTCAGCGTGAAAGTCGCCCGATGTCAGACCGTAGGAGAGCACCTGAGCGCTCTTCTTTTTGCAAAGCTTCCATAGCTGGCGGCCGTATTCATCGTCGCGGTTAACAATGGCAGCGCGCGGCGGCTCCGTCCCGCAGCCTTCGAAAAGCATCTGTTTGGCGCAGAAATAATGTTCCATCGTGCCGTGGTAATCGAGATGGTCGCGAGTGAGATTTGTGAATACGGCGACATCAAACGGAATTCCAAAAACACGCTGCTGCTCGAGCGCGTGCGACGACACTTCCATCACCGCTTCGGTGACTCCCAGACCGAGGCCCTGCGACAAAAGCCGGTTCAACTCCAGCGATTCCGGCGTCGTGTGCGGAGCCGGCAGAACCTTCCCCGCAACGTGATATTCGATGGTTCCGACCAGCACGGTCTTGCGCCCGGCCGCTTGCAATATGGATTCGATCAGGAAGGCCGTCGTGCTCTTCCCATTCGTGCCTGTGATTCCGGTATTTGCAATTCGCTCGCCGGGACGTTTGTAGAAATTCGCGCTCAGGCGGGCGAGTGCACGGCGCCCGTCGACAACCTGCGCCCAGGCAACCGCGGGACGCGGCACTTCGGATGCGGAATCGCTGACGACAGCAACCGCTCCGGCAGCGATGGCTTGGTCAATGAACCGATTGCCGTCACTGGTCTCACCCTTCATGGCAACAAAAGCAGTTCCAGAACACACCCTCCGGGAATCGTATTCCACACCCGCAACGGCCGGGTTCCCGCTCTGAGAGAGGACCTCGGCGCCTTGCAGGAGCTGTTGGAATGTCATTGGAGTGATTATAAACAGCCTGGATTGCAGCCGATCGATGGCTTCCCCTGTGAATCCCTGTATACCGCTGTGTTCCCTAGGGTTCCAGCTCTAGTTCTCTACCACAGAGGACACAGGGATCACAGGGGAAAGCTATCTACCAAAACGCACCGTGATTCGCGATCCCGCCGCAACGTGTGCGCCGGGAAGGGGTGACTGCTCTCGCGCGGTCCCGCTACCGACGGCATCGAGGTCGAGCCCGGCATCCTGCGCAGCTTCCATGGCAACCCGCAGGTTCTTGCCTAGGAACGACGGCACCTCGATCCCTCCTTCTTCCACGTCGAGAACGACCGTACCGCTCGCCGGCAATTTCTGCGGGGGTGAATTCTCGAATTGTGTAACCGGCGAATTCGATGCCGCTGCGATCGGGGCGACCGGCGCCGCGCGATCCGTGACTCCTTCTGCATCTCTCGCGGTAAGCGCAGCAGGAACAACCTGGGCACCAATAGGGCTGGGCTTGACCGCTGCTGAAATGGCAGGCGTCTCGCTGGCATCGGCCATATCCAGGCTGGCACCGAGGTGGTCGGGTGAGCTTTCTTCGAGACTTGCGTCAGGGACATCGCGGCCGGCGAGCAAAACCTGCCCTCTCGGCGGAAGCTGAACATCGTGCGGGACGTGCATATACTCGAGCACCTGCTGCATGATCCGTTGAAAAACCGGCGCCGAAACCTGTCCTCCCTGGTGCAGTCCGACGGCCGAGTCGAGGATCACCACCACCGCAATTTGCGGATCGTTGATCGGAGCAAACCCGGCAAAGGAGGCGACATACTTCGTCTTCGAGTAAAGGCCGGTCGCTGGGTCCACTTTCTGAGCCGTCCCGGTTTTTCCCGCCGAACTGTAGCCCTCGAGAATAGCCTTGCGTCCGGTCCCATGGAGCACCACTCCCTGCAGCATCTGCCTCATCTCGGCCGCCGTCAGCGATGACACCACACGCGTTCCCTCGGCGGGCTGGAAGGCGATCGTTTGCGGAGTGCTCTGCGGCATAATCGTGCCCGCTACGATGCGCGGCGGGACGTGCACCCCATCATTGGCAATCGTCGAGATCAGCGAAATGAGCTGCAACGGCGAGATCCCAATCTCCTGGCCCATGGAAATCGCGCCAATGGAAACCTTCGACCAGCGTTCCACCGGCTTCGTCAAGCCGCGGGTTTCACCGGGAAGCTCGATCCCGGTTTGCTGGCCGAATCCGAAGGCGCGAATGTATTTGTAAAATCGTTCGTCTCCCAGCCGCAGCGCGACTTTAATGGCGCCCACATCGCTCGACTCCGCCAGAATGTCGGCCACCGAGAGCACCCCATGGGGCTTGCTGTCGCGGATGCGCATGCCATTGATGACGATCGATCCCATCTGGCAATCAAACATTTCATCGGGCCGCGTGATCTTCTCTTCCAGCCCGGCCGAGATGGTCACCATCTTGAAAGTTGACCCCGGCTCGTACACGTCGCTGACCGCGCGGTCTTTCAGTGCTTCGTTGCGAATTTCTTTCCGAATATTGGGGTTGAACGTGGGGCGGTTGGTGAGCGCCAGAATCTCGCCGGTGCGGGGATTTTCCACGATCACCGTGCCCGCGATGGCGTGCGTCTCCTGCATCCCGCGCTCGAGTTCCCGTTCGGCGATGTATTGAATGTTCTGGTCGACGGTAAGGACGACGCTGTTGCCCGCTTCGGGCTCCTTTTCAACACTGGCAAACCAGCGCTTGCGCGCGTCGACAGAAATCATCAGCTTGCCGGCCTTGCCCTGCAGTTGCTGGTTGAATTGCCTCTCCAGGCCGCTCAGGCCCTGATCGTCGGTGCCCACGTATCCCAGAATCTGCGCCGCCAATTCACGTTTCGGATAAAAGCGCTTCGGTTCTTTCTGGTAGTGGATGCCTTGCAGATTCAGCGCCCGGATGCGCTCAATCACTTCGGCATCGGCCTTTCGCGCCACCCAACAGAAGGTCTTGTGGGCGCGACAGTCGGCGAGCACGACGCGGGGATCGTCTTTGGTAATGCGAGTAATCAGGCTGATCGTATTCGGAAGATCGGGAGCCTCCGAGGGCACCACGAAGGCCGAGTCCACCTGAATGGACATTGCCAACTCACGTCCGGCGCGATCGTAGATAACGCCGCGCTTCGGCGAAAGATCAAAGCTGCGCTGCTGCTGGCGCTGCGCGCGGCGTTCGAAATCGCCATAGCAAAAGATTTGGAGATAGACCAGCCGCAGACAGATCGTCAGCAACCACAGGCAAAGCAATCCAGACAAGGCGTAGAGCCTGAATCTTGCGCCGTTCGAAGAGGTGCTCGCCGCCACTTCCCGTCCTCAGAAACTTTCGGCGGCCCCGAAGAGCCGCCGCCAGACACCCGATTTCCCGTAGCGACGCGGCTTGCCGCGTCTCCGGCCGCGGAGTGAGACGGGGCAAGCCCCGCCTTTGCAGGAGAAGAACTACCGCGCGGAAACCACCGCCACCGGAGTCACGCTGGCCATCACTGGCGCGACGCCATCGGAGTCCGCGTCCATGCGAACGACCTGCCCGGGCTGCGGCGATTGCATGCCCAGCTTGCGCGCCATCACATCAATTCGCTCCGGGTCGCGCAGCGACGCCTCCTCCAGACGCAGGGCCCGGTTCATTTCCGTAAGACCATCGCGCTGCGCCCGCAGTGTCTCGATCTTGTACCCGTACTCAATCGCCCGGAAATGCTGCAGCGCGTATCCCATGACCAGCAGGAACAGGCAGCACAGCGCAAACGAGAACTGTCTCATCTCGCGCGCGCGGCGTGGGTCTTCGAGCTTCACCAGGCGCGAATTATCAATGGTCTTGCGGAAATAAATTTCCGGGGTCCCCAGCCAGCAGGACTTGCGCCGGCCGGAAGAAGGTGCGCTTTGCATTGCCAGGGCGCTCATGATTTATGCCACTCCGAAAAATTTGGGATCATAGTCTGCGTTCAGTTGAATCGAGACGAACCATGGCTGAGCGTCCGTATTCTGTGCGAACATCGGTTCATCCGAGCATGCCCGCTGCTCAGCGCGTTCGACCGTTGCCATCAAGCTTTCAATAAGGCTGCCAGTAAATGTCATTTCGAATATCCCAGTTTTTCTTCTCCGGCTGCGGCTCTGTTCTGTTTTTCTTGGCCGCTCCGGGAAAACTCCACCACAGAGTTTCTTCAAGATCTTTACCCGGCACGCCTTACGATCACCGCACCGGGAGCCCGGCAGTTTCTCCGGGGCAAACAAAACTTGCGCAAACTAAACTCGTACGAACTCAAACTTTTTCAGCGGCGCGCATCTTTGCGCTGCGCGACCGCGGATTGCGATCCATCTCGTCTTCTGATGCCACCACCGGCTTTTTCGTGAGCAAACGAAAGTGCTTGTCCTTCGCGCCCTCACGCATTGCATCCTTGACGATCCTGTCTTCCAGCGAATGAAAGCTGATTACCACCAACCTTCCCCCCGGTTTCAGCACCCGGGGCGCCGCCTCCAGCAGTGCTTTCAGATCGTCCAGTTCACGGTTTACGAATATTCGGAGAGCCTGAAAGGTTCGGGTCGCCGGATGAATCCGCTCATGTTTCCATTTCATTGACCGGGCCGCGGCTGATACAACCTCGACAAGTTGCTTCGTCGTGCGTATCGGCCGCGACCGGACAATGGCTCTGGCGATTCTCCGCGACCTCCTTTCCTCACCGAATTCGTAAATCACATCGGCCAGTTTGCGCTCGTCGATGTGGTTTACCACTTGTTCGGCGGTCTCGCCGGACATCGGGTTCATCCGCATGTCCAGCGGTCCTTCCGCCTGAAAACTAAAGCCGCGCGCCGGATCGCTGAGCTGCAAACTGCTGACGCCCAGGTCCGCCAGGATGCCGTCGAGGGATGCGGGAGCAACTCGCTCACCAACTTCCGCAAACGATCCATGAATCAGCGTGATCTGCGGCGTAGCGCCTGCCTCCCGCCGGCCACCTCCAGCGTCGAGCAAAATCGAGCGGGCCCTTGCCAGCGCCGCCGGATCCTTATCGAAGCCAATCAAATGTCCCGGTGCGCCGAGGCGTCTTGCGATTTCGTAACTGTGCCCGCCCAGGCCCACCGTGGCATCCAGGTAAGTTCCGCCACGCTTTACGGCTAGAAAATCGATCGCGTCTTTTAAAAGAACCGGGACATGGCCACCCGCTCCATGCCCACCCCGCTCGGGGGTGTTTACTGAATCTGAATCCGTTGCCACTAGATGCCCAAGTCGTCCAGCGTCTTGATGTCTTCATCCGTGAAGGGCTCTTTAATCTCCTTGTCGAGCGCTCCCAGGTTGCGAACTTCCAGATAGGTCAGATTGCCGAGCACTGCCACTTCCCCGCGAATCTGCGCCGACTCGCGCAGAATCTGCGGGATCAGCAGGCGCCCCTGCCCGTCCATCTCCACGACCTGCCCGTAATAATTCGTGCGAGTCAGAAACTTTTTCTTCGTCGGATTGAAAGTCGAGAGCGCTGCCAGCTTCTGCTCGATCCGCTCCCATTCCTCGAAGGGATACACTTGAGCAATATTTCCGTCCTGACTTGTGATGTAGAATTTCTGCGCATATTTCTCGTCGATCACGCGCTTGAATTCCGCGGGGACTTTTAACCGTCCCTTTTCGTCGACGCGTGTTGGGTGATTTCCGCGAAACATGTGCCCTGCTCGTTATTGGGCTGCGTTTATTTATGGCTGCTACCACAGCGACTAGCACGAGGGAGAAAGAAGCAGTTCCAAAAGAAGTGGATTCGGGTTCGTTGGGCTCGGTTTTGTCGGTGTCAGTCTCGTAAACCACTGGCGCCTCGAAACTTAGGGTTTTAACCCACGACCTCTATTCGTTGTTCCACTTTCAACCACTTTTGTCCACATCCTACGCCTAAATCGTTTGTTGTCAATAGGAAAGTTTTGGGTCGGGAGTCACCGAAGGGACCGTCGGTACGAAGCGCGAAATGTTGCGGTTAACTAGGCAGATGACCACTAGGGCTTGTGTTTGGAAGAGTGGTTCGCTGATCGTAGAAATTGCGACTTTTCCACTTGCAGCGCTTGGGCTTACCTGGAATCTCGCGAACGTTCCCGTAAAGACGCGGCTGTGCCGCGTCTTCGTCGTCTTCGTAGGGATGATTCCACGTCTCGATCCGCTGGAGTACACTTGTGCCGAATTTCAAGCCAAACACAAACAGAGGACACAAATGAAACTGAATCGAGCGCGGGTGTGGCTGGGAGGCATTGCCGGCGGAGTGGTTTGGATTGCATGGGGCTTCTTCGTTGGCTTGCGGCAGGCTCCGCTCTACGAAGCGATGCAGAAACAAGGACTGTTCCTGAAGGAACCGCGCTATCCGCTTTTCACGCCGATTTGGATTGTGCTGATATTCGTGATGTCGATTCTGATCGCGCATCTCTACGCGTGGGCTCGCGCCACCGCCGGCCCCGGACCGAAGACGGCTCTCAAGATCGGAATGATCGTTGGATTCTGCGCCGGGGTCCCGGGCAACTTCGGGCAAGCAGCCTGGTCGCCGATTCCGCGCCTGCTACCCCTCGGATGGATGCTCGACCTGTGGATAGGCTCGATCTTAGCCGCCATAGTCGCAGGCTTCATATACAAGGAGTAGGTCGAGAGCGAAATGAAATCACACGATGGAGCGACGGGCGTCTCGCCCGTCCAGACCGGAGGCGGCCGGGCGGGGACGCCCGGCGCTCCACTTTAACTCATTTTTGCGCTTCAACAAACACAGCCGTCCCATAGGCAAGCACTTCCGTGACCCCTTGCATCACCTCGGTTGCATCGTAACGGGCGCCGACGACGGCGTTGCCTCCGATTTCCGCCGCGTGTTGCAACATCAAGTCGAACGCTTCGGCGCGCGTTCGCTCGCATAGATTCGTCAGCAGCGTAATGTTGCCGCCGATAATCGTCTGAAGCCCGGCTCCAATCGTTCCAAAGATCGACCGGGAACGCACCGTAATTCCGCGCACCACGCCCAGCGTGCGCACGACGCGAAAGCCATCAATCTCGAACTGCGTGGTCACCATGTTATGTGGGACCATCCTTCCTGCGCTTACGGGATAATTGCCCATCGATCTTCCTCCTCTTCCGGAAAAAACTCGTAGCTATGATGACGCTTCATTCTAATTGAGCCTCGATCAGAAATTCTTCAGTGCCGGCATCCCAACTGACGCGCAAAACATTCGGCTTGCAGCACACCTGGCAGTCCTCCACGTAACGCTGGCGACTGCCGGCGGATTCATCCACCGTGGTCTCGTTCCATTCCCCGCAACCCGCGCAAGTATAGCCGCTTACCATGCAGCCATTCTAGAGCGGACCGAGCCTTACCCCGCCCGCGTAGGGATGGCCCGCCCCTCGGCTGTCCAGCGAGCGAACCTCGCCGGAACGGCATTGGGAGGGCAGCGGCTAATTTAGGACAGTACGGTTACGCGGAATGGATGGATTGACAAGCGCGACGGAGCCGGATATGGTTGGGCCAGTGCGCTAACAGGGCGTCTCCTACCCGCGGCAAGGAAAATATCCCACCTGTTTTTGTTTTCAGGCGCGCAGTTACCTTCTTTCAGCCTGGTCTCAGCGGGACACAGGCAAATATGAAAGGAGGTCTTGTGACCCCGTCGAAGTTATTACCCTCTCACTCATCCTTTGAGTCCATCCGGAAGCAGGCAAAGAAACTGGTCCGCCTGTTCGCCGCCGGGGACCCCGATGCTCTGGCCCGTGTCCACGCTCAACTACCGGCTCCGAACCTTCCTCTAGCGCTGCGAGACGCCCAGCTTGTGCTCGCCCGGGAATACGGCTTCGCCGGCTGGCAGGACCTTCGCGCGGCGGTGCTCCGCCAGGAAGGCAAGGGCCTGGAGTGGGCCGCCGCCGAGGCGGAACGCGCCATTCACGGCAACAGCGTCGAACGATTGACGCAAATGGTTCTGGAGTATCCTGCGCTTCTATCGTGGCGCGGCGATTCCGGAGAATCGTTGCTCGGGTTTGCCACCGGCTCGTTTGGCGATAGCGGCGATCCTTACCGGGAGCAGATGTTCACTCGCCTGGAATGCGCCGAGTTTCTCTTAAACGCTAGGGGCCATCGCGAACCCGGCGATATGGGAGGACGCAATTCGCTCCCGCGCCAGGGGAGTGTTGCAGCTCCTTTCGCGCAAGGGGATTCTGCCGCGTAGCCTCGATACTCTGGCGGCACTGGGTGACTACGACGGCGTGCGGGATTGCCTTGACGCATTGAGGGCCCACCCCGGCGGTGACGCGGCTGCGGTGACGCAAGCGTTCCTCTGGGCTTGCCGGTTCGACCATCGGGCCGTTGCTGCTCTCCTTCTCGGCCGTTGTATCGAGCTCGACCCCGCGCTCGGGCTGCAAGTGGAGAAATGGCGCGGACGAACCGGCTTCATCGACTATCTGGCTGCACATGCGCAAAGGTACGGGGAGCCCTGGCAGAACGTGATCAGCCCCTGGCAGACGGTCGTCATGAACGAACTACTCACGGCTATGGATGAAGACAACCTCCAGGAGTTCAACGCGTGGCTGCAGCGGGAGCCGGATCTGCTCGGCGAATCCCAACTCGCCCGGCAGGTGGAAATCGTGGAGCATGCGGTCTTGAATGACCGCGGTGCGTTCATCACGCGGTTGTTGGAGTTCGCTCCCGCACTGGCGATGAAGCGCCCTTCTTCGTCCGCGCTGGTGTTCGCTCTGGAATATGGGAAGGCGCACCTTATTCCTCTGTTGACCCCGATTTGGCCCTTACCAAACGATCTGTGCCACGCGGCCGGCACAGGGGACCTCCCACGAGTGAAGGGGTGGTTTGATAAGGATGGCCGTCCGAGGTTGGGAAGCCTCGGTCAGCATTACCCTGCCAACAACCCCTCAGTTTTGCGAAACCTGCATTGGACTCCCGCCAACGCCCAACAAGTCCTGGACGTAGCGCTGGCATGGGCGTGCGTGAATCGGCAGTTTGAGATTGCGACTTTCCTGTTGGAGCGCGGAGCCAACATCAATACCAACTGGAGCACGCACGAGCCGGCCAGCATCTTGCACGAATGCGCCGTCAGGGGGAACTATGAATCGGCACAATTCCTGATCAGCCACGGTATCAATATGACGATTCGCGACAATCGCTGGAACGCGACCGCTGAAGGTTGGGCGTTGCACGCTGCCAAGGACAAGAAGATGGCGGAGTTCCTCGCGCGTGCCGAGAGCGCAAGGATAGCGCACTCCCCTTGAAAAGGGCACGATCCTGGCGCTTCGAGTTCCCCTGTGAGGGGGGCAAGCCAAAAACGGCGGGTAGCCCACTCAAGCCAGGTCTTGGCGTGGGGATGTTCAGACGTCAATACATGATCCGACTGACAATCTAGACTGCCCTCCATGCCTTGGGGACTCTCGCGTTTTCATCACAGCGCGGCAGAACCGAAATTCGGGGATGCTCCCGTCAGAATCACAATCTTGTTCGCTCGATCTTGGGGGATCCCAATAAAAGGCATCTACAAACTCGGTATGATCTTGTGCCGTGAATCTGAACGGCCCGCCTTTGGTGTGAAATTCGACAACTAGCACACCGTCAGACCGCGATCGCCTCGCCCCCGTTGTCGGTGATCGCCTGAGCGACGCGTTCGGCGCCTTCCCGGTCGGAGGAATAGTTCACGGCCACGCGCGCGCCCGCAGCTCCCAAGGCCGTTGCAATCCCACCGCCTATGCCTTTGGAGGCGCCCGTCACTATCGCTACTTTATTAAACAGTGTGCTCATATTCACCGTTGTTCTTGACCCGACTCCCCGCACGCCCGAACGTCCATGGCTGTGAATTGCGCCTCGCGCGTATGAAAATCTCGATTTATGCTCCTTAATGCTAAAGAGCGTTTTGAAAGCGAGTCAAGATTCGATTTTGCTTCCTGAACGAATCGTCGGCTACACGGAAGCCATCGCGAAGCCGAGCTTCCTTGGATGGCGAGGAGTGGACGAGGGCACGAACCAAAATCAGCCGACCAGTTGACATCGGAGCTACAATCGGCGTTGGACTATAGCTCAGCATGGCTGTAGGCAATTTGCTTGTCACTGAGCTCTTTGAAAAGTAATTTTGCGCGCTTTTGCAATTGCAAGTCTTTGATTATAAAGGAGAACTAAAGCGAACTCCTTTGTTATGAAGACTTTGGAGTTAAGTCATTTTAGAATTAATACTTTAGCGCAAATGGGGGACCCAAGTCTTCCAAACCCGAACCCGCCGGCTATCCATCGGCCAGTCTAAACAATGCGTCTTCCATTCTTCGAGCCTTCGTGATTTCGCGCCGAAGTTTCCTGCAAACCGGTTCCCTCGCTGCCGGCGTCAGCGTAGCTTTGCCCCGGGTGGCCCATGCGGCCGAAGGTGATAAGTCTCTTCCGCCAGCTATCGCCGCGCTTCGCACGCTGCGCGGAGAAGCCAAGCCCATCACCATCGAAGAGCGCGCCGGACGCCAGGAGAAGGCTCGCCTCCTGATGCGCGAGAATAACCTGTCCGCTATCCTGCTTACCCCGGGCACATCCCTTGCCTACTTCACTGGCATACGCTGGGAGGGTGGAGAGCGCCTCTTTGCCATGGTGTTACCCGCCAAGGGCGAAGCGTTTTACGTGTCTCCGGCGTTCGAGGAAGGCCGGGCGCGCGAGCAGATCGCCCAATCGCCCGACGGCGGCAAGCCCGACCTCCGCGTCTGGCAGGAAGACGAGAGCCCCTACGCCCGCGTCGCGCAAGGGCTCGGCGACCGCGGCATCGCCAGCGGAACTGTCGGCGTCGAGGAGACGGTAAAGTTTGTCTTCAGCGACAACCTGAAAAGAACCGCAGCCAGCGCGACGTTCACGAGCGCAACTCCAGTCACCGCCGGATGCCGCATGATCAAGAGCCGGCACGAAATCGACCTGATGCGGCTGGCATCGAAGGTCACGCTCGCCGCCTACGCGTCAACCTACCGTTCGATGAAAGTGGGCATGACGCAGCGGGATGTCGAAGACCTGCTGGAAGCCTCGCACCGCAAACTGGGATTCGAGGGCGGCGCCGATGTACAGGTTGGCGAGTTTTCCGCTTTCCCCCATGGCTCGATCAAGCCTCAGGGCATTCGGGAAGGCACGATCGTGCTGATCGACGGTGGCTGCTCGGTGGAAGGCTATGCGTCCGATATCACACGCACGTTTGTGCTTGGCAAAGCCAGCGACAAAATGAAACAGGTATTCGACATCGTTCATCGAGCGCAGAGCGCCGCGTTCGGAGCCGCGAAGCCCGGAGTGGAAGCTAGCGCGGTGGATGGCGCCGCCCGTCAAGTCATCACCGACGCGGGCTACGGTCCCGATTACAAATTCTTCACGCATCGCCTGGGACACGGCATGGGCATGGACGGCCACGAGTGGCCCTATCTGGTTCGCGGCAATTCAACGAAACTCCAGCCTGAGATGACTTTCAGTGATGAACCGGGTATTTACATTCGCGGAGAATTCGGCCTCCGTCTGGAGGACGACATGCACATCACGGAAGGCGGAGCAGAATTGTTCACTCCGCAAAGCCCCTCATTGGAGAACCCGTTCGGGAAAGTGTAGAACTAGGTTTCGAACATCGGACTTACTGTTTGACTGGGATGCTGTAATGGGAAGCGATCACTTGCCAGGTGTTCCCAACCTTGACCCAGACATCAGTCAGCCGGTCGTGATACTCGTAAGGTTTGTGGTTGGACGTCCCCTTCTCGTGATACGCGCCCGTCACCACAGCGACGTAGCCACGCACCCGCACCCGCAGATCCGACAATTCGGCGACTTCCACCCGAACCGATGGATCGGCGCTGTGCGTGATATAACCCGTTTTGCTGTAGGTGTTGCCATCCTCAACCGTGATCACGAATTCCTCGGCCAGGAGCGAAGCCAGAAGATCAATCTGTCGTTCCTTGTAAGCTGCCGTCCATTTTTCTTCCAGCTTGCGGACTTGCAAAGCGGCGCTTGACGGCTCTTGCGCAGCCAAACGAATCGTCAGACAAACGAGCAGCCCGAAAGTCAGCCTCGACGCCATGCGGATTCCCATGACTTCTATGTCATACCAAACCGGTTCGCCGTGACAAGTTCCTTGTATGGCCCCCCATCCGCTGTTGATCTTCGGGCGCTCGTTTTCCCGAGGTTCACTCCACCACCCACGCCCGCATGCGACGCAGCAGCGAAGCAGGCGCTTCGGCTTCCAGCACCACCAACCCGTCCTGATACTGGCGGGAATAGATTCGGGCGCCGGCCTGCAACTGAGCCAGCATCTTGCCCTCTTTTTGCGGGATGCGCAGCCGAACGCGTTCAGGGCGGTCTCCTTCGAGTACGGCGTCGACGCGATCGAGTAGAGTGCTTAATCCGATTCCTTTTGCCGCCGAGACGTGGATGTTCTGATCGTCATCACGCAGCGACTCGCGCTGCTTTGGAAGCAACAGGTCGATCTTGTTCATCACTTTCAGCCGCGGCTTTTTGTCGGCTTCGAGTTCCTTGAGAACACTTTCCACTTGCGCATCCTGCTCGGCAGAAACTGGACTGCTCGCATCCGAGACCTGCATGATGAGCGTTGCGCGTTGTACTTCCTCGAGCGTGGCGCGGAAGGCCGACACCAGCGTATGCGGAAGATGCCGTATAAAACCCACTGTGTCCGAGAACAGAACTTTGCGCTTTGAAGGCAGGTCAGCGGCTCGGATGGTCGGATCAAGCGTGGCAAACATGCGCGACGACGCCACCACGTTGGCCTTGGTGAGGGCATTAAACAGCGTGGACTTTCCCGCGTTCGTGTACCCGACCAGCGCCACCGTAGCTACCGGAACCGATTCGCGCCGCTGCCTCTGTTGCGCCCGGATGCGACGCACATTTTCGATTTGCTCTTTGACGTGCCGGACGCGGCGGTAAATCTTTCGCCGGTCGGTCTCCAGTTGAGTTTCTCCAGGTCCGCGAGTACCGATGCCGCCGCCGAGTTGGGACATTTCCACGCCGCGCCCTGCCAGCCGCGGAAGCATGTACTCAAGCTGCGCCAGTTCCACCTGCAACTGGCCTTCGCGAGTGCGCGCATGGCGCGCGAAAATATCGAGAATCAGTTGTGTGCGATCGATGACGCGCGTGTGGACCACGCGCTCAATATTGCGTTGTTGCGAAGGCGAGAGGTCATGATCGAACAGAATCACATCCGCGGAAACCGAGGCTGCCGCGCCCGCAATTTCCTCCAACTTGCCCTTGCCGATCAGAGTGGCAGGATCGGGCCGGTCGCGCCGCTGCGTGAATTCACCGGCGATCTGCGCCCCCGCGCTCGACGCCAGCGAACGCAGTTCATCGAGTGACTCCTCGGAGCTGAAATCCGGAGAATCGGTCGGCAGAGATGAGGATGACGACGAGGACAAGGACGACGACGAGACGGCCACGTTGGTGGCATGATCTCGAGCCGCCTGCGCACCAGGAGTGATCATCGCAGAACTTGTCTTTCCAGTGCGGCCAGCGCGGCCCCGGGTGCGAAACTCCACCCCCACCAGGAACGCCCGTTCCTGCAGTTCCGATGGATTCAGCACCGCCTTGGGCTCTTTCCGCGAACTGCCGCGGCCGCTCAGTCTGGAGTCATCTCGGCGCAAGCAAACTCACTTCATCCCTCGGTGCCGGAAGCGGGGCTCGGGATCGACGCCTCCCCAAGGGACGGCACCGCTGTCGGCTTCGAATCCATATGGCTGTGGGCTGCGCGTGAAATGACGACTGTCGAAATCGCATGCTTGAAGATGAGTTGCTCCTGGTTGCTGGTATCGAGCACCACTGAGTACTTATCGAACGATCGGATACGCCCCGTCAGCTTCACGCCGCTGACCAGATAGATCGTAATATTGTGCCGTTCCTTTCGTGCCGTGTTGAGGAAGGAATCCTGGATGTTCTGCTGCGCCGGCTTGGCTTCCATTTGCCGATCTCCTTTTTTCTGGTTAGAGGCCGCGCCGTGAGCATAGGGAAGGGCAATCGGCGGCAGCTCTCCTGTTGGCTCCTACAATACGGCCTTGTCAGGCGCTTTTCAACTTCCCGGGGCAATAATATTCTCGGGAGACGGCCCTGCGCTTGGCGCACCCAAGGCTAATTCCGGCCGTCTGAAGTCCGTCAGCCCAAGAAAATCGACCGGGTTTCATTTCCCTCGCCAGCCATCTACAATCGTCAGTTCCAGAACAGAGTTTCAGAATAGGAGCCCTGACCTTGACCAACACCAACCTACCCACCGACTTCCAGACAAACCTCCTGATGCTGTTTCGTTGGTTGCATTTTGTCGGCGGCATAACCTGGCTCGGCCTGTTGTATTTCTTCAATCTGGTCAATGTTCCCTTCATGAAGGAACTTGATCCCGCCACCAAAGGCAAAATCCTGCCCAGCCTGATGTCGCGCGCGTTGTGGTGGTTCCGCTGGGGATCGGTGCTCACCGTATTAATGGGCATGGCATACTGGGGAAACATCGTCGCCGCGGACGCCGGAAACGGCGGCGCATCTTCCGGTGGTCCGATGGGAACTTTCTTTCTGATCTGGACCGTCGCCTGGGCGCTGATGTATGCCTGCGAAATTCCCGGCAAAGGCGCGCTCGACAAAGGGCCGGTGCTCGCTGTGATCTACACCGTCATCGTGCTCGCGGCGTCCTGCCTGTTTCTGCGCCTCAACGATCATGGCTGGGAGAGCAATCGCCTGCTCGCCATCGGCATCGGCGGCGGGATGGGTTGGGTAATGATGCTGAACGTCTGGGGCGTCATCTGGCGCGCGCAGAAAAAAATCATCAAGTGGACGGCCGACAACGCGGCCAATGGCACCCCGATGCCAGACAAAGCAAAATATCTGGCTCGGCAAGCATTCCTCACTTCACGCGCGAACTTTGTGCTGTCGTTCCCCATGCTGTTCTTGATGGGGGCCGCGAGTCACTATCCCATGTTTGGTAAATAGTGTTGGGGAGAAGTGTTCGCGAGCTAGCCACTACAATTGAGACCAGCATGCGCGAGTTGCTGGACTTAATTGTGGAATGGTCGGGCGCACGGGAAGACTGGCGTCCCGTTTCGCGCTGGGCTGTTGTGGCGTGGCTTGTCTTTTACGTTCTATTCCTCGTTTACGCCTTCAGCATGTATGGCGGCTACCTGTTTATCGACTCCGCCAACCTTGTCGTCCACGAAGGCGGCCACCTGCTCTTCGGGTGGTTCGGCCGAACGCTGGGTCTCTGGGGAGGAACCATTCTGCAGTGGCTGGTTCCGCTGCTGCTGGCAGCCTATTTTTTTCACGAACGCCAACCTGCAGCCTTCGTGTTCTGCATGTTTTTCTTCTTTGAGAACTGGCTCTACACCGCCACCTACATGGCCGACGCGCGCGCCATGGCTTTGCCCCTCGTGACCGCCGGAGACTCCGATTACGTCGAGCACGACTGGAACACAATTTTTTCGAGCCTAGGACTGCTGCCCTTCGACACTAGGATCGCCTCCATCATCCGCTTCATGGGCTGGTGTGGGATGCTGGCGTGCGTTGGCTGGCTCGCAACCCGCGATAGGACTAAGGCGCGGTCGTAATGGCCGGTATCTTGGCTGCCAAGGTCCACGGTTTCCCGTCGAAATGCGCGGGCAGCGCGAGGCCGAACAGCTTCAGGATCGTCGGCGCCACATCCACAATCGCCGGCTTCTCTTCGATGAACTTGTGGCTCGAAAATAAAACGCCAGGAACCAGACGTGGGTCGATGCAGTGGTCGCCGCTCCAGGCTTTGATATTGTCTTCGAAAACCTGCCCGGTAACTTTGCCCATCACCGAATCCCACGACGCCCGATACCCCGCGCCATAGCCAATAATCAGGTCGGGCGAATTCTCGGTGTAAGGCCCGCGATAGACATTGTCCGCAATAAACACGCCCGTGATCCCCACTGCGCCTGACGCCGAATCGATCAGACCATTCAACTTTTTTTGCAGCTCGTCTTTCAACGCCTCGGCTTCCGCTGGATCGATAATCCCCTGCTTCTCGCGGCCTTCGATATTCAGATAAAGTCCGTTGAGACCCATGGTGTAAGCGCGGGTACGCGACCAATCCACGTCCTCGAACCAATCGCCGCTCTCGGTCTTACCGTCCTTCAGCGCGAGATATCCGTTCTGGTGCAGCCACGCGTTCAGGTTCATGCAGCGCGCGAACGATTTGAATCCATGATCGGAGATCACCATCAGCAGCGTGTCGTCGTCAATTTTCTCCATCACGCGCCCGATGAGGCGATCCATGCGCTCATACAGATCCTGAATCACCGGGGGATGCTGGCTGTGGGGCACGTCGCGCGCCGCTGGATGGTCTTCTTCCAGATAGCGCCAGAACATGTGCTGCACACGGTCGGTCGTATCGAAAACGCACGTGCAGAGCCCCTGCTTTGTTTTGTCCAGCGCATCGAAGAGCATCCGCTCGCGATCTTCGTGATTGCCGTACGCCTGCGCCAGAAAGGCATCGTCATCGAGCACGTGCTCGTTGAGCGCCCAAGTGTCTTCCGCCAAGCCGAGCGTCGCGTATGGACCAAAAAGTTTGGCTAGATAAATGGAATAGGTCACAGGGTGCGAGATGGGCAGGTCGGGATGCCCCGGATCGATGTTCACAGGCGTGACATACACTTCAACCTCCGGCGAAAGTTCCTTGAGATAAAATCGGCAGATGCCGTGCGCCGTGAAGCCCATGCCAGCTTTAAATTCTGCCGGGAGCCACTCGGAGTATTCCCCGACTTTCAAGGTGAACTTTTCAGCACCAACCGCGAAGCGCGCCGATTTTGATCCCGGCTGCGGCCGGATTTCGAAGGCAACCCGCAGTTCCGTGCCGGCTTTCTCGGCCAACGGACTGTCCGGCCCAGGAATATAGGAGCGGCAGACACCGTTCTTACGCTCGATGGGTACGCGCACCCCGCCTTCGCGAAACTTGTCGCTGGAAACGCGGGTCGTACACAGGCAAAACGTGCCCTGGCTACCTTTCAAATCGGGCACGCACATTCCGGAAAGCAGCACGCCCTGAAACTTCTCCGGCGGAAACGTGACGGGAACGCGAATCACGGAACTGAAAATCCCCGCACTGCCCAGCCAATGCCAGAATGGCGTACCCTTTCGCATCGCCTTGATTTCCGTTTTGCCGAAGGGAATGGAATATTTGCCAATCTTTATATGGCGTTTCGGCCCCTTGATTTCCGCCGACGAAAGATACGGAAGATAGTTGCTGGTATCGCGCGCCAGAAAATCGTAAATGTTGTGTTTGCCCGGATTCACGCCGGTCATGAACGTCGACCATGCCACCGGGGAAATCGCCGGAAACGTCGTGCGTAGCTTGCTGAAGGTGCCTTTGTCGCGCAACTTCACGAGGTTCGGCAGCCGGCCTTCTTTCATAAATCGGTCGGCGAGCTCCGGATCCATGCCATCGAATCCTAAAATCACCGCGCGCTGAAACGTCGCCTTACCGTATGCGTTGCGTCTCTGAATGAAACGGAATAACTGGCGGAATGGCCAGGTCATCAACGCGTAGAACGAATACAGGAACGCGACAAAGATCGCCCAGAACGACGACAGCACCGCAAATCCCGCGCCCGGACCAGCGTATGCATGAGCAAGCGAAGGCAAGAGAAGGAGAGCGATCAGCAAGAACCGTGTGGCGCGGGCACTCCTGCCCGCGAAATGCCGGCATTCACGATGGAGCGACGGGCGTCCCCGCCCGTCCCTTGGATTGATACCCGGTCCAAGCAGGCGGACAAGAGTGTCCGCCCCACACAATCTCCTCATATCTTGATCCCCAAAACTTCCTTAAAGATAAATCCTGCCACCATCGACAAGATGAAGAACAGCCAAATCCAGTTCATACCATAGCCCGCAACCTCGATATTGCGATCCGGGTAATTGATCGAAATATACTCGATCGGACTATTCTCCGGCAGCGCCGGCTCTGCCGACGAGAACATGCGCTCCCAGAAATGTCCACGCAAGCGGACCGTCGAAATTCGCGCCAGGCCGCTTCCCACACAAACGACCTTCGCAGCGGCCTGACCAGCGGCGGCAATCTTCATTTCGTATTTTCCCTCTTTTGAGCCGACCAGTCGCCAGGCAATTTCATTTGCTGAAGGAACGTGCACCGGAGGCGCGGTCATCGTGATCTCAGACGGAAGATCAAGCGTCACGTCATTCAGCGCATCGCCGCCGGTTGTGTGAACTGTTAAAAGAAACGGCGCGTTCGAAGGAATCGGCGTTGCCCCCAGATAACGATCGATCTGCACCATGAGCAAAGTAATTGGAATGACGACGTAGAGCAGCGGCTTGAATGCAAGTTTCAGGTAGCGCCCGGTTCCTCGCAGGATCTTGCCGTAAGAGCCCATCACAACCGGAATTTGATCGCGATAGAGGCGCACCGCCAGCAAATGGGCCTTCAGTTGATCCTTCGCAATGCCGATAGCTTTCTGATCCGAGGTGTAGCCAAACAAGACAACCATCAGCAATCCAACGACCAGCGACACGACAATCACAATCGCCAGCGGACTAGTCAGCCAGGATAGACTGAATGCCGCGATTGCCGGGGCATCTGAAGCCATCACGAGCGGATTGGAGAGAACATTCAAGCTACTCGATGTACCCTAATCCGCGCAGGCGTTTCTGAATTTCTTCTTTCGACGTGCTGCTCTCATCCGGCAGGATTTTCTTCGTTTCTTTTTCCAGCATGTGGATCACGAATTCGTCGATCGATTCGTATCCCGCTGCATCCGAACACTGCTTCACCTTCTCCAGCAGTTCGCCTTCGATCTTCACCTTGTGTGAACCAAACATGATTTCTCCCGTTTTCATTTGTAGCGCCGCCATCCCGGCGGCTGTCCGGCGGACATCCGTGCCCGTGGAAGAGCCGGCAAGATGCCGGCGCTACAGTTCAATCGGCAGCACCTAGCGCCGCTGAAACACCGACTGCCCCATCATATCCTTCGTTTTCGCGATTCCGAATTCAGACAGAATCGTAGGTGCAATGTCGGTCAGCGCCGGCGTCTGCGCCTCAATCTTGCGGTTGCTCAGCAACACTCCCGGCACCTTCGTGAAGTCCATGCAATGATCGCCGCTCCACGCGTTCGTGTTGTCCTCAAGCACGTCCGCCGGAAACGCCCCCAGGATCGTCTTCCATCCCGCGCGATACCCGCGATTGTAGCCGACGAGCGCATCCGGACCCGAGCGCGCATATGGCCCCTGGTAGGCTTCGCTCGCCAGGTCGATTCGCGTAACCACCTGCGAGCCATCCTTCGGATCGTGAACCTCCAGAAGCTTCTGCCGGATTTCCCGGAGCAACGCGTCGGCCTGAGCGCCAGACTCGACAATGCCTTCACGCTCGCGTCCACGCAGATTCAGATAGAGTCCGTTCAACCCCAAACCATAGGCGCGCGTGCGGCTCCAATCCACATCGGCGAAGGGCTCGCTCGAATCCCCGCTGGCAGCTTTCCGGGTGATGTAGTCATTGTTCAACAACCACGTATTCAGGTTGAAGGAATGCCGGTAAGGAGCAAATCCGTGGTCCGAAAGCACGAGCAGCGTTGTATTGTCGTCCACCTTCGGCATCACTTCGCCGAGCACCTGATCAATCTGCTCGTAAAACTCCTCGAGCGATGATCCGTACTGAGCAGCGAGCGCGGGGTCATACGCAGGATGCGAAGGATCGGTCAGCCGCCACATCATGTGCGCATTCAGATCGAGGCTCGAAAAATAAAAGAAGAACAGACCATGGTGAAATTTCGGGAACTCAACATCGAAAGCGCGGCGATGTTCAGCGAGCACGGTGCGGGCCTGTTCCAGATACTCTTTATCGTCGAGCACGCCGGCGGTCAGCGCCTTCGTGTCTTCGGCAATGCCTTGCGTGTGGAATTCGCCGATTTGTTTCGCCAAATCGCTCGAGTAACTCGATGGCGTAGATATCGGAAGCGCGGGGTTTGACGGGTCAATGTTGATCGGCGATACGTACAGTTGAAAACGCGGATGCGTCTGCTTGAGATAAAAGCGGCAAATCCCTTTCACATTGCCGATAAACGGCATGAGCTGAAACTCCACCGGAACCCATCCACTCCATTCGCCTTCTTTCAGAACGAACCGCTGGTCCTGCACTCCGATTCGCGCCACCGGTTCCAGCGGATCCACATCAACCGTGAACGGCTCGGTAGCGGGAGGCGAGTTCCTGCGAAACGTGTTGTCCGGTCCAATGAGATTAGTCGCGACCCGATTGTTCTTTACTTCGACTTGCACCACTTCCCCGCCTTCGACGGCTCCCACCGCCGCCGTGGGATCATCGGTGTAGAAAGTAAACGTGCCGTACGTACCGCGCAGATCGGGCGTGCCCATGCCGGAAAGAGTCTTCCCTTTCGCGGCGATCGGAGGGAAATTTGCCGGGATGCGGTAAACGTAATTGGGTACGCTCTGTTCGTCCAGGATCTCCCAGAAGGCCTTGCCGTGCCGCAACTGCTCCGCCGATCCGCTGCCGAGCGGAATCACCCAACTCCCGACCTGAAAACTATGCTTTGGGCCTTCTACCCGCGACGTGGAAAAATAAAGCTGAAAGGTTTTCGGATCGCGGTGGATGAAATCAAAGATTCCGTGCCCGCCCGCATTCATGCCCGTAATCAGGTTCGACCACGCCACCGGGCTTTGCGGCGGGATGCTGGTCGTCAAACGCCGGAACGATCCCTGCTCAGCCAGCCGGGCAAAGTTCGGCATCTTGCCCTCCGCCATGAACTTCGTGAGCAGGTCCGGGTCGAGCCCGTCAATACCAAGGATGATCAGCTTTCTGGAGCCAACTGCTCCGCCTCGCGCGTGCTGGCATGAGAGAAGCAGACTCAGGCCCGCAGCGCACAGAGCTAGCAGGCATACCAGACGAAGACGTTTTCTGAATGGCGCGGTCACTGCAAAATATGGTCTGGCTTCCTGGCTAGCTTCCTGGCTAATGATGGGTGGTGATCACGACATCGCCATAAGACTGGAAATCCCGAGGAGCAGGTACATAGATTGTACGCGGAGTTGCATGGACGTCAAGACTGGCGGTTTCAAGTTTTGATCAACGGCGGCGCAGCCTCTACACTTACTGTCATGATCCGAAAGTTCATTGCCGGCCTAAATCTGATGTTCGTTAGTGTAAGTCTCGCTTTCGCCGCTGCCGCATCCAAACCCAACCTGGTGCTGATCACCGTCTGCTCCACCCGCGCCGACCGCATGGGTTTCCTCGGCGCCAAGGGTACACTCACACCGAACCTTGATCGTTTGGCCGGAGAAAGCATCGTCTTCGAGCATGCCTACGCCCAGGCGCCGGGAAGCGTTGTTTCGCATGCAACCATGCTTTCCGGAGCCTACCCTCAGAGCACCGGCATGAGCGACATTGGCGGCACGCTATCATCATCGCTGCCCTATCTCCCGGAACTGCTGAAGACCCAAGGCTACCGGACCGCCGCGTTTGCTGGCTCCG
>Ga0210402_10000333_pt1 | contig 54259 bp, 46 predicted proteins | sample IncBWC7MmetaG_FD_161055 | JGI IMG/M metagenome (GOLD analysis project Ga0210402, IMG submission 161055) | Forest soil microbial communities from Barre Woods Harvard Forest LTER site, Petersham, Massachusetts, United States - Inc-BW-C-7-M | ecosystem: Environmental > Terrestrial > Soil >... | reverse complement strand
CGGCAGGTTCCCGTTGAACTGCTCCAGTTTCGATTCGAACCGCGCAAACAGCGCGAACGCGTCCGCCGTGGAACCCGCGAAGCCCGCGAGCACTTTGTCGTTGTACAACCGGCGCAGCTTCTTGGCGGTGGACTTGAGAATCTCGCCGCCCAGAGTGACCTGCCCATCCCCTGCCATCACAACCTTGTTATCCCGACGAACACAAAGCACCGTCGTCGAGCGGATTTTCTGTTTCATTGTTTGAGACTTCATTCTAACCCCGCTCGCCGGCCCTGTGGCACAGCCATTCCTGGCTGTGGCTTTTGCTCTCTTCGGAAATGGTGCACGCGATCTGGCGCCCCGTCGATTCGCCGTGCGCGTGCAGAATGCCGTTGCGGCTGTGGGCGCTCTAGCGCGCGTGCCGACTGCACAAACGAAGCAGGCACGATCATGAGAACGGGTTAACGACTCGCAGGCGTCCATATCGCTGTCCATCATTCAGGTCTTCGGAATAGACCGTCTCAGTTCCCAGGGATTCGGCGGCCGCGAGGATAGCCGCGTCCCAATAAGAAATCTTGTACCGCGCGGATCGCTCAATAGCGATACGTACGAGCTGATGGTCAATGGCCTGACAAGGAAATGCCGTCCACTGCTCGATCCACTCCAAGGCTTGCGCGGCAGACAGGGGGCGTGCCGCATTTTTTACAACCGTCACAAAGAATTCCTGCAGAACTTGAGCCGAAGTACCAAAGTCCTCCGATTCGATCAGCTCAATGGCGCGTTTCCGCTTGGGTTCGTCTTTGCCCGCGCCTACAGCCGCGTAGACGAGGATGTTGGTGTCGAAGAAGACCCTAGCGGTCATGCAAATCTTCCCGGGACCACGTTTTCTTGCCGAGCCGGCCTTGAGATTGCGTGCTCAATTGCCGGAGCCGCGCCCGGGCGCGTTTTGCCCGGTCCTGGTGCGCGGCGAGATTGGTAAGGTATTCACGGACCAGAGCGTTGACGGTGCAGTTTCGGTCGACCGCGTGGCGGCGAACGGCCGCCAACACATCCTCGTCTACACTGAGAGTGATATTCTTCATGAACACAGTATATGTGTAACTGTGCGGGCGGGCAACAAACACGACCGCCTTCCCGCCTTCGTGACAGGATGCCCGGCCTGCTTGAGCCAGCCCGTGATGGCAGCCCGCCCGCAGGTTCCGACGGGCGGATTGCCAATCCGCCGGTCGCGGTAGGGATGCCGGTCTGCCGGGCACCCGCTGCACGGATCCGGATTTTCTCTACCTGAACGGCAAGTGAATCCGCAGCACGCGCTCGCGGTGCCGCTCTTCTTCGAGCGACCGGGTGCGGGCCCGCAACAGGTCCTGCAGTGACACCATGCCCACCAGCTTGCGCCCGTCTTGCCGCTCTACCACCGGCAATCGGGTGAAGCCGGTTTCCGCCATCCGGTTCACTACCACACGTAACGGCTCATCGGGGTGCGCCACCACCGGGTGCGTCTCGGCGAATTCGGAGAGCGGGCGGACGGACCCCGACCCATCCCGCATCACCTCTCGCAACCGGTTGCGGGTAATCACGCCGACCAGGCGCTGGTCGCCATCCACCACCGGGTACAGCCGCTGGCGGCGTTCATGATCGGCGGAGACGGAACCCGCCGCGCCGGTGTGCGTCGTTTGCGCCGGAAGAGCGACGATGTTGCTCCTCATCACCTCCCGCACGAAGAGAATCTCCAGCGGGTCCACGGCGTATTCGCGGCTCAGATGAAAACCGCGCCGCGCCACCTTCTCGGTAAGAATGGACCGCTTCAGCGTGAGCACCGTGAAGCCGTGGGCAATCGTGACGGCCAGCAGCAGCGGCACCAGCATATTCACATCGTGCGTCAGTTCCAGCGCGAAAATGATTCCGGTGAACGGCGACCGCATGGTGCCGCCCAGGATGGCACCCATGCTCACCAGCGGCCAGAATCCGGCTCCCTCATGCGGCAGGAACATGGCCTCCACCCCACCCAGTGCGCCACCCATCATGAGCAGAGGCGCCAGCACGCCGCCAGAAGTTCCCGAGCCCAACGACACGGCCCAGATCACCGATTTCACCAGCAGAATGCCCAGGATCAACTGGCGCGGGACCTCGCCCTGCAAGAGGGCGCCGACGGTTTCGTATCCCACGCCCAGAGCTTGCGGGAAGATCAGACCACCCAACCCGATCGCCAGGCCGCCCAGTGCCGGCCACCACATCCAGTGAATCGGGAGGTGTTGAAACGCATCTTCCGCGGCGTACACGGCGATGGTCAGCAGCGCCGAGAGCGCGCCGGCAAGGACTCCGGCCACAACGCAGCCGAGCAGACCTTCCGGGCCGATAAATACCGGGTGTGCCGGAACCGGAAATAGCGGGCCAAGGCCCATAAGGTAGCGGCGTGCCGCGCCCGCGGCGACGCTGGCCAGGGCCACGGGAATCAAGCTCCGCGGCTTCCACTCAAAGAGAAGAAGTTCCACGGCCAGCAGCACGGCCGCCACCGGCGAGGCGAACGTCGCGGACATGCCCGCCGCCGCACCCGCCACCAGCAGCGTCTTGCGTTCCGTGCTGGAGAGATGAAAAAGCTGCGCGATCATCGACCCGAACGCGCCGCCGGTCATGATGATGGGCCCTTCGGCGCCGAACGGGCCGCCGGAACCGATGGAAATAGCGCTCGAAAGAGGCTTCAGAAAGGCGACCTTGGGTTGCACCTTGCTGCCGTTGATCAGGATCGCCTCAATGGCCTCCGGGATGCCGTGGCCGCGGATGCGCTCCGAGCCGTAACGCGCCATCAACCCGACGATCAGCGCGCCGGCGACGGGCACCAGGACTTCCCAATATCCAAGATGGTTGGCCGCCGGCGAAACCATCGCCGTACTCCAGCGCTGGAAGAAAAACAAGTTGGTGAACAGCCCGATCAGCTTCAGCAATCCCAGCGCGATGAAAGAACTCACCAGGCCGATCCCAACCGCCGGCGCGGCAATTCGGATCACCCGGGGCGTAGTAGTAAAGTCGCCGAGTTTTTCGGCGGCGGTCGTATTTGACAAGCTTCCTCCTCTTGATCTGTTAGCCCCTTGATCGGTTAGCGCCGCGTTAGACCTTGCCGGAACGCCGTTGCAGCAGCGCATCCAGGGTTTCCACCAGGCGGGGGCCGAAATTGCGAAGCTCCGTGCGATGCGCCCGGGCCAGGCGGTGCAATTTCCGCTCGCCGGCAGGCGTCAATTTCACACGGACCAACCGGCGGTCCGGGTCCGCGCGCGCCCGCTTCACCAATCGGCGTTCTTCCAACCGGTCGATCAGGCCGACCGCGCTGTGATGGCGGATGAACAGGTGCTCCGCCAGCGCTCCGATGGCTGGACCGGCGCCATCGCCCAAGGCCCGGACGGCCAGCATCATCTGGTGCTGCTGCGGCTCCAGTTCCTCGGCTCGGGCTGCCTCTTCGCTGAAGTGCAGAAAGCGGCGGATCTGATAGCGGAAGTCAGCCAGCACCCGAAAGTCCGCGCTGCTGAGGTCTTGAGAGGCGTTCACCCTTCCATCATATCGCATCACGATATGATGGCCTCTGTGGGGCAGGTTGCCGACCTGCGGCGGATTGTTAATCCGCTGTTGGCGGATTGTTAATCGGCCGGCGCGGTGCGCAGCGAGCCGTGTTTGTGGTTTTGCCCAAGGGGGCGCTCAATCGCGGACGGCAGGCGGATTGCCAATCCGCCGCAGGTTAGCAACCTGCCCCACAAGGCTGCGTGGTACAAAAAGCTTATGCCCTCTTTCCGCGTCGAGACGCCGCAGCGGTGCTATTCCGCGATTGTGGAACGCGGCCTCATCGGCCGGACAGCAGAGTACATTCCGCCCCAGACGGGCAAGATGTTCGTGGTAACAACCCGTGACGTGTGGCGACATCTGGGACCGGCGATATCCCGCGGTCTGGCCGGTATCGCGAACGAAGTGATCTACCTGCCCGGTGGTGAGGACCAGAAGCGGCTGGCCCCTGTGGAGGAGTTGGCCGAAGAGATGGTGGAGCGCGGCGCCGACCGCTCCAGCATGGTGGTTGCCTGCGGTGGCGGCATCGTCAACGACATGGCCGGATTCCTGGCCGCCATCTTTATGCGGGGCATTCCCGTGCTCCAGGTCCCGACCACGCTGCTGGCGCAGGTGGACGCCGCCATCGGGGGCAAGACCGGCGTCAATCTGGTGAGTGGCAAGAACCTGATCGGCAGTTTTCACCAGCCGCTGGCGGTGTTGATCGATCCCGACGTCCTCGGCACGCTGCCGGAACGCGAGTACCGCTCGGGCTTGTGGGAAATCGTCAAGGCCGGCATTATTCGCGAAGTGGAACTGTTCCGGTTTCTCGCCGAATCCAGCGTGGAGGTTTTGTCGCGGAATCCCGAAGCGATCGACCACATCATCGCCGAGTCTGTCCGCATGAAAGCCGAAGTGGTCTCGTCCGACGAAAAAGAAGGCGACTTGCGGCGCATCCTGAATTTCGGCCACACCTTCGGCCACGCGCTGGAAGCTGAAACCGGATACCAGCGGCTGCTGCACGGTGAAGCGGTTGCCTGGGGCATGCGGGCCGCCGTCTACCTGGCGGAAATGACCGGGCACCTTTCCGCCGAAGACAGCGTCGAGATCCTCGATATCATCCAGGTCTACGGCGGGCACCCGCCGCTCGACGGCATCCGCGCGGAAAACCTGGCGGCGCGCCTGATCCACGACAAGAAGACCGTTCAAGGCAAGGTGCATTTCGTGCTGCCGGTGCGCATTGGTGAGGTGACGGTGGTCTCGGGCATTGACGAGCAGGTGGTCCTCCAGGCCATCCAGGCCGCTCTCGTATGAAGGGCGCCACGCCCCATGGCGCCACACCCCAGGGCGCCACACCCCATGGCGCCTCACCTCACGGCGCGTCGGGCGAGCAGGAGGCCGCCAGTTGGGTCCGCGCCATGTTTGGCCGCATCGCGCCCCGGTACGATCTGGCCAATCACCTGCTTTCTTTCAACATCGACCGGCGGTGGCGAGCCCACACCGTAAGCCGCGTGCGCCACATTCTGGAGCGCCCCGGCGCTCGCATTTTAGACATCTGCTGCGGCACCGGCGACCTGGTGCTGGCTCTGGAGAAGCGGTCTAGCGGCGGCCGCGCGGCCGCCGTTCTGGGATCCGATTTCTGCCACCCCATGCTGATAGCCGCAGGTTGGAAGATCGCACGCCGCGGCGCCAACGCCCGGCTCTTCGAATCCGACGCTCTGCGCTTGCCTCTTGCCGATGCGTCGCTCGACCTGCTGACCGTGGCCTTCGGCTTCCGCAACCTGGCCAACTACGACGCTGGCCTTCGCGAGTTTTATCGCGTGCTCCGCCCCGGCGGCGTGGCGGCCATCCTGGAGTTCTCGCAACCGCCCAACGCCGCCTTCGCCGCGCTTTACAACTTCTACTCCCGGCGCCTGCTCCCGCGGATCGGCGGTCTGCTCACCGGTTCGCCCGATGCTTATAACTACCTGCCGGAATCGGTTCGCAAATTTCCATCCGCGCCCGAACTGGCGGAGGATATGTTGCGGGTTGGGTTCAAGCCCGTGCGGTTCGATCGGCTCACCGGCGGCATCGTCGCGCTGCACTTGGGCGAGCGTTAGGTGCCAGGGAGACCCCCACTCGCCTGGCGATCTCCCTCACTTTTGTGGGGCAGGTTGTTAACCTGCGGCGGATTGGTAATCCGCCTCGGGCGATGCGGCAGCGAGCCCGCCTGCGTTCTTGCGACCATCTTAGTAAGTATTCTTGGGCCGCGGTTTCGTCCATCGTTTCTTTCGGCGATAGAACGCCGCTGCACTCCGGGACAGCGCGCAATTTAGCAATCGCGAAAGCCCGGCAAGAGTCTTTACTTCACATGCAGCTTCTACATACAACCTGAGTTACCATATCATCCTGTGGGGCGGGATCTTCCATGAGCCGTGCGAAGGTGGAAATTGTCAGCTTCCTCGTTTCAGCAACGCCGCTGTTCTTGATCGCGGCGTCGGACATCTGGTTCTTCGGTTCTCTCGGGGGACAAGTGGGCGCCGCTGGGTTCGCGGTTCAGTTGCTCATTCTTGCTGCCGCGGCAGTCCTGATAACTCCGCACACGATGGTTCGAATGATCTGCACCGTACTGCTGTTTATCGCGTCCATTCTAGGTGTAATGACGATTGGACTATTTTATATACCTGCAGTCTTTGCGGGAGTGGGCCTCACCATTTACCAATCCCGGGTTGACAGACGAAGGCAAAAGCAATTCGAGTGATGCTCGCCGCGGCCGGCAATCACTTCGGGTTTCTTGCATGATGCTTGTCTGACTACTTTCCGGCTGCCGGCCCGTTGATCAGAAAAGCCGGATTGGTGATCTCCACCTTGGTACTCCGGTCCATTTGTTCGAACCACTTCGCGTAGCGGTCGTGTTTTACCTGCTCGACGATCTCATCGCGAACCTGGGGGAGCAGACGATAGCTGACTTCCTCGGCGCGGAGCAGGTAGAACCCGCTGGCCTGCCGCAACGGTTCACTTACTTCGCCCGGCTTCAAGGCAAACACGGCACTGCGGAAGGCGTCGGGAATGTTATCGCTGGGCCGCAGCGTGGCAAAATCCCCGTCCTTGGCTTTCGAAGTTACGTCTTCCGAGTACTCCTTCACTAACTTCACGAAATCTGCACCGGCTCGAATCTCGGCCAGCACTTTCTCGGCTTTGGTTTTGGCTTCGTCTTCGGTCAGCGCCCTCTTGAGCTTGGTCGATTGCGTGGCGGCACTGCTGCTGAAGGTAATGTAAATCGCCTTGACCCGCACCTGCTTGTACTTGTCTTTGTTGGCTTCGTAGTATTTGAGGACCTCGGCGGGTTCCACGTTCACCGAATTCAGCGCTTCGTTGATTCTCGCCCCAATCAGCACTTGCATCCGCGCATACTCTATAGTTTCCTTGTAAGGGCTCTGCTCCCCCAGTTTCTGTTCGTCCGCCTCTTTCGTCAACTTGCGGAACAGCGCCCATTGGTGCAGGAACTTCGTGGGGTCGCTCAGCGCCATCTGCTGTTGCTGGGGCGTCAGAACCTGGTAGTACTTCTTGAAGTCCCCCATGGTAAACGCGGTTCCGTCGTCGAACCTGGCGACAACGGTCTCGTCGGGGAGATCGGGCATGTGAAGCGCGGGCGCCGCGGGCGGTGCGGTCTGGGCGCCGGCAACTCGAACGCAGGCTCCAAGGCACAACACAAAAAGGGTGAATGCTTTCATGGCAGGGTGGTAATCATTCAGTTTATCACGAGGCTGTGTCACCCTGCTGTGTTACGCGGCTTGTCACACAATCGTCAGCGGACTTGCCTGGTCTGGCTGGAAACCGAGCGCGCGTCGGACCGGTCATCGCCCCGTTTAACCTGGACCCGCCGGCGCCCCTTCTCCAGGTTGCCCGCCGCCTTCGCCTTGGCGGCTTCGCTGATCTGCACGTGATTGCTGACCGCCACGGCCCCGGCAGTCCTGGCCATGCGGGTGGCCGTACCTTTGTGCTGCATCACGTCCGTCTTCCCTTCAATGGTGGCCACTCCGCCCTGTACGTGGACGGTGAACTTGTCCGCATTGATCTTCGACTTGGCGAATTTGGCCCGAATCACCGCTTCCAGCTTGGCATCCGGCAGGCGCGGTTTGGCAGCCGCCTTACTGGCGGCGGGCCGTGTGTGGACCGGCGCCGCCTGCGGTACTCCCGCGCAGGCCACCACTGCTGCCAGCGCGGATACTACGAACATTCGAACATTTGGCATCACAGAGTACAGTTGCGGCAGGCTGCTATTGTTCTCAGAATTCTGTGCTAGAGTGAGGGTTTCTCAAGGCTTCTCTGAGTTCGATGCCCGAACAGATCCTGCTGCAAGGCAAAATCCTGGGCACGGAAGAGTTCCTTTTGGCTGGTCCCGCCGAAGGACGTTCTGTGCGTACCGCTGGTGAAGAATTGTTGGCCGGAAGGTCGCAGTGGATCACCTTGTTGGGTGAAGTGCTGCCACGTGCCCTGCTGGCCGAACTGGGGCTGGCGCGCGTCCTGCTCGGTTCCTCTGGCGGCGGCCAGTTTCTGGCAGTTTTACCGGGCGCGGTTCGCGAAGCCGTCGAAGTTTTTCTTTCCGCCGCGGCCCTCCAGATCGCCGAACTCAGCGGAGGCTACGTAAAACTAATCTGGGGCATTACCGACAACCTGGGCGATTGGGCCGTTATCCGCAAGCGCCTCAACGACGAACTGAACAGAAAACGCTTCGCTCCGCTGGCGGAGACAGGCGCCGCTGCCTTCCAGCCCTTTTCGACCGCCCCGAACAGCGAGGCCGACACCTACTTCGCCAAGGAACTGGGCGCCAAGGTGCGGGAGGCTTCGCGCGTTGGCTGGTCCCCGGAGGCGCCCGGCAAGGTTACGCCCGGCGAAGGCAAGCACACCTGGACGCTGACCTCGAACCTCTCTCCCGATGGCATCATGCTGGCCCGCCACGCCGCGCCTTCCGACGACGGCAAGTCCGCCGCGGCCGTCCAGACCCTGGCCCGGCGCGCCCAAGGCCGCTCCATCTGGGGCGTGCTGCGCGGGGATGTGGATAATTTCGGCCTGCGCATGCGCCGCGTCCACAGCATTGAGGAGCACGTCCCGCTCTCCGTACTCTACAAGCAGTTTTTCGCCGGCGAATTGGAAGTACTCGGCTCCCTGCCGGAGTTCTGGCGCAAAGTCACCATCGTCTATTCCGGCGGCGACGATTTCGCGGTCTACGGTTCCTGGGACGCGCTGATTGCCCTGGCGCGCGAGTTGCAGCGGCTCTTCCACCGCTTCACCGAAGAGAATCTGAAGGAATATCCCGGCGCTGAAGGTAAGACGATTTCGATGGCCATCGCGCTGGCGCCCGAGACCTACTACCCGCTGGCCGCGGTTTACGAAGATGCCGGCCGCTTCCTGGATCTCGCCAAATCCGCAGACAAGGACTGCATCTACCTGCTGGGCCGGATTCTGGAATGGCGCCACCTCTCCGACGCAGCCGAACTCAAAGACACCGTGACGCGCCTCATCCACGATTTCCGGATGTCCAGGCAGTTCCTTTATCAGTTGCGGAGTTTCTACCGGCGCGAATCCTATGGTGAAAGCGGGATGAGCGAAGTGCAGCGCACCTGGCGTTTCCAGCGCCGCTTCAACCGGATACTTAGCGGCACGCGCGACCGCGAATTTCAGAAGCTGCGCACGCACCTGATCGGCGAAATGGTCGGGCGCAAGACGGCCGAAGTGAAGCTGCGCCCGGCGGGCCTGGTGGCCCTGGAATGGGCCAGATTGGTGACAGAGGTTTAGCAAATGGCACAAGAGCAGGAGCAACGCAAGGAAAACCGCCCACCTCAGGAAAACCGCCCACCGCGGGAAGGTGGACGCGGGGCGGGCGACCGGGGCCCAGGCGGAGGGCGCGGAGATCGCCCCGGGGGAGATCGCCCCGGAGGGGGTGGAGATCGCGGTGGTGGTGGCGATCGCGGGGAACGCGGCGGCGATCGTGGTGGTGAGCGCGGCCGTGGCGGCGATCGCGGCCGGTTCGAAGGACCGCCCGAGATCGAGCTCGACAAGCTGATCTCGGACAGCCTCTATCTGGACAACCAGGCTCACTCCATCGTCAGCCGCATCCGCGACATGGATTCCGGCACCAAGACGCAGTTGCGCCGTCTCTACAGCGCCGTCCGCCGTGCCGTGCGCGCGCCGGAGGCCGAACGCCAGCATGAGTTCGTCATGCTGCGCGCCCGGCTGGCCTATACCATTGCCCGGCACGGTCTCCGCAGCCTGGATCAGTTGGAAAAACTGCTGCTGCAGGTCACCCGCAAGAACGATCTCCGCGGCTACGAGCGGTTTAAAGATCTTTTCGAGGCCATCGTAGCCTATAACGAGTAAGAGTCGGCTTTAACGAGTAAACCGCCTGTAACGAGTAAACCGCCAACAACGAGTAAAGTCATGAGCGCACATACGTCCCAAACCGAGCTGAAACTGATCGGAAAGCTGATCCTTGAAGGCGAAATGCGGTGCGAAACCGGCCTGCACGTGGGCGCCGGAAAGGGTTCGCTCGAAATCGGCGGCTCTGACAATCCCGTGGTCAAGGACGCCTTCGGCCGTCCCTACGTGCCCGGCAGTTCACTGCGCGGCAAGATCCGGTCGCTGCTGGAGCAGTCATCCGGCCTCGCCGTGCCCACGGAGCTGGTCTACCTCTCGCGCCGCAAGGGCCAGGAAGTGCGCATCCACCAGAGCGACCGCCCCGACGACGAAGTCTGCCTGCTGTTCGGCCGCAATCCCGGCCGCATGGAGCGCGTCCAGGGCGAAACCCTGGAGACCACCCAAGCCACGCCCGCCAGGTTGGCGGTCTTCGACGCCCCGCTCGACCCGGAGAGCATCACGCCGGCCATGCGCGAGAACCTGGACGACGAGCTGACCGAGGTGAAGAGCGAGAATGCCATCGACCGCATCACCTCGCAGGCGAACCCGCGTACGCTGGAGCGCGTGCCTTCGGGCGCCCGCTTCAAGACGCGCCTGGTGATGGACGTTCTCTGCGAAGAGGACGCGCCGCTGTTTCTGCGCGTGCTTGAAGGCCTCCGGCTTTTGGAGGACGACGCGTTGGGCGGTGGCGGTTCGCGGGGCAGCGGCCGCGTCAGCTTCGCCAACCTGAAGCTGGTCTGGCGCGGCAAGAATTACTACGCCACCGGCGCCCCCGAAAAGGAGATCGGCGCGGGCGCGACCCTCGCGGCCATCCAGAAGGCCGTGAGCGAAGCCGCGTTCTCGTTCTTGCGCGAGGAGTAATGAAGCCGGGACTGGTTGTCAAACTCCGTCCCTCGGGCCCCTGGCGTATCGGACCCGATTCGGGCGCCCGCAACCGCGTGGACACCATCTATCACAGCGACTCGCTCTACGCGGCGGTCACGTCCGCTATGGGCAGGCTCGGCTGGCTGGAGGAGTGGCTGCAGGCTACCGTGCGCGAGCCTGCTCCCGCGGTCTGTTTCAGTTCCTGTTTCCCGTTCCTGAACGAAATCGGTCTGGTGGTGCCGCCCCGCACCGTGTGGCCGCCCAAGTCCACATCGCTGGCATCGGTGCGCGTGCGTTGGAAAAGCGCCCGGTTTGTGCCGCTCGACGTGGTGCGCGCCATCCTGGCCGGGGAGTTGTTGAAGGAAGACGATTGGACCGTGGATGGCCCTAGCGAATGCCTGGTGCCCGCCGGCCGCCCCGGACCGTTCCGCACCGGTGTCCGGTGGAATGCCGCTGTCGATCGTCTAACCGGCGCCAGCGAGCGGCACGCCACCGCGTGCATTGAATTCCGCCCCGGCGCCGGCCTGTGGACCATTGCCGGTTTCAGCGATGAGCAAAGCCATACCCGCTGGCTGGCGCCGGTGAAGGCCGCTTTCCGCCTGTTAGCCGACACCGGCTTCGGCGGCGAACGTTCCCGTGGCTGGGGCCGTTCCGAGCAGCCGGAGTTTATCGATGGGAGTTTGCCGGATATGATTCTGCCTGAACAGATGGCGGTGGCCGGTGGCCGGTGGCCGGTGGCCGGTGGCACAGGAATGATCGAGGAGCCGGGAGCCGGGGGCCAGGCTGGCGAGCTTACAGCGGAGGGGTCGCTTGTTTCGCCCATCGAAGAGCCGCCGGGAGAGCCCTCGCCAGTTCCGCCCATCGAAGATCCGCCTGCGGAGCCGCCGCCGCCAGATCCGGACCCTCAACTTCCGGCGCCTGAACCGGATCCACCCGAGCCCGGTCCGTGGTTTCCCGAACCGTCGCCAGTGTTCGCGGCCCCGGAGCCCGTGGCTTCGGAGCCTGTGGCCCAGGAGCCAATAGCTCAGGAGCCAATAGCCCAGGACACCGCCGCCGCTCCCGAAGCTGAGCCGCTTCTGCTAACCGCCGGCAGCCCCGAGCCCCTGCTCCTCGCCGCTCACGAACCGGAGCCCCCGGCCCAAGTAACAGGCTCCGCCGAAACCGAGTTGCCTGCTTCGGCAGTCCCGGCGGCTGCCGAATTGGAGCCGCTCCAGGAACCAGAACCGGAACCGTTGACCCAGGCGGCGGTCACCTTGGACGTGGTAACGCCGATTCCCCTGGCCGCTAGCCCCCAGCCCCCGGCCCCCGCGTCCCCCGAGCAGCCCCCGGTCCTCCACCAGCCACCGGCCACCGGCCACCGGCCGCCGGCCACCGCCGTCCCCGTCTGGCTCCTTTCCCTCTTCACTCCCGCTTCCGCCGATACTGTCGATTGGCGCCGCGGCAACTACACCGTGCTGGCTCGCGGCGGCCGCGTCGATAGCCCCGCCGGTTCCGGCGAACTCAAGAAACAGGTCCAGATGGTTGTCGAAGGCTCGGTGCTCTATGCCGAAGGCGACCCCCACGGAGCCGCACCCGACGTGGCACCCGAAGGGTTCGCGCACCCGGTCTTCCGCGCCGGATTCGCGCTGGCCATTCCGTTGCCAGAGGTGAGCTGATGCGCTACCGCCTCACATGCCTGACCCCGCTGCTGGTCGGTGACGGCCGCAAATTGGCCCCCATCGACTATATGGTCTGGAAGGACCAGGTCAACGTACTGGACCAGTGGCGCATCTTCCGGCTGCTGGCCAAGGGACCGCGCCTGGAAGGCTACCTGACGCAACTCAAAAACGCCGAGAAGCTCGATTTCGCCTCGTGGGGCGGCTTCGCGCAGAATTTCGCCGGCCGCCGCATTCCATTCGAAAACGCAGCCTACTCCACCTACTGGAACCGCGCTATGGGGGAGAGCCTGCACATCCCCACCTTCGCCGCCGGCGCTGGGGGGCCGTACCTGCCGGGTACCGCCATCAAGGGCGCGCTGCGCACCGGCATGGTCTTCGCCAACTGGCGCGACGGCATGCTGCAAGATGCGCTGGGCCGCGTCAAGAGTGAGCGCACTCCGCGGCGCCCGGCCGAAAGCGTGGAGGAGCAGGCGCTCGGCTCGGCCGGATCGAACAAAATGCGCCTGGTCAGCGCCGGCGATTCGGCGCCCATCGAAACTTCGCAGTTCAAAGTCTACCTGCTGCGCACCTCCACGCTGATGCCGCGCGGCGGCAACTTCACGCTGGGCTGGAAGCAGAGCCCGCGAGGCTCCGTGGATGGCGCGCGTCCCGACGACAGCACTCCCGTCTTTGCCGAGATGGCTAACCCCGGGGCCACCTTCCACGGCGTTTGGGACGAGAAGGCATTTTTCTTGCAGCCCGAAGTACGCCGCCAGGTGCGTTGGCCCGAGTCCTTCAACCGCGCCAGGATGTTCGAATCAGTCAACGTCTACGCCGCGGGTCTGCTGGCACTGCAGCGCAACTACGCTGCCATGGCCGGCATGGGCCTGCTGGACAAGAACCTGGACGAACTGGAGCAGCGCCTGGCCGCGGCCCGCGACCGCGGCGCGTGCCTCCTGTGCATGGGTTGGGGCGGCGGCCTCTCCACCAAAGTCGCATGGCTGGACGCCACCAACACCGACTACCGCCAGATCCTGGAACAGTTCCAGATCTACAACCGCGCCCTGGCGACCAATCTGCCGTTCCCCAAGACTCGCCGCATCGTCTTCCTGGGCAACCGGCCAGCGACGCTGCCGGGCTGGGTGGAGTTGGCGGTAGACGAGTAAAAAGCTCGACGACTAAACATTTGGATCGAGAATTGAGAAGCGGTAGCAGTCCTCGACCGCGATGGGAGCATTCCCGTAAGCTGTTGGTAGACTATTGGGAATCGAAAGAGTATCACATCGAAGAGTATGATTGGGCTCCAGCGCTTCACGCCTCCTTAACATATCTGATTGATTCTGTGAGCTTCTGGTTTCGAAATGCAAGCCGGTCCTGTCGCGTGTGATCACGGGCACTCCGACTCTCCCCGTGTCAAGACAGCTCAACCGCGGTTGAGCCACGGCTTCGCCGCGGAAATGCATCCCACTACTCAGCGGTCTCCAGGAGCCGTGGCTCAATGACCAAGAAAATTCGGTCAAACACTTCGAGTGGAGTTAGTACTGGGCAAGGCAGGCGAACGTCGTCCACACCCAGATGATAATGACATCTTGGCTCAGTCAAAGGCGACTCGTGCGCTCTGTCGTTGAGGTCGAACCGATAGAACGACGGAGACTGATGTTCAGGCAGGTTCAACTGGAAGCGGTATGCGACCAACGAACAGCGGCCACTATCCTCACGTAGTGTGATCCCAAATGACAATCGCGACCCGGATTCCAAGTAGAAATGTGAGTCCGTAGGGCCCTTGTCAATGGACGGCCCTACCGTGATGAGCGTCCGGTGCTGGCTTTCGACGGTCCTGAGGATCCGGTGAACATTGTTTTGATGCCCGAGGTCGGCATCCTGCCTTTGCAGGTAAGTCCGAATTTGGGCGACCAAGTCACGCAAAGACGGCAGAATGATTCCCGCGAGAAATCGCTCAATTCCTACGTCGAGAGTCTTCGCTCGTTCGGGCGCGCCGGAAGGCATTCAGACCAGGTCCCCACGACCTAAGAGAACGAGCCACTCCACAAAATGAGGCTCAGTTGGAAGAACGCCCGACTCTCCCCGCTTGATTACATCCGCGCTCTTCAGTTCGAAATGTGATTCCAGCTCTGCTATTCGCAGATCACGTTCATCGAGGGTCATCGCCTCGCCGTCAGTTCCCAAGTTGAAGATGCTACCCCCAACGAAGCTTCGGATGTTCGGGGCGTATCCGCAGAGGTTGGCGAGCCCGAAACTCGAGAGCCAAAGAACTACCGCACCCTCGCGAAGCAAGGCGCTGCGGTTCACATCCATAGCACTCCAATAGTCGGCGTCCGCTTGGTCCAAATCTGTTATCAACGCGGGGTCACTCTTCGATTCGTTTAGGTCACTACGTAGCTTCTCAAACGATGATCCGAAGGTGTGAACAACCCTCACTGGCTCGTCGAGTACCGAAGATAGCCCCGCGACAAAGTTTTCTAAAGCGCCTCCCTCCTCGGCGGGCCTTAGCACTACGAACCACGCATAAGATCCACGGATTTCGAGTCGGCGGCCAATTTCAAATGCCGGCTCCGTGATGAAATCAGTCATTTGGGCACCGGTTTTGGGAGCATGGGCTCAAGAGCTGGATGGACTCTGAAATCGGTCGGCGAGTACTCCAGGACCCTACCGGTTACCAGCAGCTCAACGTTTGGACGAGATGCCACATCGAATGAGCGCTCCTTCTTAAGCCGCTTCAAGGTGCTAATCTGTTCGGGGCCAAGACCGCGCAGGTAAGACTCGCCCAATTGTGCGGCCGCGGCATTCACGTGCTGAACGAGAATCTGCTCAGCCCCTTCGATGTAAGCTGCCTCTCCCGCATCCCTAGCTAAGGTAATCAGGTCCCGTAACACGCCGCCCGATGAACGGCAGATGAGTTTGACCATGTCCGGCCTTAACAGATCCGTTCCAGCGCGGTGACTCATGACCGATTCTAAATACCCGCTCTGTTCAGGTTCGGGACTCAGCGCCCTGATCTGGTGAACTCGGTCGAAGTGATCTGAAACGGTGCGACCCTCGCCGTACAGTACCGACAGGGGCGCGGCAGCCATGACTCCCACACGCAAGCGACGGAGAGCGCGGAAATCCTGATGCACAACAGCCCAGAACCTGTCGGGAGACGGTAGTCGGTCTAAACCATCGAAAATGATCACGATGTCCAGCGGACGCGTCCGAATAGCCGTGATAAAAGCCTCCAGAGGCTCTCGTATTGCCTGGATATCACGCTGCAAAGCCGGAAATGGTGGTTTTAGCTTTCCCGGCACCTTCTGTGTCACATAGTGACCTTGTTCTTGGTCGCTAGGGTCATCGTAGTCGTCCGGAGGCTCGAAATCGTACTCATCGTCCGACACCCATATTGATGTCGTTTTCCCGAACGCGAACTCTTTGATTTCAGTCCGTGCGCTTTTCAGTGTTCTTTTGTCGGTGTCGCCAAGGTCATCTTCAAACCCCTTGCTTGAGAACGCTTTCGTCAGGTGTAGACCGAAACCTGCCAGCAACGCTCCCGAGTTGAGGCCGGACAGATCGGTTTCAGAAGAAATGTCAATATACAGCGAAAGGGTTTGACCTTGTTGATCTAGCCATTTTTCGGCCATCAACAGTTCCGTGGTCTTCCCGGATCCTGTACCGCCAACTAAGAGTTGCTGACTGCCTGGCTCCAGATCGGCCCGAGCCGCGAGGGTCTTGAATAGGGAACCGTGTAATTCCTCGACAACCAAACCAGATTCTATCGTGATCCTGGCGGGTGCAGTCGGATTCAGCTTTCGCATGTATTCGCGAAATCTCTCGCGCCGCTGGGTCGCCTGCTTAGATTTCGAAACGGTTGGCGGCATAAAATCCCAAGTACGAGTATACATGCGAGGTTCAAGCCGAAAACGAGTCAACCTGGGTGGGATGGGGCACTCGCCAATCTGGGCCTTCTTGACCGCCCGCGCGGTGCTGTCGTCCGGGGGTGCTTCAACAATGTGGCAGATGATCGGTTTACTGGCTGAGTTGGAGCCCAGCCTGATTTCCAGGCGCACCCAAAACGGGCGATTGCTCCCGGCAGATCCGTCAGACCATCTCCTGCGGCACACCAGTGACACCGTCGCGCGCCTCGCCGAAGAGTCCCGCGCCGCGGACCAGCGCCTGGAAGCCCGCATCGAAGCCCTCGTTTCCGGAATTGGCCAACTTCTCCAAGCCAAGTCCCCCCAACAGTAAAGGCGGAGTCAGCCCGTACCTCTCAATGGGGTATGAGCGGGCACGGCAATCTGGTGGCTGCGCGCCGCCATGCGCCGCGCCGGGGCTACTGCGGCTATATCGCGCGGCGCCGGTGGAGTCTCGAAAACCAACCGACGGCAGTCATCACACAGCGCTCCCTGCGGGAATCCTGGTAGTGTAGGACGTAGTGTAGGACGTAGTCTAGGACTTTAGATCAATCACGCGGCCGGAGGTTCGATGACAGGCTCAGGGAGTGACTCTCCCCTCAGCATTGAGGATCGGGACGCGCTTTGCCACGCTGCTCAGCTCCTGGAAAGCCCCGGCTTCTTTATCCGCATCGTGAATATGGCCGGCGCCCCGATCAATGCGGTGTTTAAGAGGTTGCCCGGAGGCGCGGAGGCAATGGTACGAAAAGCCGTGTCCGCGTCACTCGAGCGAGCATTGGACATTGCGTTGTACCGTTTGCACGGGGGGTGGGGGGTGTTTCGGCACGAGACCCTGATGAAGACTCTGTGTGCCGGCACCGGAGCGCTTGGCGGCGCTTTTGGTTTACCCGCGCTCCCGATTGAGCTTCCGGTGTCTACCTGCATGATGCTGCGCTCGATAGCCGAAATCGCGCGTGCGGAGGGTGAGGATCTTCGATCCCCTGGCGCACGCCTCGCCTGTCTGGAGGTGTTCGCCCTCGGCGGCAAGACACCCAGCGATGACCACGCGGAATCGGCTTATTACGTGGTTCGTGCCGGCTTGGGCCAGGAGGTGAGGGCAGCTCTGCAATACCTGGCGAAGGAGCCGGCCGACAGAGCCGCGGCTCCGGTGATTGTCCGGTTTGTCCAGGCGGTTGCTCAGCGCTTCGGAATCCAGGTCTCGGAGAAGGTCGCCGCCCAGGCGGTCCCTGCCATTGGAGCCATCGGCGGAGCCGCGATCAACGCCGGCTTCATGAACCACTTTCAGGATATGGCGCACGGTCACTTTACAGTGCGGCGGCTCGAACGGCATTACGGTGAGGAACTCATCCGGCGGGAGTACCGCCGCTGCGTCGAACAACATGGGCGCAGCCGGGTGATTGCCTGACCGAATCCCCGCGGCATCCGGCATCCGTTTCCCGCCCCGGAATTTACCGACCGTTCGGATTGCCGGTTTCCGTGCGGCGCGCGCCGGGCCGTCAGATTTGCGATAGACTATCTCCCTGGATGTGGGTATGATGCAGGAGCACACGGGGATCGGTCAAATGTCGAACGCGTTCGAATACTCCAGGAAAACCATGGCGGCCGCGGCCATGGCGGCGGTGATCGCGATGGTGGCGATGCCGGCGGCAGCCCAGACAGCGACAGCGCAGACGGCGGCCTATCGGGCGCCGCGGACGGCAGATGGCAAACCCGACCTCAACGGGATCTGGCAGGCGCTCAACGAAGCCAACTACGACATTGAAGCCCACGTCGCGCGGCCCGCGATGGCGCTTCGGCCCGGCCCCTACGGACCAGTGCCCGCCGTCCCAGTGCTGGCTTTGGGCGCCGCGGGTGCGGTGCCCCCAGGTCTGGGGGTGGTGGAGGGCGGCGAGATTCCGTATAAGCCGGAGGCTCTCGCCAAGAAGAAGGAGAACCAGGCGCACTGGCTGGAAGCGGATCCCGAAATCAAGTGCTATCTGCCGGGGGTTCCGCGCGCCAACTACATGCCCTACCCGTTTCAGATTTTACAAAGTGCCAGTGCGTTCGTCATGGTTTACGAGTACGCCGGAGCCGTGCGCAACGTGTTTCTCAAGGACCCTGGGCCGCCCCCCGTCGATTCGTGGATGGGACAATCGGTGGGCCACTGGGAGAAGGAGACATTGGTGGTGGACGTGAAGGGGATGACGGACCAAACCTGGTTCGACAGGGCCGGAAATTTCCACAGCGATGCCCTGCACGTAGTGGAGCGTTACACGCGCACCAGCCCGGATGTGATTTCGTACGAAGCCACGATCGAGGATCCGAGCGTCTTCACACGCCCCTGGAAAATGAGCATGCCGCTCTACCGGCGCCAGGAGAAGAACGCGATGCTGCTGGACTTCAAGTGTCCGGAATTTGTGGAAGAGTTGATCTATGGCCAGTGGCGAAAAAAGCCCCTGAGCAAGTAACTGGTACAAGTAAGTGACGCAAGTAAGTGAAGTAACTGAGAGGTGCTATCGTGCGCAACCGAATCGTCTCGCTAACCGGTGCCATGGCAATGGCGATAGTCATGGCGATCGCCGTCGCGTGCCTGACAACCGTCCCGGCCCGTGGCCAGGCTTCCAAGGCCCCGCCGAAAGCTTATACGGGCCCCCGCCTGCCTGACGGCCATCCGGACCTGCAGGGAACCTACGATGTGGCCACGCTGACGCCGGTGGAGCGGGGCATAGGGGCCAAGGCGGTGTACACTCCCGAGGAGGCGGCTAAGCTGGAGAAGGCCGTGGCCGCAACCAAGGAAAAGAACAACGAGGCCATCCAAGGCGATCGGGCGGCCCCGCCGAAGGGTGGTGACGGATCCGTCGGAGCGGCCGGGAATGTGGGTGGCTACAATACGTTCTGGCTCGATCCCGGGTCGAAGTACACCGTAGTCGACGGGCAGATCCGGGCGTCGATTGTGGTGGATCCGCCCGATGGCCGGGTGCCGCCCGTCACCGCGGCGGCCCGCCAGCGCATGGCCGCGTTGCGGGCGAGGCCTACGTCGGACGCGCTGGAGAGCAGGGACCCGGGACTTGAGCCGCCCGGCTCCTACGACGATCCGGAGCGCCGGCCGCTGGGGGAGCGCTGCCTGCTCGGTTTCGCTTCCACTTCCGGGCCTCCCGCCTTGCCGGACTATTTCTATAACAACCTGCACCAGATTGTGCAGACCAAGGACTCGGTAATGATCCTCACCGAGATGGTTCACGATGCGCGCATCATTCGCATGAATGCGCAGCATCTTCCCAAAACGATCCGGCGCTGGATGGGTGACTCGGTGGGTCGCTGGGAAGGCGACACGCTGGTGGTGGACACAACCAATTTCAATGACAAGACCCGCTTCCGGGGATCGACCGAAAACCTGCATGTGGTGGAGCGCTTCTCGCGCGCCGGCCCCAGGGCGCTGCTGTATCGCTTCACCATCGAAGACCCGGAGACGTGGGACCGGCCATGGACCGGGGAATATGGCTGGCCTTTGACCGACGAGCCGATTTTCGAGTACGCCTGCCACGAGGCCAATTACGCGATGGGTGATATTCTGCGGGGCGCACGGCTGCGTGAGAATGAAGAGGCGGCGAAGTCCAAGAAGTGAGCGAGGCAATAGCCAAGCAGTAAGATAGGGGTGAATGCATGCGAAAGAATCTTCTCGTTCCGGTTGCCGTCGCGGCGGCATTCATACTGGGCACGGCGATGCCGGTGTTGGGTCATCACGCGTTCGGAGGGGAATTCGATTCCAGCCGGCCCGTCCTTTTGAAGGGCAAAATTGTCAAGGTAGAGTGGGTCAATCCTCACACCTGGATTCACTTGGAAGTGACGAAACCGGACGGCACCAAGGAAGTGTGGATGGTGGAAGGCGGTAGTCCCAACGCGCTGCTGCGTCACGGGGTGACCAGAGCCAGCCTGCCTTTGGGAACCGAACTCGTGGTGGATGGTTACCAGGCGAGGGACCATTCACAGCGCGCCAACGGCCGCAACATCACTTACCCGGACGGCCGCAAGCTGCTGCTCGGTTCGTCGGCGCCGGACGCGCAGAATGAGACCCATCAAAAGTAGGGAGGGTTAATGAGCGCACTGAACTATGAACCCGCTTGCTTAGGCGCGCGGCTCCGATCAGAGCCACGACTTGTCGCTCGACCGTCAGGGAGTGGTCTTCGGGAGATGGCCTTGACGGTGGCGGCGCTGACCGCGGGGTTCACTTTCGCAATCACGGCAGTGGCGCAGGAGACGCCGGCGCCGAACGATTACAGCGACCCCAAGGCCTGGCTCTGCAAGCCCGGCCGGCACGACGCCTGCGAGGTGGATCTGACCACGACCGTGGTCGCTGCCGACGGCAAGTTGAGCCGGGAAACCTGGACCGGCAATGCCAACGCGCCGGTGGATTGTTTCTACGTCTATCCCACGGTTTCCACCGACCCCACGCCGAACAGCGACATGATCGCGGACGCGGCGGAACTCAACGTGGTGCGCCAGCAGTTTGCGCGGTTCGCGTCGCAATGCCGGCCGTACGCGCCCATGTACCGGCAGATCACGCTGGCGGGATTACGCCGCATTCTAGCGGGTGGCGGATCGTTGACCAAAGGATTGCAGTACGACGATGTGCGGGATGCCTGGAAATACTATCTGGAGCACGACAACCAGGGGCGCCCGTTTGTGCTCATCGGTCACTCGCAGGGTTCGTTTATTCTGGCGGAGTTGATTCGCCAGGAGATCGACGGCAAGCCCATTGAGCGGCGCATGGTTTCGGCAATCCTGCCCGGCGCCACGGTGGCTGTTCCAAGGGGCAAAGATGTTGGCGGCGCGTTCCAGCATGTGCCGCTGTGCCGCGCAGCCTCCCAGACCGGCTGCGTGATCGCCTACTCCGCGTTCCGCTCCACCGTGCCGCCGCCGGCCAACACGCGTTTCGGCAAAGCCGCGGGCGAGAACATGGTCGCCGCCTGCACCAACCCGGCGGCGTTGGGCGGCGGCCCCGGCGAGTTGCACGCATATTTCACCACGGAGGGCCGTACCATCGTGGGAACCACTCAGCCCAAGCCATGGGTGACGCCCGCACAACCTATCGACACGCCGTGGGTGAGTGTGCCCGGCTTACTGACGGCCCAATGCACGTCCAATGACAACGGAACTTATCTTGAGGTGACGGTGCATGCCGACCCGGCCGGCCGGCGCACGGACGACATCATTGGCGATCTCGCCGTGGGCGGTCAGGTGCTGGCGGAATGGGGTCTGCATCTGGTGGACGTGCATCTCGCCATGGGCAATCTGATCGATATCGTGGGCCAGCAGACGAAGGCATGGCAGGCCGGTGCGTCGAAGGCGAAAACGGCCGCCAAGGAGTAGTCAAAGCCACCACGTGTCCGCTGGTCCAGCGACCGCTTCCAGCGCGTCCGCCGCGGCGCACATGGCGGGCACCCCCAAAAACGCTTAACAACCTGCTCAGCCAGGGTTTCGTGCCCGGCGTTCCCTTTCCAGCCGCTCCGCCAGAAAAACCTTCAGCAGGGACTGATAGGGCACGTCCCGTTTATTGGCCAGCACCTTCAAATCCTCGATCATGGACACGGGCAGGCGCAGGGAAATTGTGCGCAGTGACGGCTTCAGATTCGGTAGCCGGCGCTTCTGAGCGGATTGCCAGTCGATGAACTCGGTGGAATCGTGTCCAGCCCAGAAGTTGCGTTCGTCTTGTTCGGAGCGGAACTCAGGAATTTGCTTTTTCGTGCTTGCCATAATGCTCCTGCTCTTTACGATTCATGTCTCGAACCGAGATCACGCGAATCACCTTCCGCCGGATGGTGAAGGCGACAAACAAGGGCCGGCCGCGGCTTGTCTGCCCGAGAGCGTAGTACCTCTTTTCCTGCCGCGAATGCCGAATATCGCCGCGGCTCGCGAGCCTTGAAATCCTCACCGCCCCTGCGCCCCCGCCCGTGCCGTAATCCCGCGCCCCTCGTCGATCGCCACAAACTGATCGGCCGCCACGTTGCCGATCTGCTGTTTGGCGCCGCTGGGCCACTCCACCTGCACCGTCGCCGCGATGTCCTTGCCAAGCCCAAACGTCAACGCCAGGTCGCTTTGCGAACAGTAACTGGAGCCGCTGCGAACCATGCTCCACTGCTTGCCCGAAGCGCTCTCGATGCGCACCACGGCTCCGATGCCGTCGCGATTCGACTTCGTCCCCGACAGTCTCACGCATAGCCAATGATTGCGATTGCCGCCATCGTTGCGGAACAGGTAGGCCGGGCCGTGATTGGTGGAGATCAGCAGATCCAGGTCGCCATCGCGGTCGAAATCGGCATACGCCGCGCCCCGCGCCACAATCGCCCGATTGAACGCCGCGCCCATCCCGCCCGACACGTTCTCGAACTTGTGGTTGCCCACGTTGTGGAACAGCAGCGGCGCCTCGCGGTAACTCACCTTCGGCTGTACTTTGCCAATCTCCTCCTCAATGTGGCCGTTGCCGGCGAAGATGTCCGGGTGGCCATCCAAATCGTAGTCGAAGAAAAAGACGCCGAAGGCCAGCGACAGCAGGCTGGCACGCCCTATCGCCGAAGATGGCGCTTCGTCCACGAACAGGCCGTTGCCTTCGTTGTGGTACAGCCCGATCATCTGGTTCGAAAAATTCCCCACCAGCAGGTGCGGCCGCCCGCTGCCGTCGTAATCGGCCGAATCGGCGCCCATGGCCCCGCGCGCCACGCCATCCTCGCCGTAGGCCACCCCCGCCGTCATGCCCTCTTCGGTGAACGTGCCGTTCTTGTTGTTGCGGTACAGTTTGTTGGGCTGGGTGTCATTGGCAACGAACAGATCGGGCCACCCGTCGCCATTGTAGTCGAGCACCGTCACGCCCAGCGACTTGCTGGTCGGGTCGCCCACGCCGGCCTGCACCGCCACATCTTCGAACCGGCCGCCGCCCAGGTTATGGAACAGCCGACTGCGCGTGCCCTTGTACGATTCGGGCGTGCAGTACGATTTCGCGGTGCCATCCAGCGAGCAGAAGAGATCGATCTCCGGTTTCCACTGCACGTAGTTGGCGACGAAAATGTCCAGCTTGCCATCGCGATCGTAATCCAGCCACGCCGCGCTGGTGCCGAAGTTGGCGTTCTGGATGCCCGCGGCCTTCGTCACGTCGCGAAACTTGCCGTTGCCTTCGTTGTGAAACAGGTGGTCGCCGTCCAGCGCGGTGATGTAAACGTCGTCGCGGCCGTCATTATCGTAATCGGCGATGGCCACGCCCATGCCGTACATCTCCACATCCAGACCGCTGCCGGCGGTGATGTCGGTGAACGTGCCGTTGTGGTTGTTGCGATAGAGGGCCGCCAGCGATTTGCGCTTGCCGGGCGTCCAGTCCTTGCTGTTGACCAGCAGGATGTCGGGCCAGCCGTCGCCATCGGCATCGAAGAAGGCGCAGCCCGAGCCCAACGTTTCCGGCAGGTACTTCTTGCCCGCGCGCCCGCTGTTGTGGGTGAAGTGGATGCCCGCCTGCGCGGTGACGTCTGTGAACACGGGGCCGGCGGGGGCGGCAAGAGCAAAAAGCATTTCACGCAAAGACGCCAATCCTGCCAAGAAAAGCAAGAACACCAAAAAGACACGAACACTAACTCTTTGCGCCTTTGCGTCTTTGCGTGAGATCTTCATCGCCCCACCCCGCGTAGCGAACTCTCGTGATCGTGCACCGCCTGGCGCTCGTTGTTGTCCTCGGGGCTCAACGCTCGCCGTTTGGCCGTGATGGCCTGCGAAGCTTCCTCGGCCTTGAACCGGCGGAAAAGCTTTTCCTCGCGCGCTGCCGTCACCTGATCGCCCAGGCCGCGCGCGCACAGCATCCAGGTGTAGTGCATCTGGATGTCCTCGGGATCCACGGCGCAGACCTGCCGCAGCGCCGCCACGGCGCCGGAATAATCGCGCTTCAGAAACAAGATGCGGGCAATCTGGTTGAGAGCCACGCGGTCCCTTGGATACTGCGCTCGAACCTTTTCCAGTGAGTGCAGCGCGCCATCGTAATCGCCATCGGCCTTCTGGATGGCCGCCTGGAAAAACCACGCTCGGCCCAAAGCCGGCCCCAGTTCCAGGGCTTTGGCGATGAATGGCTTGGCCTCGTCGGTTTCGCCCTCCTGAATGAGCGCCCGTGCCACATTGAGCCAGCCATCGGCATAGCCCGGCTCGGCTTCGGTGACCCGCCGGAATGCGTATTCGGCAGACTTCAGGTCGCCTTGCAACAGCAGGCCGATGCCCCAATCGTTCCAGCGCTCCCGGTCCTGTTTGCGCACCACCGGCCGCCACACAGTCTGGCCCAGCGGCAGCGCAACCTTCGCCTCCGCCAGCGTGATCACCGGCAAATCGGGAATTCGGCCGCGGATGTTTCCCGACACGTTGGCGGGAATGAAGCGCGGGCCGAATTCGTATTCAAGACCGTTATGATCCGGCCCCAGCAGCGACGCGTCCTGCCCCGGTTTCGGCTGTGCGCCATACGAGAACTGCGTGTAATACCACGAGAATTTCCGGTAGTTCAGTTTGGCCGTGAATTGAATCGGCCCGCGCGCGTCCTTCGGAACCTTCACCAGATAATGCGCCACGTCGGCCGCGCCCGGCGGAATCAGCCGCACGTAGAGCAGGCTGCGGGCCTGCCAGGCATTCCGCTTGTTGATCGGGTTGCCATCGCCATCCAGTTGATACGAGCGGTAGAAATGCGCACCCGGCTCCACCGGCCCCCTGCCTGTACCTGACGCGTCGCTGTCCGTCACATTGCCGCTCCAGAAAATGGTGCGGCCGTCGCCGTCTTTCGCCTGCAGCTCCAGCCACGTGTCGAAGGCGTCCACCGTGCCGCCGGGAAAGAAGTGGCCGATCTTGCGAGTGCGCACCACCACGTCCACGCGCGCTGTGCTTCCAGGCTCCAAACTGGCGCCGGCGGTATCTAAAGGGGCCGCCAACTTTCCGACGTCGCGAATGACGGCCGTACCGGTCTGTTCGGCCTCTTCACCCACCGCGAAAGTGGAGTTTGCCTGCACGCTGTCGCTTCGCCGCAGCATGGCTTGGCCGCTGCTGGAACCGGCGGGTGACACCGCGAAGATGTCCACCGTGATGAAGCCCGACTTCAGAAACTCTTCCGTGGCGCGCATCTGCGCCGCATCGCCGTTGACGTACGCCACCCCCGTATTGGCGGCCGGGAAACGATGCGAGTGAATCTTGCCGTCGCGGTTACCCGGGTCTTGGGACGGCGTCAGCGGCATGTGGCAATCGGCGCATGCCTGCGATTTAGCGGGGTAGTAGAACGACCGCGCGCCCTGCCCCGAAACGCCGCTGGCCTGCCAGTTATCGTAGTCGTTAAAGCCGCGGAACCAGCGGTACTGGTTCACCGGCACATCCAGATGCACCTTGTGACACGCCGCACAGAACTCCGCCTCGGCCATGAACGGTTTCAAGAAGGTGGCCTTGTGCGGCTTCGGGTTCAGGTAGGTCAGGAAGTAGTCGATGGCACGAATGGTTGGGTTGTGGCTCGAAGCCAGTTCGTGCAGCGGCGGATACTCCACGCGGAAATCGGCGTTGCCCATGCTGCTGCCCACGTGCACGATGGCGTGGCACGACATGCATCCCAACCCGGCCTGCGCCTCCGGCGTGTCGATCTGTTCGCGAATCGGCCGGTCGAAACGGCCGTTGAAGAAGACGGCGTGGTCGTGGCACCCGGCGCACCATTTGCTGGGCCGCGTGCCGGTGACGTCCTGAAAGTATTCGATGGATTTCCGGTAGAACTGGTTGTTGAACGAGGCAAAGTGGTGCATCGAACCCTTCCATTGTTCGTAGATATCCTTGTGGCATTGGCCGCAGGATTCCGAATCCATGAAGAAATTCGATGGAATGATTTTTCCGGTATTGGTCTGCGCCGAAGACGGAGCAAACGGAGACTGCGCGCCGGCCCCTTCTTCATCCATCGAAAGTGGCGCGGTGGTGGGGTTCCGAATGCGATCGTCGGGGTTGGGCAGCAGCCTGTGGTAGATCGCCGTCGAGGCAGGAAGTACCAGCAGCACGCCCAAGGCGAACGCCAGCGTCCTGCGAAATGGCTGGCGAGATGTCTGGTGAAATCCGCGCGCCGCAATCAGCGCTACCGCCACCACCGCCAGTGCCACGTGCAGCCACAACGCCCACCGGTGCTGCAAGGTATTGCCGCGGATGGCCAGGTACGCCGCCGGGATGGCGCAACCCAAAAACGCGCCGCACTCGCGCGGATATCGGGGTGCCCATCGCACCGCCGCCGCGGCCAGCGCCAAACCAAGGCCGAGGTGCAGCAGCACGTTGGCTTCGTAGAAAATGCTGGCGTGCGCGAACGCTGCCAGGTAGGCCCCATTCACAATCAACAGCGCCAGACTGTACGCGCCGATCTCCTGCCGGGTGAGCCGCCGCATCCTACTCCCCGGTGCGCGGCCGCAACGGCCTGATCAGCCGCAGCGCGGGGCGCGTGTTGTACTCGCGCAGGTAATCCTGGTGCGCCTGGTCCCGCGGATAATGCTGGGCCGCCGGATACGGGTAGCTGCTCATCCCGTGGAACGGCAGCGGCAGCACGGTTTGCGAGAACGCCGTATTGGCGTCGGCATCCTTCGCCCAACCGTCCACCAGCAGCAGGAAATCCCGTTTCCATCCCGCGGGCAGCGGCGGCAACTCGCGGGCGCTGAACCGCAGCCCAATTTCGTCGCCCGAACCCATCAGCACCATGCGGTCGTCCGGCGCCTGCAGCAGATTCTCCACCGCGCCGTAGCGCGTATAGTTTCCGGAAGTCGGGTTCCACATGGAAGTCTCACTCACAGTCTGATACTCGAAGCGCTCGGGCTGCTTGCGTTGCGGCCGGGTTGCCCCAAGTCCGGTAGGCTTCGAAAAACCTCGAAAATGCAGGTCCGCCGAAAGCATGGGCGCCGTGGTCAGCCGCACCGCCGGTGGCGCGTCATCCTCCACCAGAAAGATTTCGTCCCAGTAGACGCACAGGTTGGTCATTATGCGGACCACGCGCGAGTTGGAAAGAAACTTGCCGCTCAAATCCACCGCCATGGTCTTCGGCTTACCCGACGGAATACCCATGTCCTCGACCACCGTCTTCCAGTTCCCCGACGCATCCTTCACCTGCAGGTAGGGGAAAGTCAGATCTTTGTGCTCCTGCATGGCCGCCCGGAACGTGCTGCCGTCCGCCCAATCCACCCACCCATGCAGAATCAGCACCGCGCGGTTTTGCGCCGCGGCCGTGCCGAAATCCAGATCCAGGTGATGCATCTCCGCCACACCCGCGGCGTCGCGCCGGAATTGCTCGGGCAGGCTGGCGCCGCTCTTCGCGAGCGGGTATACGCGCCGCTCCACCCCGAACAACCGGAACTCCGGAAACGGCGGCGACTTGAACTTCTCGTTGGTGACAATCTCCGTGCCCGCCGGGTGGTCCACCGCCTGCAGCTTGATCTGGTCCAGGTACGAGACCTCGTGCAATTCCTCGGTGACGCGGACCTCGTAAGCGCCGTCGCGCTCCTTCAGCATCTCGCCCGGAATCGACACATATTCGTCGTGGTCCACCGGGAAGAACTGCCCGTCGCCCGAACTTGCGCCCAGCGGCGCCACGCCCAGCACGTCGGTGATGAACACGAACCGGCTGCCGTCCCACGTGAAGATCATCGGGCACGAACCCGACAACCGCTGGGCCTCCTTGACGGCCGCCAGCTTGTTGAGCGGTTGGTTCATCTCATTCTGGATCAGCCCGTTCGGCCACGTGATCCGCACCGTCTCCACCAGGTTCTGCGCGCCCAGGCGGAAGACCAGCGGCACGCCATCGTACGCCTGCTTTTCGTAGCGCGTGCCCGCCTTCACTTCGACCTTGGCGCCCACCGCCGATTTCAGGTTCTTGACGCCGGTGAGCGCGATTTCGATCCAGTTGCCGTAATTGGCAGTGGCATTGTGCTCCAGCATGAGCGCGCCATCCTTGGCGATGTGTGCGTGCGCCAGCCGGCCGTTGCCATCGAAATCCGCGGAGGCGAAACTGGCGGTCGCGAAGGCGCCTGCAGCTTCGGCGCCGCCCGCCCCGGCGCCGGCCACTCCGGCAACCGCCGCCGCGCCGTTGGACACCCCACCGGTTTTCTGGAGTTTCCCCTCGCGGTTAAGCAGCAGCAGGTCCGGCCGAGCCGCCAGATCGGTGCGGCCATCGTGGTTGAAATCCTGGGCTACGAGATGGCTCGAGCCTGCCGGCAGTTCGTCGATGTTCACTGCTTCGTACGCACCACCCAAATGGTCGCGATACAAAACCCCCGGCCGGTCCTGGTAGGAGACCGCCAGATCGAAACCGGGCGTGTCGGGCTCCAGGTCGAAGCGGGCAGCGGACAGCGCGTGGCCCTTCACAAATGGGAATCGCCTGGTCTCATCGCTGAACCCGGCCTGCCCGTTGTTGCGCAGCAATTTCGATTCGTCGCCGATCAGCACCAGATCCAAGTCGTAGTCATGGTCGAAATCCAACCAGACCGCCTGCCGGAAGGAACCGCTGGCGATATCGGCATGCTTGCGAAACTTCCCGTTGACATTGCGGTACAGAGCCACGCCCGTCGTGGTGACCACGCAAAGATCCGTCAGTCCATCATTATCAAAATCTCCCGGCGCGATAAACACGACGTCGCGAAGCCCTTCAAGCCCGCTCTCCCCGGCCCCTGGCCCACTCGCGCTTTGGCGAGCCTGGCCCCCGGCCCCCGACCCACTCGCGCTTTGGCGAGCCCGGCCCCCGGCCGCACCTCGGTACACGCCGACCTTGCCCGCCGACCACGCCAGCACATCGGGCCGCGTCCCCCCATCCAGGGTGATGGCAGCCACACCAGCCGCACCCGCGTCGAATCCCGCGGCAATTCGTTCGCTTCGATACACCGGAACCGACAGCGGCGCCGGCGCGGGCGCATTGATTGGGTCGTAGATTTCGGCGTAAAAGCACCATTCCATGTCCTCCGGAACGGCGGCGCCTTCCTGCTGCTTCTTCAGGTCCTGAAAAGTACGAAGTTCCGCCGCCGCCTCATCGGCCCGGTCAAGCTGCCGGTACAGCCCGTAAAGCTGAAAATGCGGCGCCGCCAGCCGCGGGTCCAGGCTCCGCGCCGTTTCGAACTCTTTCACGGCGGCTGCCTGTTCGCCCCGAGCCTTGAGGATCGAGCCCATCTGGTAGTGCGTCACGGGTTCGTTCGGAACCAGCCTTGCCATCCCTTCGAACTGCGCCAGCGCCGTGTCCAACTCGCCCTGCTTCTTCAGCGCGATTCCCAGGTTGAACCACGTGTGCGGCAGCTTCGGGTCGGCCTTCTGTGCCTTCTGCAGCTCGTCCATGCCGTGGGTTACGTCGCCCGCGCGCAGCAGCGCCAACCCATAATTGACGCGTTCGCGCAGCGAGTCCGGCGCCAATGCCAGAGCCTTCCCGAACTCATCCACCGCTTGCCGCTGCGTGGTAGGGTTCTCGTAGAATGCCTTCCCCAAATTGCGGTAGTGCCACAACTGAGCCTGCTCGCCAATCCGCTGGTCCGGCCGCCCGGTTTGCGCCAGCAGCATCCAGGCCACCCCGCTGGCGGCCAGTGCGGAAATCAGAACGAGGCTGGTGTTGAGACGAGTCTGGGACATACCCTCTGAGTATGGCGCAAGTGAGTATGGCGCACGGTGCCGTCAGAGTATAACGCCGGGCTGGGAATCGCAATAGTAGGAAAATACTAGGCGCCCGCCGAGCCTTGGAACGTTACGCCACACGCAGAGCCGGAGCGTTGTTCCGGTCACGGTGTGGCTTGACAACTATCTCCACATCCTGATTGAGCGCTACCAGAAAGCGCAGGAGACGCTCAACGGAGAATTGACGGAACTCGCCGCGCAGCATCTTGGATATGTCGGGCTGGCGGACGCCGAACAGCGCAGCAGCTTCCACCTGTTTCAGGCTGCGCCTTTTCATGATGGTGTCAATCTTGAACACGAGTTGCGCTTTTACCAGGTGCTCTTCCGCATTCGGTATTCCGATGTCCCGGAACACATTGCGGCTTCCGGTCTCGTATCCCTTCTTGCTCATGGGTTGCCCTTCTTTGCGATCTGTTCGGCCTCGCGCAGCCGTTGTCTAATCAACTCCATGTCTCGCCGTGGCGTCTCCCGCCCGGTCTTCGATTTCTTTTGGAAGGCATGCAAGACGAATACCGCTCCGGCATATCGCAAAGTGTAAACTGCCCGAAATGTGTCGCCACGGTAGTCCTTGATAATCTCCACGATCCCAGCTCCGCCGAACCCGGTCAGGGCCTTAGCGTCCCTGTGCTTGCCACCTTCCCGCGCGATAAACAATGCATAGCCCACATGATCCTGGACTGGCTCGGAAAAGTCGCCCAAATCATTTCGGCTCGACCCGATCCAGATCACTGGCTTAGGCGGCTGATCTGTCATCGCCAAACATATATAGAGATTTCACTATATCATATCAACGCGCTGTCTTCCCGCCCTGTGACAGCCCGCCGCCAACCGTGGTAGTCTTCCCTTCGTAAGACACGGAATGTCCCAACCCAGGTCCCCCACAGTCCGTTTGCTCGCTGGTCTTGTCGTCACGCTCTCCGCCGTGACCCTCTATTCGGGCTACACAGTCATACAACTCCGCGGCCTGGAGCGGCTCCAGTCCGGCATCATCGACCGCAATCGCGCCGATTCGCTCCTGCTGCTGCGCATCCAGAACAACCTCAACTCGCTCGGCCTGGCCATGCGCGACATGCTGGAGGGCAGCGAGCCCTATCCGCTCACCGCGTGGCAGGCTCAATTCCGCAGGATTCGCACCGATCTGGAAGACGCCATCGCGCGCGAAGCCCAGGTGTCGCCCCGCAACCGCGATGCCGAACAGCGCCAGTACCTGAGCGATTCGCTGGGCCAATTCTGGGACGCGCTCGACCGCATCTTCGCGCTCGCCCAGAGCGGGCAGGAGGCCGAAGCCCGCACTTTGATCCGCCTCTCGCTGCAGGCGCGCCAGGAAGCCATCGGAACCGCTGTGGCGCGGCTGCTGGTGCAGAACAACGAAACCGAACAGCAGGCCGGCGCCCGCATCCGCGGCGTATATGCCGGTGTGGAGCGCAACGTCTACCTGTTTGTGGCCGCCATGCTGGTGTTGATCCTCCTCACCAGCCTTTACCTGGTACACTACAACCGCCGCTTGTTTCAGGAAGTGGCGGTGCTTTCGGCGCGGCGCAGCGAGCTGGCCCAGCAACTCATCGCCATGCAGGAAAATACTTTCCGTTCCATCTCGCGCGACCTGCACGACGATTTCGGCCAGATCCTCACCGCCGTCGGAACCATGCTGCAACGCATCAGCCGGCGCCTGAGCCAGGATCCGGACTCCGTACGCGCCGACCTGCGCGAGGTGCAGGAGATCGTGCAGTCCACGCTCGACAAGGTGCGCGCCCTCTCGCACGCGCTGCATCCGGTGATCCTGGACGAAATCGGCTTCGAAGGCGCGCTGGATCAATACCTGCCGGGCTTCCAGAGGCAGACGGGCATTGCCGTCGGCTACCAAAAGTCCGGCGCCGCCCGCGAGATCGACCGCGCTGTCGCCATTCACCTCTATCGCGTCATGCAGGAGGCGCTGAACAACATTGCCAAGCACTCGCAGTCCAAGCAGGCGGCGGTGCGCCTGCGGTACCTGCCGGAATCCGTGGTGCTCGAAGTAGAGGATCATGGGATCGGCTTCGGAAGCTCGCACGGCTTCGGAATGGGCCTGGTTTCCATGCGCGAACGGGCCGATCTGGTGAACGGCCGGCTGGACCTGGAGAATGGCAGTTCCGGCGGCGCGCTGGTTCGGTTGACCGTGCCCGCTACGGCTCAGGAGACCCATGTCTGAACGACAAATCTCGGTTCTGCTGGTAGACGACCACAGCCTGGTGCGGCGCGGCTTCCGCCGCATGCTGGAGGACGACCCCGGAATTACCGTGGTCGGAGAAGCCGAGGATGGTCACCAGGCCGTGCAGCTTGCCGCCGAACTCCGGCCGGCAGTGGTGGTCATGGATTTCGCGCTGCCCAGCATGAATGGCGCGGTGGCGTCGCGTCACATCCTGCGAAATGCCCCCGAAACCGCCATCCTGATCCTCAGCATGCACGCCGAGGCTTCCTACGTTCGCACCTGCCTGGAGGCCGGCGTGCGCGGCTACCTGCTCAAGAACGCCATGGATCTGGAAATGGTGGCCGCGGTGAAGCAGGTGGCGGCCGGCAAGCAGGTGCTCGATCCGCGCCTGGGGTCGCTCGACCAACCGTCCGGTCAGCAGCCGCCCCAATTGACCACACGCGAGCTCGAAGTCTTGCAGTTGATCGTCCACGGCAAATCCAACAAAGAGATCGCGGCCGTGCTCTCTCTAAGCGCCAACACCGTGGCCGTGCACCGCGCCAATATCATGCAGGCCCTGGGCATCCACAACACCGCCGAACTGGTGGTCTATGCCATTCGCCAGGGTCTGGTGAGCATCGCGTGACGCGGCGCACGTTCCTGGGCGGGGCTATTCCGGGTAGTGCTTTTGTGGGCGGTGCTTTTCCCGGTAGTGCCGCGCCGCAGGCGCTTGCCGCCGCTGCGCCCGGCCTGGACTTCCGCCTGACCGACGTCACAGCGGCCGCCGGCATCCAGTTCCACCACAACAGCGGCGCGTTCGGCGCCAGGTACCTGCCCGAGACCATGGGCCCCGGCTGCGCTTTTTTCGACTACGATGCCGATGGCTGGCTCGACATTCTGCTGGTCAACGGCATGGGCTGGCCGGGTCACGCCTTGCCTGATCAAAGCCGCGACCGCACTACCATGCGGCTCTACCGCAACAACCGAAACGGCACCTTCACCGACGTCACCGAGCGCGCCGGCCTCGCGGTGGAAATGTACGGCATGGGCGTGGCCATCGGCGACTATAATAACGATGGTTTTCCCGACCTCCTGGTTACGGCGGTCGGGCAGAACCGCCTTTTCCGGAACAACGGCCGCGGCCGATTTTTCGATGTCACCGATAAGGCCGGCATAGGAGGCCGCAGCGCCTTCAGCACCTCCGCCATCTGGTTCGATTTCGACCGCGACGGTCTCCTGGACCTGCTGGTATGCAACTATGTCAAGTGGTCCCCGGCGCACGACGTTTTTTGCAGCGTGGATGGCAAGCGCAAGTCGTACTGCACGCCCGAGGCGTATCACGGCGAAACCTGCTGGCTCTTTCGCAATCGCGGCAACGGGATTTTTGAAGACGTTACCGCCAAGAGCGGCATCTTCGACAGCACATCGAAGTCGCTAGGTGTGGCCCTGCTGGATTACGACCGCGATGGCTGGCCCGACCTCCTGATCGCCAATGACACGCAGCCCAACAAACTCTACCGCAACCTGCGCAACGGCACCTTCGAAGACGTTGCCGTACGGGCGGGCGTGGCCTTCAGCGATGACGGCAAGGCCCGCGCCGGCATGGGCGTGGACGCCGCCGATTTCGACAACTCCGGCGCCGAGGGCATCGCCATCACCAACTTCGATAACGAAATGACGGCCCTCTACCGGCCGGGCCGCGATGGCGCGTACAAAGACACGGCACAGGCCGCCGGCATCGGGCAGGCGTCCCGTTCCAGCCTGGGATTCGGCTGCGCGTTTCTGGATATCGACCTGGATGGGCGCCTGGACCTGGTCGCCGTGAACGGACACATCGATGAGACCGTCCGCCGCATTCACGGCAACGTGGGATACGCGCAGCCGCCGCACCTGTTCCTCAATGACGGCAAGGGCACGTTTCGCGACGTCGCCGCGCGGGCGGGCGCCGGTTTCGGTGCACCCAAGGTGGCCCGGGGCCTGGCATACGGCGATTTCGACCGCGATGGTTCGCTCGATCTCCTGATCACCACCAACCAGGGCGCGGCCTACCTCTATCGTAACGAGCAATTGTCCGGGCACCGAGGGCTGCGGCTGCGGCTGACAGGCACGAAATCGAATCGCGACGCTATCGGCGCGGTGGCGCGTGTCTTCGTTCCGGAGGGCGCGCAATTCCGCCGGGTCAAATCCGGTTCCAGCTACCTGTCGCAATCCGAACTTACCCTAACCTTCGGATTGGGCAAGCGTGAGACCGCCACCCGCCTGGTCATCGAGTGGCCCAGCGGCGCAGTGCAGGAGTTCAAGAATGTGCGGGCGGGGGCGTACCTGTGCACGGAGGGACAGGTGCTGGCGGCGGGGTGAGCGGGGGCGAGGGCATCCTTGCCGGCGACGATTGTGCGCGAAGGAAAAGTTCTCTATGACGCCAGAACAGTCGCGTCGCGATGAGGCTGGCCGCTGGCTTGCACAGGCACAGAAGGACCTGAACGCCTGCACGCCTGCTGGCATCGCCGGAGCCTTCCCGATCGGTCTTCCGCAGTCAGCAGGCAGCTGAGAAGACGGCCAAGGCTTTCCTTGTATTTCACGACGTTCCATTCCGCAAGACACACGACCTGAACGAATTGGGCGACCAGTGCGTTGCGTTGGATTCGTCTCTTGTCCCTGTGTTCAAGGAGGCTGCCGATCTCACCGACTATGCGGTGCTGTTCCGCTACTTGGATGCCCCGTGCGAACCGGACGAAGGTGAAGCGACGGTAGCGTTGGAGACTGCCGTCCGGGTTTTCCAAGGAGTCAGTGCGCTCCTCACACTACCAAGGCAAGGGTGAGAGTCGGGTCAGAGGCCACGCCCGACATCGCGCCATACTTTGCGCGAATCACGGCGTTTGCGGTTAGCGTCCAGTTTTATCCAGCAAATCCGATGCCTTGTTCTTCGCCGAAGTACTCGATAAAGCTCGGGACGTTCTTCGTGAGGCTGCGCAGCACGACCTCCAGCGGAATGCCAATCGCCTCTGCTTGTTCGTCTAGCCCTAGGCGCCGGCCTCGCTGCTCTTGAGCGATTCCTTGCGAATCCCCTCGGCCCAGCGCTCCAGCATGCCATCGCTGCGGGATACCGCCGCGGGCTGGAATGTTCGGGCTTGTGTTCGGAACTCGTACTTGTCGAGCGAGCAGACAGTCTTCTTCGGGGAACTGCGCAGCACACGTCCGAAGACGATCAGGCGCATGGGACAGGTTTGGTCCAACATGGCTGGCCAACTGATCGAAATCTCCACAAACGCACCCGGCTTCAACGGGTATCCGGTGGCGAAGGCCACGCCGCCACTTCCCAAATCGATCGTATGCCCCGTACCCGAGGCGATGGTGGCGCCATCTTCCAACATTTTGTAGCGTAATTCCCGCTGGATTCCAAAACGAAAATTGCTCCGACGTTCTTTTTTCTGGCTGGTGTTCGGTTCCATTGTGGATCGTCTCCTCCGCCGATGCTCAAACCGTCTGATGCAGTTTGCTGCCCTAATATTATTTATAATATAATCAATCATTTACGAACCAGATGCCAAGCTCCTGTAAACCTCGTAGACACCCGGGTCGAACCCAGGGTATATACATAGTTTACAAATGAAAATGGAATTTTGTGTCGCGGTCTGACGGATTTAGCGTGACAAAAATCGGTCCCCATGAAACACCTGACGTTGGGGGCACCGGCCACCGCATGCCTCCTCAAAGTCCGGGCTGAAAAAGCCGGATTCATTCAGACAATGGCGCTTCGGGGCTGGGTGCTGGACCAATGCTACTGGGCCAGTTCCGCTGCGATTACCTTTATGCGATGCCCAATCCGAGCACCACGCCGGCCTGGAGCGGTTGCGTGCCGGCGCGCGGTCTTCACGAATGGTAGTTACATTCACGGGGCAAACGTTGCACCGGTGGGCACTGTGGACGGCGGCGGCCGGTTCCAGAGTCTCCCCCGGCTTGCCGCAGATAACCCGCCGCACGTTCTGCCCACTGTGACGGACGCTGGAACAAACGGCGGTTCCGCCGGCCAGTTGTTAACTGAGATTTTTCAATAATAAACCCACGTTTCTGTATAATTGAAGACATGGATTTTCGACCTCTACATGATCGCGTGCTGGTAAAACGGCTGGATGAAGGTGAACAGAAGCAGGGTGGGATCATCATTCCCGACACCGCAAAGGAGAAACCGCAACAGGCTGAGGTCAAGGCCGTGGGCAATGGCAAGCTGTTGGAATCCGGCGAGCGCGTGGCGCTCGACGTGAAGCCCGGCGACCGAATTCTGTTCGGCAAGTACACGGGCGCCGATATCAAGGTGGATGGCGACGAGTACCTGATCCTGCGCGAAGACGAGATTCTCGGGGTCTTGGAATAGGCTCGGGGTTTGGATAGGGCTCGGGGTTTGGACAGGGCCCGGGGCCTGAATAGGGCTCGGGGCCTGGATAGGTCTAGGTTAGTCTAAGTGATCATACATTCAATCAGGAGTTGCTCCATGTCTTTCCGGACGGGGCTTAGGCCGTTGCTGGCCTGCTGCGCCCTTTTAGCAATCAGCCAGGCCGCACCGGCCCAGACCAAGGTGGCAGTTATCAATTTGCAGCGTGCCGTTCTGGAATCGGCCGAAATTAAAGCCGCTTCAGACGCCATGAGTGCTAAGTACAAGCCGCGGGTGGCGGAGATTGAACAGCTCAACAAAGAGATCAGCGCCCTGGCTTCGAATCTCCAGAGTAACGCCGGAAAACTCACCGAGCAAGCTCAGACCGATATGAACCAGCAGGCGCAGCGGAAGCAGCGCGACGTGCAGCGCAAACAGGACGACCTGCAGGCCGATGTGGACCGTGAGCGCAACGAGATTCTGCAAAGGAGCTCCGTCAAGATGAGCGCCGTGGTCAAGAAACTTGCCGAAGCGAAGGGCCTCGATATCGTGGTCGACGCGCCGTACGCGGTGTACTTCAAGGAAGCTCTGGAAATTACCGCCGAGGCCATCGCCGCCTACGACAAAGAGAATCCGGCCGCCGCGGCGGGCAAGGCCAAGTGAGACATAACCAGACCAGGGGATCGCAGTAGCTCAGGAGATCGCACTAGACCAGGAGATCGTACCAGAGACGACATGGCCGGTTATTTGGATCAATACGGCGCCGGTGATGCGCGGCGCGAAAAGATCATCAGGATCCTGTTGTTCTCCGTGGTAGCGCTGGTGGCGGCCGATGGCGTCGGTGGCGTTCTCGCCTTCATGTTTCACAATTATCGCGAGGAGGGCCTGGTTCGCCAGTTCTTCAACCGGCTGTCATCGCACGACTATAAGGCCGCGTATGCCTTGTTCGGCTGCACGGACGCAAAACCGTGCCGTGATTACGCGGTCGACCAATTCATGGCCGACTGGGGCCCTGCCAGCGGCCGCAACGACACCTCGAATTTTCGCGTGTCGGGAAGCCGCTCCTGCGGTTCCGGCGTCATTCTGACGGTGGATTTTGGCAAGAATCAACAGGAACGGCTCTGGGTGGAGCGTCAGAATTCCACCGTCGGCTTTTCCCCGTTCGCCGTATGCCCGGATGGCCCCCGACCTTTTTGGCTATGGCCTTTCTGGCCCTTTTGGGCTTTTTAACCTTTCCAGGTTCTGTTAGAATCTTATCTCAAAGGCGGCGAGCACGATGGGAACGATGGCAGCAGGTCTGGAAGGCGTCATTGCCGGCGAGTCGGAGATTTGTTATATCGACGGATACCTGGGAATCCTCAGCTACCGCGGCTACAACATTCACACCCTGGCGGACCACGCCGGCTTCGAGGAAGTGGTTTTCCTGCTCTGGAACGGGCGGCTGCCCCAGCAGGCCGAGCTTGACCAGCTTAAGAAAGACCTGGTGGCCAACCGCGGCCTCCCGGCGCCGGTCCAGGAATTCCTGGGCGATGCGGCAAACGGCAACACCATGGACGTGCTTCGCACCGCAGTCTCCATGCTCTCGCTGTACGATTCCGAAGCGCAGGACATGTCGACGGAAGCCAACCACCGCAAAGCCGTCCGCCTGATGGCCAAGACCGCCGATATCGTCACCACTTTCGATCGCCTGCGCACCGGCAAACCGGTGATTGCGGGCGATCCAGACCTTGGCTTGGCGGCGAATTTTCTCTATACGCTCACCGGCAACCGGCCCGACGATGTGATGGAACACGCCTTCGATGTCGCCTTGACGTTGCACGCCGATCACGAACTGAATGCCTCGACGTTCGCCGCCCGGGTGGTGGCCGCCACACTGTCGGACATCTACTCGGCGATCACCGCCGGCATCGGGGCGCTGAAGGGACCGCTTCACGGAGGCGCCAACCAGGACGTAATCAAGTGGCTGCTCAGCCTGGGCGACCAGGAATCGGCTGTCCAGGCGGTGCAGAACACACTGGCCCGCAAGGTGAAGATTCCCGGTTTCGGTCACAGGGTCTATCGCACGGAAGATCCGCGCGCCACGCACCTGCGGGTGCTTTCCAAGGAATTGGGCAAGCGCACCGGCCAGGAAAAACTCTACCGGCTTTCCCTGGCGATGGAAACCACCGTCAAAGAGTCTAAAGGCCTGCTTCCGAACGTCGACTTCTATTCGGCTTCGGCTTACTACTCGCTGGGCATCCCGGTGGACCTTTACACGCCGATTTTCGCGGTGAGCCGCATGGCTGGCTGGACGGCCCACGCCCTGGAACAGTACCGGAACAACCGCCTGATCCGCCCGCGCGCCGATTACAAGGGGAAGCCGGACGGCCAGCCGTGGGTTCCAATTGGGGCTCGCTAAACCCAGAAGAATATGGCCCCAAAATAGAGCTGCCCAGATAAAGCTGCGAAGATAAAGCCATGGACGAGCGCGCCTACTACACCGAATCGCAGACCACCAAGCCGGCAACCCTCAACTGCCCGTACTGCCACTCCGCCGAGACCTACGAACTGCACTGGGCCGTCCGCACGAAGAAGGACCGCCTCCCGGGCGGCGCCGACGAACGCGACCGCGCCAAGTTCCAAAAGGCCCAAAGCTACATGGTCCTTCTGGACGACAAAGTGGCCTGCAAGAACCTCCGCTGCCGCAAGCGCTTCGATATCTCCGGCGTCAAGACAATGGCGTTCATCTAGTATGTCTTCCCGGTAGCCAGCCTCCCGGAAACGGCCATCTTCGAGGCGTTAACCTAAGTACGCCGTTTCAGAAGTTCGCCAACGTATCGGGAAACCGCTCCCTTAAGGCGCGCGGCGCCGATTAACGCGCGCGGCTCCGATCAGAGCCGCGACGGTCACGGAGCGGCTGTCTCGAAATTCGAGACCGTATTATTGAAACGGTGTAACTAAGGTTCCGGGGTCAACCAAGGCGGTTGGCTGCGATGGGGGCCGGTTTCTGCGCCGGCCGTCACACAAGTTAATCAGTGATTGGCCGTACAGGGCAGCCCTAAAGAGCCCTATCCGTAGAATTCGGAGTCCGCTAGTATCAATGTCTATGGGTAAGTGGTCTGGTGGGACGAGGCTTTTTGGTTTCGGGCTATTGATCACCGTCGCCGTAACCGTGATTCTACGCACTGTCTTCGGCCAAACGCCGCCGGCCAGCTTCAGCGACTTCTACCTCCTCGGCCTCATCTTCGTCTCCTATCATTGTTCGTGGAGATTGTCGGTGGCTTTGCTGGCGGTCTCCGCCGGCCTGGCGCTGTTCCTCCTCAGACCGCTCGACTGGATCGACGGTTTTCAAATCATCTCCTATATCGTCAGCGCTTCCGTGGTCATCTGGGTCATGGCGCAATTGAAGCGGCCGGCTGCCATCCGCCGCAGTCCGGTGCCGGTAGAGGAAGTCTCATCGAGCCTCCATTAGCGCTGGGTTCGCGGAGCCGGTTGTTTATGGGTACGCCCGCGGACTTGCAGAATCCCTGCACGCCTCGCCGGACCGAACCGTCATAAACTAAGAGAAGGTAGCGTATGTTCAACTCAAGAAGGCGCCGGGGATTTTCCCTCATCGAATTGCTGATCGTAATCGCGATCATCCTGATTATCATTACGATCGCGGTACCCAAGTACCAGAAGACGCAGATCTTCGTGCGGGAAACCGCGGCCATCGCGGCGATGCAGACCATCCATAAGATGGAGGTTCAATATCAGTCGCAGTACGGCCGCTACGCCATCTCGCTGACGGAGCTTGGGCCACCGGCCAGCGGAGCTCCCAGCCCGGCGGCCGCCGACCTGATTGGCAACGATCTGTCCGGCGGCGTGAACAAAGGCTACAAATTTACCCTGACCGGTACGCAGGGTGGGTACGTGATTAATGCCAACCCGATCAACTTCGGCTCCGACGGTAACCGCACCTTCTTCTCGGACCAGTCCATGGTGATCCGGAACAATTTCGGGCAGGAGCCGGCCACCGCGACCAGTCCGGAATTGAATCACTAAAGCAGGCTGCCCCAGCCACGGCTGGGAGCATCCGGGACTAAGGGCGTTTATTTGGCGGCGCCCTCCGGGTGGATTGCCAGATTTCCATGCGGCTTGCGCGGCACCAGGGACATTCCTTACATGGGTTTGGCTTGTGTTCCGGTGCCAGCCAGCATGGAGGCGCCTCTCCCGATCCCGCTTTTTGCACCCCGTGCCGTCCAATCCTTGCAGGGCGCGGAACAGCTCGCGGCGTAACTGGCAGCGGCTAAATGGCAGCGTCTAACTGGCATGGAAACGCTGCTTCAGGCATCCACCACTCGCTTCGTATTTTTCCGGCAGAGCCCTGGCTTCACCGCCGCCGCAGTGGCGGCTATGACGCCTAGAATCCGGACGAATCCGGCGATTTTCTAGTGGTCAACCCGGTGTTGCGGGAACCCCCGCCATTCCCGGACCCGGACCGGCGAGCGCCGGCTACCCATCACCCTCGCCAGAAGGTTTCACCCTCGCCAGAAGGTTTCACACCCGCCAGAAGGTCGGGCGGTTACAGGACCAACGCCGACCCGATCCAATTCGGCAGCGACGGCAACCGCACGTTCCTCTCGAACCAATCCACGTTGATCCGCCAGAAATGGTGAATGCGGCAGAATCTCGGACCGGGGGCGGCCACGGCGGATAGCCGGGAGATGCGTGGCGGTAAGGCGAAAAAAACACAGGCAGGAATGCTTGTGCCACGGAAAAACCACAGGCAAGGATTGCCGTGTTGCTGTGATATACTCCTCGCACAAGGGTCCACGGAAATCAAATTTGTTTGAGGGGCACACTATGTCAGTTTGCAGCAGGTCAGTTTGCAGCACGTCAGTTTGCATGAGCTCAGTTTGCATCAGAGTCCTTGCCGCGTTCGCCTTCCTGGCTTTGGCGGTCGCGAATCTTCCAGCACAATCCATTTACGCAACCCTGACGGGGGTCGTTTCCGACCCTTCGCAAGCCCAAGTGGCTCAAGCCACGGTGAAGCTGCGCGATGAGCAGAACGGCTCGCTTCGCGACACCATTACCAACAATGAAGGCTACTACACGTTCGCTTCTGTGCCCCTGGGCACCTACGAACTGACGGTCGAAGCCAAGGGTTTCAGCAATTCCAGGCAGGGCGGCATCGCCCTCGGCGGCGGCGAGAAGCGCAACATCAACGTCGTATTGGCGGTCGGCAGCACAGCCACCACCGTGGATGTTACCGTTTCCGCCGACGTGCTGGTTCCGGTCGATTCCGGCGAAAAGGCCAACAAGCTGACCACCAAGGAGCTGGAGAATTTCGTCCAACTCGGCAGCAACGCCGCCGAGTACATCAAGATCATGCCCGGCTTCGGCATCTCGAACGGCACCTCGAACGCCGCCAACTATACCGGGCAGACCATCGGCATCAACGGCAACGGCAACGGCGGCAACCAGAGCCCCCTGAACAACGCATACTCCTATAACGGACTGCCCAGCAACACGCTCGACATCACGGCCGATGGCGCGCACGTCTCCGACCCTGGCTGCAATTGCGATACGCCGGTCAATCCGAATTCCGACATGATCGCCGAGTTTAAAGTGAACATGTCGAACTTCAGCGCCGAGAATCAGAAAGGGCCGGCGGTGATCAGTTCGGTAGCCAAGTCCGGCGGCAATCATTTCCACGGCTCGGCGTTTTTCTACGCGCGGAACGCCGTGCTGAACGCCAATGACTGGCTGGCCAACTACAGCAACGTGGCGCGGCCGCAGAACAAGTATTATTACCCCGGCGGCACGTTCGGCGGCCCACTGATCATTCCCGGCACGCGCTTCAATAAGAAAAACACCAAGCTCTTCTTCTTCACCGGCTACGAATACTTCTACCAGGTCCTGGATACCGGCCTGCTGCGCGATACGGTTCCCACGCCGGGCGAGATTCTGGGCAACTTCTCGGCGGCCGAAACCGCCAAGGAAGGCAATATTACCGCCACCGGCGCGGCGCCTGGACAGATCAATGCGGCGCACCTGGCGCAGTATCCAGGGGGGATCATCCCAACTTCCTTGATCGATCCCAACACCCAGGCGCTGATGAAACTGTATCCGTCGCCCAACGCCAACCCCAATACCGATGGCGGCTACAACTGGGTCAACGACGTGCTGTTCAACCAGAACAACATGCAGTGGATGACACGCGTGGATTACAGCATCAGCGACAACACCAAGCTGTTCGTCCGCTACAACATGCAGCGCGAAACCCAGCTTTTCCCGATCGGCCTGTGGTCCTCCACCGTCACGCAACAGGTGCCCTACCCGACCGCCACCCAGGGCAAGAACGGTTCCGACTCAATCACTGCCTCCCTGACCCACGTGTTCAGCCCGACCATGACCAACGAATTTGTCTTCGGCTACACCTACATTGCGTTTCCGAACGTTTTCCAGGATCCGTCGAAAGTGGACCGCAAGACCGTGGGCTACAACTATCAGGGCCTGTTCAAGAACGGAGTGGCGCAGATTCCGAACGTTGGCGGCGGCGGTGAAGTGGCCGCCATCAACAATCAGGGTGGTTTCGAAGTCGGCGGGCCCGGCCAGGGCCTTTACGCCGACAAGTGGATGCCCTCCGCCAGCGACACGCTTACCAAGGTTTGGGGCACCCATACGCTCAAAGCCGGCTTTTTTTGGGAGCACATCCGCAATTCCCAGCCGGCCAACAATGCCGCGCAGGGGGCATTGTCCGTCAGCAACGGCAACCCCAACACCACCGGCAACCCGTACGCCGATTTGCTGACCGGCGTCTTGAACTCTTACGCCGAGACATCCTTCAATCGCGTCAACGACATCTCCTACAACACCTATGAGGCGTTCGTGCAGGATTCCTGGAAAGTGTCGAAACGCCTGACCCTGGAACTGGGGCTCCGCTTCACTCACTTCACGCCCTGGAAGGACGATCTGGGGTTCGGTTTTTCGGTCTTCAATTATGCCACCTTCAATCCGGGTTGCACGCCGCTCCAGTACTGCGGATTCCTGTGGCACAAGCGCGATTCTTCGGTTCCGCTGGGCGGATTCCCCACGCGGGCGGGATACTACCAACCGCGTTTCGGCGTGGCATACGACCTTTTCGGCACCGGCAAGACGGTGCTGCGCGGCGGATGGGGCCGCTACTATTACCACTCCGGCCAGTTCACCACCGGGCTGAATGTCTCCGCCGGGATGCAAACCGTCACTCTGAGTAACAATCAGGGCACAGGCGGCAACACGCCGCTGCTGGCAAGCGAACTGGACGGCCTCAGCTTCACCACCCAGGCGCTATCCACAGGCGCCGTGGACGCCAAGGACGACAAGCAGCCTGTCACGGACAGCTACAGTTTCACGATTTCGCAGCGAGTGCCGGGGTCGGGTTTGCTGGAAGTGGCTTACGTCGGCAACCAGACGCGAAACCTGTTAAACAGCAGCGGCTATGGCAGCGATATCAACATGGTCCCGGTGGGAGCCATGCTGTCGTCGAAGAATGGCGGCGTGGATCCGAACACGTTAAACGCCAACAATTTCCGGCCGCTCACGGGCTTCGCGGGCCTTGGCCTTGCGACCAACAACCTTTACGCCAACTACAACTCGGTGCAGGCGACTTACGTGCGCACCAAGGGCCGGGCCGTGATCAACATGAATTACACCTTCGCCAAGGCGCTCGGGATCCTCAGCTCGACACTGGACTCGTTCAACATCAACAACGATTACGGCGTGCAACCCACCAACCGCACCCATATCTTCAACGCGGCTTACTCGTATAACCTCCCGAACTTCGTGAGGAACAGGTTTGCCGGCGGTGTGGTGAACGGCTGGCAGATCTCCGGGATCACGCAGCTCCAGAGCGGCCAGAACCTTACCGGCCAGCGGACCCAGACCTTCGGCCTGGCCTTGAACGGCGCCAAGATTCCGGGCACAACTTATAACATCAGCAACACCTCGCTGCTGGGCACGCCCAATATCGCGCTGAGCCCGATTGTCACCTGCGATCCGGGCGCGAATCTGGCGCCGCACCAGTACATCAATCCAAGCTGCTTCGCGTTCCCCACCCAGGTTGGCCAGAACGGCCCCACCACGCTGCCGGTGCTATATGGACCGGCCTTCTTCAATACGGACTTCGGGCTCTTCAAGAATTTCTCCGTCCTCGGCGAAGGCAGAAAACTGCAACTGCGCATGAATGCCTACAACGTCTTCAACCATCCGTTGTGGTCTTTCAACGGCGCCAACCTGAACCTGGGCTTCAGCGGGACCACGGGGCAGCTCAACACGCCGCTTTTTGGTACCATCACCACCAAGCAGGGCCATCGTGTGGTGCAGCTTGCGGTCAAGTTTACGTTCTGAAATGGACTTTGTGGGGCAGGATGGTATCCTGCGGCGGATTGGCAATCCGCCTGCCGGTGGCCTGAGGAAAGCCCTCTGGCCAGACGCGAGATTGAGAGGGTTCATCTGCCGATAGGCAAGTTTTGTGCAACTACGGGCAGGCGGATTGCCAATCCGCCGCAGGTTAACAACCTGCCCCACATAGCGCTGATCCTGCTGGTAGAACTCGTCGGTGTGATTCACGCGGCCCATGCCGCACCTCAAACGTGCGCGCGCTGTCACACTGCGGAGACCGCGGGCATCGCCCAATCCACTATGACGCAGGCGCTCGAAACCGCCAAGGATGGCGCGATCCTGCGGGCCAATCCCAAAATGTCCCTGACCCGGGACGGCTATACCTGGGAGATCACACGGGAGACCACACGCGCCGGTGATGAGACAATTTATACGGTGACCGATGGCAACACAACGTACCGGACCCGGATCGACTGGGCTTTCGGCCAAGGCTCGGCGGGACAGACGTATCTCTTCGAGCGCGAAGGCTATTGGTACGAAAGCATGGTCAGCTACTACAGCGCGCTACACGGTCTGGACTTGACGATGGGCGCGCAGATTGCCGCCGTCCACAATGTGAAAGAGGCCGCCGGACGCCTGCTGGCCGGGTCGGACGCGCGGGATTGCTTCGCCTGCCACGCCACCGGCGCCGCCAAGGGATCGCAGTTTACGCCTTCCTCGATGATCGCCGGGGTGCAGTGCGAGCGCTGCCATGGCCCGTCCGAGGCGCATGTGCAGTCCGTCAGTCCCATGCGCAAACTGGGCAGCCTGAGCACGGAACAGATGTCCGACTTCTGCGGCGAGTGCCACCGGTCATGGTCGGAGATTGCCATCAAAGGCCCGCGCGGAATCCTGAACGTCCGTTTCCAGCCGTACCGCTTGACCCTGAGCAAGTGCTACGACACCGAAGACAAACGCATCCGCTGCACGGCGTGCCACAATCCGCATCGCGGCCTGGAAACTTCCGCCCGCGCCTACGATTCCAAGTGCCTGGCTTGCCACTCGTCCGCAGGTGGGGCAAGCGCCGCCGCGGTTCGAACCTGCCGCGTCGCCAAACAGGATTGCGTCACATGCCACATGCCGGCGGTGGACCTGCCCGGGGCCCACAAGAAATTCACCGACCACCGCATCCGCGTCGTGAAGGCGGGCGAGAAATATCCGGATTGAACCATGAGACTCCCCCTGCTTCCGGGATTGGTTCCGGCGCCTGTTCTGGCGATCCTTCTGGCCATCGTTTTGGCATGCCCCGCCCCCACACAGGACGCCCAGTCGCTCTACCGGCAAGGCGTGGACCGGCAGCAGCAGGGCGATCTGGCGGGCGCCGCCCGGTTGTACCGGCAGTCCCTCAAATTGGACGCCGCCAATATCGCCGCCCGCTCCAACCTAGGCGCGGCGCTGGCCGGGTTGGGCCGCTACGACGAAGCCATCCCCGAATACCAGCAGGCCTTGCAGGCTGCGCCCGAACAGGCCCGCCCTTATCTGCAGCGCAATCTCGCGCTGGCCTACTACAAGTCGGGCCGATTGCAGGAGGCCGCGCCGCTGTTGCTGGCCTTGCATGAGGCGCAGCCTGCCAGCCGCGATGCCACGCTGTTGGCGGCCGATTGCCTGCTGCAGCTTGGCGAACCGGCCCAGGCGCTCGGCCTGTTGGAGCCGATTGCCGGCGATGCGGCCAACGACAAGGCACTGGCCTACGTGCTCGGCATCGCTTACCTGAAAAACGGAAAAACCGCGGACGCGCAACGCGTGCTCGACCCCATCCTCAAGGACACGGCGTCGGCCGAAGGGAACTATGCGATGGGCATGGCGATGTTCACGTCGGGCGACTATCCTTCCGCCATCAAGGCGCTGGAGCGCGCGATTCAACTGAACCCGTCGCTGCCGCACGTGTACTCCTACTACGGGCAGGCGTTGATTTTCACTGGCGACGCCGACGCCGCGCTGGCGGCTTTCGGGCGGCAACTGGCGGCCGACCGCAACGATTACGACGCCAACTATCAGCAAGGCGCCATCCTTTCGCGCCGCGGGCGTTACGCCGAAGCCGAGCCGCTGCTGCGCCACGCCGTGCTGCTGCGCCCGAATTCCAACTGGGCCCATCTGGCGTTGGCCGAAGCCTGGATTGGAAAGAACCAGTGGGCCGACGCCCGCCAGGAACTGGAAACCGCCGTAGCCAGATGGCCGGAATTCGGGCCGGCGCATGCGCGGTTGGCCGCCGTCTATGCCAAGGCCGGGTTGAAGACCGAGGAAGCGCGCCAACAAGCGCTCGCCGCCAGGTACACCACCCAGACCGGCGGCATCACCCAGACTGGACCCAGGCCGGGCACGCCCGCGCCGCGGCTCCAACTGGCTCGGTCGGCGGGCAGCGGCGCGGTCACCCTGCCGTCTCCCGAACCGGGCAAGCCGGCAGTCCTGGTATTTGGCAGTTACACCTGCCCCAATTTCCGCCAGGCCGCCCCGGTGCTGAATGAGTTCTCAGCCAGGTTCGGTGGCCAAGCCGGGTTTCTGTTAGTTTACATTCGCGAAGCGCATGCCACCGGCGAGTGGCAGAGCACGGTCAACGAGCGCGAGCATGTCCAACTGGCGCCGGCCTCGTCGATGGAGCAGAAACACGAATACGCGATGATGTGCACCAGAAAGCTGGAACTGCGCTTTCCCTCCGCCGTAGACGGCCTGGACAACGCCGCCGAACAGGCTTACGCCGCCTGGCCCAGCCGCGTCTACGTCATCTCGGCCGACGGACAAGTGCGCTATTCCAGCGGCCTGATCGAAGAAGAGTTCGACCGGGCGGCGCTGGAATCGGCGATCCGGTCCGTAATTTCCGAGCGCGCGCGGAAAGCCCGCTAGTTTGCGCTGGTTGCATTTGTCTGCGCTTATGTTGTCAGGACGTGGTAAACTACGGGTAGGAAGTTGCCAAATGCCAATGGGATCCAAGCTTAAGAACGACTACGCGTCTAATTACTCTGAGGAACCTGCCGAAGCCGAGGGTGCCCGGCTAGCTCTCGCGCAGACGTTCCTGAAGCGATCGGTGAAGATGTTGGAACGGGTGAGCTCTCGGGCATCATTCGACACATTGAAGGGCGCCCTGGCCTCTCCCACCGATGTCGGCGGCGTCGCATCCATGCTGTCAGACCTGGCGGCGCTAGGTGTCCATGTCTCCTCAGTGGACCCTTTTGTCGAGGCGATGGCCCGCGGAGCGGCCGTGAAGCAGGAATTGCTGGTGAGCGCCGGCGGAGGGCTGACGTCCAGCCAAGTGGCGAGCGCACTGGGTTTAACGCGGCAGGCGGTGGATAAACGCCGCAGCCGCGGTGCGCTGTTGGCGGTTCCGAACGGTTCGGGCGACTACGTCTACCCGGCTTGCCAGTTCACACCGGATGGTTTGATCCCCGATCTTCCGGAAGTCCTTCGGGCGTTTCAGATTCGGAGCCCGTGGACCCAACTCTCCGCGTTGCTGGCGGCTACTCCGGCCCTGGGAGGCAAGACGATCCTCCAAGCGATGAAGTCGGGCGAGGTCCTGAAGGCGATCGGTGTGGCGGCGGCGTTCGGAGAACAGGGAGCGTAGGCCGCGCGGATGAAGGCGAAGCCTGCGCTGCCGAAGCGGCTCCCATTCAGCCGGGTTCGCGCAGGCAGCCAGTGGATGCGAATTCATGCGCGATCGGGGAATGCACTGTGGTTCGGGCCTGGATGCCTCGGCCCTGGATCGCTCGGCCCAGGATCGCACGGGACAAGCCCGCACGGGACAAGCCCGGGCGCCGCACCCGTTCACCGGTTCGACGACCCTGACGGCCGGTTCCGGGTATGCTATCTCGGAACTACTTTGGAAGTATGTTTCGCCGAGACCTTTCGGAATCCGCCCGTCCGAATCCTGGCCCTCGGCGATCTCGCGGAGCGCTCCGTTGCCACCATCGAAGTCTGCCGCGAACTGCGGCTGGTGCCGGTCCACGGCCGTAGTCTCGCCCGATTGGGCGCCACCGCCGAACTGGCGAGCGGCAGCGACTACGCAGCATCGCAACTTTGGTCGCGCGCCCTTTGGGAGCACGGGGACAGGCCGGACGGAATCCTCTATAGATCCCGTCACGACGATTCGGCGTTGTGCGTCGCTCTCTATGACCGCGCCAAAGATGGCTTGGCAATGGTTCGGGACGCTCCGCTTACGGAAGATCCCCAAATGCTGGCACGACTGCTGAAGCGATACGCTCTGGCGTTGACGGACTGAGCCGCCCGGCGAGAAGTCACACCGGCAAAATCATCTCGACAGCGCCTGCATCCCCTCGCGCCGTGATTACTTCGCTGCCTTGCTTTTCTTCCCCTTCCCCTTGTACCCCACAATCTCCCGAATGAACGCGACTTCCTCCTGCCGGTAAGGCGTTCCGTCCTTTTGAAAAATCTCGTGGAACCACACCTCGGGCTCGCGGTCCGTGTAGGGCTTCTGCCAGGAATCCCACGGCAGATAGGTCTGGGTCTTGCCCGCCACGAAGCCCCAGTTGTACGCCGCCACCTTGTATTTTTTGGCCACGGGCAAAGTCCCTTGGAAGGTGCTGCCGTTGGGACGCGCCATGTACTCGGTGCAGAGAATCGGCCGCTTGTAGGCCTGCAGCCATTGGACGCGCTTTTCGAACTCCTCCGGGCCGCTGTAGTTGTGGAAGGAAATCACGTCGGATTGCTCCAGTTGAATCTTCTCCATCGGCGACAGTTTATCGGGGCTGGACCAATCGCCCCGCCAGACGCCGCTGGTCAGCGGCTGCAGCGGTTCGGTGGCCCGAGCCCAGGCGAAGACTTTGGGGAGCAGACCCAGCACCAGTTGGGTCTTGTTGGCCGGTTCCAGGCGGCCGTAGGAGGAGGCGTTGGTGTTGTCCGGTTCGTTCCACAGGTCCCAGGCCAGAATGCGGCGGTCGTACCGGTACATTCCCAGCACTCCCTGAACGTACTCGCGCAGCCGGTCGTACTGCGCCGGGTCCATCAACGCCCGGGCGCCGGGGCTTTGCACCCAGCCCGAGTTATGCACGCCTGGCTTGGGGGCGCGCTGCTGGCCCATTTCAGGGAAGGGATCCCAGCAGGAATCGAAGAACACGAAGATCGGTTTGATGTGGTGCTTGTCGGCCATGGAGAGGAAGCGGTCGATCCGGTGCTGGAAGCCCGAGGTGTCCTGCTTCCACAACAGGTCGTGCAGGAAGACGCGCATGGTGTTCATCCCCAGGCCCTCTGCCCAACCGAGTTCGGTGTCCATCCAAACCGCGTCGAAGGTATCGGCCTGCCACATCTCCAGTTGGTTGATGGCGGTGGCGGCAATGTAGTTGCTTCCCACCAGCCAGGGTTGCCTGGCGTACCAGTCGTTGGCGGCCTTTTCCGTCCAGCGCTGGGGTTGGGCAAAACCGGCGCTCAGAAGCAGTGTCGTGAAGATTAACAAGGGTCTCATTCTTCACGATAATAGCGTGCCTGGGGACGCTCGGCATGCGAAGGTGTTAGACTGAGTAGTGCCTTTTGGTCGTCCCGCGAAACATGGCCAGATCCGTCTGCCAGGCTAGCCCGCACAATCAGAAAGTAGAACGTAAACGCTGAGGAAATTAACTTGAAGAACATTTTTGTAGGCAACTTGGATTTCGCGGCAACGGAAGCGCAGATTCGATCGTTGTTTGAAAGCTATGGGGCTGTGGACCGGGTCAACCTGGTCACGGACCGTGACACTGGGCGCCCCCGCGGTTTTGCATTCGTGGAAATGTCGGATGCTGCCGCCGCGGACCGGGCCATCGCGGCTCTCAACGGTACGGATTTGGGCGGACGTTCGCTAAACATTAACGAAGCAAGGCCTAAAGGCGAAGGCGGCGGTGGCCGCGGCGGCGCTGGCGGTGGTGGATTCCGGCGCGAAGGCGGCGGTGGCGGTGGCGGTGGACCCAGGCAGCGGCGCGAGCCTCGCTGGTAATCATTTCTTGCGTTAAAGCGCGGCCGGTGCGCCGAAGCGCCGGCCGCGGATCAGGAGTTGAATCTTATGGGCATGCGGTCGGGAACCACGTTTAAGAAGAGACAAAAGGAACTTGCGCGCATGGAAAAGCAGCGTGACAAGGCGGCCCGGAGATTGCAAAAGAAAGCGGAGCCAGGCGACCCCTCAAACCCCAACGCCGATTTGATGGGACCTAACGGTGAGACCGTCGGCCCCAACGGCGAATTCATCGGCGAGGACGGCGAAATCGTGATGCCGGGAGTTCACGGGGCCGGAGCCGACGGCAGCGGTTCTTCCCACGGGCACGAGTGAGCGTTGCCGCCGCGCACACAACGGCGCGGCGGTTGCAGTTCGTGTTTCGACTGGCGGGCTTTGACTCCGCAGGATGGCGCGCAACAGTGCTCCCCAGTGCAGCCCATTTAGGGGACGTGTAAGCGGGGAGACAGAACCCAGTGTCCGCGCGCTTACGGGCACGGCACACAGCCAGCACGCGGTTTTTCACTCCAATTTTTCAAGTCGATTTTCCTAGCTCTCACCCAAACTGCAAAGCGGGGACCGCACCCAATTCCAGCCTTCTGGAATTGGCCGCGGCCCCCGCTTTTGCTGCTTTACGCGTCAGGCTGGGTGCCGCCTCAGAACCGAAGGTAGCCTCCCACCTGGATAAAGCGCGGGGTGGAAGCGGTGCCGGTGATCACGGCGAAGTTGTTGTAGTTGACGGCGCCAGTGGTAGCGTTATTCACCCAGCAGCAGGTGGCTTGCGGATTGCTGAAAGTCACCGTGTTGGTCAGGTTGAAAGCCTCCCCCACCAACTGCAACTTGATCTTCCCATCCTTGAAGGCAAAGGTGCGGGTGATGTTCTGGTTGAGGTTGAAGAGGCCCGGGCCGCGCAGGATGTTCCTGCCGGTGGAGCCCAAGACGCCCGTCGGCGGATTGACGAATGCGGTGCCGTCGAAATAGGGAGTGTTGGCGTCATGCCCTCCCAGAATCGCCACTGTCGGGTTGACCTGGGTGGCAGAAGTTCCCTGGCCGCCGGCATTGATGCTGGAGCTTGTCCCAACGGTGAACGGCAGGCCGCTGTACCGGCTGATCGTGCTGGTGAGCTCCCATCCGCCGGCGATCCATGACGCCGGTCCATGATTCAGGAACTCGTGTCCCTTGCCGAACGGCAACTGGTATACGTAGTAAAGCTGGAAGGTGTGGGTCCGGTCGAAACCGGCCAATTGCTTGTCCAGACTGTACGACACCGGGTAGGCGCGCCAGAGGGTGCCATCGCCATTGTCGCCATTGGAGCTGTTGATGGCTTTGGCAAACGTGTAGCTGACACCGATGAACGAGGCGCCGATGCGCTGCATCAGCCGCGTCTGCAAGCCGTTATAGGTCATGCTGCCGAACGGCTCGTACATGTTCATATCGCTGGTGACGTAGGGAAAGAGTTGGCGGCCCGCCGTGCCGGTGTTGGGGGCCGACCCGTTGATGTTGACGCCCTCCATCACGTGGACGCCGTGCGTGCCGACGTACCCTGCCTCGGCAGACAGGTTTTTGGTGAATTCGCGCTGGATGAAGATATTCCAGCTCTCGTAGTATCCCCGGTTGTAATTCGCCGGGAAGGTTACCGTCCCGGTGCTAGGCAGGTAGGTGGTCGGAGAAGCTGTGGTGGACGGTTTTATGGTGCCCGCCGAAATATTGGGGAAGGTCGCCGTCGGGATGCCATCCGACAGCTTTACCTGGGTTGCGCCGTTTGAGTTTGGAACGCCGGCGTAGCTGATGAACTGATACGAATTCGCCGGGGCATAGTCCTGGTTGATCACCGAGGGGTACTGGTTGCGCTGGTTGCGCATGTTGTCGGGATCCACGGTGATACCGAAGCCGGAACGAATCACGGTTTTGGCCCCCAGACGGTAGGCCACGCCAAACCGCGGAGCGAAGTTCTTCTTGCTGGCGGTGGCGCCAGTATCCCAGGGCACGCCACCCTCGCCGCCGATCAGAATGTTGTCGGTGGAGGGATCGAAGCGGACCGCGCCAAAGTGATCGTGCGAATAGATCGGATAGTATTCCCAGCGCAGGCCGTAGTTGATGGTCAGATTCCTGGTGGCTTGCCACGAATCCCGCGCATAGATCGACCAGGTGGAAAAACGCAGCGAGTTAGGGTCGTTGAACTGCGTGATCTTGCCGACATGGGAAGGATAGCCCAGCAGGAACTGTGCCCAGGAGTTGAATGGGCCGCCGGTGTTGACCGCGGCGCCGCCCTTGAGGGAGGTCAGCGTGCCATCGAATCCGAAGGTGCCGCGCGCGGTGCCAAAGGTGCCGCCCTGCGGCTGGAAGTGATTGAGCGCGAACTTATCGTATTCAAAGCCGAAGCGCAGGGAGTGCGCGCCCCTGTTCTTGCTCAGGTTGATGGCGGACGTGTACTGGTTGTCGCGGAACAGGAACGGGCTGCCGGTATTGGTGTTTCCAATATTGGCAACGCCGGTAACCTGGAAGCCCGGAATACCCTTGTAGTCTTCGCCCACGCCATTGGTGCCGGGGATCTTGAGTACGTCGGTTCCGTAGAAGCCGTCTTGTGGGTCGCCGTTGGCGCCGATGTGCTGGCGTGTGTAGCCGAAGTTGCCGTCCATCAGGAGGGTCGGCGAAAACGTGTAAGTGAAACCCGCCGCAGCCACCTGCACGCGGCCGCCGGCGTGGATGGGATTGCCTCCGTTGAAGGCATCACCCCCAGCCGGGCCGAGCACCAGCGGAGCTACGATATCCAGCGGCGAAATGCTGTAGCGGCCCCAAATCATCGTCTTGTCGTTGGGATTGTAGTTGACCTTGTAATCCCAGTTGCCGCGGTTGTACTGCGTCCCGCCATAGGTGTCGGTGTTGTTGAGGAAGGCAGTCGGCCGGGTCAAAGCTGGCAGTAGGCCCGTCAGGGTGGTGGACGCGGAGGCGATCCGATTGCTGGGAATGATATTTCCGGCGAACGGTGTGCGGCCGGTGCCATCGGCATTGCCGGTCAGCGGATCGTAGATCGCCGTTGTCGTGGCGCTGAAGTCGCCGGTGCGCATGGCGGCTGTGGGCAGGGTCAAATTGGTAGCGGCGGCATATTGACGGCGCTTGGTTCCCATATAATCCACGAAGAAGAACAGCTTGTTCCTGCCATGCACCACTTTGGGAATCCAGATAGGGCCGCCTATGGCAAACCCGTACTGGTTGAAGATGTTCTTGGACAACTGGCCTGGATGGCTGAAATAGTTGTTCACCGCCGCCGTGTCGTTGTTGTTATTGCGCTCGAATGCCACGCCGTGCAGGTCGTTGGTTCCGTTCTTGATGGTGACGTTGACCGCCGCTCCCCCCGCCGCACCCTGCTCGGCGTCGAATGCATTGGTGCTCACACTGACGGTTTGAATGGCCTCCGGCGGGGGCACATAAGCCACGTTGACCGGCAGCCACGGGTACGAAATCATGGCGCCGTCC
>Ga0210402_10000332_pt1 | contig 54292 bp, 43 predicted proteins | sample IncBWC7MmetaG_FD_161055 | JGI IMG/M metagenome (GOLD analysis project Ga0210402, IMG submission 161055) | Forest soil microbial communities from Barre Woods Harvard Forest LTER site, Petersham, Massachusetts, United States - Inc-BW-C-7-M | ecosystem: Environmental > Terrestrial > Soil >... | reverse complement strand
CCTTCGAGCGCGCGGCATGGCGCGAGGTCGCACGCGAAGTGCGTGAGCCGGCGAGCAACGACGGTTTCGCGTACCATTTCGCCACTTACGAGCGGGTGCCCGATTGAGCGGGCGCCGCCGATCCGCGCTTTAAGCATCCAGAGACCCGGGAGAGTCGCATGTCCGAAGATCATTTTCACGTCCATGGCCCGCATGAGCACGAGGCCGAGCACCGCGCCGAGCATGACCCTTTCGCCGGGAGGATTGCGGTCATGACAGCGATCTTCGCCACCATCGGAGCGCTGTTTGGATATATGGGAGGCGCGACGCAAAACGATGCGCTGCTTTTCAAGAACGAAGCTGCGATTCGCAGGACCGAGGCTTCCGACCAGTGGAATTTCTATCAGGCGAAGAGCAGCAAGCAGAACCTCGCCGAACTTGGAGCGACGCTGACCAGCGGCGACCAGCAGGCGAGATACCTCAAGGAAGTCGACCGCTACAAGAGCGAAAAGGAAGCGATCATGCCCGAGGCCAAAAAGCTGGAGGAACAATCCAAGGCGGCCGAGGAGAAAAGCGAGGCGTCGATGCACGTGCATCACCGCTGGGCGCAGGCGACGACACTGATCCAGATCGCGATCGCGCTGGCGGCGATTACGATCCTCACGCGCAACAAGGGCTTACAGGTCGTCGCTTATATCACTGCCGGCGGCGCAATCATCATCGGTGCGCTCGCGTTCGCCCATATCTAGGGTCCGCGCTGCGCATCGCGCGACGCTTTTCAGCCCAGGCTTCGCAGCTCGCGCAGAGCAACCGAAAGCATCGCGGCGTCGACCGGCGCGGCGGTTCGCAATTCTCCCAGCAACTGCGCGGCGCGCTCGATACCGCGCCGGTTGCGATCCTGCCAGGCAGCGATCAGGCCGTCCGGCGCGGCGATGTCGCGGCCGCCGGCAATCACTTCGCCGGTAATCGTTCTCTGCAGGCCGGAGAGGTCGTCGAGCATCGCGCCTTTGGCAAGCATCTGCCAGTGCGCCTGGCCCGGCAAAGCGACGATCATCTCCCGCAGCCATGGCAAACCGAGACGTGTCGCGAGATCGAAGTAGATTTCCGCCACGATTTCGACCGGACGCCGCGTGCTGTCGGCCACTTCGACGATGTCGAGCGTCGCGTAAAGCGTATCGAACGTGACCACGCGCTCCGCCAGGTCGCGCGATACGCCTTGCGCAACATAATGTGCTACCGCTGCTTCGATGCGCGCGCGGTCCGCTTCGTCTAGAAGCTCTCGCAATCGCGTCGCCAGCGCTTCGACCCGCGCCGCGAAATGGGTGATAGTCGCTGCCATGTCCTCGCCGAGCCGGCGCGAGCGCAGGAACCAGGTCGTGCCGCGATCGATCAATCGCGCGGTGTCGATCAGCATGGCTGATTGCACCGCGTCGTCGACCTTGTTGTCGAGCGCTTCGATTTGCTGCCAGAGGGTGACGAAGCCGAAGATCTCGCGATTGAGCAGATAGGCGCGGACGATCTCGTGCGGTTTGCCGCCGGTCGTCTCCAGCAACCGGTGGACGAATGTGCTGCCGACGCGATTGATCATGCTGTTGGTCACATGCGTAGCGATGATCTCGCGCTTCAGCGGGTGGCGCGACATGTACGTCGCATAGCGCTCGCGCAACGCCTTCGGGAAATAGCGTGCGAGCGCGGTCTCGACCCACGCGTCGTCGGGCAGCGTCGACGCAAGCAGCTCATCGTAGAGCCAGATCTTGCTGTACGCGAGCATGACGGCACGCTCGGGGCTGGTGAGTCCCATGCTCTTGGCGCGCCGCTCGGCAATCTCTTCGTCCGAGGGCAGATACTCCAGCGCGCGATTCAGCTTTCCGGCCTTTTCCAGGTAATGGATAAAGCGCTGCTGGGCATCGAGAAGCTGCGGCGCGATGCGGCCGGTGACCGACAAGGCCTGCGTCTGGAAGTAGTTGTCGCGAAGAACCAACGCGGCGACGTCGTCGGTCATTTCCGCAAGCAGCGTGTTGCGCTGCTTCTCGGTCAACTCGCCCTCGGTGATCGCGAGCCCGAGCAGGATCTTGATGTTGACCTCGTGGTCGGAGGTGTCGACTCCGGCGGAGTTGTCGATCGCGTCGGTGTTGATACGGCCACCCGCCAGGGCGTATTCGATCCGACCGAGTTGCGTGCAGCCCAGGTTGCCGCCCTCGGCGAACACCTTGCACTTGAGCTCCCGCCCATTGACGCGCAGCGCATCGTTGGCGCGATCGCCGACCGCTGCGTGCGATTCGCCTCGTGCCTTGACGTAGGTTCCGATGCCGCCGTTGTAGAGAAGATCCACCCGCGCCTTGAGGATCGCATTTACCAGCTCGATCGGCGCCAAAGCGTCGGCGGCGATTCCCAGCGCAGCTTTTACCTGCGGCGTAATTGCGATCGACTTGGCGCTGCGCGAATGAATGCCGCCGCCGGCGGAGATGAGCTTGGCGTTGTAATCGGCCCATGACGATCGCGGCAGCTTGAACATTCGCTCCCGCTCGTCGAAGCTCGCCTCGGTGTCCGGGTTGGGATCGAGGAAGATGTGCCGGTGATCGAAGGCCGCAACGAGCTTGATGTGTCGCGACAGCAGCATTCCGTTGCCGAAGACATCACCCGACATGTCGCCGATGCCGGCAACGGTGAAATCGGTCGTTTGCGTATCGACGCCCATCTCGCGGAAGTGGCGCTTGACCGACTCCCACGCGCCGCGCGCGGTGATGCCCATTACTTTGTGGTCATAGCCGGCTGACCCACCCGAGGCGAACGCGTCGCCCAGCCAGAAGCCATACTCCTTGCTGATGCCGTTGGCGTAGTCCGAGAACGTCGCCGTGCCCTTGTCGGCAGCGACCACGAGATACGGGTCGTCGGGGTCGTGTCGCTTGACCTGCGGCGGCGGCACGATCTTTTCGCCGACGCGGTTGTCGGTGATGTCGAGCAGTCCGCGCAGATAGTCCTGGTAGCAGGCGATGCCTTCCTTCATGTAGCCCTCGCGGTCGGAGGGCGGTGGCGCGCGCTTGAGAACGAAACCGCCCTTCGATCCGACCGGGACGATGACCGTGTTCTTGACCATCTGCGCCTTGACCAGTCCCAGCACCTCGGTACGGAAATCTTCCGGCCGGTCCGACCAGCGCAACCCGCCCCGTGCCACTTTTCCGCCGCGCAGGTGCACACCCTCGAAGCGCGGCGAGTACACAAAAATCTCGAACATCGGCTTCGGCTCGGGAAGGCCAGGCACTTTTGCGGGGTCGAACTTGAACGACACGAAGCTCTTACGCACTCCGGTGGCATCGCGGCGCCAGAAGTTGGTGCGCGTCGTCGCGAGAATCATGGCGAGGTACTGCCGCAGCACCCGGTCCTCGGACAGATTCTCGACCTGCTCGAGCGCGGCCTCGATCTCGCGCACCTTGTCCGCGGTCTTGGCGCCCGCACCGGCGGTGTCATTGGGATCGAATCTGACCTTGAACAACTCGACCAGCGCGCGTGCGACATCCGCATGCGCTGCGAGCGTCGCCTCGATGAACGCCTGCGACAGCGGAAATCCGATCTGGCGCAGATATTTCGCGTAGGCGCGCAAGACCACGATCTCCTGCGCCGGTAATCGGGCCGCGAGCACCAGCCGGTTGAAATCGTCGTTCTCGACTTCGCCGACGAAGACGCGCCCGAATGCCTCCTCGAATACCGAGTGCAGCGCATCGATCTCGACTTCAGTGTCGGCAACGCCGGATTGCATTCCCAGATCGTGCATCCATATCGGCGGCGACCCTTCCGGCGTCACGCGATACGGGCGCTCGTCGAGGACCTTCAGTCCCATGTGTTCCAGCATCGGCAGGCTGTCGGAGAGCGTCACCGGCGCACCAAGATGGTAGAGCTTGAAGCGCAACGTTCCAGGCGCTGCTTCGAGCGGCCGATATAGCGACATCCCCAGCGGCCCGGCCTCGGAGAGTTTCGCCACCATCTGAATGTCGGGGACCGCGGCGCGGGCGGTGAAGTCTTCGCGGTACGCCGCAGGAAACGCAGCGCCGAATTGCCGGGCGAGATCGTTGCCACGCGCTTCGCCCACGGCCTCGATCAGCGCCTGTTTCAGATCGTCGGTCCAGCGCCGCGCGACGGTGGCGAGCCCGGCTTCGAGTTCGCGTACGTCGAAGCTGGGAATGCTTCCCGGTGTCGTGCGCACGGTAATCAGAACCCGGGCGAGCGCCGATTCGGATAGATGCACGTTGAATTCGGAGCTGCTTCCGTGGAATGCCTGGGTGAGAATGGTCTGCCATTTCTGGCGCAGCTCGGTCGTGTAGTTCTCCCGCGGCGCATAGATCAGGCACGACAGAAAGCGCTCGAAGGGATCGCGACGCACGAACAGCCGGAAACGCTGCCGCTCGCCCAGATGCAGAATACCCATCGCGGTATGCAGCAAATCGTCCTCTGTAATCTGGAACAGTTCGTCGCGCGGGTAGTTTTCGAGGATGTTGATCAGCGACTTGTCGGCGTGGCTTCCTGGCACCAGGCCCGCGCGCGCGACCACGTTGGCGGTCTTGCGCCGCAGCAGCGGAATGTCCGACGGCTTCGCGCTGTACGCAGCCGACGTAAATAAGCCGAGAAACCGATCTTCTCCGCAGACTTCTCCCCTGGCGTCGAAGCGCTTGACCGCGATGTAATCGAGATAGCCCGGCCGGTGCACCGTGGAACGCGAAGTCGACTTGGTGACGACCAGCAGCTCGGGCCGCCGTGCATAGGCTTTCACATCCGGCGGCAGCGCCGAGAAACTGGTCGCGACGTCCTTGTCTTCGCCTTCGCGCAGGATACCCAGGCTCGACCCGGCGATGATTTTCAACGCGTCCTCGCCGTTCTGCACCACCAACTCGTGGCAGCGATAGCCAAGAAACGTGAAGTGATCGTCGGCGAGCCAGGCGAGAAAAGCCTTGCCTTCCGAGAGCTCGTCCGCGGGCAGCGGTGGGGGCCGCTTTTCGGTATCGGCGAGAATCGCCAGCAGGCGATCGCGCATCGCTTTCCAGTCGGCAACGGCCATGCGTACATCGTCGAGCACGCGGGCCAGGTCGGTCGCGAGTGCGTCAAGGCGCGCCGGCTCGATGATGCGGTCGACCTCGACGCGAATGAAAGACTCGTGACGCGCGTCCTTGTCATCGTCTGCTGCAAGATCGACCAGTGTTCCGTCGCCGCTGCGTTTGACCGCGATGATCGGGTGCATGATCAGGTGCAGCGTCAGCCCGTGCCGGTTGACCTCCATCGTCACCGAATCGACCAGGAACGGCATGTCGTCGTTGGCGATCTCGATGATCGTGTGCGTCGATTGCCAGCCATGTTCCTCGATCGACGGGTTGAACACGCGAAGACGTACGCTTCCCGGGTCGCGCTTGCGCGCGAAATTCCAGTGCGACAGCGCCGCGCCGTAGAGATCCGCTGGCTGGCGTTCGGCGAGGTCCTCCGGATCGAGCTGGCTGAAATATTGCTGAACAAAACGCTCGAGCAAACTGCGCTTCTCCGGCGCAACTTTGGCTCGGACAAGCTTCAGAATTTCCTCCAGACCTTGCACGCGGCTATCTTGGTCGTTTGCCATTGTGAGCTCCGCTTCGCCAGCGACTACGGACAGGCGCCGATGCGCTTGGCGCGAATCTTCATTCCGTTGGAATTTATCTGTTCGTATGAATCGCCATGGTAGGTCGTGGTGTTCATGTTTTGTTCCCCGGCGCAGACCGAATCGATGGTCACTTGATTCCCGGATACCTGGACATCCTTCACCGTGCAGCCGACTTCCCCGGCTGCCTTGACCAGGTATTCCTGAAACGTCTTGTCGTCCGCATTCGCAACGTTGGCCTGGGCGGTGGTTACGCAGCTCCTCATCGGGGCGCCCTGTGCTCCGTCACCCATCGTTATTTCCCACTGCCCGGCATGTACGCGGTCCGCGGCTTGCGCGGGTGTGACGCTCAGCGTGAGCACCGCGACCGAGAGCACAAGAGGGGCGCTGATACTTTTCATTGAATACTCCTTTGCCGGTCAGCCCAGGTTATTCCCGCCGATACGATTGTCACGCAAAAGGTCGGCGGAGAGCTATCGCGAGCGCACCGCGAAGCTTGCCAATTTAGGAGGTTTCTCTCCTTTGATCCTCGCCGCACGCCTAGCCACGGACGGTTCAAAAAAAACGCGTTTTTGCTAAGCAATGACGCGGTGCGTCGGTACGGAGAGGCTTTTCTCCCCTTTCTGGGGCGGCACACCTCTTGCGGTAAACAAGAGCGCGCGATCTCGCGAGCCTCGCCACCATGTAGCATACACCAGGGGTCGCTATGCCTTTGTCCATGCCCTCGAGCTTCCCAGCGCAACGCTGCAGGAAACGCTTACTCTTTGCGGCGCACTCGAGTCGCAAGAGCGGGTTCACGGTGATCGAGATGATGCTGACCGTTGCCATCGTCGCCATCCTGGCTGTGATCGCGGACGGCTCCTATACGAGGTATCGCGAGCGCGTTCAGACCATGCAGGCGATTTCAGACATCGGTTCTCTTGAGCCTCTGATCGCCGCATATGCGCTCGACCACAATGGCTACCCCGATACCCTTGCCGACATTGCGCGAGACACCATGAAGGACCCCTGGGGAAATAGATATCAGTATCTCAGCCACGACACTAACAGAGCGAGGGGTCACTGGCGTAAGGACCATAACATCGTGCCCATCAATTCCGATTACGATCTCTGGAGCAACGGCAAGGATGGACTGAGCTCCGGCCCCCTTACCGCGAGGCATAGTCGCGACGACATCGTCCGCGCCAGTAACGGCCGGTTCATCGGTCTCGCTTCCGACTTCGATCCTTGAAAATTCGCCGCGGCGTTATGCGCAGCCGGATCGCGCGACGGATCGTCGCGCTTTTTGTGTTATGCGCACTCGTTCCCGTCATGGCGATGGCGGTCCTGTCTTACGACCGTGTCCACAAGCTCCTGGTCGACCAAGGCTCGACACAGCTCGCTCAGTTGAATGGGGCATACGCAACTGCGCTTTATGATCGACTTCTGAGCGTGCATGTCCAGTTGCGAGAGACAGCGAGCAGCCTCGAAGCCGGCGCACCGCAGTGGAGCAGCGAATTCAAAGAGCATCTCAAGAGCCGGTTCGACGCGATCATGGTCGTGCGACCCGACAGCATACCGACGGCGTTGCTGGGAGACGCGCGGTCGCCACCGGACCTGACCATCGCTGAGCGCACGCGTCTCGCCAAGGGCGGCACAATCCTCAAGACGAGCGACGCGAATGACCCCTCTTCGCCAATTTTGATCGCGCGCGCTCTGGATCCGCAAAGACCGAATGACGGCATCCTGGTCGCGGAACTGAACAAAAAGTCTCTCTGGGATGATGTCGACGAGATCGCTCCGATTGCGGTGTTCTGCGTGGTCAACGATCGCGGCAAGCTTCTCTACTGCTCGCAACCTGATCCGCCGGCAATGTTGCTCCAGCTTGCCGGCCACCTTCCGCCGCTCGCCTCCGGCCGATTCGAATATGCGTACGACGGCAGGACTCAGCTCGCGAACCACCGCGAACTCTTTCTCGAACCGCGGTTTCTGGTCCAGGGCTGGACGGTCATTGCCTCGCGGCCTCAGGCCGAAGTGCTTGCTCCCCTCGGCGATTTCGAAATGATTTTTCTTCCGGCTGTGGTGCTGTCGCTGGAGCGCAGCGCGTGCCCCGCGGAGGACACGCTGGAACTGCTTTCGCATCCTTCTGGGATGTGGTTCGATCCCCGGGAAATCCCGAAAGCGTACGCGTTGCCGGTAAAGTGGCTCGGGGCGGCAGCCGTCTTTGCTTGCCCGATCATCTGGCAGGAACACGTCGTGGGCATGGTTGTATTGGGCTTTCGGGGGGACGCGTCGTTGACTCCCGACGAAGAGGCGCGGACGCGCGACCTGGGCGATCGAGTCGGAGTCGCCTACGCCGCGGCGACGAAAGACGAGCAGCTCTATTATCAGGCGCACTACGATCAGCTGACGGGGCTTCCCAATCGGCTTTACTTTCGCGATCAGCTCGATCGTACGCTGGCGCGGGCGCATCGCGGCCAAGAGCGCTTTGCGGTGCTGTTCGTCGATCTCGATTACTTCAAGCGCGTCAACGATAGCCTTGGCCATGCGGCGGGCGACGCAGTCTTGCGGGACGCCGCCGATAGGATGCGCCGCTGCATTCGGGGAACCGACATCGTGGCGCGTCTGGGTGGCGACGAATTCACTTTGCTCCTCACCGACGTCAAGTCAACGCGCGATCCTCAGATCGCTGCCGAGCATGTTATCGCTGCAATGGCGACGCCTTTCCTGATTGCAGGACAAGATCATTTCATGAATGCGAGCATAGGCATCGCGATCTATCCCGACGACGGCGTCACGGCGGATGAATTACTGAGAAATGCGGATACGGCAATGTATCGCGCGAAAGACAGCGGCCGTGGGCAATCCGTTTTCTTCGAAAACCGAATGAACGCCGACGCGATTGCACGGGTCCGCTCGGAGCGGGAATTGCACCACGCGATCGATCGCAATGAGTTCGTCCTCGTCTACCAGCCGCAACTCGATCTGAAAACGTGCCGGATTTCCGGCGCCGAAGCGCTCCTGCGATGGAACCATCCGGACCGCGGGCTGCTGGCGCCCGCTCACTTCATACAACTGGCTGAAGAGACGGGCCTGATCGAGAAGTTGGGGGAGTGGGTCCTGCGCGAGGCTTGCGCTCAGTTCCAGAAATGGCAGGCGGATGGCATTGCGTTGCCGCGCGTCGGTGTAAACGTTTCTCCGCGTCAATTCCAACAGAAGGGCTTCATTGACACACTCGATAAAATCGTCCGCGATTCCGGAATGCGAGCCTCATCGCTCGAAGTTGAAATCACCGAAAGCCTCCTCCTGGAAGCAACTTCTACCGTCGAAACAATGCTCATGAAGCTGAAGTCGATCGGCGTTCAGATCGCGCTCGACGATTTCGGCACAGGCTATTCATCGCTGGCCTACCTCAAGCGATTCCCCGTCGACGTCGTCAAAATCGATCGTTCCTTCGTGAAAGATCTTCCAGCGGACGAAGGCTCGGCGGCAATTACGGCAGCGATCATTGCAATGGCACATGCGCTTCGCAAAAAAGTGGTCGCGGAAGGTGTCGAGACCGCGGCACAGGCTGCGTTTCTCCGAGGCCTTCGATGTGACCACATCCAGGGATATCACTTGAGCGTACCGCTTAGTCCGTCCGATCTCGCTGCGCTTGTCCAGCGTGCCGAGGGTCGCATGGCAACAGCAGCGTAGGAAAAAGACCCGTCCTTTGTTGTTCTCGGCTCTCTAGTGATTCACCAGACGAACGGATCGGCTGGAGTCGACTCGATCGCTTGCCTGTGCTTGTTCCAGAAGTCGCGCAACCCGGCACCGAATATCCGCGTCTCGCGAATGAGTATGGAACGATAAAGCGGATGGCGCAGTATTTCCTTCATGTAGTCCTCCCAGGCCGATATTTCAATTAGTCCGGGCGGCCTCAGAAACGACCAACTCTTGCAGCGCGCTATGGAATATCTGATGTAGGCCTGCGCAAACATTTGTAAGAAACTCGGCATCCAATGCCTCCGCTCGGCTGCTGGTCGAACCTAGTGTGCGCGTTGTATCAGTCATTTGCCTTCATTCGTAAATCAACTGTTTTCGGTACACGTCGCGCCAGGAACGTGTGCAGCTGAGCGACCACTGCCGCGCCCTCGCCGATCGCCGCCCCTACCCGCTTCACCGAACCCGAATGGACGTCGCCCACCGCGAAGATTCCTTCGACTCCAGTCTCCATAGGCAGCAGGGCGCGATCGATCGAACCCACTTCGGCGCCAGTTCTGATGAACCCCTTCTCGTCCAGCGGAATCCCGCATCCCGCGAGCCAGTTCGTCGCGGGGTCCGCACCGGTGAAGAGGAAGAGATGAGCGATCGCGTGCTCTTCCTTCCTTCCAGTGCGTCGGTTGCGCCACCGCACGCCCTGCAGACCCTGATCCGGGCTTCCCGACAGCTCCACGATCTCGGTGTCGCAGAGCACGTCGACATTGGAACAGGCAGCTATTCGATCGATGAGATAGCGCGACATCGTCCTCGACAGGCTCGGCCCGCGTACCAGCATCCGCACCTTTTGCGCGTAGCTCGCGAGGAATACCGCTGCCTGCCCCGCCGAGTTTCCTCCGCCCAGCAACGCCGTCTGTTCGCCGCGGCACAGCCGGGCCTCGACCGGCGAGACCCAGTACGAAACACCGCGGCCTTCGAACTGCTTCAGGTTGGGGATCTCCGGACGGCGATAGCGAGCACCCGTCGCAACCACCACCGCGCGCGCCCGGACTCGCCTGCCATCGGCGAGCTCGAGGATGAGCGCGGGATCAGGCCCCGCGCGCTCTGAAGTGCAATCCAACTGCTTCACCTCGGTGTAGAGGCTGAACTGGGCGCCAAACTTCTGCGCCTGCGTGAAGGCGCGCGCCATCAGCGCCTGCCCGGAGACGCCGGTTGGAAATCCGAGATAGTTTTCGATGCGCGCGCTGGCGCCGGCCTGTCCACCAAAGGAAAGCGCTTCCAGGACGATGATCGAGAGGCCCTCGGACGCTGCGTAGACGGCTGTCGCGAGACCGGCTGGCCCGGCGCCGACGATCGCGACGTCGTAAGGCTCCGAGCGCAAAGTCGTCGCGATCAGCCCGAGGACTTGTGCCAGATCGTGTTTCGTCGGGTTCTTGAGCACCGCGCCACCCGGTATGACGACGATCGGAAGCTCGCCACGCTGCGGGGCGAAGCGCGCGATGAGCGACGAGGCATCCGCATCCTCGTCGGGATCGATCACGCGGAAGGGAATTCCGTTGCGTCCGAGGAACCCGGAGAGCCGCGTCACGTCCGGCGACTTGAGCGAGCCGATGAGCACCGGACCCCCGAAACCCGTCTCGATCAGCGCCACGCGGCGGAGGATGAGCGCACGGAGGATGAGCTCCCCGAGCTCGGCCTCTTCGATGAGGAGGGCGCGGAGGCCCTCAGACGGAACGACGATCGCCTCGACCTCGTCGACGGCTTGGGCGTCCAGCACGCTCGGCGCCCCGGAGAGGAGTCCGATCTCGGCGAGGACCTCGCCGGGCACGACCTCCATGTCCTCGAGGGTGGCGCCGATCAGCTGAGCGAACTCGGCCGTCGGCAACGCTCGGCCGAGTCCGTCGCGGCCGACGACGGCGACCCGGCCCGAGAGGATCACGAACATGCCGGGGCTGGGCTTACCCACCCGGCAGAGGAATTCCCCCGGGCGGAAGCGCTGCAGGTCGCCGAAACGCCTGACCCGGTCGATCTCGGCCGCCGAAAGGACCGGGAACATTTGCTGGAACCGCGAGGCCAGCGCCGTGCTGCGCCCCTGCTCGCTGGCCATGTCAAAGGATGGGAAATCCAACGCCACGACGCGTCATCGCGAGCAGCCTAGCACGTCTTGACTTGCCCGGAGCGACGGGCGCCTGCGCGGCGGCGGGCGCGAACGGCGCGCGACGCTCGGGGTTTCCAATCAAGCGTTAGCAAAGCGCGAAGCGATTGGAATGGGAGACTCACTCGCTAGACAGCAGTGAAAAGAAGAGCGATTTTCCAACACGACCGTCGGCTTCGGAGAAAACTGGCTCCCGTGTTCGAGCTTCCGCAATTGGCCCGATCTGAGACCCTCGCGCAGGGGGTTAGCTGTATTTGGCATCACGACCCACAAACGCTCTTAATCATCAGGTGCTCATCAAGTTCGACGCCGTAGGCAGCGGACTCTTCTGACGCCGGCCTGAATCCGAGCCGGCGCAAGAGTTTCCGAGAGCGAAAGTTGCTCTTCTTAAAAACGGCGATAGCAATGGCAACGTGATATGTCTTGCCAAGCTCATGAATCATCGCGCCTACAGCTTCCTGACCGAAGCCCTGTCCCCAGAACGCGCTGTTTATCTGGTAAGCGATCAATGCCTGCGAATTGGGCCGCACAGTCGCCTGAACATACCCCAGCAGCCGACCACTTGCACGAAGGCGGAGGATCCAGTTTAGCCATTGTTCCGTACCATCCGGGGAACGCCGCGATTCGAGCATTTGAAACCGCTTCGTCAGCCAATCTTGAGACGGAGGTGGCTCGTTCTCGAACTCGTAAATTGAAGGGTCAGCCAGCAGCGCAAACATTTCTGCCGAGTGCTCGATGGTTTGCGGCTCCAGACTTAGGCGCCGGGTCTCGATCTTGCGCATGGATGCTCTAGTAGGTAATGACTGGCGCGGCCGGCAGACACCATTGACATTTCTTGTAAGCCTGCCGATGCGCAGTACCCTGCGTGATTCCCCGTAGTTGCACTGAGATAATCTCTCCGGGCCTCCACTGATTCTGCGGGACATTACCTGCGGATCTCTGTCGATGCAACCAACCGCGACTGACCGCTATGCGGAACGGACAACGAGAAACCGCTGTCCGTTACGCGCTCCCAACGAGCTGAACTGATGGGCCGAGATCGACCTCGTCCAACCGCCAAATGTCGTGCACTACGACCAACGGTTCAGCCGTGACATGACGACTTGTTTTCTAGCAGGATGTATCGGTCATGAAGTTGAAGCATGCTGTTACTCCATTGACCGTGTAGTCGACTTTCCCAAAGGTAAATGTAATGTTCTCGGTTCGTGTCCCGTTATTGCCAGGGGGGCTGTCCCCTGTCGAATAGCCGGTGATCAACACATCCGTAAGCGTGATCGTCGTGGGACCGTCCACAAGCGCGACGGTAGGCAGGTGCTCTCCTCTGGCCGCGACTTTGAAAAAAAGTGGAGATTGCCCGTCAACGAAGCGCGTGACGGAAAGGTCTTGGGCAAATGCCTTGCCCGCTCCGCCACCGCCACCACCAGCGACGGTGCCGCTATTCGATGCACCCCAAGACCATGCCCCCACCGACAACGACCCGAAGGGGGACGGGAGTATGAGGGTGCCGGCAGGAGGCATAAAGGGCTCCGCCAAGGCGGTACCCGCGGCGGTTAAGGCGAGAATGGAAAACGCGACAGCGACTCGATGGATCATCTTCATGGTGGCTCCTCTTAATGGATGGGTTGCTCAGCCGCGATGTGCTTTATCCGCCGACTTGCGGTATTCCGCGCACCGCGCTCTCTCTGCTTCACGAGCCAAACGCCGCTTATCCCATAGCCGGCGCATTTGGCCGATGATGCTAGGTAGTCGTCCAGCACCGGGCTGCCGGAAGATCAGCAACTCGTTTCCGAACTTGTGGAAAGCTTGCGGGCGACGGACTTGCCGATCGCTTACCGATGCCGAAACTCGGTAGCGACCACGGTACACAACGCAATACCCTGGTGTACTCTGTAGATGGAATGAAAACGGCCCCAGGCCGGGGCCGTCATTCTTGAGTTTGGTGCCGGGAGGGGGAATCGAACCCCCACTCTGTTGCCAGAACTGGATTTTGAGTCCAGCGCGTCTACCAATTCCGCCATCCCGGCTATGGAACACGAGCAAGGTCGCGCATAGCGCAGGACCTCGCGCACGCCTCGACATTGCCCATGCGATGTAGAGGCGGCATTATCGCGGAAAAGCTTCGCTCCTTCAAACGCAGAAGCCGCAACCCTCCGATGGCGAGTCGACCACCTTACCGCCTTTCCGACTTCGACTTTGCGCTACCGCCGGAACGAATTGCGCAGCGGCCCGCGCACGAGCGCTCGGCGAGCCGATTGCTGCACGTTGCCGGCGAAAGGATTGCCGACTTCGCGTTCACCGCGTTACCGGATTTGCTCGTTGCCGGCGATGTACTGGTATTCAACGACACCCGCGTGGTCCGGTCGCGCCTGTATGCCCGCAAACCCGCGCCCCACGGCGGGAAGGTCGAGCTCCTTTTGGAGCGGATCGTCGCACCCGATCAAGCCTGGATGCAGCTCAGAGCCAGCCATCCGCCCAGGGCCGGTGCGCACGTCGAGCTGCCCGGCGGCGCAAGCGCGACTGTGCTCGAGCGCTCGGGCCGATTCGTGCGCCTTTGCTTTGCGATCGACACGCCGCTCGAGGATTATCTCGATCGCCACGCCGAGGTGCCGCTGCCGCCATACATCGCGCGTGCGCCGGATTCGGCCGACGACGAGCGCTATCAAACGGTATATGCGCGCCATGCCGGCGCCGTTGCCGCGCCGACCGCCGGTTTGCATTTCGACCGGCCCATGCTCACGCGGCTTTCCGCATCAGGGATTGTATTGGCCTACGTCACGCTGCACGTCGGCGCGGGCACCTTTCAGCCGGTCGAAGCTGAGGATTTGTCGCGGCACAAAATGCACAGCGAGCGCTTCCGTATTCCTGCCGCGACCATTGCGGCGGTCGAGGCGGCGCGCGCGGCACGGCGCTCGGTGATCGCCGTCGGCACAACGTCGCTGCGGGCGCTCGAATCCTCCGCCACCGGGGACTGCGGCTTGCGTGCCGGCGAGGCGGAAACCTCGTTGTTCATCACTCCGGGATATCGATTCCGGGTCGTCGATCGCTTGCTGACCAATTTTCACCTTCCGCGATCGACGCTGCTCATGCTCGTCTGCGCGTTCGGCGGCTACGACTCGATTCGTGCCGCCTACGCTCATGCGATTGCGGAGCAGTATCGCTTCTTCAGCTATGGCGACGCGATGCTGCTCGAGCGCGATGCCGATCTCGATCCTTCCCACGGCAAGTAAAGCGCGATGGCGCTGCTACAATCGCGGCGATGGAGTTCTCGGTTACCGCGCAGTGCGGCGCCGCGCGCTGCGGGCGTTTGACGCTCGCGCACGGCACGGTCGAGACGCCGGTCTTCATGCCGGTCGGCACCTACGGCACGGTCAAGGCCATGGCGCCGCGGGAGCTCGAGGAGCTTGACGCGCAAATCATCCTCGGCAACGCCTACCATCTGTGGCTGCGGCCGGGGCTCGACGTCATCGCCGCACATCAGGGACTGCACCGCTTCATGGGCTGGCCGCATTCGATCCTCACCGACTCCGGCGGCTTCCAGGTGTTCAGCCTCGGGCCCTTGCGCAAGGTCCACGAAGACGGGGTGACGTTCGCGTCGCCAATCAACGGCGACAGGATGCTGCTGACGCCGGAGATCTCGATGCAGATCCAGCGTACGCTCGACGCCGACATTGCGATGGTTTTCGACGAGTGCACGCCGCATCCCGCGACGCGTGACGAGACCGCGCTGTCGATGCAGCTTTCCATGCGCTGGGCGCAACGATCCAAAGCGGCTTACGAGGGCAGCCGCAACGGCTTGTTCGGCATCGTGCAAGGCGGCATGTACGAGGATCTGCGCGACGAATCGCTTGCAGCTCTCTCCCATATCGGCTTCGACGGTTACGCCGTCGGGGGGTTGTCGGTCGGCGAGCCCAAGGAGGAAATGCAGCGCATCCAGCGGCACATCGCGCCGCGCTTGCCCGCCGACAAGCCGCGCTACGTCATGGGCGTCGGCACGCCGGAGGACATCGTCCAGGGTGTTGTCGACGGGGTCGACATGTTCGATTGCGTGTTGCCGACGCGTAACGCCCGCAATGGCTGGCTGTATGCCCGGCGGGGAGATGTGAAGATCCGCAATAGCCGCCACCGCACCGACGCGCGAGCCTTGGATGACACTTGCGCCTGCTACACCTGCCGCAACTTCAGCCGTGCTTATCTGCATCACTTGCAACGCGTCAACGAAATCCTGGGAGCACGGCTCAATACCCTGCACAATCTTCACTATTATCTGACCCTGACCCGCGAGCTGCGGCAGGCCATCGCGGAGGACGCGCTCCCTGCTTACGTGGCCCGCTTCCGCAGCGATCGCAACCAGGAGGGCGGCGCCTCCGACATGGTAGAATGATAAGCTTTACACAGAGATCGTCACACTTCCGGTTAGACGATAGGTTCGCGGGACTTCCAAGCTCCCGCGGTGACGAGAAGTCAGTTGCAACAGGAGGGTCATCCGTGTTGATCAGCCCCGCATACGCGCAGGCTGCCGGCGGTACGTCCGGCAGCGACCTGATGGCATTTTTGCCCATGGTCGCCATTTTCGTCGTTTTTTACTTTCTCCTGATTCGCCCCCAACAAAAGCGCGCCAAGGAAACCAAGACGATGCTCGAGGCGCTGCAAAAAGGAGACGAAATCGTCTCGGCCGGTGGCGTCGTCGGCAAGATCAACAAGCTGACCGATTCCTATGCCACCGTCGAAGTCGCGCCCGGCGTCGAGATGACGATCCAACGCAGCGCAATTTCGCTGTTGCTCCCAAAGGGCACCATCAAGAGCCTCTAGAGAAAGAGCCCCAGGTTCGCGGCCGGCGCGTCTTACGGAAAACAGCGCTCCTGCCGTGCACTTTCAACCGCTGACAGCCCAATGAATCGTTACTCAGCCTGGAAATACGTGCTCATCGGCGTTGCGCTGTTTGTCGGCATCGTCTACACCTTGCCGAACTTTTTTCCCGAGGTGCCGGCGGTACAGGTATCGACCAGCAAGGCCAATATCAAGATCGACACCTCGACGCTTCAGACCGTCGAGGACACGCTCAAGGCGGCGAACATCGCCTACCGGGGCGAGACGATCGATCCGACCGGCATCAAGATCCGCTTCGCCGATGCCGACACCCGGCTCAAGGCCAAGGACGTGCTGCAACAGAAGCTCGGCGATGACTACATCGTCGCGCTGAATCAGGTATCGAGCTCGCCACGGTGGCTGGCATCGATCGGCGCATTGCCGATGTACCTTGGGCTGGACCTTCGTGGCGGCGTGTATTTTCTCGAGCAGGTCGACATGAAGGCGGCGCTCGACAAGGCCGCCGATCGTTATTTGACCGACATCCGCTCGCTGCTGCGCGAGAAGAAGGTGCAGTACTCGGGCATCGCTCGCGAAGGTCAAAGCGTCGTCGTTCGCTTCCGCGATGCCGCGGAGCGCGACAAGGCCAACGTCGAAATCAGCGGCGCCTTCCCCGATCTCGCGCTCAACAGCGTCGATGCGGGCGATCAATTGAAGCTCGTCGCCGTGCTCAAGCCCGAGGCGCAGAAGCGGATCCAGGACGGCGCGGTCCAGCAGAACATCACCATCCTGAGAAACCGCGTCAACGAGCTTGGCGTGGCCGAGCCGATCATCCAGCAGCAGGGCTCGGACCGCGTGGTGGTGCAGCTGCCCGGCGTGCAGGATACTGCGCGCGCCAAGGATATCCTCGGCCGGCAGGCAACGCTCGAGATACGGATGGTCAACGACGATCCAGGCGCACTCGAGGCGGCGATCAGCGGACAACCCGCGCTGGGCAGCGACGTATTCACGGAACGCAACGGAGCGCGGCTCCTGGTCAAGCGCCAGGTGGTGCTGACCGGAGACCGCATCAACGACGCGCAGCCGGGATTCGACGGACGGACCAACGAACCGGCGGTGCACATCAATCTCGACGCCACGGGCGCCCGCATTTTCAAGGAGCTCACCCGCGAGAACGTCGGCAAGCGGATGGCCATCGTGCTGGTCGAAAAGGGCAAGGCCGAGGTCATCACGGCTCCCGTGATCCGCGAGGAAATCGGCGGCGGCCGAGTGCAGATCAGCGGCAAGATGAACACGCGCGAAGCGAACGATATCGCGTTGCTGATGCGCGCCGGAGCATTGGCGGCGCCGATGGAAATCGTCGAAGAGCGGACCGTTGGGCCTTCGCTCGGCGCGGAGAACATCCAGAAGGGCTTCGACTCGGTGCTCTACGGCTTCATCGTGCTTTCCGTTTTCATCTGCGTTTATTACGGCCTGATGGGCATCATCTCGACTATCTCGCTGGTGGTCAACCTGCTCTTGTTGATCGCGATCCTGTCGATGCTGCAGGCCACCTTGACGCTGCCTGGCATCGCCGCGGTCGCATTGACTCTCGGCATGGCCATCGACGCCAACGTTCTGATCAACGAACGCATCCGGGAAGAGTTGCGCTGGGGCGACACGCCGCACGCGGCGATAAAGGCCGGCTACGAGCGGGCGTGGGGTACCATTCTCGACTCCAACGTGACCACGCTCATCGCCGGCCTTGCGCTGCTCATTTTCGGCAGCGGCCCGGTGCGCGGCTTCGCGGTCGTCCACTGCCTGGGCATACTGACGTCGATGTTCTCGGCGGTGTTCGTCTCGCGCGGACTCGTTGCAATCGTCTATGGCGGCCGGAAGAAGCTCGAGAAGATTTCCATCGGTCAGGTCTGGAAGCCGGCTGTCGCGAAGGCAACGGGCCAATGACACAGGCGATCCAGCGCTCGGCCACGCGGTCCAGGCTTGGCTGATAAGCACAGGGAATAGGCATGGAATTCTTCCGCATACGCACCGTCATCCCGTTCATGAAGCACGCGCTGGTGTTCAACGTGATTTCGTTGGTCACTTTCCTGCTTGCTGTGATCTTTCTCGCCACGCGCGGCCTCAACCTGGGGGTCGATTTCCGCGGCGGAACGGTGATCGAGATCGCGTACAGCCATCCCGCCGACCTCGTGCGCGTCCGCGGCGTGATCGACAAAATGAATCTGGGCGAATTCGCGGTGCAGAGCTTCGGCAGCTCCAATAGCGCATTGATCCGTTTGCCGCTCAAGGAGGGACTTTCGAGCGCGCAGCTTTCCGAGCGGGTCATGACCGAGCTGAAGGCCGACGACGCGACCGTCACTCAGCAGCGGGTCGAATTCGTCGGCCCTCAGGTCGGCAAGGAGCTCTACGAAAACGGCGCTCTCGCCTTGTTGCTGGTGAGCATCGGCATCGTTGCCTATCTCGCGCTTCGATTCGAGTGGCGCTTCGCGGTGTCGGCGATCGCAGCCAATCTGCACGACGTGGTGATCATCCTTGGCTTCTTCGCGCTCTTTCAATGGGAATTTTCGCTTCCGGTGCTGGCTGCCATCCTTGCGGTGCTCGGCTATTCGGTCAACGAATCGGTGGTAATCGCCGACCGGATTCGGGAGAACTTCCGCAAGATGCGCAAGGCTACGGTTCCGGATGTCATCAACGGCGCCATCACCAGCACCTTGTCGCGCACGATCATCACCCATGGCTGCACCTTGATGATGGTGCTTTCGATCCTGTTCTTCGGCGGCGAGACGCTGCACTACTTCGCCCTGGCGCTGGCAATCGGAATCTGCTTCGGCATCTACTCTTCGGCGCTGGTGATGGCGTCCCTGGTCATGTGGCTCGGCGTGTCGCGCGAAGATCTGGTCCGGCCGGACAAGAGAAGCGGCGCGGCAGCCCGGGAAAAAATCCTGCCCTGACGCCCCGCGGCGGGGCGCTTTATGCGGCCCGCCGGTCCGATGATCACCACGCTCCTCTATTCGCTGTTCGCGCTCGACCAGTCGCTGTCCGCGCTCGCGGCGCAGCACGCCGCGCTGATGTTCGCCGCGCTGTTCATCGTGATCTTCGCCGAGACGGGACTGGTGGTGTTTCCGCTGCTTCCGGGAGACTCGCTGCTGTTCGTGGCCGGCACCGTCGCCGCGGCCAGCGGTGTCGATGTCCATCTTCTCGCGCTGACGCTGCTGGTCGCGGCGGTCCTTGGGGATTCAGTCAATTACTCCATCGGTTATTTCATCGGCCCCAAGGTCCTCTTGCGTCCGCACGAATCGCGGCTCGGCCGCTGGCTGAAGCCCGAGTACATGAAACGCACACATCTTTTTTATGAAAAGTACGGCGGTTTCACCATCATCATCGGTCGCTTCGTACCGGTGGTGCGCACGTTCGCTCCTTTCCTTGCCGGCGTCGGTCAAATGGCATACCGGAAGTTTCTGACCTACAACGTCATCGGCGGAGTCGCGTGGGTCGGCCTGCTCACCTACTCCGGCTACCTTTTCGGCAATATCCCGTGGGTCAAGGAGAACCTGGCGTGGATCGTTCTCGGCATCGTCGCGGTGTCGCTAATGCCAATCGTGTTCCAGTGGATGCGAGAAAAACGCGCACGAAAGCAGAGGCCGGAAAACCTCAATCTGTGACCAGCGCTGTGAGCAGCGAGCCAGGTGGCGCTGTGAGCAGCGAGCCAGGTCCCGCTCGCGAAGCGAGTGGGGTGCGAGCGCCCGCGAATCAGCGCCTGTCCGCGACGCGATACGTTCCACCCTGCGCATCACTTCCAAGGAGCGGACGCCGCCCGCGAATCAGCGCCAGGCGGCGATACCGCTAGACGCGACGCGCGAGGGTTGCGGCGTTGCCGATGTACGTCGCCGGAGTCAGCGCCTTGAGCCGCACTTTTGCATCCGCGGGAATCTCGAGCCCATCGATGAAAGCGTGAAGCGATTCGCGCGTCATGCCGCTTTTTCCCCGGGTCAGCGCCTTCAATTGCTCATACGGATTAGGTGCTCCGTAACGCCGCATGACGGTCTGGATCGGCTCGGCCAGCACTTCCCAGTTGGCTTCGAGATCGCCGGCAAGTCTCGCCTGATCGACCGCCAGCCTGGCCAGACCGTTCCTGCATGAAACGATCCCGAGCAGCGTGTAGCCGAGCGCGACGCCCACATTGCGCAGCACGGTCGAGTCGCTCAAGTCGCGCTGCCAGCGCGAGATCGGCAGCTTGTCCGCGAGATGACGTAAGAGCGCGTTGGCGAGCCCGAGATTTCCCTCGGAATTCTCGAAGTCGATCGGGTTCACCTTGTGCGGCATGGTCGACGATCCGACCTCGCCTTGTTTCAGCTTTTGGCTGAAATAGCCGAGCGACACGTAGCCCCAAAGATCACGATCGAGGTCGATGACGATGGTGTTCACGCGCGCGAGCGCGTCGAACAGTTCCGCCATGCCGTCGTGCGGCTCGATCTGCGTCGTGTAAGCATTGAATTCGAGCCCGAGGCTCGTCACCAGCTTGCGCGCCAGTGACTCCCAATCGATCGCGGGATACGCCGCGAGATGCGCGTTGTAGTTGCCGACGGCACCGTTGATCTTGCCCGGCAGCACCACCTCCTCGAACAGCGCGCGCGCGCGATCCAGGCGCGACACGACATTGGCCATTTCCTTGCCCAGGGTCGTCGGCGTCGCCGCCTGGCCATGCGTTCGTGCCAGCATCGGCAAGGCTGCATGATCGTGCGCGAGTATGCGCAGATCGCCTGTCAGCGCCGCGAGCGCAGGCGACAAGACGTCCCGGCGCGCATCGACCAGCATCAACCCATGCGCCAGATTATTGATGTCCTCCGAAGTGCAGGCGAAATGGATGAACTCCGCGGCACGCGTCACTTCAGCGACGCTCTCGAAGCGCTCCTTCAGCCAATATTCGACGGCCTTCACGTCGTGATTGGTGACGCTCTCGATGGCCTTGATCCGCTCGGCGTCGGCAATGTCGAAGTCGCGCTGAACTTCCAGGAAAAGCGCGCGGGTCGCGGCGGAAAACGGAGGCACCTCGGCGATGCCGGGTTCGTCGGAGATCGCTTCGAGCCACGCGAGCTCGACACGCACGCGCTGGCGCATGAGAGCGAATTCGCTGAAATGGTCGGCCAGCGCTATCACCTTGGGGCGATAGCGGCCGTCCAGCGGCGATAGTGCGGTTAGAGGGGTGAGCGTGTCGGAAGTCGACATGACGTTGCAGGCGGGGCCAGTGGAGTGTATCACAACGACCGAGGGACTTCGCGTCTCCTGGCGCGCGCCGGGCGCGCTGTTTCGCGGTGGTATAATTTGTGTCGCGCATCGGATGCCTCGCCCTTTCGCACCCGTCTAACTCCGTATGAAGCTTCTCGCATCGCACACCAGCCCTTACGCCCGGAAAGTGCGCATCGCCATCGCTGAAAAGAAAATCGAATGCGAGCTGGTCGAGGAATCGCCGTGGGTCGAAGGAACGTCGGTGCCCGACTACAATCCTCTAGGCAAGGTGCCGGTCCTTTTACTCGACGACGGGACCGCGCTCTACGACTCTCGCGTGATCGTCGAGTACCTCGATACGGTGAGTCCGGTGTCGCGGCTCATTCCTGAGCCGAGCCGGCAGCGGATAGCGGTCAAGCGCTGGGAAGCGCTTGCGGACGGCATCTGCGACGCCGCGGTCGCGATCGTGCAGGAAACGAAGCGACCGGCGAAGCAACAGAACGCAGAGTCGCTCGATCGCCAGCGGCAGAAGATCGACCGCGGCCTCGCGGAATTCTCGAACGAGCTCGGCGACAAGCCGTGGTGCTGCGGCGACGCGTATACCCTGGCGGACATCGCGACCGGCTGCGCGCTCGCCTACCTCGATTTGCGTCATCCTTCGATCGATTGGCGCGGCGAATATCCGTCGCTACTCAAGCTGGCGGCAAAGCTGGCGAAGCGGCAGTCGTTTCAGGACACCGTTCCGCCGACGGCGTAACAAGGTCACCGGAACGTTATGCGTTCCGAAATTTTGCGTCGTCCCCGCGAAAGCGGGGACCCAGCGGCGTTAGTTCAAAAGACACTGGATTCCCGCTTTCGCGGGAATGACAATATTGAAAGGTCGCGTCAGGCGCCGTCGCAATACTCAATAGTTGTCCGCCGCGAATGAAGCGGGCCAGTTGCGATGCGCTCTGCGCGTCCCGTCGTGATTACAGCGCCTGTTTGAGCTGCTCCAGTATCGCCGGATTTTGGCTCCGGCCGCTCGCTCCGCTCGCTTGACCTGCGCTCTCGCGCAGGTCAGCCTTCACCGAAATCAGGCGATATGACCCGATGCGCTCTGCGCGTCCCGTCGTGATTACAGCGCCTGTTTGAGCTGCTCCAGTATCGCCGGATTTTCCAGGGTCGAAATGTCCTGGGTGATGGTTTCGTCCTTGGCGATCGAGCGCAGCAGCCGGCGCATGATCTTCCCGGAGCGCGTCTTGGGCAGGTTGTCGCCAAAGCGAATGTCTTTGGGCTTGGCGATCGGGCCGATCTCCTTGGCCACCCAGTCGCGAAGCTGCTTGGCGAGCTTTTCCGCTTCGGCGCCGGTCGGTCGCGCCTGCTTCAGCACGACGAACGCGCATACCGCTTCTCCGGTCAGCTCGTCGGGGCGGCCGACAACGGCGGCCTCGGCGACCAGCGCATTGGCGACCAGCGCCGATTCGATCTCCATCGTGCCCAGGCGGTGGCCGGAGACGTTGAGCACATCGTCGATGCGGCCCATGATGGTGAAGTAGCCGGTCTCCTTGTCGCGTACCGATCCGTCGCCCGCGAGATAGAGCTTGCCGCCGAGCTCCTCCGGGTAGTACGACTTCCTGTAGCGCTCCGGGTTGCCCCAGATGGTGCGTATCATCGCCGGCCATGGCCGCTTGATTACGAGTATGCCGCCGTGTCCGTGGGCCACATCGTGTCCCGTCTCGTCGACGATGGCGGCCATGATCCCGGGCAACGGCAAGGTGCATGACCCGGGCACTAGCGGTGTCACGCCCGGAAGCGGCGTGATCATGTGGCCGCCGGTCTCTGTTTGCCACCAGGTATCGACGATAGGACAACGCCGGCCACCCACGTTCTCGTGGTACCACATCCACGCCTCGGGATTGATGGGCTCCCCGACAGTGCCGAGCAGCCGCAGCGTCGACAGATCGTAATTTTTCGGCGCGGTTTGGGGGTTCACATCCGAGGCCTTGATCAGCGATCGAATCGCGGTCGGCGCGGTGTAGAAGATGCTGACCTTGTGCTTCTGTATGGTTTGCCAGAAACGTCCGGCGTCCGGAAATGTCGGTATCCCTTCGAACACGACTTCGGTCGCGCCGACGGCGAGCGGTCCGTAGGTGATATAGGTATGTCCCGTGACCCAGCCGACGTCGGCGGTGCACCAGAAAACGTCACCAGGTTTTATGTCGAACGTCCAGCGCATGGTCAGCATCGCCCACAAGAGATATCCCCCGGAGCTGTGCTGGACACCCTTGGGCTTGCCGGTCGACCCTGACGTGTAAAGGATGAAGAGGGGGTGCTCCGCGCCCACCCATTCCGGCGGGCAGGTATCCTGCTGCTCCGCGACAAGCTCGTGCATCCACAAGTCGCGCGGTGCGGAAAACGCAACCTTGCCGCCGGTGCGCTTGTAGACGATCACGTTTCGAATCGCTTCGCATCCGCCGAGCGCGAGCGCCTCGTCGACGATAGCCTTGAGCGGCAGCGCCTTACCGCCGCGCGCCTGCTCATCGGCGGTGATGACCGCGACCGCACCGGCGTCGATGATCCGTTCCTCCAGCGACTTTGCCGAAAAGCCGCCGAATACCACCGAATGGGTCGCGCCGATACGCGCGCATCCCTGCATCGCGACCACGCCTTCGATCGACATCGGCATGTAGATGATCACGCGGTCGCCTTTTTTGATGCCGAGCGCCTTGAGCGCGTTGGCGAAACGGCATACCCGGTGGTAGAGATCCTGGTAAGTCACGCGCGTGACCGTACCATCGTCGGCCTCGAAGATGATCGCGATCTTGTTCGCGTTGCCATTTTCCAGGTTGCGGTCGAGACAGTTGTACGAGACGTTGAGTTGCCCGTCCTCGAACCATTTGTAGAAGGGCGCGTCAGACTCGTCGAGCACTTTGCCGAATGGCTTGTGCCACGCCAGCGTTGCGCGCGCAAGTTTCGCCCAAAAGCCCTCGTAATCCGATGCGGCCTCGGCATTGAGGCGGTCAAAGTCGGCCTTGGAGACGTTCGCCTTCGCGGCGAATTCGGCCGGCGGGGCGAACACGCGCTTTTCGTGCGATACCGACTCGATCGTAGACATGTTGAAGTGCCTCCTTCGGGTTTGGTGTGCGCGCGTCGGCCTTGCGAGGATCGGCAAGGCCGTTACGATACGAGAGACTCTATCCAGTCTACCGGGTCGCCGATATAAGGCGCAATTGCGCTTGCGAAGCCAGACCGGCGGCGCCGGCAAGAACGTCGAGCCTATCGTAACCGCTGCCGACGAGCTTGATCAAGCGCACAAGGCTCGGCCTCTGTTACCGCCGGCAGCCGCAGGACGAAACACCTAACAGGCGAGGCCCAGGGACGATGTTAAAATTACCGGTGCGGCGGCCCGGCGGGTTGCCATTGCAAAGGGCCGATTCAAGAGCACCTTCCCCATGACCAACCATTCCATAACGACCATTTCGCAGGAGTCGCTTATCCAAAGCGTGGCCGACGCGCTTCAGTACATCTCGTACTATCACCCGCTCGACTATATCGACGCGCTCGCGCAAGCGTACGCCGCCGAGGAGTCGCCGGCGGCCAAGGACGCAATTGCGCAGATACTGACCAATTCGCGTCTGTCGGCGGAGGGTCATCGACCGATGTGCCAGGACACAGGCATCGTGGTCGTCTTCGTCAAGATCGGCATGAACGTTCGCTGGGACGACGCGACGATGTCGATTACCGACATGGTGAACGAGGGCGTGCGGCGGGCGTATCTCGACCCCGACAATACCTTGCGGCCATCGATCGTTGCCGACCCTGCCGGCACGCGCAAGAACACTCGGGACAACACGCCCGCGGTCGTTCACTTCGACCTGGTGCCCGGCAACACGGTCGAAGTGAAGCTGGCGGCCAAAGGCGGAGGCTCCGAGAACAAGGCCAGGTTTGCGATGCTCAATCCGTCGGATTCGATCGTCGACTGGGTGGTAAAGACGCTGCCAGGCATGGGTGCAGGTTGGTGTCCGCCCGGCATGCTCGGCATCGGCATCGGCGGCAGCGCGGAAAAGGCGATGTTGATGGCCAAGGAAGCGTTGATGGCGCCGATCGACATGCATGCGCTCAAAGCACGCGGGCCGAAAAACGCGATGGAAGAACTTCGCATCGAGATCTTCGATGCGGCGAACGCGCTCGGCATCGGTGCTCAGGGCCTGGGCGGGTTGTCGACCGTGCTCGACGTCAAGATTCTCGACTATCCGACGCACGCGGCAAGCAAGCCGGTGGGCATGATTCCCAATTGCGCGGCGACCCGTCATGCGCACTTCACCCTCGACGGGTCCGGCGCCGTCAGGCTCGATCCGCCCGACCTTGCCCGCTGGCCGGATGTGCATTGGACGCCGTCGCCCGCCTCGAAGCGGGTCAACCTCGACACCCTCACACGCGAGGAAATTGCCCGCTGGAAACCGGGCGAGCGCTTGCTCTTGAGCGGCAAGATGCTGACAGGACGCGACGCCGCGCACAAGCGCATCGCAGACCTCTTTGCCAAGGGAGAGCCGCTGCCGCCAGGCATCGCCTTCACCAACCGCGTGATCTATTACGTCGGTCCCGTCGACCCGGTCCGAGATGAGGTGGTCGGTCCCGCAGGGCCAACCACGTCGACCCGTATGGACAAATTTACCGAGATGATGCTGGCGAACACCGGTTTGATCGCCATGATCGGTAAAGGCGAGCGCGGCCCGGCGGCCATCGAAGCCATCAAAAAGCACCGCGCGGCGTATCTGATGGCGGTCGGCGGTGCCGCCTATCTCGTTTCCAAGGCGATCAAGAGCTCGCGCGTGGTCGCCTTCGCCGATCTCGGCATGGAGGCGATCTACGAGTTCGAGGTCAAGGATATGCCGGTGACGGTTGCGGTCGACGCGACGGGAACCTCGGTCCACCAGACCGGTCCCCGCGAGTGGCAGCAGAGAATCGGTAAGATCCCGGTAGGCGTAGCCTAGAAGCGCGACCCTCTCGCCCGCGCCGGGTGGAGGGGCGAAACGGCATCGCCGGCGGCGCATCGCACGCCACCGGCCGGGCGCAGGCATACTGCGTGCTTCTGTACTTCCTTCTCACCCTGGTTTTTCAACGGACGCACGATTAGACGCGCGATGGCCAAGTACACCTCGCCCCTGAACGCGGACACCGTCTCGCCGCTCAACGCGCCGCCGGTGCGTCTCGGGCTGCAAACCAAGCTCAATGTGCTGGCTATCGGGCTTATCGTGACCACCGCCTTCCTCATCGGCGCATTCCTGATCTGGCAACAAGTCCAGTATTTGATCGTCGCGCTATCGGTCGTCGCGGGCCTGGCGCTCGTCCTTATTGTCACAACGCTACTGCTCACGCGGCGGCTTGTCGCAGCACCGATTCGGCAACTGATGCGCGCCGCGCGCGCGGTCGGCGCCGGCAAGCTCGACGTCTACGTGCCGGTGACCTCGAGCGACGAGCTCGGCCTCTTGACGCACACCTTCAATCACATGACGCACCGCCTGTTCGAAGCGCAGGCCGAGGTCGCGACCTATCAACAGACCCTCGAGGAGAAAGTCGCCTCGCGCACCAAGGAGCTGGAGGTCGCAACGGCGCAGGCCTACAAGCTCGCGCAGCACGATATCCTCACCGGCCTTCCGAACCGCGCGCTGCTCAACCAGCGGCTCAGGCAAATCGTCGCTCAGGCCGCACGCGATGGGAACCAGGTGGCGTGCCTGTTCCTCGACTTCGATCACTTCAAACGCATCAACGATACGCTCGGTCACGACGCGGGCGATCAATTACTGCAAGCGGTCGCGCAGCGACTGACCAGCGCCGTGCGCGAGTCGGATACCGTGGCGCGTCTCGGCGGCGACGAGTTCGTGGTCATTCTTCCCGCTCTCGACCCGGACAAGGCGGCGTTCGAGATCATGCAGGTCATCACCCGCGTGCGTGAATCCTTTCTTGCGCCATTTCGTCTGGGCGATCAGACACCGACGTTGACCTGCTCGGTTGGCGTGTCGGTGTACCCGGTCGATGCGGCCGATCCAGGCGCCGTGATCAAGCAGGCCGACACCGCCATGTATGCCGCCAAGGGAGCCGGCCGCAACGCTTACCGCTTCTACACCGCCGACATGAATGCCAAGGTGCAGGCGCGATTGCAGCTCGAAACCGACATGCGCCGGGGCTTGATGGATGACGAATTCTTTCTTGTCTATCAGCCGCAGGTCGAAATGGCGAGCGGGCGGGCGTGCGGTGTGGAAGCCTTGCTGCGGTGGCGCGATCCGGCAAAGGGCGTGATCGGGCCGAACGAGTTCATCTCCATCGCCGAGGAATCGGGAATGATCCAGGCGCTGGGTGCACGAGTGCTGCGCGACGCCTGTCGTCAGGTCATGACCTGGCATCGGCATAACATGATGTCGCGTCTGTCGGTGAATCTGTCGGTGCAGCAGCTGGAGCACGACAGCTGGCTCTCGATCGTCGAAGACGCCTTGCACAGCAGCGGGATGCCGGCGCGCTATCTCGATCTGGAGATCAGCGAAAGCGTGATTATCACCCATCCCGAAAAGGCGGTGGCGACGCTGATGCAGCTCAAGCAAATGGGCGTGTCGATCACCGTCGACGATTTCGGAACCGGTTATTCGAGCTTGTCCTATCTCACCCGCCTGCCGGTCCAGGCCGTCAAGATCGACCAGCGTTTTGTCCGCGGCCTGGAACGGAACAAGAACGATGAAGCGGTCACACAGGCAATCATCGCCTTGTCGCACAGCCTGGGACTTCGCGTCATCGCCGGAGGCGTCGAGACCGTTGCCCAGTTCGAGTATCTCAGGAGCCACGGCTGCGAAGAGGCCCAGGGCTATCTGATTTCCCGCCCGCTCGAAGAACCGGAGTTGCGGGCATGGTGGAAAATGCAGGACGAGGAGAATCGCATCGTCGGCCGCCAAGGCGACATGTGGCGCCAAGACAGCAGCAAGTGACGCATCCGTCCAAGAGCAAGACGCGTAGCGTCGCGGCGATTGGTAACGGATGCGTCATCCCCGCGCAAGCGGGGATCCAGCGTCGTTCGAAACGTCGCGATAACGTGACGAACGCCACTGGGTTCCCGCTTCCGCAGGAACGACGAATTTGGTCCCTCAGCGCGCCAGATCGGCCGGCGTATCAACGTCGCGCGAGATGCCAGCGTCGTCTGTTTCGATGAGCTGCAACTCTCTTTCGTGTCCGCGCACGAGGGATTTCGCGCCCTCGTCGCCGGAGAGCACCGCGAGCTCACCGTAGTAACGCCGCGAAAAGCCGACCGGATGGCCTCGCACACCTTGATACGATGCAGCGACAAGCTCGGCACCGCGTGCGAGCGCCTCGGCAATACGCTCAATCGTCGCGATCTCGATCCACGGCATGTCGGCGAGCGCGATCACCCAAGCTTTCGCGAGTGGCGTCGCCCGAATCGCCCAGGCCAGACTTTGCCCCATGCCGTTCGCGGCGTAGGGACAGACCGTAAGCTCTGCGCCATGATCCGAGAGCGCGCCAGCGAGGGCTTGGTCACCGGGGCGCACCACAGCGACGACGCTGTCGACGCACGCGAGGAGGTTCGTCAGTGAACGCACACCTAGCGACGTGCCATCTTCAAGGGGTGCGAGCAGCTTGCCGCCGCCGAAACGCGAAGCGCTGCCCGCAGCAAGGAGAATGCCGACGATCGGATCGCCATTCATCAGTAGGCTGCAAGGTCCGATTCGGTGCGGAGCCTCATTGACACCTGAGTTGGCAAGTTGGCAACAGTTGGCAACTGAGCCAGGCAGCATCGAATGGGGCGCTGCAGGTCACCGAGCGGTCACTCCGGAAGCAGCCGGAACCTGCCGTCCCTGACGATGACCAGCACCCTGGCCCGCTCGTCCATGCCGTTATGATTGGTTGGACTCATATTGAATACGCCCTGGCATCCGGTGACGTCTCTCTGCTGCTCCAACGCGTCGCGCAGCGCGATACGGAACGCTTCGGTCCCCGGCTTGGCGGTCTTGAGCGCGATCGGAATAGCCTGCTGCAGCAGTAATCCGGCATCGTAGGTGTTCGCGCCAAACGTCGCCGGCCGCTGCCCGAACTGTTTCTCGTACACGGTGATGTAGGCGAGCGCGACCTTCCTGATCGGATCGCCTGGCGCGACGTCGTCGATGACCAGCATCGATCCCGCCGCCAGCACCGTCCCCTCGACTTTTTCCTTGCCGAGGCGGATGAATTCGTCGGTGGCAACGGCGTGCGTCTGATAGACGCGCCCCTTGTAGGATTGATCGTAGAGCGTCGCCTGCGGCAGCACGGCGGGGCCGCCGACGGCCGCGATCAGCACCGCGTCGGGTTTGGCCAACATCATCTTCAGCACCTGTCCCGTCACGCTTTGGTCGGTGCGCGCGAAGCGCTCGCTGGCGACGATGCGGATGCCCGCTTTTTCGGCGAGGCCGCCGAACACCTTGTACCAGTTTTCGCCGTAGGGATCGTTGAACCCGATGAAGGCCACCGCCTTCACGCCGTTTTTCACCATGTGCTTGATCAGCGCGGCGGCGATCAGATCGTCGTTCTGCGTCGTCTTGAATACCCACCGTCTCTTGGCATCGATCGGCTCGACAACCGACGACGTCCCGACCGTAGCCAGCATCGGCACCTTGCCCTCGGCGATGATGTCGAGGATCGCCAGCGCGTTAGGCGTCGTCGACGGCCCGATCAGGGCATCGATGTGATCCTCGCCGATGAGCTTCTTGGCGTTCTGCACCGCGCGGGTCGTATCGCCACCGTCGTCGAGCTGAACGTACTCAACGCTCGCATCGCCGATCTTGCGTGGCAGAAGCTCGCCGGTGTTTTTTTGCGGGATGCCGATCGCGGTCGTCGGACCCGTGGCCGAGACCATCAGCCCGACTCGAACCTGCGCCATCGCGCCGGTGATGCCGAACAGCAATGCGGCAACGAAAATCGTCAAGCGCCTGAACATGAACTTTCCCCCTCTATTCCCCTCATTTTCCGCTCTGTTGCCTGCTGCTCGCGCAAAGATGCGCATGCTATGCCGTCGGCCGCCGCGCTACAAGCGCGTGGCTCCGTTCTAGGCGACCTGCCCGGCGGCAAAGCCCGACGACCACGCCCACTGAAAGTTGTGGCCGCCCAGATGCCCGGTGACATCGACGACCTCGCCGATGAAATACAAACCCGGAACGCTCTCGACCGCCATCGTCTTCGAGGAAAGATGCCGCGTATCGACGCCGCCCAGCGTCACTTCGGCCTTGTTATAGCCAAGCGTCCCGGACGGCAGCACCGACCAGTCGTTGAGCGCCGCGCCAATCTCGGCGAGGCGCTTCCCGCCCAGCGACTTAATCGGACCGGCGGCGCGCTGCCCGTTCCAAAATTGCAGGCTCCACTGCTGCGCGAATCGGTGCGGCAACCGTTGCGCGAGCAGGCCCGCGACGCCCGACGTGGCGTTTCGCTCGCTGGCGAGCCACGCGCTCGCGTCGAGTCCCGGCAGGAGATCGACGTGAATCGGATCGCCGCCGTTCCAGTACGACGAAACCTGCAGGATCGCGGGCCCGGACAGGCCGCGGTGCGTAAACAACAGGTTCTCGCGAAACCTGCCGCCATTGCACGACACCTCGGCGTCGATCGAAACGCCTGAAAGGTCGCCGTAGCGCTCGAGCGTTGCCGGCTCCAGCGCCAGCGGCACCAGCGCCGGCCTCGGAGGTACGACACCGACGCCGAACTGCTCGGCGATCCGATAGCCCAAAGGCGTGGCGCCGATTTTTGGAACTGTCAGGCCACCAGTGGCGACGACCAGCGATGCAGCCCGCACCGCGCCGCATGAGGTCGAAACGACGAATGTGTCACTCTCGCGGTTGACGGTTTCCACCGAGCACGGGACGCGCCAGTCGACCGCGGCACGCTCGCATTCCGCGCGCAGCATGGCAATGATCTGCAGCGCCGAGTCGTCGCAAAACAGCTGGCCCAGCTTCTTTTCGTGCCATGCGATCCCGTGCCGCTCCACCAAGGCGACGAAGTCGCGCGGCGAGTAGCGCGCCAGCGCGGAGCGGCAGAAGTCGGGGTTTTGCGACAGGAAGTTCGTCGCGTCGGAATGAATGTTGGTGAAGTTGCAGCGCCCGCCGCCCGAGATGCGTATTTTTTCGCCGATGGCGGGAAAGTGTTCGATGAGCAGTACGCGTCGGCCGCGCTGCCCTGCCCGGGCCGCGCACATCATGCCGGCAGCGCCGCCACCGATCACGATGACGTCGTACGACCCGATGCGCGCCGCAGTCAATGACCGGCGCGCTTCGAGCCGCGCTGCCCGCGTTCGCGCATCACGAACGCGCTCATCTCACGGCTCGAAGAATTCGCGTACCTTGTCGAACCAGTTCTTCGCCCGCGGGTTGTGCGCGCTCGGATCCTGCGCGTTGATCGCCTCGAACTCGCGCAGCAGCTCTTTTTGCCGCGAGGTAAGACTCACCGGCGTCTCGATCGCGACATGGCAGAAGAGGTCGCCGTAGCCACTGCTGCGTACGCCCTTGATGCCTTTTCCTCGCAACCGGAAAACCTGCCCGGTCTGCGTTTCTGCCGGGATCTTGATCTTGGCGTGGCCGTCCAGCGTGGGGATCTCGATTTCGCCGCCCATGGCCGCAGTCGCGAATCCGATCGGCATTTCGCAGTGAAGATCGTTGTTCTCGCGCTGGAATACCGGGTGCTCCTTCAGATTCACGACCACATAAAGGTCGCCGTGAGGTCCGCCGTTCAAGCCTGCCTCGCCTTCGCCCGAGAGGCGGATGCGGTCGTCGTGATCGACTCCGGCCGGAATCTTGACCGATAAGGTCTTGCTCTTCCTGATTCGGCCCGCGCCGCCGCAGGTCGCGCATGGCTCGGGCACGATCTTGCCGGTGCCATGACATTGCGGACACGTCTGCTGGATCGAAAAAAAGCCCTGCGAGACGCGCACCTGACCCTGGCCGTTGCACGTCGGGCAGGTCTTGGGCTGCGTCCCCGGTTTGGCGCCACTCCCATGACAAGTCTCGCACTCCTCCATCGCCGGAATGCGGATCTTCGCCTCGGTGCCGCGCGCCGCTTCCTCGAGCGACAGTTCCAGATTGTAGCGAAGGTCGGCGCCTCGAAAGACGCCGCTGCCGCGACCGCGAGCTCCACCCTGGCCGCCAAAGATTTCACCGAAGATGTCACCGAAGGCGTCGGCGAATCCGCCGAAGCCCTCCGCGCCTCCGCCGAATCCACGCGCACCGGCGGCTCCAAAACCCGCAGACGGATCGACGCCTGCGTGTCCGAACTGATCGTAGGCCTGCCGCTTGCGAGCGTCGGTCAGGACCTCGTACGCTTCCTTCGCCTCCTTGAATTTCTCCTCCGAGCCTTTGTCGGGATTGCGGTCCGGATGATGCTTCATCGCAAGCTTGCGATAAGCCTTCTTGATCTCCTCATCCGACGCGTCGCGATTGACGCCGAGTGTCGTGTAGTAGTCGCGCTTAGCCATTCTCAATGTCCCCAACTACGGTGCGCAAATGACGCTCCCCTGACAGCATTTGGCCGAGTTAAGGGGCGCCAACAGGCGCCCGCTTCAACTCGGCCAGATAGTACGTCGCCGGGCCGGCAAAACGATGGTCAATTTCGCCATCGTCCCGCCCGCCCGGTGACGCACTATCACTTCTTGTCTTTGACTTCCGTAAATTCGGCGTCGACGACTTTTTCCTCGCCACTTTCGCCCGCTCCGCCCGACTTGCCGCCGCCCTGAGGATTGGCGGCCTGCGCCTCGGCCTGCGATTGCGCGTACATCGCTTCGCCCAGCTTCTGCGATGCGGTCATCAGCGCTTGCGCCTTTGCCTCCATCGCGTCCTTGCTTGCGTCCTTGTCCTTGAGCAGCTCTTCGGCCTCCTTCAATGCGGCCTCGATCTTGCCCTTCTCGTCGGCGCCGACCTTGTCGCCGTACTCGGTCACCGACTTTTGCACGCTGTGCACCAGCGCATCGAGATGATTGCGCGCCTGTACAGTCTCCAGCATCTTCCGATCATCCTCGGCGTGTTCCTCGGCGTCCTTGACCATTTTCTGGATCTCGGTTTCGGAGAGGCCCGACGACGCCTTGATGGTGATCTTGTTCTCCTTGCCGGTCGCCTTGTCCTTGGCGCTGACGTGGAGGATGCCGTTGGCGTCGATGTCGAACGTGACTTCGATCTGCGGCATGCCGCGAGGCGAAGGCGGGATGCCTTCCAGATTGAACTGGCCGAGACTCTTGTTGCCCGAGGCTACGTCGCGCTCGCCCTGCAGCACATGGATCGTGACCGCGGCCTGATTGTCGTCGGCGGTCGAGAACACCTGCTGCGCCTTGGTCGGTATGGTCGTGTTCTTCTGGATGAGCTTGGTCATGACCCCACCCAGCGTCTCGATGCCCAGCGACAGCGGCGTCACGTCGAGCAGCAGCACGTCCTTGACGTCGCCCTGAAGTACTCCGGCCTGGATCGCCGCGCCGACCGCGACCGCTTCGTCGGGGTTCACGTCCTTGCGCGGCTCCTTGCCGAAGAATTCCTTCACCTTTTCCTGCACCTTCGGCATGCGGGTCATGCCGCCGACCAGGATCACGTCGCCGACCTCGGACAGCTTGACGCCCGCGTCCTTGATCGCAATCCGGCACGGCTCGATCGTGCGCTCGATCAAATCCTCGACCAACGCCTCGAATTTGGCGCGGGTGATCTTGATCGACAGGTGTTTGGGGCCTGACTTGTCGGCGGTGATATACGGCAGATTGATCTCGGTCTGCTGCGAGCTCGAAAGCTCGATCTTCGCCTTTTCCGCCGACTCCTTCAGCCGTTGCAGCGCCAGCACGTCGTTCTTGAGGTCGACGCCCTGGTCGCGCTTGAATTCGGTGACGATGTAGTCGATCAGGCGCTGGTCGAAGTCCTCGCCGCCGAGAAAGGTGTCGCCGTTGGTCGACATGACCTCGAACTGGTGCTCGCCCTCGACGCTGGCGATCTCGATGATGGAGATGTCGAAGGTGCCGCCGCCAAGGTCATAGACGGCGATCTTGCGATCGCCTTCCTTCTTGTCCATGCCGAAGGCCAGCGCCGCCGCGGTCGGTTCGTTGATAATCCGCTTGACCTCGAGACCGGCGATCCTGCCGGCGTCCTTGGTCGCCTGCCGCTGCGAGTCGTTGAAATACGCCGGCACGGTGATCACCGCTTCGGTGACTTCCTCGCCGAGATAATCTTCGGCGGTCTTTTTCATCTTGCGCAGGATTTCCGCCGAGACTTGCTGCGGGCCGATCTTCTTGCCGCGTATCTCGACCCAGGCGTCGCCGTTGTCGGCCCGGACGATCTTGTAGGGCATCAGCGCGATGTCCTTCTGCACTTCCTTTTCCTCGAAGCGGCGGCCGATGAGGCGTTTGATCGCATAGAGAGTGTTCTTGGCGTTGGTGACTGCCTGCCGCTTCGCCGGCGCGCCGACGAGAATCTCGCCGTCGTCCAGATAGGCGACGACCGACGGAGTCGTGCGGGCGCCTTCCGAGTTCTCGATCACTTTGGGCTTGCCGCCCTCCATGATGGCGACGCAGCTGTTGGTCGTGCCGAGGTCGATACCGATAGTCTTGGCCATGATTTTTTCCTTTTTTCCGGGAATTGCTCTTGAGTTTTGAGTAATCGTTTATCTGGGGTGGCTTGCGCCGGGATTCAAGCGAAAAGCGCGCTTAAGCGGGGGTTTCCGGGCTCTTGGCGACGGCAACCAGCGCCGGCCGGAGCACGCGATCGTTGAGCAGATAGCCCTTTTGAAAAACCTGAACCACGGTGCCCGGCAGCTCTTCCGACTCGATCATGGTCATCGCCTGGTGGCGATGAGGATCGTATTTTTCATGCAAGGGGTTGATTTCGACGATGTTCGCTTTGTCGAATGCGGCGTCGAGGTTCTTGAGCGTCAAGGCCACGCCGTCCTGCAGTGCCTGGGTCTTGGCGTTCGGCGTCGCCAGGGTGAGCTCCAGCGCGTCCTTGACGGCCAGCAATTCCTGCGCAAAGCGCTCGACCGCGTACTTGTGCGCCTTGGCGACGTCGTTCTGCGCCAGTCGCCGGGTGTTGTCGGCTTCGGCTTTGGCTCTGAGCCACGCGTCCCGAAGCTCGTCCGCTTCGGCCTCGGCGCGTTTGAGCTGGGCGGGCAGGTCGAGACCAGCTCCTGCCTCGCCGGCCCCGGATGAGTCGGCAGTCATGTCCGCCGGGGAAACCTGAGTGTTATCGTCGGGATTGTTGTTCATCGAGTATCCTTCGCGTGCCTCGGGTCACATGGGGGCATTTGCACATGTTTCAACCCGCCTGCGCCGGCGCTTGTGGAATGAATTCCAAGCCATTTCTTACTGCTTGGCGCCAAGCGCTTTCGCCCTCGTCCCGGTCAGCTCGCGCGCCGACGCGTCCGGCGGCGGCTCGAGCCAGCCCCCCAGATTGCGCACCGCGAGATCCGCCAGCGCCGCGATCCAGGCCGGGCGTTCGTTGAGGCAGGGTATGTAGTGGAATTCCCCACCGCCGCCTTTGAGGAACGCGGCCTGTCCCTCCTGGGCGATTTCCTCGAGCGTCTCCAGGCAGTCGCTGACAAAGCCGGGGCAGATGACGTCGACGCGGTCGACCCGCTCCTTCGCCAGCGCTACCAAGGTCGGCTGCGTGTACGGCGTGAGCCACTGGGCGCGGCCGAACCGGGACTGGAATGTGATCAGCGCTTGCTTCCCATTCAATCCCAACTCGGTGGCCACCAATCGCGCGGTCTTCTGGCAATGGCAGTGATACGGATCGCCGAGCTCAAGGGTTCGTCTCGGCACGCCGTGGAAAGAAAACAGCAGTCTGTCCGGCCGACCATTCCTGACCCAATACTCGTTGACGCTCTGCACCAGGGCCTTGATGTAACCGGGATCGTCGTAATAGGCATCGACTACGCGAAGGGCGGGGATGCGCCTTTGCCGGCACGTGAAGTTATTGATCGCGTCGAGCGCGGACGCGGTCGTGCTCGCCGAATATTGGGGATACAGCGGCAGCACGAGCACCCGGTCGCACCCGTCCGCCTCGAGCTTCGTCATCGCCGACTCGATCGAGGGCTGTCCGTATCGCATGCCCAGCGCGACCTGCGCAAAATCGGACGGGAGCCCGAGGTCTTTCAAGCACTGCCCGAGATAACCCTGCAGCAAGGTCTTCTGACGCAGACTGTGCACCAGCAGTGGCGAGCCGTCCTTGGTCCAGATGGTCGCGTATCTCTGCGCCGACTTGGCCGGGCGCGAGTTGAGGATCACCCCATGCAAAAGCGGCGCCCACAGGGCACGCGGAATCTCCACGACGCGCGGATCGGACAGGAACTGCGCGAGATAGCGTCGGACCGCGGCCGTCGTAGGCGCGTCGGGGGTGCCGAGATTGATCAGCAGAACGCCCAGCCGCGTCGGGCGATCGTGCGCAAATGACGGTGCGGATCGGTAGCGGGCCATGTCGTCAGGACCCGATCAGGTCCGGGCCGCCGGCGGGCGCTGCGGCCGCGGGCGGGGCGTCACCCACTGTCGCCTCGATGCACTAAGGTCACGCCCCGTCCGCGCGAAACGCGGCGAGACCTTTTGCGGCCTGTGCGCGGATCGCGCCGCGGACCGATGGAACCCAGCCCAGCAGGGCGCCTTTCCCTCCCAATGCCATCGCCGCCCAGCGCCAAAGGCTGAAGCGATCGACGTGGCGCACGATCAATGCGTCGGCAAAGTGGAATTCGGCATCGATGCGGTTGTGAACCGCGCGGCCGGTCGCGGCAAACGTGTACCAAGCCTCCCAGTGCGCGCGTCCGCCATGCTCATTTGCCTTGACGTCGCGAAACTCGACTCGCAGATCGCGTGCGCGGCGATTCAGCATGCGCCACATCGCGCCGGCCTCGGCCGCCGCGAGCGTGCCGAACACCGGGTCGCTGAACACGACTTGGGGATGATAACAACCAAGCATCGCGTCGACGTCGCGGCGCCCGAACGCGGTATAGAAGCGCTCGATGAGCGTTGCGTTTGCCGCCGACGAGTCGGCGATCGCCGTTGTGCCGTTCATCGTTCATTACTCTGCTGCGTCAACGCGTTCGACAAGAGCCTCGCAGTGACGTCGACGATCGGGATGACCCGCTCATACGCCATTCGGGTCGGGCCGATGACGCCCAGGGTGCCGATGACCTGGCCATCGATTTCGTACGGCGCCGTAATCACGCTGCACTCGTCGAGCGGCGCCAGTCCCGACTCGCCGCCGATGAACAGGTGCACGCCGTGCGCGCGTTGGCTGAGATCGAGAAGGTGAAGGAGCGATGTTTTCTGCTCGAAGATTTCGAACAATCTGCGCAGCCGGTCCATGTTCGACGACAAATCCGACGCGGAGAGAAGGTTCTTCTCGCCGGACACGACGAGATCGTCGCGGCTGTCGGCAAGTGCGGCGTCGCCGGCGTCGACTGCCGCAGTCATCAGCCCGACGACATCTTCGCGCAATTGCTTGAGCTCGTCGGCAAGCAACCCGCGTATGGCGGCGAACGGCTGCCCAGCATAGTGATCGTTGAAGAAATTCGACGCTTCGATCAACTGCGAGGGCGTATACAGGCGGTCGGTATGGAGGATGCGATTCTGCACGTCGCCGTCGGGAGTTACGATGATAAGCAGGACGCGCCGCTCTGACAGGCGCAGAAACTCGATGTGCCGGAACGAGGGTTCGCGCCGCCGTGGCGTCGCGACCACGCCGGCGAACTGGGTGAGCGACGAAAGGAGCTGCGCCGCGGCGCTGACCAGCGCCTGCGGGCGGTCTGCCTGGAGCTGGTCCTGCAGCTCGCTGATCTCGCCCTGGTCGAGCGGCTTGACGACCAGCAGACTGTCGACGAAGAAGCGATATCCCTTGGCCGTGGGCACCCGACCGGCCGAGGTGTGTGGACTGGTGATAAGGCCCATCTCCTCGAGGTCGGCCATGACGTTGCGTATCGTCGCCGGCGAAAGCTCGAGCCCGGACTGGCGTGACAACACGCGCGAACCAACCGGCTGACCGTCGATGATGTAGCGCTCGATCAGCGTCTTCAGCAGATATTGGGCGCGCGGATCTACCATCTCGTGACGCTATTCCTACAAAGGTCAGGCACACTGCCGCTTAACGCCGCGCACCGCGATAAATTGGCGGAGTCGATCCGTCGCCGATTCATACCGATACTTACCGCCACTGCGCGCATGCAGCCATTGTACCGCTGGCATCGCGCCCGGGCGCGCCGGCTCCTTGCTCGCTAGCCGTTTGATGCAATGTTCTGCGTCGCCGGCCGCCGCTGATTCGCGGGCGCTCGCACCCCATTCGCTTCGCGAACGGGACCTGGCTCGCTGCTCACAACGCACGCTTGGTCGCCTAAGCCCCCTTGTGCTTTAATCGGAGACATGACGTCTCCGGGACACCATTTCGCGACGATCGCGTTGATCGGCCGCCACGCGAGTCCCGGCATCGCCGACCCCTTGGGGCGTCTGGCGGTATTTCTGGCCGCGCGCGGCCATCGCGTGATTCTCGACGCCGAAACCGCGGAGTTCACGCCGCTTCCCGGCTATTCGACCGCGTCGACCGCCGACATAGGAGCACACGCGGCGCTCGCGATCGTGGTCGGAGGCGATGGAACCATGCTCTCGATCGCCCGCCAGCTCGCTCCCTTCGATATTCCCCTGATCGGCGTCAACCAGGGCCGCCTCGGGTTTCTGACCGACATTGCGCTTTCCGATATGGAGCCGGCGTTGTCGGCCATGCTCGACGGCGAATATGTGGAGGAGACCCGCACGCTGCTCGATACCAAGCTATTGCGCGGCAATGGCCAGTGCGAACGGAGCCTCGCGCTGAACGACGTTGTGGTGAACCGGGGCGCGCTCGGCGTCATGATCGATTGCGCGGTGACGATCGACGAGCACTTCGTCTACGCGATGCGCGCCGACGGTTTGATCGTCGCAACGCCGACGGGCTCGACCGCGTACGCTCTTTCGGCACAAGGCCCCATCGTCGACCCGGCCGTGCCTGCCATACTGCTCGTTCCCGTTGCGCCGCACGCGCTTTCCAATCGCCCGATCGCGGTGCGGGATTCGGCGGTCGTGACGATTACCCTTTTGCGCGGCAAGGATGCGAGCCTTCATTCCGACGGCCAGTCCCACTACGCGCTCGCCGAGGGCGACAGGGTCGAGGTCAGCCGTGCCACGCACCGGGTTCGCCTGCTCCACCCGAAGGACCACGATCACTTCGCGATGCTGAGGCGAAAGCTGCACTGGGCCGAGACGCCGGAGCAGCTTCGTCCGGCCAGGGCAGGCGCCGAGCCTTGAACCTCGCTATCGTCGGAGCAGCTTCGATCTGGCCAGAGCGGTCCCGATTCATGACGCACGCCTGACGCGCTCCGCGCGCTTCGACGTCGCATCGCACGGCGCAGCGCCAGCCTCGACCTTCCTTTCGCCATGCTGCGTTTGCTATCCATTCGAAACTTCGCCGTAGTAGCGGCGCTCGAGGTCGAATTCGACCGCGGATTCACGGTGTTGACCGGCGAGACAGGCGCCGGCAAATCGCTGCTGCTCGATGCGCTGTCGCTGTTGCTCGGCGATCGCTTCGAAGCGCGCCAACTTCGGCTTGGCGCCGACCGCGCGGAAATCGCCGCCGAGTTCGACCTGGAGGATGCGCCGGCCGCGCGCGCATGGCTCACCGAGCACGACCTCGCGGAGGACGGGCCGCTTCTGTTGCGCCGCGTGCTCGACGCGCAAGGTAGAAGTCGCGCGCACGTCAATGGCCGCCCGGCGACGCTGGCACAGCTCGAGGCCGTCGGCGAGCTTCTGATCGATCTTCATGGGCAGCACGCGCATCAATCGCTCGGCCGCCCGGAGACTCAGCGCCGACTGCTCGATGCCTATGGTGGCTTCGCAGCGCTGGCGCGCGAAGTGACTCGCGCCTGGCGGGCGTGGCAGGACGCGGTCGAGCACGCGAACCGCGGCATGCAGGACGCCGCGGCGATGCAGGCCGAGCGCGACGCGCTCACCGTCCGCCGCGCCGAGCTCACCGCGCTTGCGCCGAGCGTCGCGGAGTGGGAGCGCCTTGCGCAAACGCAATCGCGGCTGGCGCATGCGGCAACCCTGCTCGAATCGGCGACCGCGGCCGAGGCGGAGCTAGGCGACGGCGACGCGTCACTCGGCTCCCGTCTCGCGGCCGTGGTACAGCGGCTCAAGCAAGCCGCCGCGCATGACGCGGCGCTGAACGACGTGGTCGCGCTTTGCGACGAGGCAAGAATACGCGCCGACGAAGCGGCGCGGGTGCTGCGATCCTATCGTGAGCGGCTCGACCTCGATCCCGCCGAGCTCGCGCGCGTCGAGACACGGTTGACCGCGTTTTACGACGCAGCGCGAAAGTATCGCGTTCGGCCCGGCGAATTGCCCGCGCTTGCCGAGGAAACCATCGCGCGCCTCGCGGTGCTGGCGGCCGGCGCCGATGCCGAACGGCTCGCGAGCGCGGAAGCCGACGCTCGGCGTGCGCTCTTTGACCTTGCGCGCGAGCTATCGGCAAAACGCAAGCTGGCCGCCGCGGAACTCGGACATCGCGTAAGTGCGATGATGAAGCGACTGGCGATGGCCGGCGGCAGGGTCGAGATTGCGTTGATCCCCGTTTCCGAGCCCGCCAGCTTCGGTCTCGAGAATGTCGAGCTGCAGGTCGCCACACACATCAAGCAACCGCTGGGACCGCTCGCCCGGGTCGCGTCGGGTGGCGAGCTGTCACGCCTGGGGCTGGCGATCCAGGTGGTGCTGGCCGAAGTTGGCGAGCTGCCAACACTGGTCTTCGACGAAGTCGACGCCGGCATCGGCGGCGCCGTCGCGGCAACCGTCGGCCGCATGCTGCAGCAGCTTGGGAAGCGGCGGCAGGTGTTGTGTGTCACGCACCTGCCGCAGGTCGCGGCTTGCGCGGACCACCATTACCGCGTCATCAAGCGTGCGGCCGCGGGGGAGGTCGCAACCGAGCTCGCGCGGCTCGACTCACCCGGGCGCGTCGAAGAGCTGGCGCGCATGCTGGGGGGACACGAAGTGACTGCCAAGACGCGCGCGCACGCGAAGGAATTGCTCGCGCAACACCGAACAGCGACGCCGCCTTGAAATGAATACGGCCGCATCGCGGCCGGCGGTGAGAAAACGGCCGCTGCGCGGCCGTTGAGCGGGCAAGCGTTCCGCGCCTAGACCGGAGCCAGCCCGGTCTGCGAGAGAGGATCGGTGCCGGCCACCCTTGGCACCGCGGTCTTGGTCACGTGCTTGGGCTTGATGACGCCTCTGACCGCTTTGACCACCTTGACCGCCTTCAAGACGGGCATCGCTTCTCCGGTCTCGAGCCAATATTTGACGCGATTAGCGTCGCCAATCCGGGTCAGCTTGCCGACCGAATCCAGCAGCACGATGACGATCGGCCGACTGGCGATGGTCGTCAGCATGACCAGGCATTTGCCGGCCTCGCGGATGAAGCCGGTCTTGCTTAGCTGTATGTCCCATTGCCCGCCACGCACCAGCGAATTGGTGTTGTTGAAACCGAGCAGCGCTCCGGTCGGCTGCACCTCGACGTAGTGACTCGAGGTGGTAGTGGCATCGCGGATCAGGGGATACTCCGCCGCGGCTTTCGCCATCAGCGCAACCTCGTTGGCAGTCGACACGTTTTCGCTCGACAATCCCGTCGCATCGCTGAAGTGGGTGTGGACCATGCCCAGGTCGGCAGCTTTCTTGTTCATCGCTGCGACAAATGCTTCGAGGCCGCCGGGATAGTGTCTGGCGAGGCTCGATGCGGCACGATTTTCCGACGCCATCAGCGCGAGCCGCAGCATCTCGCGGCGCGGCAATTCGCTCCCCAGCCGCAGCCGGGAATGGCTTCCGCGCAGGAGGTCGAGGTCGGCGACGTCGACAGTAACGATTTCGTCGAGCGGCTGACCGGCGTCGATAACTACCATGGCGGTCATCAACTTGGTTACCGAGGCGATCGGCGTTACCGTGTCCGCCGCCTTGGAATAGATCGGGTGTCCGGCTGCTGCGTCAAGCACCAGAACGTTGGCAGAGGCGAGCCTCAGCTTGCTGCCGTCCAGCAGCCATTTTGGCGCACCTGCGACATCGGGGTCAGCCCCCGCGGTCACCGCAAAGGCATCCGCCGTGAATGTTAATGCAATAAAAACAATGGCTAATAGGCTCTTCATCAACTGGATCGTAAGTGGCCGCGGCAGGGTTATACCATGTATGCAAGGGGTATGCCAATGCAGGTCTGCCAATACCGTAACGTATCAAACGCTTAGGCGATGACACGACGTTCATTGCCGCTGTCCGCAGACGGGGGAGACGCTGCCGCCTGCTGCCGCTCCTCCTGCTGCAAGGCCCACATTCGCGCGTAGGAGCCGTCCGCGGCGAGCAATTCAGCATGCGTACCGCGCTCGGTGATGCGCCCGTGCTCGAGCACCAAAATCTCGTCAGCGCCGACGATCGTCGACAAACGATGGGCAATCGTGAGGGTCGTACGGTCGGCCGATATCTGCTCGAGCTCGGCCTGAATCAGCTTCTCGGATTTGGAATCGAGCGCCGACGTCGCCTCGTCGAAGATGAGAATCCGTGGATTCTTGAGGATCGCGCGCGCAATCGCGACCCGCTGCTTCTCGCCGCCGGATAGTTTAAGTCCCCGCTCGCCTACCGGCGTCGCGTAACCCTCCGGAAGGGCGTTGACGAAATCGTGTATCTGCGCCAGCTTCGCGGCCGCGATGATCTCGTTCTCGCTCGCGTCGGGCCGGCCGTAGGCGATGTTGTATTCGATCGAATCGTTGAACAGAACCGTGTCCTGCGGCACGATGCCGATCGCGTTGCGAACACTCGACTGTTGCACCGCGCGCAGATCCTGCCGGTCGATGGTGATCCTCCCTCCACTGACGTCGTAAAAACGGTAAAGGAGCCGCGCCAGCGTCGACTTTCCCGAGCCGCTGGGACCGACCACCGCGATTGTGCGCCCCGCCGGAATGGCGAACGACACGTCGAACAGAATCTGGCGGTTGGGTTCGTAACTGAAATCGACGTGCTCGAAGCGTACCTCGCCGGCGCTCGCCAGGAGCGGCGCGGCGCCCGGTGCATCCTTGACCTCGGCATTCTCATCGATCAGGTGGAACATGCGCTCCATGTCGGCCACCGCCTGCTTGATCTCGCGATAGATGACGCCAAGAAAATTGAGCGGGATATAGAGCTGGATCATGAACGCGTTCACGAGCACCAGGTCGCCGATGGTCATCGTGCCTCTGACCACGCCCAGCGTCGCCCGCCACATGATCAGCGTTACCGCGACGGCAATGATCGCGCTCTGCCCGATATTGAGCAGCGACAGCGAGGTCTGGCTTCTGACGGCGGCCGTTTCCCATCGCTGCAAGCTCTCGTCGTAACGGCGCGCCTCGAATTCCTCGTTGTTGAAATATTTGACGGTCTCGTAATTGAGCAAGCTGTCGATGGCTCGCGTGTTTGCTCTGGAGTCGAGCTCGTTCATCTGCCGACGGAAGCCGGTCCGCCATTCCGTGATCGTCACCGTATAGACGATGTACAACACCAGCGCGGCGAGCGTGATACCTATGAACCACAGGTCGTAGCGCGCGACCAGAATCGCCGAGACCAGCGCAATTTCGATCAAGGTCGGCAAGATCGAGAACAGCGTGAAACCGATCAGCGTCGAGATGCCGCGGGTACCGCGCTCGACGTCGCGTGTAAGTCCTCCCGTCTGCCGCGCAAGATGGAAGCGCAGCGACAGGTCGTGCAGATGCCGGAAAGTCTTCAATGCGATGGTCCGCACCGCGCGCTGCGTAACCTTGGCGAAAAAGAATTCGCGCAGCTCCGTGAATGCGGTTGTCGACAGACGCAGCGCACCGTAGGCGAACAGCAGCGCGAGAGGCAGCGCCAGCATTTGTCCCTGGGAACCGGGAGTGAGGCTGTCGACGACCTGCTTGAGAACGAGCGGCACGCCGACGTTGGCCACCTTCGCCGCGATCAGGCAGGTGAGCGCCAGCGCGACCCGGCCCTTATATGCCAGCAGGTACGGCAGCAGGGTACGAACGGTGTGCCAGTCGCCGCGGGCGGCGAGTGCGGAACGGTCAGTCGAGGAAAGCGGAGGAGGCGGAGGGGGAGAAGTGGCGCGGCGCATTTCGAAAGCGCATCGCGGCGGACCGCGACGACCAAAGCAACATTTTAGCAGAAGCTCCCAGTGCACTCGGTACGCTAGTGTACTGAGTCAGAAGTTCCGAAGATAAAGGAGCGGATAAAATCGGCCGGCAGGCAAGGCGCGAGGGCGAAAGCGTACCTCGTGGTACGGTGAGCCCGAGCAACGCAGCATGGCGGTCGATTTCGCCGCGAACTATCGAGCGAATTTCTGACTCAGTACGCTAGTCTTCCTTACGAAACCATTCGTTGCCGCCATAACCGAGGAAGCCCATCGCGAGCCGCACGATCCCGTACGAGATCCAGATCGCCGCCTTGTAGAGGCGCGGTCGGCTTTCCCAATCGTCGCTGGCGACGCGCCGTGAGCCTGCGCTCATCATCTCGACCAGCTGCGTCTTCAGCTCGCGGTTGAATCCGTTGTCGCGAACGAAGACATTGGCCTCCCGCGCCATCAGCAGACTGTAGGGATCGATGTTCGACGAACCGACCGTCGCCCAATGATCGTCGACCACGGCGACCTTCGCGTGAAGCATGCTGCGGTGATACTCCTGGATGATGATGCCGGCGTTGAGCAGCTGGCCGTAGAGCGCGCGGGTCGCGAAGTGAAGCAGCAGATATTCGACTCTCGCCTGCAGCAGCAGCGTTACAACCACGCCGCGCCCGGCCGCGTCCTTCAACGCCCGCCGAAACCGGATCCCCGGGAAGAAGTACGAATTGGCGATGATGATCTCGTCTTTCGCCGTCCGAATCGCCGCGAGGTATGCACGCTCGATGTCCCGCCGATGGCGGAGGTTATCGCGGGTGACGAATTTCGCGGTTTGCGAGCCGGCGCGTTGGCCGCGCCTGGCTTCCGGAAACAGAGGAACGTCGCTGCTGCCCGAGCGGACCAGCTGCACGAGCGCCCAGACCCGCTGCATCGTCTGTGCAACCGACACCACAAGCGGCCCTTCGACCATGACCGCGAAGTCGGCGCGCGGCGGCGTATGGCCTGGGGTGTTGCTGTCATCGATGACGTTGATACCGCCGACGAACGCCATGCGACCGTCGATCTGACAGAGCTTGCGGTGCAGCCGCCGCAGGCGATGCGAGCGAAATTGCCACGGCGCGACCTCGGGGCGATACCTTAGGAGCTCTACGCCCGCGGCGGTCATCTCGCGCTCCAGACCAGGAGTGAGGTAGAACTTTGCGCCCCAGCCGTCGACCATGACGCGCACCTTGACTCCGCGATGCGCTGCGCTCTCCAACGCCGCCGCGACCCGGCGGCCGGATGCGTCGTCGGCGAAAATGTAGGTCTCGAACCAGATCTCGCGTCGCGCGGCATCGATCGCGCGCTCCAGCGCCGGGAAGTATTCGGTCCCGTTGCGCAACAGCGTAAGCTTGTTCCCGGGCTTGAAGCGATTCACGTCGAACTAGTGGACCGTCGCCTGGCCGCGTGTTGACGCTCGAGATCGAATGTTGCCGCCAGCGCAGCGTGGTCCGACAGGCGCGCCAGCGGATAGGCATAGTGAACATCGGTGTCCACGATGTCCAAACCGCGCGCGTAGATGCGGTCGAGCCTGAAAACCGGCAGCACCGATGGAAAGGTTCGCGCCGGGCGCCCACGGGCGGCGGAAAATACCTCGACCACGCCAAGATCCTGTTGCAGCGATCGATCGGCCTTGCTCCGCCAATCGTTGAAATCGCCGGCGATGACCAGGGGCGCATCGAGAGGCACCATTTCGCGAATCCGCTCGGTCAGGGCGTGAATCTGCCAGCGCCGCCCGCGCTCGAACAGGCCTAGATGGACATTGATGCAGTGAAGCGGCGGCATGCCGCGCCTGAGCTGCATCACACAATGCAAAAGGCCGCGGCTTTCGAACGCGTGCGCGGAAATGTCCTGATTGGTATGCGCGATAATGGGGAAGCGAGACAGGACCGCGTTGCCGTGATGACCATGACGGGTGGTCGCATTCCTGCCATACGCCACTTCGTGCCACACCGTATCGGCGATGAACTCATGTTGCGGCATCAGCGGCCAGTCGCGGTACCGGCCCGCATGCCGGCGATGGACGCCCTGTACTTCCTGCAGAAACAGGATGTCCGCTGCCATTCCGCGGAGCTTTTCGCGCAACTCATGGATGACCATGCGCCGACCGAGGTGCGAGAACCCCTTGTGAATGTTGAAGGTGGCAACAGTGAATCGCATAGCCTGAAAATTTCCGGGAGACGAGCCCATAGTAGCGGCATTTGCCGGATTTGAACCGTTGCGCCTGGCGCCACCGTGACCCGATAGTGTAAGGTAGCGCGAGCCCCGGCGACCAAAGGGCCAGATGGGTGCAGCGCCCGTCTTTTCGCATCATTGTGGTTCAACGCATTTTTCATACAGCCAAGGAGACACTCATGAAGCAACAAACCACGATTCAGGCGGCGGTGGCGGGTCTGCTCGCGCTCGGCCTTGCCGCTTCGGTTTCGGCCGCCCCGGTGGCACCAGACGCCAGCAAAGATAAATGCTTCGGCGTCGCCAAGGCCGGAAAAAACGATTGCGCCGCCGGCAAGCACTCCTGCGCCGGACAAAGCACGGTCGACAACGATCCGGCGTCATGGCAATACGTGGCCAAGGGAACCTGCGAAAAGATCGGCGGCAAGACAGAGCCGCCGAAGTCCTGACCGCGAGTTTCTGACGCTCGCGCCGGCGCCCGCCAGCCTTCGGTCCCGCCGGCGCATTTTGCTCGACGACCCAGACCCATGTCTGCCTCGACGGCACTTCCCGTATCCGCTGGCATCGGTTTGCGCGCCCCGCATGTCGCCCGCGTCCGGGCCGAGCGGCCTTTGCTCGGTTGGCTCGAGGTCCACAGCGAAAACTATTTTGTCGACGGCGGACCGGCGATCGCGGCCTTGGAAGCGATCCGTCGCGATTACCCGATTTCGCTGCATGGCGTCGGATTGTCGCTGGGGTCCGCCGATGCGCTCGATGCCGGACACCTCGCGCGGCTTAGGCATCTCGTCTTCCGGATCGACCCGGGCGCAGTGTCGGAACACCTTTGCTGGAGCCACGTCGACGGCCGCCACCTCAACGATCTCCTGCCGCTGCCGTTCACCGAAGAAGCGCTGGCGCTTGTTTGCGATCGCGTCGACGCCGTGCAAAGCACGCTCGGACGCACGCTCCTGGTCGAGAATGTCTCCGCCTACGTTCGCTTCGACGATGACGCGATGAGCGAATGGGATTTCGTCGCCGCCGTTGCCCGCCGTACCGGCTGCAAGCTGCTCTTCGATGTCAACAATATCTACGTCAACGCGGTCAATCACGGGTTCGACGCGAACGCTTATATCGCGGCAATTCCTGGAGACGCGGTGGGCGAGATTCACCTCGCCGGGTTCGACGCGAGCGGGGACTGCCTGATCGACACTCACGGTTCCCGGGTCGCCCCGCCGGTATGGGCGCTTTACCGCGCCGCGGTCGCACGCTTCGGCCCCAAGCCGACGCTGATCGAGTGGGACACCGATATTCCGCCGCTCGAAATCCTTCTCGACGAGGCGGCACAGGCACAGACTATCCTTGAGACCTGCGATGCCATCACTGCATGAATGGCAGCGTGCGTTTTCGGCTGCCGCCGTTTTCAACGACGCGGCCGCAGTAGCATCGCTTCGCATTGTCGCCGGCGGGATGAAGCCCGAAGCGCGGATCGGCATTTACCGCGCGAACGTGCTGGGCAATTACCGCAGCGCGCTCGCGGCCACCTACCCGGTGATAAAGCGCCTGGTCGGTGCGCCCTTCTTCGACGTGGCGTCCGACAATTTCGTTCGCGGCCATCCTTCGACCCGCGGCGATATCAACCGCTATGGCGCAGATTTTTCGGAATTCCTAGGCACATACCCGCCGGCGGGCGATCTCAAGTACTTGCCGGACGTCGCTCGTCTCGAGTGGGCCATCGACCAGGCGAATATCGCCGGCGATGCGGCGACATTCGACCTCGCCGCGCTCGCCAGCGTCCCTGCGAAGTTGCACGGCGAGCTGCGCTTCTCCTTGCATCCATCGGCGCAGTTGATCGTCTCGACGTTCCCGATTCTGCATATCTGGCAGGCCAACCAGCCGGCGGGGAGCGCGGACGAACGCATCGATCTCGGCGAAGGGGGCGACACGCTGCTGGTGCTGCGACGCCCGTCTGAGGTCGGAGGCATCGCCATCGAGCGGATCTCGAGCGCGGAACATCTTCTGCTTGCGTTGCTCGCTGCCGGTCGCACGCTCGACGAGGCGGCGAATCGCTGCGCGGCGATGTCGTCCGAATTCGATCTGGCCGCCGCACTGCGGCGCCACGTGGCCGCGAACACCATCGTTGCGTTTCGCGCTCCCGTGGTCCCCACTTCAGAAAGCGGATCATGAGTGCTCTCGCGCCGAATTCATTTTTCGACCGCCTCGGCGGCATCTATTGCGCCGCGACGCGCCAGATCGACAAGCTGCAGCCGCTTTTGCTGCTGGCATTTCGGCTCTACGTCGCGCGGGTGTTCTTCCTGTCAGGGCTCACCAAAATTCACGATTGGAGCGTCACGGTCGCGCTTTTTACCGATGAATATCATGTGCCGGTGCTGGCTCCGGGCATCGCAGCGCTGATGGGGACGGCGACCGAGATTTCGATGCCGATTCTGCTCGCGTTCGGCCTGGCCACGCGCTTCGGCGCCTTCGTGCTGTTCTTCTTCAACATCATCGCCGTCGTGTCGTACGCTTCTCTGCCTGATATCGCGGTCAAGGACCACTACCTATGGGGCGTGCTGATTCTCGTCGTGCTCGTGTTCGGCCCGGGTAAAATCTCGCTCGACCATTGGCTCGAAGGGCGGCGCTCGCGGCGCCGGCTCGTTTCACGCTAATCCTAGGTTGCAAGGTCGCGTGCCGCCGGCGAGCGCTGATTCGCGGGCGCTCGCACCCCACTCGCTTCGCGAACGGCGCCGGCTCCTTGTAGGCTATTCGTAAAATGTAGTGTCCTGTGTCGCCGGCGCGCGCTGATTCGCGGACGCTCGCACCCCACTCGCTTCGCGAGCGGGACCTGGCTCGCTGCTCACAGCGCGCCTGACCGGAAACGCTACGCGCGAAAGTGCCGCATTGCCTGACGCAGCCAGCCAAGCTGGCGCTCGTATCGCTGGCAGGCGACGCACTTCCTGATGTGTAGCCACAGCCGGGTCCGATCCCGCAACGAAAGCGGCTGCTCCTCCGCCCGCGACAGCAATCGGCTCGCTTCCTTGCAGTTGGTCAAACGCGACAGCTTAAACATGCGGTCCTGCAGCGGACCCAGGCGATGCGCCTGCCGGCGGCGCGAACCAGTTTTGTTCCAGGCACTTGCGCAGCCCCATCCTGGCCCGGTAAAGAATGACCCAGAGGTTGGTGGACGTGATGGTGAGCTCCTTGCAAATCTCGTCCGCTTCGAGCTCCATGACCTCGCGCATCATGAACACGCGCGAGGTGTTGGGCGGAAGTTTCTCCAGACAAGCATGCAGCGTCTCGAGAAACTCCTTCTGCGAAAGCTGGCTCTCGGGTTGGCCCCAGTTGGCGGGCGGGTTTTCCCAATGCCCGGTCTCGTCGAACATGGCGTCGAAATCGTCGATCCGGCACTCTTCGTCGAACGAAACGAAAGCGGGCCCGCGGGTCTTGTTGCGTATCGCGTCGACGATCTTGTGCTTCAAAATGCCGGTAAGCCAGGTCTTGAGTGACGACCTGCCGGAGAAACTGACCTCGCCCAGCAGTGCTGCGACCATCGTGTCCTGAACAACGTCTTCCGCGAGATGGGCGTCGCGAAGCTGAAGCATGGCAACGCGTAGCAGGTAGGACCGCTGGATTTCGAGCTGTGCGGCAAAGCTTGGGTCGGCCACAGGCTTTTCGGGTCGAGTTGGGCCGCCCCATGATAGCCAGCCTGCGCGTATTTGCAAAGTCGGCCTCACGCTCCTCGGGTCAAGCGAGCGGCTCGCGGCGTCATCGCGCAAGCGCAGCCGCAACTTCGGCCAGGACGCGGTCAGCTGCGCCGCGAAGAGCGTCCGAGCCAGGCGCCCAAGCTTGGGACGCCCCGCGACGTATCGAAGCGCGACGATGCGATCGTCAAGCCTCATTGTCTACATGTGCTCCATCATGGTTTCGGGCTTCTTGTCGTTCACGATGTCGGCAATCGTCAATATCACCGTTTGCGTGCCCTCGTTTTTCCACCAGTGCTTGACGCCCAGGAACTCGCGCGAGATCTCACCTTGCTTATGCAGGATCGGCACCGTGCACTTGCTGCTGTTTTCGTAAATCTGACCCTGGTTGACCATGATCAACGCCGGACGGTCCTCGTGACTATGAAGCGGCACGACGCCGCCAGCCTTGATTTCCATGTGGCGAAAACGAAGGCGGCGCTGCGGCAGCTTGACGTTTTCCTGCGAAAGATCGATCGAGGAAAGCTCCATTTCGGATACGCCGACGGGAGCGGCCGCAGCGCCGGGAAGCGGGTTCGCGCCGACCTTGTCCGCCGGGCATTCACCTGCGAATGCCGGCGACGCGGCGATGAGGACCATCAAGCTCGGGAACAGAACGGATTGAACACTGCGACTGCGATTGAATGTTGAGATTGAAATTTCTCCTTCTTGGTTGACAGACGAGATAGGAAACGGATTGCCTCGTTGAGTACTTGTCTGTTCACTACGCAAACGCCATCGGAAACGTGGACGACAACGCATGCAAAATGAGTCGATGCAATGTCAGGAGTTTCCGACGCGGCGCGTTTCGCACAGAACCTGGTTGCGACATCGCCCCGGGGAGATAGTCGGGCGCGTTGGCGATTTCTTACGCGAAGAGCAGTGCTCTTCTCACGGCGCGGGCTGACGAACTTACTATCCGCACACAAGCTCGCTCGAGCGTCGTTTCCGGGATTCTGCGTGGGACTTAAGAAGGCGATCGTCGGCGATCGATCGCGAGGCGCCTGAGGGCGTGCTGCGACGTCGCGCGCTGCGACCCTGCCGCACCTGGAGCTTGCATTGACTACTGGAGAGGCTGCAGCTCGCCGAGCAGTGTCGGGATCAGCTCCGAAACGGTTGGATGGATGTGCACAGCGCGGCGGATGGCGGTATATGGAACGCCGGCGTTCATCACGTCGATGATGCAGTGTATCGCCTCGTCCGCCTCGATGCCGAGCAATGAAGCGCCCAGGATCTTGTGCGATTCAGCGTCGACCAGCACGTGCATGAAGCCCTGCGTCTCTCCGCGCTCGCGGGCGCGACCGACGCGGCTCATCGCCCGCCGCCCGACCAGCACCGGCCGGCCCGACGCTCGTGCCTCGTATTCGGTGATGCCGGCACGCGCGAGCGGCGGGTCGGTAAAAAGCGCATATACGAGGAAGCGATCGGAAACGCGGCGCATCTCGTGATCGAGAAGATTAGCGGCGGCGATCTCGTAATCGTTGTAGGACGTGTGCGTGAACGCTCCGCGCCCGTTGACGTCACCCAGTGCCCAGATGCCCGGGACGCTGGTGGCAAGACTGTCGTCGACTTTGATGAAGCCCCGTGCATCGGTGGCCACGCCGGCTCGGTCGAGCCCCAGGTCGTCGGTGTTGGGAACGCGTCCCACGGCCAGCAGCAAGTGCGAACCGACGATCTCGCGCGGTTCCTGTTCGCAGCGTACCTGTACAGCAATACCTCGGTCGCGCCGCTCGACCTGCAGGCACGTCGCGTCGAGGCGGACGGCGATGCCTTCGCTTTCGAGAATCGCCTGCATGGCCAGCGAAACCGCCTCATCCTCGCGGGCGATCAGCCGCGGAGCCATTTCGACGACCGTCACTGCGCTTCCGAAGCGCCTGTACATTTGCGCAAACTCGAGCCCGATGTAACTACCGCCGATGACCATCAGATGCGCAGGCAGGAAATCGATGCCCATCATGCCTGTGCTCGTCAGGTATTCGATGTCGTCGAGGCCGCCGATCGCGGGAATCGTGGGACGGCCGCCGGTATTGATGAAAATCTCCGGCGCGGTCAACCGACGTTCGCCGACGGATACTACATGGGGCGCTTCGAAGCGACCGTGGCCCTGGATGACCGTGACATTGGACGTGCCGCGCAGCCAACGCTCGACGTTGCCCGTCGATTCGGCGACGATCGCGTCCTTGCGCGCCTTCACGCGCGGCATATCGACGTTGACCGCGCCGTCGATGGTCACGCCGAAGGCTGCTGCATTTCGCGCGACATGCGCGGCGCGCGCGCTGGCCACCAGCGTCTTGGTGGGTATGCAGCCGACGTTGACGCAAGTGCCGCCAAAGCGCTTGCGCTCGAGGATCGCCGTCTTGCGCCCCGAGCTCGCAAGACGAACGGCCAGTGGCGGGCCGGCCTGTCCGGTGCCGACGACGATTGCGTCGAATCGCTCCTCGTTCATCGATGCCCTTTCGCGCCGATCGCGTAGCAGGCTCGTCAGCGGGTCCTGCCGGCGAAGCCGTCGATGCCTTCGGCAAGGTGAGTGGTGGATTCTACCGGCTCGTGAATGACTACGCCTTCGGTCGGATCGACCGGCTTCATCCAGGGAGCGCGGTCGAGCATCCGGCGTGTGTCGGCATATCCCGCCTCCCACCGCACGCGTATGCCTTCCGGCGTGAAGTCGATGTCCTTGGTATGGTCTTCGTCTTCGAGATTCGGTGCGTTCAGTCGCGCCACGTGCATGGTCGTGCCGCATCCCCATCCAGCCAACTCGCGCACTTCCGCCGACTTGCGCGAGGTCTCGGGCACGCGTTTGGTGAGCTCGCGGATGATGTGCCGCAGGTGGTGGATCTGCTTCTGGCGCGCGATATGACTCTTGGCGCGGCTCGCGTATTGGATGTCCTTGGTCCGCCCCATGACCTCCCAGACGGACTCGGGTTCGGTGCCTTCGGGGTTCCACACATTGACCGTGAAAATCAGCGAGTCCTTGCGCGGATTGTCGTCCAGCACGGCTTCGATGGGCGTGTTGGAATAGATTCCGCCATCCCAATAGGGATCGCCGTCGATGCGGACCGCGGGAAACGCCGGCGGCAGCGCGCCCGACGCTAGGATGTGATCGAGTTTGATGGATTCCTCACGGCTGTCGAAGTAACGCATCTCTCCGTTGCGCGCATTGACGGCGCCAACGGTGAGCCGCGTGTGGCCTTCGTTGTTGTAGTCGAACTCGAGCAGCTCCGAGAGCGTTTCACGAAGCGGTGCCGTCGAATAATAGGCAGCTTTTTCGGCGCCGAGCGGGATGTGCGACGAGATCCACGCGGCCGGGTTGGGCACGAAAAAACATGGAATGCCCTGCATGACCGTCGCAAGGTTGGCCGAAGCGTTCGGCAATCGGGTCGAGAAACCCATCAAGTCGTGGCGGGCTCCCTGCTCGACGCGCGACCAGAATTCGCGCAACCGGGCCATGCGCTTTTCCAGCGCGTTTCCTGCGATCAAGGCAGCGTTGATCGCCCCAATGGAGGTGCCGATCACCCAGTCGGGCTCGACACCGGCCTCATGCATCGCTTCGTATACGCCGACCTGATAGGCGCCGAGCGCTCCGCCTCCCTGCAGCACCAGCACTACCTGCCCGGGAAGCGGGGCCGCTTTTCCAGTCTTTTTGCGCCCGTGGCCTGCGGTTCTGCGTCGCTTGATCGTCGTCGCCATGGAGCTTCCTTTTATCTGCCGGTTGCGGTGTTGCGGGCGTCGGCACTGCGCGCATCGGGCCGCGCGAAACCGACGTGGTTCATATCTT
>Ga0210402_10000331_pt1 | contig 54389 bp, 77 predicted proteins | sample IncBWC7MmetaG_FD_161055 | JGI IMG/M metagenome (GOLD analysis project Ga0210402, IMG submission 161055) | Forest soil microbial communities from Barre Woods Harvard Forest LTER site, Petersham, Massachusetts, United States - Inc-BW-C-7-M | ecosystem: Environmental > Terrestrial > Soil >... | reverse complement strand
TTGCGTTTTAGTGGCGTCGAAGAAATGTCGCCGCAAGACTTTGAACATTTCAAACAAACTAGAAATCCGAACGAACCTGTATACCCATCAACAGAAGGACAGCATCCATTCAATGAAGTAGAACTACGCGGCGGCAAGGTTAAGACCCTCGGTTCATCTACAGCTAAAGAAGCTTTACAACAAGCATTGCGTGACTTACCAGATGATCCTAAGTATATAATTTATAGGAAGCTTGCAGAACAAGCTATAAAATATCTTCCTGATGTTCCTGTTTACTATGTAAAGACTGGTGACATAGGAAGTCAAACTGCTGGCGCTCTTTATAATTTACAAAGAAACCAAATTCTTATGGGTGATAAGCCAGTACCTGGTATGCCCCACCAAGTAGTTCTATTGCATGAAATGATGCACGCAACGATGCAACATTTGTATAGCGTCAATAAAAATTTCAGAACTACAATGGATAGAATGTTTAAAGAGTATATGGATAAGTTACCTAAAGATGAAATACCTACAATTGATATTAGAAAGGGGGGCGTTGAAGAATTTATAGCTGAATTTGCAAATCCTGTAGTGCAAAGACAGATGGCTCGCGTACTAATGTCTAAATCGTTAGCTGAAGACTTAGATATGGGTGCATGGGCTAAAGGTACACAGACCTTGTGGGCTGGTGCCGTTAAGGCATTTAAAGATGGGCTAGAAAAACTAGGATTTAAAATACCCGGCAAGGATGACGCGAGTAGGTATACAATACTTGATGGTATGTTAAGAATGTCTGATGATGCGTTCATGCATCGTAGCAGGCTTGCTCGTACAGATTTTGCTAACATGACTAGGGTGATGAATGAACACACTAATAACATAGAAACGGTTAGAGAAAAGCAACACGATACGCAACAAAGTATAGTTGATACTGTACATGCTGCTGCTTCTAATCCTAGTAGTGCTGAAACAATACTCGAAAAGAGTGGAGCATCTGTATCAGATCGTGCTGAAGACCTACTAGCTAGAAGACCAAGAGGCATTGGCACAGAAGCATATTACAGTTTCGCTTCTAAGCTTATGACTACAGATACATTCCGTATGGCTAATGAGAAGTTCTTTGGTAAGCTAGACGAGAACAATCCGTTTCGTAAATATGTTGAGAAGACATTACAGAGAGCTAGAGACTTTGAAGAACGACTTAATGTTAAGCGTGATTTTGTAGCTAAGATGGCTAAAGCTACAGCGGAGATCGGCAAACAGGAAACTGAAAAGCTATCTGATATATTATCTAAAGCAACAGCTTATCGGTTCGATCCACGCTCTCCTATAGGAGAGGGGATGAACGGTTGGTTAAAGACGGCAGCAGACCGCCTTGCAGCAGCAAGAGCGAAGGGGGAGGAAGACCCCAATCTATTCTATAAGCACCAACAAGCAATGGATAAGAGTGGTGAATTACTTAGCGCCTTCAACGCTCTACATCCGAAAGCAAAGGAATGGTTTGGTAAGTTAGTAGATGACTATGCTGCCAAGGGTAGGGAGCGCGCAGAGATAGCCGTGGATGCCTTGCTACATACTATAGATAGTGAGGGAAGAAAATTCATAGCAGAGCCGAAGCTCGATCCAACCAATCCAAAATCAGTGGATGCAGTAGAATACGCCAAGTACCATAATAAATTCGAGACGGATTGGGATAAAAATAAAGCTGGACTACGGCAACGAATACTAGATGATGACCTAACAGAGAACGATACGGAATGGCTAGCTAACAGAGGCATCGACACTACAGATGATATACATGCACTCTCGGTGCCGAAGGGACCGTATGTGCCATTAGATCATGCTGGTGATTGGCTTATCAATGCACGTTATAAAATAACCCCACCAACAAATGGCAAGCAAATAAACGACAACACATATGAGTTTAAAACTCCTGAAGCGATGAGAGAGTTTCTAAGTAAACAACCACCCAACTCTCGTCCATATGTTGTACACTACAATGACAAAGGTGAAGTAACTTCTAAGGCAGAGAATTGGCAGAACCCTGATGGGTCTATGGGCTTTGCTAAAGACAACCGAGCTTGGCGTGTGGAGGTTAATGATAAGTATTATTCTGGACATGACAATCTATCGTCAGCTAAGAAACGCTTTGAGGAATTGAAAGCAACTGGTGCGTTCGCTAAGATAGCTGAACCGGCACTGAAACAAACTGGTTGGTATTCCCAGATGGAAGTAGCTTCCCCATTGTTTAAGAAGCTAATAAACTCCATAGATAGACGAACCGACTATACCGAAGATCAAAAGAAGTCGGTTAAACAATTACTGACTGATACCGCCATTGGTTCAATGGAAGGCAATCGTATTGCTAAGACATTACTACCGCGTAAGATGGTAGCTGGTTGGGACTCAGACTTCATTAAGACCTATGACAAATATGCTGACATGCATAACGCTTTAATATCTCGTAACAAGTACGCTAAGGAAATGGGCGATATACAAAATGAAATGATCCAACATGCTAAAGACAATGAATATGAACGCGGCAACACTGAGCGTAGTGCTATACTTGATGAGCTACATGACCGTGACAATTTCTTTGGCTCACCTAGCTATGTGGGTGGTGAGGATAGTAAGCTCGGCAAGAAGGTAGCACCCGTACTAAGAAAAGCAGGAGCCATATCGTTCCTAAACCACATGGTATCTGTTGGACATGTGATTACACATGCTACACATCAGATCATAACCGCTGACATGGTAGCAGCTAAGTATGGTGGACTAGGCACTATGGGAGAAGCTGCTAGGCTGCACTCAATACTTTCTGGTGCCGGTTTTAAGAACGCTTGGCGTTCAGTCATAGAAGCTAAGAATGTGATCACTAAAGATAGTAAGGGGCTTAACTATGTAGAAGGTTTAATGGATGCATTGAAGAGCCATAGGTACGGCGCAGAGCTTCAAGCCTTTATGGATAAAGCTATAGCAACTGGACGTGTACATCCAGATCAAGGGTTTGATACTTCGATCTATCATATGTCCAGTGGTAAACTAGACGCATGGTCAAGTAAACTAGACCGTATGTCTAGGCAACTGTTGGGATCGACAGAAGCATACAATAGAGTATGGGGACATGCCTTGGCGTATATTAGGGCTAGAGAGGCTGGAGAGAATATAGAACAAGCTACACGTTCATCGTTTGATATGGTAAGTCAGTCTCAAGGTTTATTGTCTCGAGCTAACATGTCACCTATTATGTCTAAATGGTACATGCGCCCCACAATGCAGTTCAGAGGGTGGGGCATGAACATGATGATGAATATTTGTAGGAGTTTTTATAACGCATTCAAAGGTGAAACCCGTGAAGCTAAAGTAGAGGCATGGAAACGAATTGCATATCTCTTTGGAACTACAGCGGCGCTTACGGGTGTTAATGGCCTTCCTTCTGATCCTATGCGAATTGCCCTTGCTCTCGCTGGTGCTCTTAATATTACTAATTATAATTGGTCGGATGCTCAGGATGCTATGAGAGAGAAGTTTGCAGAGCTGGGTGGATCAGGATTTGCTAATCTAGCTATGGATGGCTTACTTGGTTCATTAGGTCCGTTTAGTTTCTTTGGTGCCGATCGTATAGGGTTTGGAAGTTTGTTAGTGTTCGGTGAGCCACAGAGTTCTAGCTTACCTGACTTCTCTGCATGGATGTGGGGATTAGTGGGTGGTGCTCCCGGTCAAACAGTATCAAATGTAGTTCATGGCATTAATGATCTACGGCAGGGGAACTATGCTGACGCTATTGCTAAGTTAGTACCTCTTAAGATCATAAATGATTGGGCTAAAGCATGGAGTGGCTACACAGAAGGGAAACCAACTGGGACTGGTGTGCCGGGTATGCCTCCTTATAGTACTGGTGAGGCAATCATGCAAGGTCTTGGTCTAACACCGGCAAGACAGGAACGATATAGAGAAGCACGTACAGCAGAGCTAAGAGCAGAAAAGACTTCAAGGGATGAAGTCTCTCAACTACTCAATGCTGTGGGTACATCTAATGCAGGACCGGATAGACTTAGAGCAATGCAACAAGTATCAGCATACAACCTGCAACATCCAGAGGATCGTATAACTCCGCAGGATGTAGCGAAAGCCATCCGAAGGTCAACAGCACCATCAGGATTAGGAAAAACACTCACCAACCGTAATCGTGAGAGGATACAACAGTTGCAAAACTACTACGGGTTGTAACTATTGATAGTGAGGAGAATGACATGAGTACACTCGGTCTAATCTTGGTGGTCATACTTATCCTAGTTCTGGTAGGTGGGGTAGGTCCACACTTCTACACTGGTGCGCCTTGGCAACCGGGCTATGGCTTCGGCAATGGTGGTATCGGAATAGTCGGGGTCATCCTGATTATAGTCTTGATCCTAGTCTTAACGAACAGACTTTGATCACTATGGATAGTGAGATAAGTGCCCGGTAATCGACTTCTGAAAAACAGAAAGGAGATATACAGATGACAACTGGTGTTTTTCTAAGGCCCCTAGGAAGCTCGCTGAGTGGCCTCTTTCATTTTGGCTACTACCCTAGCCGGAACCCTATAAAGTCTGTCCTACCCCGGTCCCTGTTGAGCCTATCGGCCTTCCAGTATGGGGGGAAGGGGGTTCGGCGCTCCGATCCTCAATTACCCCATTCTTTAAGTGTAACATAAGATTGTGGCGAAATTATGACCTACACAAATTTAACTTGTACAATACTATGCGATTATACATATGTCGTAGCGTTGAGCTGGTCGTACTTAGCTACGACGATCGTTGCTCAGATCGACGCTACGACATATGCGTAATGGGTCACTCTAAAAAACTGCCTAGACAGAAAGCGTCACTATAAATAATGATACGAATAATGGCATAGAGTAATACAGAAGGAAAATGTAATATGCCATACGATGAGGTGATGCATAAGTTTAAAGAAGGAAAGTTGCACTCCGGTAGTGCAAAAGGACCGCCTGTCACAAAACGGAAACAAGCTGTTGCTATCATGCTCTCTGAAAAGCGTGAAGCAGCTAAAGGTAAAGAGGAGTATCAACCTGTGAAGAAAACAAAAAAGTATGATGACGGCGGACCAGTAGCTTCCGCCGATATCCCTACCCCTTCCCCTCCTAAGATTGCGGGTCGTATAGCGGCAGCGAAAGACCCTGACGTCACTAGCGATAGTGATAACAAGATAACTGGGAGGGTTAAAGCTTCAGCCTATAACAAGGGAGGTGCCGTATCAAGTTGGCGACGTTGGTAGAAATCACATCAACACTTAAACGAGGAAACTCAAATGGCAACACAACCGCAACACCCTGCTCCTCCTACTACCCGTGATGCTCCTGCACCTGATGCACCCGCACCAGCACCTACTGGTTCTCCCGGCGGTATGGCATCTGATGCTATCACTGCATTGGCAGGTGAGATCGTTACGAATATGAAAGGCGCACCTGATAGGTTTAGGACGCAGGTTGAAAATAACCCTGCTCTCAAAGCTATGATGGATGAAGCCAGTGGCAATATGATTGGCGAGATTGCCCAAAGCATCCGAAGAGTTGTTGAGTCTGAAATCGCCAAGGTAACTGGTGGTGTAGTGCCGGGTAAGGCAGCGGCAGCAGCAGAAAGAGAAAGGACTGGTAGAAACAATCCGTCCGCGTAAAGTTTACGGCGTAAACTCGGTCACTAATCATAGTGACTTAACTAGGAGAAAGTATATGACAGACGTTGTATTCGTAGGGAAACTCTACTATGGTGATCGCCATCCCGATCAGGGTTTACCTCCCGGTGGTAATGGTGGTGAACATCCAGATCAGGGCTTACCTCCCGGTTGGGGTGGTAGGCCCCCGCATGTAGGTAACAGACCTCCGGGTTCTTGGGATCGTCCTATTGATCCGGGTTATGGTTGGGGTGGTGGAGAGCGTCCCGGTAATCGTCCTCCGGGCTCTTGGACACCTCCTGTTCGTCCAGATCAAGGCTTACCGGGTGGTAATGTAGGAGTGTCCCCACCTATCTATCATCCCGGTCATCCCGATCATGGTCTTCCGGCTCATCCCGATCAGGGTCTTCCAGAACCACCTCCTGTTCCTACTCACCCGTGGGAGCCACCAGCTGGTGAGGAGTTACCTCCGCCTCCTGAAGATATCGTTAACAGTTATGTTGCGGCGGTATGGAACCCCACCAAGCAAGAATGGAAAGTTTCGGTAAGTGATGCGAGCACCGCTGTACCGAAGTAACTATAAATAGTGAGCGGGGGGTCAGCCCCCCGTTTTACTACAGGAGGTTTTGATGCCCTATGATCGTAAGTGGTTCTTCGATACTGTCCGCAAGGATTTATTCAACGGCACACTTACTCAATCTCAAGTCGATGGTATGAACTATTTGCTTGAGGTTTGGGAGTGGGGCTTTGAAGCTAACAATCCCAACGATGGTACTATGTGGCTAGCTTATGCACTGGCTACGTTCTACCATGAAACAGCATACACTATGCAACCCATTGAAGAGTATGGGCGCGGGTCCGGTAAGAGTTATGGTAAGCCTGCTGGTCCCTATGGACAATGCTACTATGGGCGAGGCCATGTACAACTTACATGGGAAACGAACTATAAGAACGGTCAACAATACGTGAAGGATAGATATAATAAAGACTGCAAAATCTATCCAGATGCTTCAGGTATGCTTGACCCTGAGATATCAGCACTTGTATCCTATGATGGCATGGTATATGGGTGGTTCACTGGTGTAGGTTTGCCCAAGTATCTGAGTAAATCTAAGGGTATTGAAGACCCAATAAATGCTAGACGCATTGTGAATGGCACTGACAAGGCACAGACTATCGCAGGCTATTACTGGAAGTTTAAGAACGCACTCAAGCAAGTTCCGGGTGTATCGGTGGCAGCGCCTCTAGTCGATGAGACATTACCCGGTTTGCCTGAACACCCACATATGCCGGAACCGCCAAAGGAAGAGTAAGATGGAAAGTATCCTTGGAGAAATACAATCTATTTGTATATCGGCAGCTGGTGCCGCAGTGACTGCGCTTGTTGCCTATATGTTTAATTGGCTACGAACTTATCTTGAGATAAAAGAAAGTGATAGTAACGAGGCTGAGATACGTAATGCGGCAATGACTGAAGCGGGTAAGCTTGTTCAAGAGGGGAAGATTGCTAACCCTGAAGCAGTGCTTGAGAGTGCCACCAAAATTATATCTGACCTGCTACCGGCTATAAAAGCGGAGGACTATAACACTACTGATATCAAGGATATGATTATAGGTGCTGCCGCAACCTTCTTTCCTCCAGCAGGTTTGTTAAAATTTCTGAAGTAACATGGCTAACATCAGTGGTATTATCGCTCTCGTGGGGGCACTGGCTATTCTTGGTGTTTTCGCTATCATGGATTTCTATGCGATACGTCAATGCTTTGCACTGGCACAAGTTGGGCCTATACAAACTGACCTTTGTTCGCCCGAGCATATCTTTAGGTCGTCGCTCGAAATCGCAGGCTTCGCTATTGGTTTATATGGTGTCGCGAGAGTAATGAAGTCATGAGCAATATTGATCCACAGAAACCAAACATTATCATTCAACCTTCCAGTGGAGTAATAGGAGTAGCAACAGAAACTATTGGGGCACTTAAAGGATCACCCATTCTAGTTGTTATGGTAGCTCTTAACATTGCTTTCATTGGTGCTGGAACTTATTACCTTGGTCGGCAGCAAGATAACTTAGGTAGATTAATGGATAAAGTGTTTGATCGTTGCTTGCCAGCAGTAGATGGATATCGTTCTGATGGTAATAATAATCCTCTCTATCGTCCACCACATCGTCCAGCGACTGGTGTGATTGGGGATATACCTATTCAAGAAGGTGTGCTAGATAAACCATCCCCACCCCCTTAACTCTTCCTCGGGGTGGGTTTTATAGGCCGGATTGAGATGGTGTCCTCCCCCATCGTCTCTCCGGCCTACTTTTTATTTCAGTTGTTCTTTTAGATTATCTAATGCTATCTCTCTTTCCCAAGCAGGTGGTAGAGCAGTGATCTCTACATACCATGAGCGGTCTTCATCTTCTGGTGCGGGCGGAAGGACTTGAACCTTCATAGCACTAGGCTCTGGCATTTTAAGTGCCATGCGTCTACCAGTTTCGCCACGCCCGCAAGGTTGAGGTTGAGGATAAGGATAGTACCATCTACTATAGCATTTGCTTTCCGCTGGTGCTGCAAGCATCACTAACAATAGTGAGCTAAAACCCAAACTTCTTTTCATACTGTGTACCTCCTAGCTCTATTATCCAACAGTATTGGTTAACCGATATTATTTCTGTACCTCCTGTGATTTTTCTAATAGCATTTGTGCCTCCTAATATATTTCTTAATCCTTCTCTTATTGCACTAGTTGGTATATCTCTTTCTCTACAGAAGTGACTAAGGCTACTATCTGTAAATCGTATCCTTTTATCTTCCCTACCAATTGCTACATTAACTTCTCTAAGTTGGTTTTCTCTAGATGTACCCCTACCTTCTATTTCTATCTTACCAATAGGAGGTCTTCCGGCAGTAGTCCACAATTCATTTAGAATGATAGTATTATTTGCTCTATTGATTGAGAGATATTGTGCTAATACTGATATAAGTGCATCCTCTTTAGTGTAATCTGTAGGTGATCTATCTTTTTTATTACGCATACGCACAAACTCTTTTACTAAAAATCCGTATAAAGCATTTATATCTATACTAGCATACTTTAGATCATTAACAATTTTAGCGGCACAAAGTATAACAGCCATAGCAGCAGCCCAATAACGTTCATCCCTACCTACATTAAATTTCTTTTCAAGTACATTCTGTAAGTCCATTACATTCTTATGAATGGTTCTACCGTTCTCCCCTAAATATTTAGCATACTCAAGCCCAACCATACCATAGTTAGTCTTAAGTTTATGCAACATATTCTGCACTTCACCAGTTGTGTAACTTGATTTGAGTTGGTAGGTTGGTATACGAAATTCAAAGTCGCGTACTACACCAGCAGAAGTACCTTTAGTACTTTCTTGTACAGCATCAAGCACTGATGAATTAGCTGCATAAGTTAACATGGTTTGAAAGTCTTTCATATCCATTGCTGCTGATGCACGATTAAGACGACCCTTCTCTCGTCCTTCAGTCATTTGGAATATTATACTAGCTAAGTTACCAAACTGTTGTTTGGTTTTAACTTCATCCCAATTGAGTGGTAAATGTCTAATAGCACCAGCTTTGTTCATTGCCATATTAATTGTATCATTCAACCCACAGCGTGAGTTTACTGGATGACCCCATATAGCTGTAGATGTTTCCAATGATGTACTCTTGCCTATACCTGTTTCAGAACTATAACATCCAAGTATGATACCAGAGTGACCAGTCATTGGTACTAGTGGTGCTGCAAAACCTGATAACAATACCACATCAAGACCGGGGCGTTGCTGTTCAGTAATAACTTGGGCTATTTCAATCCACGGTTGAGGACTACCCATAGGACTATAATTTTGTAGCAAAGCGCCTTTAAGTTTAGGTACTACGCAGTGACTATTAGGAGAGAAGGATTGCCCATCAAAACTAAACCCATCAAACTCTCCATTCTTCATAGTCCAACCTACGGGCTCACCCCGCACCATACCTCCTGCTCTACTGCGTAACATCTCTTGGTAAGACACGAAAGCCTCCCGTGTATCTTTAGTGTACCATGGCAAAGCTATACCTTGTTGAGCCATAGTACGTTTAAAAGGTTCATCGCCACTAGTGAGAGAGTACGGTAATATTATTTCTTTCTCTTTACTTCCTTCTTCATATGTTATAAAATGCATATGATAATCATTACAATTAGGTTCTCCCCATGCTGATCCAGTTTTTATAGGATATGGAAATACTTTAATGGTTTGTTTTTCAAGTATACCATCTACCTTTTTTGCTTTCTCTGTATAGATATGCTGATCCTTCCCACGAAAATATCCCGGCGGTAGATCACTATTGTTAGTGCTTGGTTGCTTAAAATTAGCAGCAGAAACGGCACCGGGAACATTGAGTGGACTGCGCTTGAGTTTAAGATGTGGGCACGTCTTGCACTCTGCTGCACCATTACTATTAAACGTCTCACACTTAGGCGGACCTACTTTAGGCCGAGCTTTGTGATCATCTATATGATACTGAAGCTTTGCAACAACATCCTCTTCTCTATATGCAGGATGTTTATCGCTAAACCGAATAGCTGTCTCTTTAGCATTGGCACAATAGCTTGCCAACATTATAGTGTAAGTCCAAAGCGTTTCTTTATTATGGTTAGTACCACCATCTTCTAGTGATTTAGCTACGAACGGACAAACTGTAGCTACCCGATCTATATCAGATGGCGGGTATTCGTTCTTTGGTTGCTGCAATACATCGTCGGGTTCGTCATCATCACTAACGTTAGTGACCACGCTTAATTTAGTTTCCAGTTCCTCGAGCGTATATATTCTACCTTTATCGTAAAATATTTCAACAGGATCTGGTGTGCCGTGTTTAAAATTATAGGTTCCCGGCACACGAAGCACTCGTACTCTATCAACAGTACATGCACTATCAAATTTAACTCCTTTCTCGCGAGCTAATGCGGCAAGAGCTTTAGATAGCTTATCAAATGTATCTGGCAGTATGAACTCATTGCATATCCAATAAATATGCATACCTCCTTTACCACCACTCTTTACTATGAGTGTTGGGCTAAGAAACTCACCCATAAATTTACTGAGTGCTTGCTTCAATTCATTTGGAGAAGCATAGCCATCTTCCTTAACATCCATGTCCATCCATAGTGCTTTTGTTCCAATTACTTTTTCGCTTTTGCGAACTGCTATAGAATATCTATTACCGTTAAGGGTAGCTGTTTCAGTTGCGGATAAACACATATATGTATCAACATCACGTTGAACCCAATATGCTAAATCTTTTAATGCACTGTCAATAGTTTTATGGGCATTACCAGGTAGCCCATTACGCAAGCGATGAATTGTGACGTAACCATTCTCACATATAGGAGCCAGCATCTCTAAATATTTGCGAGCCTTAGTTATATCTAAGTTTGCCATTGGACTGACCGTTAGAGACGACTAGAGCGACCCCACCTTTACAGTGGGGTACGCTCACTATTTATAGTTACGAGTTGTCGCCGGCTAACAGTCTCTTGAGGTCGTTATCCAACTCCTCATCCAAGCTATCTACAATTTCCTCGTCCAACACTTCATCTTGTTCTACCTGTTCCTCTTCAACAGGTGTAGGTTCTACAGCACGAACTGTAGTAGGACGTGGAGCAGGTTTAGTCATAGCTGCTGCTACAGTTTGCGGAGTAGCTGGATGCCCACCCGGTCTAGGTGGGGGTGGTGCTGTCTGTGTTGTTGGTGTTTTAAACCTCGGGTCTACCTTCGATGGTGCCTGTTGTGTTACTGGTGCCTTTGCTGCTGGTGCTGGTGCTGGCGACTTAGGCTTTGGCTGTACGATAACTTCACCAGTATCTTGATCCCATTCATCTGGTGCAGCACTTTGACCAGCTTCCGGTTCTTCATCAAGTACCCTCGCCGTTCTTGGGTCTTTACGCATTTCCTTTGAGAGTTCAAACTCTTCATCTGAAAGCGCCCTATACGGAGAGAACACAATCTTTTGGAACTTGACATTAGGATCGAAACGCATCCTAGTGACAACACTAAAAGACTTATGCCCCATCGCTTTGATGCGATCCAAATACTCAGCATAGTTCTTGAGTGAAGTTGGTGTGATGGTAAACAACATAGGTCCACCATACTCATCGAACTTACGGTCAAGCAAGTGCATGATCGGTATCACTGCGATCTTACGTATGTCACGGCAAGCCTTAGTAGCATCACCTGCCGCTGTAATAGCCGATCCCATCTTCTTCTGTGGGCAACCTTCGCAGATAGGGTTCTGCTTAGTTGCCTCTGGCACTCTTTGATCCGGCACCTGACCATCAGACGACCAGCAATCTGGTGCTTTATGCTGTTCGTTCTGATTGTATTTCACGTAGAAGTTGTTTGATAAATTCTCCCGTGACTTTACAATCACCACTTCAATGTTAGGGATGTTGTTACCATCCTCGTCTTGCCATGCTAGGTCTTGCCGTTGATAACGGAAGGCCCATTGCCCTTTGCTAGGCATAGCAAGTACAGCGAAGGACGGTCTTGTCCCTTGCAGTACATCGTCATCCATCTCTTCGATACCCTTGGGCGGGGGACCAAAGTTCTTCGGTACAATTGGAGTTGTGTTAGACATTGGCTTTGACCTCACTATCGTTAGTGATGATTACTCTTCCTCGGGCGTATTTTCATCGAACCCCTTTGTTTTAACAGAGGTTTTCTTTTTCCCCGGTCCTGACACTCTTAAGTGCGGGTGTGGATTAGGCTTCAGTCCCGGTGGGAGTTTTCCCTTGTGTACTTCTGCGTAATCACTCACTACTGTCTTGTTAGCTTTCCAGTCTAACATATCCCACTCTTGGTTTTCGATAACAAACGCACGGAACGCCACCTTATCCTCAATGGGATAGGTAGTATTGTCAACCCATGTGATGTTACCTGCTGCCGTGTTAGTAGTTTTGATCTTGTGGTCAAGTAACCACTTCATTAAAGCTCCCTCCAGAGCTTTCTTTGCTTGCTCATATGGAGCCATAAACTCCACATGTGCTTGCTCAAAACTTTCCATCTTCGCTCTAAGCTCGCGAAGCTGGGCAACACGACGTTCTACGTTGAGGTCTTTCTCTTGTGATATAGATACAGCGTCCATAGTGTCCATCCTATTCTGCTGCCATTGCTCTTGTGGTTTCACTCTTAATTATGTCTAAGAAGTGCTGTTGCACTTTCTCGTTACGTCCTAGTATACCATAAATTCTCCTCTCTACTTTGGTTCCACCTAACATAGCAATCACTTGCTTATGTTCCTGTCCTAATCTAGTGATCCGTCCATTCGCTTGATAGAACGTGTCCAAACTCAGGGTCGGCCCGAACCAGATTATAGTGTTTGCCGCCGTCAAAGTCAAGCCGTGGCTCATGCAGACCGGGTGGGCCAGCAATACTTTATACCGCGGTGTATCTTGGAACGCACTAAAGATTAGATTACGATGCGTCTTTGTTATACCCCCATGTACAATAGCATGATCTACTTTATTTTTTGTAAGCATGTCGCTTACACCATTGAGTGCATTTAAGAACGGCACGAATATAATAGCCTTACGTGATGTACTGTCTACCAAGTCGAGTGTATACTGTAACCGCTCAGTATTGTCAAGTGTAATAGTCTCTTTCTTTTTATCGTCGTCCTCATCCCTAGTATATACATACCCACAAGCTATCTGTAACAGCTTCTGGATAGCTGCACCAGCATTGAGTGCATCAACTATCTTAGTTCCAATTAAACTCACTGCTTTATTACGTATTTCATTGTATACTTTATCTTGTTGTGCCGACATAGGAACTTCGTGGTATTGCATTATCTTTGGTGGTAGCTCAACTACATCATCTAATGTGAACCTAACATTAGGCTTCATATAGTTAACCGCCATCACTTCTGCACCGGGACGTGCCCTCCAATCATACGGACCTGCTGGACCCTTAAGCATTAGTGTGGCACGTATCCAAGAAAAATACTTTGGCACAGTGTGCGGTGTTACTATACAACACTGGCTCCATACATCAGTAACCTCCCTTGGCATAGGGGAACCAGTCATACCCCACACAAACTTCCTACCATGAGCTAGTTGCTTAACACGGGCGGAACGCTTGTTCATATTACGGAATGTAGCTAGCTCGTCGATACACACTACATCAATGTCCGTCCGTTCCATCAGCTCACTATAGATAGTGCCAACTCCATCGTGATTGATGATATAGATATTAACATTACGATTTAAATTTTTAAGGCGCTTTTCCTTGGTGCCGTGAAGTACGGCACAAGTAAGGTCAGTAAAGTGCATTTGTATTTCAGCTTCCCACACTCGGTTCATAGTAGAGAGTGGGCAGATAACAAGCATACGCTTTGCCTGTTGTTTCTTACGTAGATAGTCAAACGACCACAATGCACAGCGTGTTTTGCCTGTACCTAGATCATTTAAGTTATAGTCCCTAAGCTCTCCTACCATAACTGCACATGATCGCTTTTGTATAGCGAATGCGGGTTTCTTCGGGTCTACTACTGGAAAGTTGTACTCATCAAGAATGCCCATCTGTAGCTCCACTTTGTTTTATTTTAGTTGCGCTTATTTTATACTCTCTTAGTTTTATAAGCCACGCTTCTAGTTGGTTTACTCCTACCATTCCATCTATTACAAACGTCCTCGCCTTCTGGTACTGTCTACGCTGTTTAATAAACAAATCTTGTCTTGGAGTTGGCTCCTTTCCGAACTTCTTGGTTTCAATAAAGAATGCAAGTGGAAAACCAGACCAATCAACTGTACAATGAAAATCAACGCCAGTCGCACCCCTACCAGTTTGAACCGGCATAAGATAGTATACATGGTATTTTTTAAGTACATCTTTCACCCACTTTTTTACATCATCTTCTTCATTCTCAAAGTCTTTCTTTACCGTCCATTGAACTCGCATGACGCTTCCCACGTAGATTTATTAGCAGCATTCCATTCATCTAACCATTGCTGTTTAAATGGATCATAATTAAATGGACATGCTGTTACATCCCATCCTTCAATAAATGCTCTTGCGCCATCTTGCGGCACACCATTGGCATTAGCAATACTTTTAATAAATTGTTTCATCTTCCATTGTGTTCGCATGTCACCACCGGGCAATAAGCTTTACACAGCCCACTTTTTTTAGGGGGAAAATCATCTAACTCATGCGCTCTTTCTAATGCTCTTACCCGTGGGTTAATTTCATTCCAGAGGTCTGGCATATCCTTTCTATATAAATCTTCTTCTGAGCTATCATCCTCTTTAATCCACACATACATAGTCTTAATAGCTTCAACCCATTGGTAGTGCGAGAACACTAATTGAGCAAATAAACCTAATTGAATAATATCGTCCTTATGCTCACCCGATTTCCAATCAACGGCAAGAGCAACTTTCTTTCGTATCTTTAAAAAATCAATTACTCCGCGCATATAGGTCTTCTTATCGAACCAACTGCATGGGTTCATGTTCTTATCAATAGCAAGCTTCAATTCCGTCTGTATACCTACAGCAGGATCGTCACTATCTTTAGTGAATTTTTGTATCCACTTCTCTAACATCTCAAATTTCTCAGGAAGTGGTTTATTGTTTGCAACACGTTGTTTTGCCGCTTCATGCATCTCAAACCCATAGTCTAACTGTGGACTACTCTCTTCAAATTTTTTACCCACGTCAATTTCAAAGTATCGACGCGGACAAGTTTCAAAATTCTTAATTTTACTCCACGTAAAACTAAAATTCTGTTTTGGTGCTCTAATTGTAGCAAATTTACTCATGTGGTAGTCTTTCCGAAATCTCTCTAGCCTTATTCATCTCTTCAACTAATTCACCCTCGATAAGGTTCTTAATACGCAGCTTATATTTAAGCGGGATCGAGTAACCAATATCGCGGTCATTTACGATGTTAATGCTTTGCGATCTTAATTTGTTCCTTAAACTATACATGAGTTGTCTAACACGCGAGTTGATAACAACAAGCTGCTCATGCGTAGCTATTTCCTCCTGCATTAGCATTAACAGTACTCTAGCCTCGGTATGTGTCAACCCAATCGCTTCACGAAGCGATGGAATGTCCACATCGAAATTAAACTCTGGCATTTGCATGTCGGTTCTACTCCTATGCTTGCTAGTATACTCTTATGTACGTTGTTTGTCAAGAGGATTATTTACTCAAGCTAACTTTATTTTTAAAGATCTCCGTAATTGTGTGCTATCTTTGCTTCTGCTTTGAGAGGCAAATCAGGAGCGTATGTTGGTCTACGTTCCATTTCTTCAAGCACTACTTGCTTTAAAGCGTCGGCCTCGCCCTCGCTCACTATATATAGTATCTCGTCGTGCATCTGGTGTGCGATACGATAGCCAGTACGTTGAAATATTCTAAGTGCTGCATCCATAACAATCATTCGGTCAAATGCTTGCACTAAGTTCTCTAACAATTTACCACCATATAGCTTCTTTTGTCTACCACCATATGTAAACCACCATTCATTCTTATCATTAAGATGTAAGTCATTGTAGTACAAATACAACCCATTAGGCAATCTAATCTTTTGATGTTCTATTATACAGCATTGTCCAATCTTGTAATCTGTTGGTATACCTGATATAACTGGTAAGCAATCTCTGAGATGGCCCCAATATTGTCTAATATTATTCATCCTATTTCGATATGTATCAACCCATATCCCTGTTTGTTCTATAGTGAATGGAATTTCAATCGGTATGTTTTGGTCTTTTGCTTTAGTGATTAGCGTATTAAGCAACTTAACCTTACCTAACTGAAAACCTAATCCAAGTATACATTCCTTTGCAATAAAGCGTTGTATTTTCGTTACATCCTCTAATTCAATATGAAACAAGTCGCAAGCAAATTCTTTATAAACGTCGCGTCCTTGCTCAAATGCATTCAATAAGCCTCGTTGTCTAGCGAACCAAGCAACTAACCTAGCTTCTATTTGTGCCGCATCTGCGGCAAGGATAACATGCCCCGGAGGAGCTATAATAGATTGACGTAACTTTTTAGATTTACGACTAGGGAGATTTTGTAAGTTAAGCCCCCAATCACCACTGAACCTATGAGTATGCGCGCCAGCATATCTAAGCGCCATAGGTATATAAGTATCGTTCCAATAGTTCTTGGTACTATGAACAATAGAAATAAACCTCTCAGTACGTGTTTCTTCTAATGTACTTTTGTGGCCTAATCTTGCCGCCATCAATGCTTGTACATCAGGATCAGGATGTTCTAATAGCTCCATAAACTGTACGTCAGCTTTAGCAAAAGCCCACGTTAGTTTACCAGTTGAAGGAGATATCTTTGTTGGTGGTTGCACGCCAAAGAATTTAAGCGCCTGTGCAAATTTAGGATTAGACATTAAGTCATCAACAGTAAACCATTGGCTAACAGCCGCAAGCGTCTCAGCTTTTGTAGCTATAACTTCTTTAAGATGTTCCTGTAAATGTTCCTCATTTAATTGTAATTGAGGTTGTGTTGTAGTTTTAATAATCATATCCATAATGATATGCTCTGTTGCCGGAAATCTGTTTTTAAGTTTCAAGTATATCTTACGGCACAAATCAGTATCGTTCAAACAATACTTAGCAAATTCTCTATAGAGAAATGGCTTGCTTTCCAGTTCTTTACGTGTCAAACCTTTAGTCTTAAGGTTCGTCTCACCCTTAGTACCAATATCTAAGAACTGAGCGATCTTTTTAAGTGATACTCTACCTTGCGGCAACTCAGCCATAAGTATAGCCCGCGCCATACCCATCGTATCTATAATTAACGTTGGGTGAATTTGGTATCTATACGCAAGTATAGATGCATCGAACAATGCGTTGTGTGATATGCACATATAGGGTTCACGAACAAGTGTTTCTAAATAATCACGTACTTTATCCCTCGGCAACCAGAACGGTTTGTCACTATCTATAGCGACACCACAACCCATAGTCTCAAAGCGTGGGTCAAGTATATAGTCGATAGTAACCATTTTGCCGACTGAATAGTCAGCAGCCCAATACGTTTCAAAGTCGATATAAATCCGTTTCATGCACTTTCCTTCAAATGTTTCTTGAGTTCATCAACCGATAGCCGCCAATACCCATTCTGCATTGACTCTATAATACCGTGTTTCTCTAGGTTCTGTAACCGCGAACCTGCTGAGTTACGCGAATACCCGCGTTCCTTAAGTAATGGTCTAAGCTCAACAGCCCTATGCGGTCTTAGTTTGAGTGCCGTCATAATAACATCATTAATGCCTTTACTTAAATCCATTGGGATGGATGGGTTTTTTCTGGTATATCTCCTTTGTTTCTTTTTCGGTTTAGGGCTTGGCAGATCAAATCGCCTATCGAACCTTATTGCAGGATCAGGCATAGGCGCTTCAACAAGTTGTTCAATATGTAAGTCCTCTAATGGTAGCACCTTACCGATGATACCAAATAGAACCTCTGGTGTTATAGTAAACCCAATCTTGAACTTAACCATGTTTAGCTCCCACTTTTGCTGGAATGTGATACACTTTAGCTTCCTTAAGGAAAGTTGGCTTAATTTCTGTCCTATAGCTGAAGGTAACAACCTCTAGCTTGTAGCCAAGTGCCCTTAACACTGCATTGATAGATGCTGCTTTCGGTTGCTTTGTTTCACCATACAACCACTTGCTAATAGTATGAGTACCAACACCACTATTCTCACTAATTTTAGTGAGCGTTTCCCCACTCTCATGAATGATTGTACGGATATAATCAATCATGGGGTCTTTATCAACAAAACTGTAGCTCTTATAGATATACCCTACCATTCGTCAGCACTCCTCTTCCTCTTTTCATCTAACGCTCTTAGGCGTTCTACTTCCTTCATTGTTTTATAAGTACTCGCTTGTGTACTCCATTTGATTGTTGGATGGTCTTTAACAGTTATGATCACTTCTACAGCTACCATGCCCTCCGCAAGATGAGTATTAGGTACTGAAACATGTTTCATTATATTGTATTGAGTGATTAATTCTTCTCCTTGCCGTACCATATGCACAAGTTCGCTTGGCATCCAAGTACGTTTTGGTGTATATTCGTTATTTAGGATGTATTTAACTTGACGAGTTATCAATTCAATAGTTGCATGTCTTTCTCTTTCAAGATCAAGCCATTGTGAAACGCGGAATGCTGCATTGAATTTATTAGTTAGATCGTTGTCAGGAATAAGAAACCTAAGCCACGGCACATAGAAATTAAGCTCGCGCGTATCTTGCACAAGTTTGCATACTGCTTCAAACGCGAGTGTAACATCCATCCATGACTTAGTAATAAGGTACAACGGACGTATAAGATCGAGGAAATCCTCACTAAAGTTAGTGAGTTCTTCATTAGGAAACAAAATGGTTGGCATCTCCTTGCCACCACGGCACGAAAGCCTAATTGTAACCTGTTCTCCTAACTTATAGCTATAATTCGTATATTGTTCTACCATGAGCTTGCCAGCAGTTTGCATCGTAGCAAGTGTAACTGGTGACATTAACATGCTCTGAATTTCGTCATACGGTAGCATAACAATGAAACGCGAAGTCATGTTTGTTCTGATAGATTGTAGTTTATCAGCTAGCGCATCTTTTAGTCTAGAGTGCAGTACAGCATTGCTCACGGTCATAGCTCTTGTTCTGTTAGAGGCTAAGTTTACTTGGTCCCAAGCTTCTTTAGTTATCTCAGCGAACTCATTCACCGTCTGAATAAAAGCGGAGGCGTTTGCAGGATTTAAAACAGACATTTTATCCGAACCCTGCCTTTCTTTCACTTTGTACCCTTAGATACATAGATTTGCCGGACGCCTCCAACCGCCGCAGTCTACTACCGGAGCTACTCGGTAGGAGCTTTAATAGTTGAAACTTCTCCGTTGTTTCTGTAACGGTATATAGATAACCTCACCGAATGGTGCGGTAATGTTTGGTGTGATACTAGCCCAAATCACTGGATATGACGGAGGTTTACTAGGAAATGACCCATACATATCCGTGAAGTACACAACTACATCAGGTTTTAGCTGTTCCTTCTCGATACGGTCGAATACTGGTATAAAGCTTGTGCCGCCTCCACCTAGAACCTTTTTCGGTAGTTCTGAACCACCTTGCACATATCGCCATTCATGTATCATGTCATCACATTGACAGATTAGTAGTTCCTTCGGTCTAACATCGTCAATGATGACGCCAGTATGACCCATGAATGTACTGAGCATAGCATCGTCAATGCTGCCAGAACTATCATCGGCAACAATAACAAAACCAGCACCATAGTTTATTCTACCGGGTGCGCCAATACCCCGAATGACAAACTCAGGATCAAGATGCTCCCAAGTTTGTCTACCTGTTCCTACAGTCTTATTGAAGATATGGCGCAGTACACTCACCCAATCATATTCCGGCTGAGTGACCTTGCCGAATATACGATCAATCCCTGACGACCCAACACCCATTGCTTTCATGGTATGTTTAGCGGCAGTAACAGCAGCTTCCCACTCTACTTTACTACGTTCGTCGATAGCCTCGTTGGGTGTCTTACCTCTACCTTTACCGGGTGGAAGATGTTGATCGAATGGACGTTGTTCGTCATCATCACTATTGTTAGTGAGGTCATCACTATCACCATCATCACCACTACCTTGTCCCGGTGCTGGTTGAGGCGGTAATGTCTTACCACCTTGAGTGTGCTTATATATAACTCTATAAGCCTCAAGCAACTCCATTGTATGCGGCACAATGTGCGGCTTGTAGTAACAGCCCTTGGGCATCTCACCAACACGGCAATAAACGAGAATAGCGTTAACAACACAGTCGCCAGCACATTGCATTACTTCCTCAACATAAGGAAGTGTCATGCCATCGGGATATGTAACTTTACCCTTCTTACGGTACTTATGGAAGATACCGCAATGGTTCAGTATCGCGTGCATTATCTCATGACAACTGATGAACACCTGTTGCTTAAGAGTGTGGATGAAGAACCTATAAGGATTAAGGTATAGTACCTTATCATCTGTAGCGGCAATAGGGATTTGATCCGTAAACCAAGCCTTTTCACCATTGTCCGTTTGCATCATCTTATAGAGTATTCCTCCGAATGCTCCATAAGAATACAGTATCGCAGTCTTACAATCCTCCCAACTCTTAGCATGACGTGGAGACAGTTCTAACTGCTTCCACTTGTTGGCTTCACCAACTAATGGGGATGCAAACGTTTCCATTACTCACCCCCATTGAATATCTTAAGCTTCTTGGTGCCGATCTCATTGTTTTCAACAGTGAAACTAATGATCGGTGTATCTCCACTCAGGATCGCACCTTGCATGGATAGCTCTTGTGCCGCTAGACGGCAAGCACGGATGAATGTCACCATTGCATCTTTGTTTGGAGTATGAAACTCAAACTTCAGAGTGTATTCGGTATGCATCTGTAGCTCCTACTTTTGTTTCTGTTTCGAGTGTTTGCCAACTTTATGCCAAACAACAATTGGTCGTTTGACTGATGGATTAAGTAGCTTGGTAAGCTTTGGACCGGCTTTCATACTGAGTATCTTACGACCCTTGCCCATCTCAATCTCACTATAGTTAGTTACCCATGTGCTTTAGTTTGTAGGCAGCAGCACGCGCATCGAGTAACTTTAACAGTGCCTCGATATGCTTAGAAATTTCTGTGTGCGTTTTGCCTTCAAATGTTATTCGCACTTCAATAACAGTTTTCATTCCGCAGCCTCCCTATACTTATCCATATCTATAACTCTAGCGATTGCAGTCATACCCCTCTTATGAGTTTCAAATGCGTTTGGCATGTTGCGACCAACCCACTCTTTCCACTCAGGTTCAATGAATGCGTTAACAAAATGTAACGCTTCATTTAAAGTTTCTTCTAGATGGTTAATTTCATCTAGAAGCTCATTGTAAGTTGGTCGCTTGCTCATTCCTCCACCGTCTCTTCCATACCAGTGATGGCAGCCATTAGTAGCATGTTCTTTTTCATCCATTCCTTTACCTTGGGCTGCAAGATGATAGGAGACTTGTTAGCTGAAGCGGCACGAACAAATATAGTTTGGAACTCCTTCGGGAACCTCTCCATATACTTCAACGCCGGATCAGCTTCCTTCACTTGCACGTCGCTTGCAAGCTTATAAGCTTGTAGACGCCACAAGTCAGGACGGGTAGTTGGCGGTATTCTAACAGTTGTGGGATTACTGATAATCTCAGCGTGCTTCGGAAGTGCGTTAGCCTCCTCAATATATGTGATATAGTCATGTGCTGCCGACTTGCCAATTGAACCGCTAACCAGTTCAAGCACGTTAGCATCAACAGGTACATCGTCCATCTCAAACATTTCTTTCAAATCTTGCAATAACATATCGGATTGATACAATGTCCGTGGGCAGCAATACGGTTCAATTTCCTTGGGTGCTGGAACATATATGTGGTCGTTAGCGAATTTCTTGATAAACTCTCGCGTAACTGGCATAGTATCGTTGTTCTCGAAAAATGTAATCAAACCTTCCAAGTCATCGTCAATCTCAACCGTTAACTGTCGTAGAGTTGTGTGCTCATAATCACGAGTTGCACCAGAACGATCTTGTGGTCTGTTACCGCAAAACCAGATGACCCAACCGGGCGGAAGAATATGGTTGGCAAATATACCTTCGTAGGCACCCTGTGACATGATCTTTTTGAGGTCCGGGTCAATAAGATGCCAATCGTCGATAACGAGAATACCACCATCGTATTCCGAGAGATGTTTACCCTCCAAAGTATACATCCAGAAAGGTGAGCTAAAGACAGACTTATGACCATATTTGTCTTTCTCCCCAAGTACCATATAGCCTAACGCTCCACTATGCGTAAGGCTAGCGCCCTCAATAATTCGACAACCATAACGTAAGTCAGGGAACAGTTCAAACATAATTGAAGGGAACTGTTCAAGCGTAAAAGTCTTACCATGACCGGGACGACCTTTAAGATTAATAGCAAGCCCGTGCCTGCGAACGCTAGTCTTATAAAGGGCTGGCATATACTGAGAGAAAACTGAGAGTTTCATACCGTGTAGCTCCGTTGTGTTGTGTATGTATAAAATAACATTCAATGCGCGCCCAAGGGCTCCTAGCAGAGTTGTCCCTCAGAGAATTGTGCCGTGCTAGCGGTTTTCATCCTAGCTCTGTGTAGGATCGCGCAATTCATGTTACTCTTTTGCTGCTTCTACCTTAGCAATAATATCATCCAGACCAGTAACCCATTCCTTAGCACCAACAATGCTTTCCAATATCTCGTCAATGGAACCCATTGCTTCATCAAGCTCGTTAATGACCTCTGACATACGTGAAGCCTTTTCACCACTCTTGAGGTTCTCAGCCATATTCTCGAGCGCCTCGTCCTCATCGTCCTTAATTTGTTCAATCTCGTCCTTAATAGCTTGAAGCTTATCCTCCCAATCATTAAGACCACTCGCACCAATTTCCTTAACCAATGCAGCAAGATCATTTGCTGTGCCGGTTAGGGTTTTGCGCCTCGCCTCGTTCATCTCGACCTCACTATCGTTAGTGACCGGCGAACCTCCGCCGATCTGTTTGGAAGTGTAGCAGATTTGTTCTGCTGTGTCAATAGGATTTTCAGACCAACCAAAAAATATTTCACTTTGGCCCATAATGACAGAGATCCATCCATGTGTCCATATCAAACGTACCACCTTGATCGCGTATAGCCTCACCTATTTTTGTATACATATTTCTATAATCATCCATACGATCTCTATCACTTGTTGTTTTAGGTTTAGCTTTATGTATTGCTAAAGCAATGATACGTTGATGATAACGTGAAAGCGGCACAGGAGATACAGTTATAGTTGTCATTTATATAACTCCCTCAGTCTCATAAGCTCTATAGCAATCAACACTGCAAAACGGCAATGCGTGTCTATCTGCTCGGTCATCGCCCCCTATATCTTTCTCCCACCAGTATTTATATAGCTGGTTCTCAATTCCAGATCGTTTACACCACATACAAACTCCACGCTTCAATGCGTTCTCGCGCATTAGAGTTCGCTTGCCTTCTGTATCTCGTATTAGTTTACGTGCCATCGTCACCCTCCATTGTACTTAAGTATACTACAATGTACTTGGCTTGTCAATAGGATTATTTGAACAAACCAAATTTATTTTTCAGACAAAAAAAAGGGAGCCCGAAGGCTCCCCGAAGTCACTATGTATAGTTATTACTTAGCAGCAACTGCTTCCTTAGCCATAGCAGCTTCAGCAGCTTTGGCCTTAGCTTCAGCTTCCTTCCTAGCCTTGCGAGCTTGGCGTTCAGCCTCTTCCTTAGCCATACGCTCTTCATGCTTCTTATGGCGCTCCTCGGCAAGAGCCTTAGCGTCTGCAATCTCCTTCTCACGGTTAGCGATAAACCCTGTCTGGAAACGCTCACCAGCTTGAAGCATCCAAGTCAACGAAGATACAAGAGCGTAACCGACACTCTCGTCATCCTCTCCATCCTTTGGCGACTCAAACGCCTCACGGGTCTGCTCACTATTGTCAGGATTGACCTTACCACGAATGACGCGCTCAATAGCCTTTGCCGCGGCCTTGATAACATCGGTAACTGTGGGTTCAGCCTCCTTCTTATTCGGGTCAATGAAGATCTCCCGAATTTGTGTCTCGTCCAACAGGTTAGGATACACAGGATGTGCAACACCCTTCGCATCCTTCTCTGTCCTCATTTGCGTAGAAGCAACTTTGACAAGAGCCTCGTAAGTCGGCACCAACTGCTTACTACGGAGGTTCTTCCTATCGTCCTTGGAGCGCAAGATATTGACGTGAATGTCTCTAGCGACCTTCAACATCTTGGACCAACCTGGAGTGCCGTGCTTCTCACCAACCTTATAGAAGGATCGAAGCTTAGAAGTGTTGGAAACCACAGTGTGGTCTTGGTCGCCAACCTCGGCATTCTTACCGGCTGCACTATTAGAGTTCTTACGGAAGTGCAAATACAAATCCTTAATCTGCGAACTCTCAAAGGTGCCACTGGCGCCAATAGACACCATCTTCTCAGCAAGGAAAATTAAGGAACTGACACCCTTCCCTTGGTCAATACCCAACTTGCCGATCTCGTCGAAATACTTCTGCTGTTCGGGAGAGAGATTACTGCCCTGCTTCTTGCCAGTCTTGGCAGTAACTGCTGGTTTAGTGGGCTTATCAGCAATTTCCTCTACGTCATCCTCAGACGGTTCACCCTCCTCATCCTCACCATCCTCAGAGCCGAATACCTCGTCAGCAATATCCTGATCGGTATCCTCACTATCTGTAGTGACATCCGTGTCCTCTTCAACCTCCGGCTCTGGTGCAGGAGTAGTAAGAACGTTCTCTGCCTCTTGTGCCGTTAAGACACGCTTGGGGGGAGCGGCAGGATTGAAGAGACCTTTAGCTTTCGGGGGACCAAACTTTGCCATCTATTTACTCGCTTTCTGTTTATCCATTCTATTGCTAGCTTTTGCTAGCCGACCTCACTATCATAGTGACTTATTTTTGGTTTGTCAAGCGGTTTTTTCAGAAATCGTTCGCGGCCTAGTTCGGAATTTCCGAAGGCACGTTCATATTACGACAATTGCATTTGGAGCAAACCCATGTTCTATGAACATTTTGTGTATGTTCACTCCATAAATGACCACAACTACATATAGCATTTATTGGTGGTAATGGCGCATCTTCACCGGCACCAGAATGACCATTATAACCTTTAGGTATACTGTCACCTTCGCATAATTCGTTATACAAATCAGTTGCATTAGCAGCAAGCCCAACTGAGTAGGTTCGTGCCGCTTTTATATCATTAGTGTTTATAGCTACCAATAGTTCATTAAGTACATCAGCTATTTTAGCTATATGGTTATTATACTTATTGTTTTCTTTCGCAATCAATGGTATTATATGTATTGGTGCAATCCACCATTCTGTATCAGGATATGAAAGCTCTCCATATTCTGTTGCCGATATTGTATTAGTAAACAATCCCTCATATTTAAACCCATCTACTGGATTGCCGAGCACAAGTATAAACATTTTATTTACTCGCTTTCATTTGCTTTTTCGATTGATAGTGTCAAGTGGTCAAGTGTATCCAATCCCGGTCTACGGTCTTGTGTCCACTTTTTATCACCTAACGCTTTACGCCATGACTTACGTTGCTGTTGAGCATAGTCAAGCGATGTTGCATCACTATTTAAAGTGATTAGTTCATCTGGGTTTTTAAGACTTCGTAGTACTACTCTATATCGCATCTTATTTTCCCTCCTCTGTACATATATATGTTGCTTTGTCCACATTTTCAACACGCAACCATGCTGGTGAATATGTATTATCCCATTTTGGTCTAGGAAAGTAATTAAATATACGTGTGCCGCACTCAGGACAATACATTGGTCTGCGTGGATTAGCCCAACAAATAAATATATGGCAACATGGCATTTGTATTAATCGGAATTGTATATAGTCGTTGGTTGGCTTGTTCACGTTTTACCCTGTTTTTAGCTACAAAAAAACTGGCAGTTGTTACACTGCCAGTTATTATAGTTAGTTACCACTCAACTTCATCAAACCATGATACAAACTCACTCAAATTTATTCGATCAGCTTCATCACATGCAGCCAATATAGCTTGAACTTTCTCCTTATACGGTCGCTTGTCCTCATTTACTATCGTAGCGATAGTATTAAGTAATATGTCGATATAGTTTTTAGCTGGGTTATTTGCCATTTCAGTCCTCATTGTCTCCGTTGTGATACTTAATCACTTCAGTTTTTATATCCTCCTTTATTCGTGTTAAGTTGTGCATAAACATTGTAGTTTGCAAATGCTCAACTAGTTTAATTGCTTCAAGTTGCTCATCACGCATAACATTATCTTTTGCTAACTTGATCACTATAGTTAGTGCTTTATTCATTTGTTGGTTTGTTACCATTGGCATTTGCAGTCCTCTTCCTCTTGAAGTTCTGTTTAGCCATTGCAGACATATATATTTTCTTAGTTAGTTTTTCGATCTCCGTAGCTTTACGAAAAGTGGTGAGTGCAGCAATGTATACTGGATCTTTACGATCATCATTTGCAGCTTTAGCTGTTTTTGATACATTGCTAACTGCTATATTAACATTCTCACATGCTCTCTGCCACGCAAGTTTAGCGTTGAATACGTTATCGTCCATTAGTTATGATCCTCAATACCATTGCAACCATACCCATCTGGGTTTTCGCTGCATACCTCCGATTTATTTAAGGTTACAAGTAATATAAATAAACAAAACAATATAACAAACCATCCATAGTCGTATTTCAACCAGTCAGTAAAGCGTTGCATGTGTAGCTCCTCATATATTAAATACGGCACCGACCAAAATTGTAGCCGAACTTGGTCGCCGTGTCAAGCCCCCAACACTATCTCTAATTGCTCAGGTCTATAGATATGTAACACATATCCTTTATCAACTCTATGCGCTACAACAACACGCTTAAGACCATCTGGTGTGCCGAATACACTACACACAACACCACGCCACTGGTAAGCACCATGTTTGACAACAGTAGAACCAATGTCTAATTGTGGCTTATTAGGTATTCGGTTTATTAAGTCCTCGTTCATCTGTTACTTCCTTTCCAGTTCAACAGTTTACGTAGTTCCTCTTTCTTCTCTTCTGGTAATTTAGTAAAGTGTAACCACTCACAACTAGAGCAACGCTCAGTTTGTATTTGTTGTGTAGTATTTATAACATATATGTATACATGCACATCACAGTCAATACAGTCAAACTCGATCGGTTCCCTTTCCATATATACCATCCTTCATTGTTTGTATACGCTCTTGCCGCTTTATTAAGTCTAAATGCTCTTGCAAGTGTGTATATACTTCAGTTAACTCTTTAGTAAAATGGTTATGTTCACGTAGGAGCTGTAAATGTATATGTGACGCCCACCATATGAGTATTACTATCAACCCCATCATTACTCCAAACATTATCATAAGCATGTTCATGTCTATATCCACTTTAGTTCCTCCCATATGTAACGTAACTCAAGCATTAAATACTCAAACTGATTAAGCCCGCAATCACTAAATATAGTGAGTAATGAGCGTATGTGGTATTTATTAATAGGCTTATTGCTCATCGTTTGTTTGAACGGTTCATGTTATTAGCTTTACTACGTGCTTGGTCACGGTAATAGGTAGCGCGACTAATACCTAATTTGATCCAAGGTTTTGGCGTTTTTAATTCAAATGCTATTTCTTCTGATATATCATAGCAACCAGTGCAATAAAAATAGTTTTCCTCCTTCAACAACTCATCTATTTCTTCACCTTGTATAACAATACCTATTAAATGTCCACACATACTGCATTTACCTGCATAATCAATGTGATCGCCAACTAATGTATTAGCCATATTATTTACTCGCTAATAGGTGGTTTAGCTCGTCATCCATTTCACCTTCGTCACTATCATTAGTAATACTATTGTCATCATCCTCCATTATTACATTTGGAGCCGAAGGCTCATATTTTATAGGTGCTGGTTTGGGCTTCATACGTTGCAGTTTCGCTTTATAGACGGCAACAGCCCTACCAAGGTTTGAGTTGAGTGGCGCTCTATTTATTACTTGGTTTACTTGTGCATCTGAAATATTATGCTCTAAGCCGATGCGTTTTGCTTCGCTTATAACGCTCGCATTACACATGTCCCTAACTATTCCAAGATAGTCGATTTTAGGAACATTCTTTTTTACTTCTTTGTTAATTAAATCTAGTGCAGAACTTACTGCTTTATCTGGAAAAGATTTCTCTTCTTGTGGAAGCTTGTCTATAAGAGCATCAATAGTGATGATAACCCTATTGACGTCAACCGCTATCTCATCACTATCATGATTAGAGCCATTTCTTTCAGATTTAAGTATCCTAGATTTGAACACTATCATATGTTTTTGTGCATCCCTAAGACTATCAACCGGGGCGCGCAGTTTTGGCATTTCATGTCTCCTTCTATCCAATTCTTTTACTGTACACTATTGTCAGTGACTTGTCAATAGGATAATCTAGGGATCTTATATTTATTTTCCCCAATCATTTCAAAGGGTTAGCCCGTTTGCGACTAATACATAATACAACATAGTTTTTTAACATCAGAGCTGTATAGGAGTATCAACCATCAACCATCAACGGGGTGTCTGGTTGATGGTTGATGGTTGATCGAGATATATATAGTATCTGTCTTTTTGTATTTTGTATATTGTATTATGGGGCCTTTCCAGTTCTAGTGCCGCTTAATGCGCTGGCTACTTGACCTAAAACATCAATCAAATCAATGGTTTATGGGTGGTTGGTGTGCCATTACATGATCTGGCTATTTGACTACTTGATTGTTACTTGACTGTTACTTGACTTGTTTAGTTGTTACTTGACTTGTTTAGTTGTTACTTGACCTATTCTAGTTAATTCTTTCTAGCTCTAGTTAAACTAGAACTTATATAAACTCTAGTTCATCAACCGCGAGGCGAACGGCCCGAAAATCGCTAACCCATTGATTTATTTGAGAAAAAATATCGCTTGACAGGCCCGGCGAAACCACTATAATAGTGATCGTCGGCCAGCGATTTTCGCCCCGACAAACTGGAGCTACTCTAATGACTGTTGCTACTTTCAACCTGCCCTCCACCAAGTCTAACAGCAAAGATATCGAATGGGAGCAAATGGAGCTTACTTCATTGCCCCCAGTACTTGCGAAGCAAGTTACTACTATTCATGAAATGGAACAGGCTGTTAAAGCCGCAAAGACTAAGTTTGCGGAACAGTTCAACGATTCGTATAGCGAAGCTATTCCGGCTGGAATGGTTCGCCGGTTTAGTTTCAAGTTTGACGGACTATCCTTTGGTAATGCTGTTCCCAATACAAAGAATGGCAAGACCAAGGTTTCCTTTACTGCAAAGAAAGGCAAGTAAGTTAACTATAGCGGGGAGCTTAATGCTCCCCGTTTTCTTTTGGAGTTGAGCTAATGAAAACTATCTCTTGTGATCCTCAGACCAAACAACAGTGGAGTGAGTTACTTGCTTACTTGTATTGCCATTGGGTCAAGTCTAACCTACCTGTTACTATCTGCCCGCCCATGTATTGTCGCGGCGCTTTACGTTTACATGGTTTGGTTAATCATAGTCGTATTGCGTAATAGCTATAGGCGCAGCCACATGCTGCGCTTTCTTTTTATTCTCTCAGTGTTATGTTATAACATTGCATCGGACCCGGCCCCACCCCCAGTTGGACAGGCCGGTGGGGGGCGACCGGGCGCTATTAGGTCTTTGACTATTATAGGATAAAAAAAGTAAAATAGTACACTCCCGAAATATTAGATTCTAAAAATCCGAAAAAAGTACAAACCCAAATAACCGCACCCTCGAAAAATAAAAAACCAATATACTGTAAATCCCATTGACAATACTAATACAATACTGTACCCTATACAACAGTGAGCAAAGTCCATCGGCTCGCTTAGGAGGGTGCTGCATTCATGAGCCCCCCAGCTAGTAGCGCCCTCCTACTTTTTAAAAAAACCGTGGTCAGTGCCGTACATGCATACAACCACCAACACGCTCACTATATATAGTTAATGGGCACACATATAAAATATGACGCTCCGCTTACCATCGGTTTGTTCATGGCAAGCCCGAGCTTTGGGCGTTTAATACTTGGGCCAATAGGAAGCGGGAAGACTACAAGCTGTATAATGGAGCTTGTTAGGCGTGCCGCTATGCAAGCTCCGGGAGATGACGGGTTACGGCACACAAGGTTTGCTATAGTACGCCAGACTTTATCGCAACTTAAGATGACAGTTCTTAAAGACTGTATGATGTGGTTGGAAGAGATAGCTGAGTGGAAAGTAAGTGAGAGTACTTTATATATAAATTTCGATGACATACGAAGTGAATGGTTGTTCCTGCCGTTGGATGAGCCTTCTGACGAAAGACGTTTATTGTCTACCCAACTTACTGGGGCATGGATAAATGAGTTTTCTGAAGTTAATGTACACCTTATGGACCCTTTGGGCGGTCGTTGTACTCGGTACCCGCGAGGTCGCTTTGGTGTGCCTACTTGGTCTGGTATTATTGGCGACAGTAATTTCCCTACTGAGCATAGCGACTGGCACGAGTTTTTAGAAAACGCGCCTAATCAGTTTGAGGTGTTCAAGCAACCGGGTGGTAGAACTGAGATAGCAGAGAATATACCGCACCTGAACCAGAATGCTGAGAGTATATTACTACCACTTGACCACCCAGTTAGGTTACAAAAGGGGAGGGAGTATTATGCTCGTGCCGCACAAACCAAGAATCAGGACTGGGTTCGTCGATATGTTGACGCTGAATATGGACGCGATCCTTCGGGTACTGCTGTGTTCGCTAATACTTTTGTTAGGCGGTATCACTGTGCACCAAATGTTGAACCCGTACAAAACAAAATGCTCCTCGTTGGACAGGACTTTGGTCGTAGTCCGTGGAGCTTGATTACCCAAGTAGATCACCGCGGTAGGTTCCTGATACTTGAGGAGGCGTCGGCAGAGGACATTGGTATTGTATTTCACGTTAAATCAACACTCCGGCCCATGCTGCTCAACCCGTTGTATATGGGCAAGAGTATTGTAATAATTGGCGACCCGAGTGGTGAGTATAAAAACGACCAGTTTGAAGTAAACAACTTTAAAGTATTGAACCAACTTGGGTTTAAGCACGCATATCCTGCACCAACAAACGACATTGAGTTACGTATTCAAGCTGTCGAGTATTGGCTTGGTTTGAGTATTGACGGTGGCCCCGGTATGCTCATAAGCGAGTTGGGGTGCCCGAACTTGATCGCAGCACTTAATGGTGGGTATAGGTATACGAAATTAAAAACAGGTATAAGCAAACCTGTACCCGACAAGAACGAAAGCTCACATATAGCGGATGCGCTGGAGTATGCTGCGCTTGTAGCACGTAACGCTAGCGCATACAATTGGGTTGAGAATACCACTCGCAGTGATATAAGAAGGCGAGAGGCGCTAGAGAGAAGGGGGAGGATGCCATCGCAGGCTTGGACTTAGTACGCGTAGGAGCGTTACATGCGCGCAGCTATCATATGTAAGAGTAACTATATATAGTGACGCGCACACGGAAAGGCGACATAGGAGTGAGACAAATGCGACGACTTGTAGGTACTTTATTGGGAGCGACACTGTTAAGCGCCCCCGCAAATGCTACGTTACAGATTGCGCTTCAGGTTGGACCTGATGCGTTCTTCTGTGCCGATAACACTTCGTGCGATACCAACCCTGCACTTGGTATTGTTCAGGTTGGTAATGTCGTTGTTGACGGTATTGCAGTTGACGGCTCTATTCAGGCATCGGATCACGGTCCTCCGTTTCCGAGTTTGAACACGTCATCTCTCGATATCATTAACACGCTAGCCACTCCCATTGTGGCTACTGTTGCCGTGAGTGATACAGACTTTCCGAGTATTGCAGCTTTGTTCACTGCTGCGGGGTCTGGTACTTGGCAAGGGCCGAGTGGCTCAGCCATCACGATGGGCTGGTTCGTCGATCCGGCGAATGCTCAAGGTGCAGACAATGCCTTTGACACCCCCGGTGTGTTACTAACCACGTTCAGTAATGCGTCAGTTGGGCGTACTAGTGCGTTCAGTACTAATGGTAGCTTTATCCAAACATTAGCTGCTCCGTTCTCTATGACCCTTCAATCGACGCTCACTCTGTCTCCGGGAGAGGCGTTGATCAATAGAGGTCAGGCGTTGGTAACGAGTGAGGTGCCTGAGACTTCTACTTGGGCTATGATAGCTATTGGCTTTGGGTTTATGGCGTGGGGTGCAGCGACACGCAAGCGTATGCGTGATATCGTAGCCTGACAGCCCCCGTTAGGCTATGATGGGGGCGGACTGGGTGCTTTAAATGCAGCATCGGGTTCGCCCCAACGGGGTGTGCGGTGCGACGTGTTATCCGTACTTAAATGGACACTCACGGACTACAAAACGGAGCCAGCCCCTTGGGGGAGCGTATCCAAGCGATGAAGGAGCCAGACTGTAAATCTGGTGGCTATGTCCCACGTAGGTTCAAATCCTACCGCTCCCACCACTAACTATAGTGAGCACACATGAGCGAGCATAAACAAAGAGAACGCGGACTTGGGGAGTGGAAACTCGGCGATGCTCCGATAGAGAAAGAATATATAGTAATGATGAACTCTATGGCTGTTGCACTCAATGAGATGTTCAACGGTCAAGCTAAAGGGAAGGATCGTAAAACTGGCTTCGTTCTAATGGTATTTCCTTTTGAAGGATTTGATGGACGTTGTAATTACATTTCTAATGGTGCAGACCGTAGGGACGTTGTAACGCTTATGAAGGAAATGATTGCTCGTTTTGAAGGGCAACCAGAAATAAGTGGGAGAGCATGACGACAGTTGAGACATTATATTGGGAGGAGACAGAGGAAATAGGGTTTCGTATTTTATGGGCAGGTGAAGAGAAAATGAATGGTGCATACATAAAATTTTCATATGACTGTCCTGTCGATAGAATGATTATAAAGTTACGTATTATGGCAGATGAACTTGAAGAACAATTGAGGATGGAAAACACTCATGATTAAAGCAACAGCAGTTCAACCAGATGGACGTACATTATTAATTCTTGGGTTAAGTTTTGGCAATCTTGCTAAGTTTCGTGATGAGCCGGGAGATACGTTCATTAAAGTTAATGGTGCATTAATGGATTTGCCAATTGATGTATTAATATTCTCTGGTAAAACTGAAGCTCATTTAGCTGAACTTATGAAGGATGCTATCGGTCCTAACACCATAGTACATATAGACTCAAAGCTCAAGAGCTAACTATGAATAGTGACCCGACGAAACCCACCGTGGTAGTTGCACCGCTTCATACGTTTGGTTGGCAACGGCGGGCTGATTTGGATTGTTCATTGGGTCAAGTGTGGGAAAGCCCAGATGGTAAATTACAAATGTTCTCACATAATACAAAACCTGTAATGGCTATACTTAAACCATTGCGTTTAAAGTTGGGAGATAAAGATGCCAATGGATAAACAAGTTGTTGGAAAGGATGTAGATGGCAACGATGTAGTAATGGTATGGGGTGATGACCTCAATTGGGCGCATGGTTATGTAAAGGGACCAGAGCACCAACAGCGTGAATACTATCGTGCTCAGGGTAAAGGTGGCGCACACTATGCGGTTGCGCGTGATCTTGCGGAGAAGCTCGATGACAAGAAACGTCCTATATTTAGGTACTGGTACGTTGTTACTCATATTGATGGTAAGACTGTTCATTTACCTACTGAGTTTATGAGTGCGTATGAGGGACAGGAGGTTTGTCAGATAATTGAAAGTGAACGCGCGCATGTAATATCAAAGAACGCGCACGCGCGTATAGAGGACAAAGCAAATGACAAAACGTAAGCTAAAGAAGCTATTACGTAAATGTCAGAAGGTGCGTGACGAGTGGTGTGAAGAGTACACTAAAGTATGTGATAAACTTGCGATCATACGCAGGATAGTACAACATGAGGGAGAGTGAGATGACAAAGCATGAGTTTCTAAATATCATGCGCCGACTTATGGTGGAGGCGCGTCGTGCTGAGTTACTAGGTAAAATCACTGATGCTTGTGGTGCCGCTGGATATGACGATGTGGGTGACTTTATTGATAGTCTTTGGGAAGGTAATAAAAAAGAGAATGTAGAAACTACTGGCCCAATAGTAGAAGAATATGATTTCTTACTAGGCCCGATTATGAAAGAGATATGGGAGAGTGGATATAGGTTCTGGGATTGTACTAACCCTAAAACACTTACTGGGTTCATTGATCCTTATAATGGTCATTGGACTAAATATTTTTCTGATTTTGTGGGTAGACAACCAGATACTTGGGGGTTTATCTATCGTAGATATAGAGAAAATAAAGAGGCAGGAACACTACTAGGTCCGAAAGGAAAACCGAACCTTCGTAGTGTGGCAACTGTAGATGAGGCAATGCAAGCGTCAGATGAAATAGACTACGTGGCAAACACTATTACGGGTGCGCTTAACGATGCTGTAAGGAAGAAAGCCCGTGAAGCAGGTGAAGATTCCGCTTAATGATGAGCAGGTAAAACTCTTTCATGCGCTTGCACAAGAAATTGTGCAGGCGTATCAAACGAAAGAGAACATGCTCAAGTCTCTAAACTTGACAGAGGAAGGGTATGAGTTAATTACTCATAACCCTACGTTCCAACGTATACTTCGCCAGATCATGGTGGAGTGGAACGGTGCAGTTAATACTGCTAAACGTGTAAAGATCAAATCTCAGTGGGCAATTGAAGAAGGTTTGCCTTATATATTTGAGTCAATGACAGACTCAAATGAACCGTTAAGTGCCCGTGTTGAAGCATTCAAGGCTATAAGTAAGATAGGCCAATTGGACACTCACGATGCAATACATGGTGCTGATAAGAGTTTCAGACTTGAAATTAACATCGGTGCCGGGCTTCCAACGGTAACTATAAATAGTGAGAAAATTATTGAACACGACCCTGAAGAGAGTGAATGGGAGGCAGATCGCGAGGATAATTACACCTCTGGACGCTTTGTTCCGGCCGATCCACCGACTTTCGGGCGCGAAGAAAAATAAATTTTCGACTATTTTAAAATCCTATTGACTTAATTTTCAAAGAGAGTAAACTGTAAAACCAGTATGCGGCACCACTAAAAGTTTAAAAAGTGGCGGCTAATGCCACCTCTGGTGCCATTCAGAGTAGTTGGTACAAACGAGACGGCTGCCCAGTTTGATCAGGCTGCCGCTCAACGTGCTCAAGCAATATATCCTCCTAATAGAACCCCAAATCTAACTGGGCTATCCGGTTATATATGGGATCAGTGGCTTATTATGCGTCGCCACCGGGATACAGCAAGTTCCGGTTGGAGTTATAGATTGTTGCGTGCGTTACGTGCTTTCAATGGAGAGTATGAACCAGAACAGATATTAGCTATTAAGAAGTTCGGAGGATCAGAAGTTTATGCTAGATTGTTAGCGATGAAGTGTAGGGGCACTACTTCACTATTGCGCGATGTATACTTAGGCCCAGAACGTCCTTGGGGTCTTGAGCCGGATGATGATCCGCCTATTCCAGATGAAATAATTCAATCTATTCAAACTCTTGTACATTCTGAATTGCAGGAAGCCACACAGGCTCACTACCAAGCCCTTATGCAGACTGCGGCTCACTTCCATGCCGTCTCGCAAGCTCACGCCTACGGACAACAAACAGGACAATCTCAACAGCAGGTGGCTAGCTCACTACCACCTGAGCCACCTTCTCCTCCACCTATACCTGACGCAAATGCTATCCGCGACAGAATACTCGGACTTGAGACGGCTGCTAGAGATGCTGCTAAGAAAAAATGCGCCGAACAAACTAAAATCGCCGAAGATAAAATACAAGAGATATTAAGTGAAGGTGGGTTCTTTACAGCACTAGCAGAGTTTTTAGTTGATTTACCTTTGTTTCCTTATGGAGTTATTAAAGGTCCGGTCGTCCGTATTAAAACAAGTGTAGAGTGGATACAAGCTCCTAGTCCATCTCCTCCCGCTTTAAGTAGAGCGCCACCCAATCCGAATGATCCTAGTCAGTTCCAAGGTCAAACAGTTTCAGGTTCTCCCGGTCAAACGGCACCAAGGGTTGGTGGACCTAAACAAGCAGTTGTTACAAACAAACCAATACTTTGTTGGGAGCGTGTTTCCCCTTTCGATATCTATTGGACCCCCGGTGTCTCAGACATAGCGAACGCCAATGTTATTGAGCGTATGCGTCTTACCCGTGCAGAAATCAACGATCTACTTGATATGCCCGGCTTCAATACAGACGAAGTGCGTGCCGTTCTTGACGAGTACGGGTCTGGTGGTCTCGTGGATACTTGGGATCAGACAGATCAACCTCGAGCTATTCTTGAATCTCGTGAAGACCCTCGGTTTAACCAATCGGGATTGATTAGCTGTTTACAGTTCCAAGGTAATGTGCAAGGTAGTCATTTACTTGATATAGGTTTTCCACCGAACCAGATCACAGACAAATCTAGAGATTATCATGTTCAGGCTTGGTTGATTGGTTCTCATGTCATTAAAGCGCAACTAACACCATCACCACGTAAGCGACACCAATACTATGTCACCTCACTCGAAAAGGTTCCTGGTACTCCTGTTGGTAACGGTTTGCCTGACATTCTTACTGATATTACTACCGTTGCTAATGCTACTCTCCGGTCACTTGTCAATAACCTTTCCATCGCTAGCGGACCACAAGTAATTGTTAATGATGATAGACTATCAGACGGTGAGGATGGAGAAGACCTATACCCGTGGAAGCGATGGCATGTCAAATCTGATCCGTTTGGCAATAATACCGAACCTGCGATATCATTCTTTAATCCCGCTTCTAACGCTCAGGAATTGCTTGCGGTTTACCAAGCGTTCTCCCAATTAGCAGATGAGATAAGCGCCATACCTAAATTTATGACCGGCACACCTAGTGCTGGTGTTGGGCGTACTGCATCTGGTTTGTCGATGTTGATGCAGAACTCTGCAAAGATACTCCAGACTGTTTGTTCTAACATAGATCGCGATGTCATATCTGAAGTTCTAGATGGGCTTTTTGATATGATTATGATGTTTGATAAGTCGGGTATACTCACAGGTGACGAAAAAGCTAGAGTTCTTGGAGTTGCTACCGCCATACAGCGAGAGACTGAGCGTTCCCGTCAGCTTGAGTTTCTACAGCTTACAGCTAATCCGATTGATATGCAGATCATTGGACCGAAAGGAAGGGCGCAGGTACTTAGGAGTGTGGCGGATAAAATTGGTTTACCGGGGGAGAACATTGTTCCTACAGAGGAACAGCTTGAAGCCCAACAGAAAGCCGCAGCTGCTATGGCGGCAAGCCAAGGTATTCCGGGCCACGCTCAAAGCCCGCCAGAACAACCATCACCGGGGGCACAAGCCCAAGGTAGTCAAGCTGGTCCGCCAACTAACAACCAACAAGGCCCAATGACTAACAACGTTGGAGCAGTCGCAGGAGGGGTGGGGTAACTCACTAACGTTAGTGACCTTCGGAGCGAAGCAAAGGAGTGATACGATGGCAAGGAAAAAAGGTGGTGGTAAAGGCCCAGGCGCAATGTCAATGGGCGGCATCGGAAAGAAACCTAGCGGGCCTTCTACACCTATGGCTTCTGCTCCTATGGGGCCTCCCGGTGGTTTGGGCGGTCCCGGTCCTTCAGGACCATCACCGGGTCCATTGGGTGTAAAGAAGGGCGGTGCCGTTAAAAAGCACGCTCTAGGTGGTCCTGTTGGATATGAGAAGGGTGGCGATGTTAAAGGCCGCGTTCGTGCTGGTCGAGACAACTGCTAGGAGATTGCAATGGGTCGAGTGGATAAACAATCAGACCGTCCTGACTTCTTTGCTCAGGGTGGTAAAACTTCTATGTTTGGTCGTGGTACTGCACATGAAGTTATTCCGGGCCAATCGGGTAAAACCGATAATGGTGGTGCTTCGGGCGAGAAGGCTGAACGTAAGGGTGAAGGCTCTTATGGTAAAGACGTTCGCTATGCTGAAGGTGGCTCAGGCCATATGTTTGGCAAGGGACATGCTGGTAAGAAAGTCCCATTCATAAGCGGGAAAGAATCTCAGGAAGGTTAACTCTCATGGCCCTCGCAGCTCGTCCTAGAATTGACTTTGGTAGTCGGTTGGCTACTATCCGTGCGATATGCGAGGATCTTGGCTTGCCTGTTAATCAAGTGCCTGATCAGAGTGCAGCAAATAGCCCGCGCGTATATTTGAAGTATATCAACTATTGTCGGGCTGCACTCTCATTGCCGTTGTTAAGTAGTTTGGACTATGGTTCATTTGTAACAGCGGTTAATGCTATAGCGGCAGCAGCAGGTGCAGCAAGACCGGAAATTGTTAATCCGCCGTTTGCTAGTAGTAATGCTACTCCGCCAGTGTTGGGTAGTATACTGAGCGTTACAAACGGTATATGGTTGAATGCTTCTGGTGCTACATTTACTTATCAGTGGCAGCGTGACAATGCGAATATTGCTGGTCAAACTACAGCAACTCATACCATTGTTGCTGCTGATCAAGGTGGACATGAGTTGAGTTGTCTTGTTGTTGCAACCACTGCGGCGGGTGCGAGTACTCCGTCACAGAGTAATTACATAGTGGTGCCATGAGTATTTGGGAACGCAATTTCCCACCACCACTTGAGATCACTATCCATAGTGATTGCGGTATCTCTGCGCGCACAGAGATAGTGGCGGGTATTTGTAATAAAATTAATGAGCTTATTGAGTTTGCGTTTGGACTTGAAGCTCCACCTGTTAAAGTGCCAGCTCAAGGTAATTGTGATGAACGTATGCCGATGACATTCCTTCGGCCATGCATTCAAGCTATAAATCTTATTATATTTCAAAAGGAGTTCGATGTTGAACCTATACCGCAAATAGGTTCTAGTATGGATTATCATGCATTTGTTCCTGTATGTAAAAGGATTACTGAAACAATTAATAGAATTATAGGAGTGTTGAATGGCTGACGCTCCCACTTCCATGCCACTTTTTGTTTCGATTGATTATCGTAACCATCAAATGGCATTTATGAAGACTTTTAATTATTTTCGAGCTTGGATAACATATTCTAACATACCACCAAAAAATGTTCCTACGCCTACTCGTGCTAATATGGTAGATAGTGAAGATAATATGACTGATTGGTTACGTCAGCTAAGAGATTATATTGTGCAGTTTAAGCAAGCAGTTAATGTCACTACTGTTGCTGATCCAAATTCTTATGATCATATAGGTCGTAGCGCATATACTTCAGTATTAAATGAATATGTTACTGCAATAAATGATATAGGTGCAGCTAGTATTAATATTGCTCCTCCGTGGACCCCTACTTCTCTACCCAATCTTGTTGCATGGTATGACGCGCAAAATACGGCTTCGATCATCCTAAACGGCCCGACCGTGGCGCAGTGGAACGATCAGAGCGGGCATGGTCACAACGTACTGGCGACGGCAGGTATGCAGCCGACTTACAACGCGACAGGGTTGAATGGTAAGCCAACAATGATTTTTGGCGGCTCTCAAATTCTGTCTATCGACATGCCTGCTGGTTTGTTTAGTGAAGGGATTTCAATCGCGACTATTTCCAACATGCCGACAAGCAACCAGTGGGGTATTGTCAAGTTAAGTGGAATGGATGGGAGTGGTTACGCTAACCCGTACTCTATATATAGTTCTATAACTATGTTTGGCGGTGGCGATAGTCAAACGTATGATTTAGGGACAAACGGGTTTGAAAGGGCTGGCGTTCCAGAGCTTTTCGGGCTGACGTATGTATTATCGACAAATCAATATAATGATTATTCTAATGGATCGTTATGGAGTACCCTTCCTACTTCGAATGATATCCCAGCTCATTATGGATCTAAGCCTGCTTATTGTGCCTTATGCGGGCTGCAATATTTGGGGGGATTTGGTCAGTTCGCTACAGGGAATGTCAGTGAGGTTGTTCTCTGTGCCTTAATTGCCGACGCTGACCGTCAGAAGCTTGAGGGTTATCTGGCGTGGAAGTGGGGGTTAGAAGGTAATCTTCCGACTAATCATCCTTTTTATAGTGGTCCGCCAGATACTAATGGCAAACCAATTCTTCCATAAAAGCAAAGGAGAATGAGATGGATAAAAAATCAGAACAAACAAAAGATGCAAAGGCATGGGGTGATACCGATATTGGTATTCATGAGTATGGTCCCGGTAATAAACGAGAACAGCTTAATGGTTTGTGGGGTTTTACTACTATTACTGGCGGTTCTCGCGAGCAAAGGTTGGTAAACCAGCAGTACTGCAAAGACAAACATGCTGCTTACGAGAAGAATAAAGGAAATCCAGATTATACTATTGGTCAAACACTTGAGCGTATTGAAACTACTGGAGCGGCAAGGGAGAACACTTCTCAACCTCGTATCGTAGCTAAGTGGCCGGGGGGTTTATGAACCCACGAGAAACATATCTAAGGACATTATATACAGTTTCTAAAACTACTCACCCTGATGTATGGATGAAATTTGTGGAAGCTTTAAGTGCTTATACACAAGATCAAATGGAACGAGTGATTACAAGCGTTCCTACTAATGAAGCACTTTTGGCTATTGGCATGGTCAGACATATGCGGGAGTTCAGGGACGAAGTTAGAAATATTGACGATGCTATAAGAAAGATGGACAAGGAGAAGACCAACAAACAAGGTACGCAACCGTGAACGATCAATCAAACCATCCAGACCCGAATGTAAGAATACCTCAACAAGTGCAGGATGCGGCCGCTCGGGCTAATGAGATTGCTGCTACACTTAGACCCCCGCCGCCCCCCGGTTCAAGAGGAAATGGTGCGGCCTCGGTCACTAACGTTAGTGACATTTCCGAAGGTCCACCGTCAGACCCCGGTTGGGAACACAGATTTAATTCTATGAAAGGGCGGTATGATGCCGCTGAAGCTCGAACTAGACAGCAGTCACAACAAATTTCTGAGCTACAACGATTGCTTGCTATGTCTGCTGGCCCTCCTGCCGCACCACCTGCCCCTTCTCAATTTGGTCCATCAAGTGATACAAGATTTGGTGGTGGTCAGCCAGTTCATCAACCAGTTGTTCAGCCTAAGCTTATTTCTGATACAGAACGACAGGAGTACGGTAACGAAGTACTTGATATAATGGGTCGAAGGACTATGGAGATTGTTGGTCCTGAGATTGCAAAACTTAGTCAAGCTGTTAATCAATTGATGCAAGAGAATGCACAGCTCAAGCAGACTGTAGGTGGCGTCCGTAATGTTGTCACCCAAGATGCTACTGGGCGTTTTTACGATACTCTAGATCGTGAATTACCTGATTGGGAAGTAACCAATCATGACCAAGAGTTCGTTGGTTGGCTTGCGAATGTAGATCCATTCTCAGGTCGAGTGCGTAAAGACCTCTTAGCTGAAGCACACCGGAATAATGAAGCTTCCCGTGTCCTTAACATCATAAAGGGGTATAGACAAGAGAGAGCCGCCGTTAACCCTGCTGGGAATTTGCAACCAACTGCGGGCAATGGTAATGGTGTAGACCGTTCACCACCCCCACAGTTTGAACTACAAAGCCTTGCAGCGCCGGGTCGGGCAAAATCAGGGCAGCCAGTTACGCCCCCTGATCAACCGTATATTACCCGTGATGACATCACTAAATTTTATGCTGATGTTACCAAGGGTATGTATACGGGCCGTGACGCTGACAAGGCGGCTCTTGAGGCACAGCTATTTCAAGCTGCCAGAGAGGGTCGCATTCGTTAGTGTTAGTCATTAACACCTGACGTAATGAGGCATTCAAATGGCACTAGGTCTTGCCGGTTCCGGCACAACCCCTGTAATCTATGCACCTGGTGGTTCGTCTACCACTAGTACTGACTATGTAGCTGCTGGTTTCGTACCGGAGTTATGGTCAGGTAAGCTGATTGAAAAGTTCTATGCCGCGACGGTGTTGGCGGCAATCAGCAATACCGACTACGAAGGCGAAATCAAGAGTTACGGCGACCGCGTTAAAATTCGTCAAAAGCCGACGATTGTCATTAATAACTATCTAGTCAATGGCGATCTGTCGCTTCAGCGTCCTGTTGGTAACTTCACTGAATTATACATCGACCAAGGCAAATATTTCTCGACCATCCTTGACGATGTGATCGAAAAGCAATCAGACATCAACAATCTTTCTATTTGGGCCGATGATGCTTCGGAACAAATGAAGATTGCAGTTGATACTGATGTCTTGTTGTATATCCTCAATAAAGCGTATCTTGGTCCCGGCGGTACTCCTACTACCCCTACCGCTGGTGCTAATTGCGGTGCGACGGCAGGAGCTATCTCAGCTAACGTTAATCTTGGAACGAACGCGGCTCCTATCAATACAGTTGGTCGCAATCCAACTACTGGTCAAGTTGAAATCATTGACGTTATCTTACGTCTTGGTCAAGTGCTTGACGAGCAGAATATCCCTGAGACGGGACGTTGGATTGTCATGCCTACATGGGCAACGTTCCAACTCAAGCGTTCAGAATTGCGTGAAGTGTTCGTGTCAGGAGATCAGACCTCTATCCTCCGTAATGGCCGATTTGGTCAGGTTGACCGTTTCACTATCTACGGGTCAAACTTGCTCCCCGGCAATGCTAGCGTTGGTTCGGGCTTGAGTGCTGGTGTGTGGCCTATCTATGCTGGTCATGCTCATGCCTTAACGTTTGCGTCACAGTTGACTAACGTTGAGACTATCCGTTCGGAACGTACATTCGGACAGATTTTGCGTGGCTTACAAGTGTATGGCCGACAAGTTCTCGCAAGTAATCCTTCCATCCCGGTTGGACAAAGTGAGGCACTAGCTCAAGCTTTGGTGTCTCAGGTCGTCGGATCGTAAGATGGTGGATGGGCGCTCCCGGTTTAAGCCGCATACTTAACCGGGAGCGCTTCTCACTAAGGATAGTGACCTGTGGCCCAGTTATACAACACAGTCACTGCATATGTTGTTTCTGCTAGAAACAGGATGCAGGATAGAGTACTGCCATATCGGTACACTGATGACCAGATTGTTGATGCTCTAAATGTTGCGCTTGAGGAAACACAGCGTATACGTCCTGATATATTTTTAGATTTAAAGTACCAACAGAAGATCCAACCAAACGATTTAGATGATGGTTTTATATCGGGTTATTACACTAGTTCTGACATTGTGTTTGATGGTAGTGATAACTATGTTCCTTCTGATGGGCCATTAGTTCCAATACCATCAAGGTACAATGATCCTATATTATGGTATATGGGCGCTCACTTACAGTTCTTAGATGTTGACGATACAGAAGACCAGAGAGGTGTAGCATTCTTAACTAAGTTCATGCAACGAATGACACAGGCAGCATCATGAGTGTATCAACAAGCTTAGTTAGATTGTTAGATACGGTACGCATGGATTGTCCGGGCGTAATGGATGGTATCTTACGTAAGTTGTTATTTAATACATTGCGTGAGTTCTTTCGCCGTACAAATATTTGGTTGTTTGAGGTGCCGATTTATATATCAGGAGATACTAACGATTATGTGATCAATACATGTCAGAATGCTGACGTTATACGACTTATGTCGTTGGATAAACCACAGAATCTCCCGAGTGATCCAATTGAATATATTCCGGGTTGTCCTCCGCAGTTTATAAAGTACGCATCAATTGTACCGGGCGCTCAAACTAGTAACCCATTTCCACGCGCTCCAAGAGATGGTGGGTTATTAACTGCTGGTGTAAAGAACCCTATTCTACGTATTTTCTGGAACCCCGGCACTAATGACGTGTGGGTAGCATTAGTATCTCTTTCCATTGCTGATCCAGTTGATGGTAAGGGTTTACCGACTGAAATGCCCGATTGGATCATTGAGAAATATTTTGAGTATATAGCTCATGGTATGTCTGGTAAATTGATGTTATCGCCTAATAAGCCATACAGTTCTCCAAAAATGGCTGAGTATAATATGCGTAAGTTTCATGAAGGGGTTGGGTTAGCTCGTACTGAGAATAGACATTTGTTTGTTTATGGTAGTCAGAGATGGATGTTCCCGCAAAACTTCGGCACCCCATTCAAGCATAAGGCGGTGTGATGAATTATCCCATACCATTCTCTCAAACTAATACAGCATACTATTATGTCAATAGTACGAACAAGATGGGTTCGTTCGATAAACCTCTTGATGGGCGCGTACAACTTACTATGGACTATAGCAAGTTAATTCCGACTGTTTCAGTTGATAAAATTTGGTTTGAAATTGAACCGGGTGGAGTACCTCCACTCACTATAGATAGTGTTGTGGTTGCCGATCCACTAGTGACATTTTATGTTGATGGCGGCTATTCAGATATGTCTTATAACGTTGTAGCTAATGCGGTACTTGATGATGGTTCTATACATAGTGATTTGTTAATAATTAATGTATTTGGTGAGGGTGGTTGTGCTTGTGGTTCTGAAGGAGATACATACAAAAACAATTTTATACAATATGGCACTCAAGAAGTTTTTGTTAATAAATACCCTAGATTTTTTGTTTCTGCTATTGCACCAACAAATGCTAATTTACTTGATCGTTGGTATAATTTGATTGATCATGTTTGGTATGATTATGTTACTGACGGTGTGACTAACTTTTGGGCTATATCTGGTGTGGGTACTCCTCCACCTGATACTGGTGGAGATAGTGGCGTAAGCGGCAATATTACAATTAAAAGAATGCAACCACTTGAGCTTGATGGGGTCACTACTACGTTCTCTCTTATCTCAACTGATTTGTTTATACCCAATGTTACAACTCCTAACTCATTGTTTGTATCTATTGATGGTGTATGGCAAGAGCCTACAATACAGTTCGATGCATCTGGTGGTTCTATAACTTTCGCGACTGCTCCTGCTGTCGATAGTTATGTGTTCATACTATGGATATTTGGGGGAATAACGAGTGGCTAGTCGTGTCCAAACTATACGATACTATACCACCCTAGAGCGGCCCCCCGTTACTGAGTTTTCGGGCGAGCTTTATATCAACTTTGCTGACATACAAATAGGAGCTTTAGACACATCTAAATCTCCTGTTGACTTTGTTGCGGTAAGATATTACTCACAATTAGCTTTATATGTTGCAGGTGATTTTGTTATATATAATGGTAGTTTATACCGCTGTCTCCAAAATAATACACAAGGAGCGTTTGATAACACTAAATGGTCTTTATTTGCAGACTTGCAAGAAATTCAAGTATTAATAGCTATAGAAACACAGAACAGAATAAATGCTGATCAAGTTTTACAAAACGAGATCGACGCTGAGACAACAAGAGCGGAGTTAGCAGAACAGAATTTACAAAATGAAATAAATGCTACAAATACTGCTCTTGCTAACGTATTTCCTCCCGGTGTATCTATGGATTATTATGGAGTTAATGCTCCTGCCGGTTGGTTATTGGAAGATGGTAGTGTATATAATATATCAACCTACCCGGCATTAGGTGCTCTTTTAGGTAATAGGTTTGGTGGAAATGGTACGACTACATTTGCGGTTCCTCCTTCTCTTAATCGTTTTGGTGTTACTGCTGGTTCTAGTTTTCCATTAGGGTCTATGGGTGGTTCGACTACTGCTGCATTAAATTTAACTAATTTACCAAGCCACACGCATACTATTCAACCACACGGGCATACTTCACAACCACATACCCATCAATTTTCATCGAATACTATTGGAATGAGTGTTACTGTTTCTTCGATTGGTTTTGCTGCTGGTGTAGGCGCTCCTCCTGCTGTTAATTTGAGTGGCGATATACAACCTGCAACAGTTGTTATTAATAATAGTTTAACATTAACAACTGATCCAGTGGGTGGTGGTACTCCAATTAATATTCTTCCGCCATATATCTCTCGGACGAGGATAATAAAGACATGACATCTAATTATCTTCTTCCTGCTGGTACAGTAAACAATCGTACTGCATATTTTTATGCAGACAGCACAAAACAGTTTGGCCCTATAGTTAAAAAAGTTTCAGACCAAATTTTAGTTATTTTAGATTTTACTACTATATTGGCTGGACATGTTATTGAGACATATAATTTTACTGCTGATGCCGAAACTAATCCACCGTTGTTCTTGACCGATCCAATATTAAATGCAACTGGTACTGTTCTTTCGTTTTTAATTTCGGGAGGTATTGATGGACAACAATATAACATTGTAATAGCAACTGAGATTGTCGGTTCAACAATTCCGCGGGATGATATATTAACAATTAATATGCCATCGAAATCTGCATGTGATGCATCTATACCTCCAGTTGTTAGCTTGCTACCCGGAAGTGCAGTCGTTAGTACTAATATTAGATATTTTTGGGGTCCAGACCCGCCGACTGGTCAACATGTATTAGATCAATGGTTTGATACAAATAACAATTTATTGTATGAATGGGCAACAAATGGCATCAATTATTTTTGGGAGGAGATTGGTTTTAGTAACTCTACAACTAGTTATGTTATAGATGCGCCACTTGATGGCACTCTTTACAGTCGTAGGAATGCTAATTGGATACCTGATCCTATTCAAGTTGATGCTACCTCTGATGGTAAGATATATGTCCGTAATAATGGTGGTTGGATACCTGACCCTCTTCAAGTTGACGCTCCCAATGATGGTGAAGTTTGGGGGCGGATGAACAACCAATGGGCTGTGCTTACTGAATCAGGAATAATACCGCCTTCAGGTGTTCCAGAAGCACCAATTGATAATAATATATATGGGCGTAAGAATGCTACTTGGGTAGTTATTCCTGTTCCGATACCTTTTATTTATCCGGGGAAACCGCCCGCAAGTCAAGTCATTAACGTACCAATGCCAATAGGAATTAATGTCCCCGCTAATCTTGCTGGTGCATTAGTATATGATAGTACGCAAGCAACGGCAAACGCAGCATTTACTTTGAACAAAATAAGTGCTGGAGTGACTACTGCAATAGGCACTCTGACCGTTACACCAGCAAGCCATACATCAGTTACATTGGCAGGTAGCGGAGGGATATTAGTGGTAGGCGATATACTTCAAATGGTTGCGCCAGCCACACAGGATGCAACGCTGGCTGACGTCAGCCTCACTATTTTAGTGACGAGGACGTAACGATGGCCTTCGTATTCGCTGACAGTTTTGATTTGTATCTAACCCAACAGCCCGCTAATGAGTTACTGTTGCCGGGCGGTTTGTGGAATACTGCGAACATAGGAACGGCACTTGGAGGCCCAGTTGGAACAAGATTTAATTTAGGGAAGTATTGCTCTATTGTTAAAAGCGGTATTACAACTGGTGTATTAACTTCACAGCAATGGCCGCATGGTAATACTTCAGCTACTGTTTATGTAAATTTTGCTTTCTTCCAAAATGCTCCATTTGCTACAGTTAATGATACTTTTATGACGTTGCTTGATATTGCTACTACACAAGTAACAATTCATTTTAGTGCCGTCGATCAAAATATTTATGTTCGTACTGGTGGTACTGGTGGAACTATCGTCGCTACTTTCACAAATGCATTTACACAGAATGTATGGAATCATTTTCAAATTAGGATTGTTTTTAATAATACAACGGGTGAAGTTCGTATTCGGAAGAATGGAGTGACAACTGATACTTGGGTTCAAACTGGCATCAATACGCGCGGTGGAAGTGCTAATAATTATTGTAATGGTATTCAGTTTGTTAATGGTTCCAGTACTTCTTTCTCGGGCGAGATTGATGATCTATTAATTTTTGATGATAGTGGAGCGGCTCCGAATACTTGGGTTGGCGATGTGCGAGCTTGGATTTTATCTCCTGCCGCTCCGGGATCAAATACGCAATTTACATCACAACCTACTCCTACTACTCCAATTTCGTCTACAGTGGGAACTTTTGCTGGCGTTGCAAATACTGTTCATTGGAGCGCAGCACAAGCAGCTACATATACTGGAACTGTGCCGTCATTTACTGTTACTTTACAAGCTGCTATGACCGGGCATCTTATAGCTTGCGTTTATGCAGATACGGCAGGAGCACCCGGTGTTGTTCTTGGTACTTCTACCGCAGTTACAAATCCTGCATCAGGAGTTGTTACATTTACATTTCCGACACCAGTTAATGTTGTTGCTGGAGTTAATTATCATTTTGCAATTATGGGTGATGCAGCATTTTCGCTTGCTTATAATAACAGTACTGGTACTAACTGGAATAAAACAAATACTGGCGTTACTTATCCTACATTCCCTGCTAATCCGGCTGGTGGAGTTGCTAGCGCACAATTTACTTTGACAATTAACTGGACACCAGCAAACTGGCAAAATGTCAATCAGCAAGTACAAGATGGCGACACCACAATGAACTATTCTAATATAGTTGGAGCTACCGATAGTTATCTTACTAATGGTTTACCAGTGTCACCACAATCTATTGTTGTTGCTCAGGTCAGAGAATTGGTGAGGATGTCTGATACTGGTGCAAGAACAATGCAGACTTATTTTAAGTCTGGTGCAAACGTTACTCTTGGTGCTCCAGTAATACTTGCAACATCATATCAGTATATGCCGTTTCAACAATATGCCACCGATCCAAATACAGGAGCCGCATGGACTGTATCAGGTATTAATGCTATCGAGGTTGGACTTAAGGTAGTCTCATGACCATTTATTTTGCAGGTACTGAGGATGTTGATTTTACTTTAGCAGGAACGGCTATCGGTTCAACTACTGGACCGTTTGATGCTGCATTGCGTGGTAATATACTTATGAATACTAGTAATGCAGCTTGGCCGCCTACTAGCTATGCTACCAATCCAGTTTCATTAGGCAATTTATCGTCGTTCTGGTTTCATTGTGGGTTTGTTAGTTCGGCTAGTGGAGTTGGACAGATACTTAATACTATTCCATTTGCATTTGCTGATGCTGCTGGAGTTGCGCGTCTTTTAATCCGAAACACAGGCAACGTTGGACAATTTAAAATTTCTACTCGTAATGCGGCAGGAACGATTGTTGATCTTGTTACTGGAACTAATGGAGCCTTTGGTCAAGCTGTACTTGTCAAGATAGATATTTTTGTTAACTACTCGGCTACTGGGCGCGTGATAATTTATGCTAATGGTGTTAATATTTGCGATACTGGTGCTAGTATAAATGTTACGACTGATGGCGCAACCAGTCTTAGTTTTTTCTATCTTACTCCATGTCAAACTAACGTTTCTAATAATAACTTCTCGGAAGTTATTGTTGCTGATATTGATACTCGTTCAATGAAGTTGTGGTTATTGAACTCTGCAACTTCTGGCACACTTACTCAGTGGACAGGAACGGCAACAAACGTTAATAAAGCAGTTATTGCTGATGGAACATTTGTTACTAGTCCAACTGCTGGACAAATTAATGATTATAAAACTGGCGGTATTACAGTCCCTACTGGCTCTTGGATTGTTAGGGCAGTAGTGACATCTATGCGTGCTCTTGCTTCGGTGGATGCTGGTCCACAGCATGTACAGTCAGGGTTTAACTTTAATGGTACACGCTATTGGTCTTCAAGTTATGCACCTGGGGCTGCATTCGGTAATTTTCCTAATCTAGTGTGGCCCACTAACCCAAATACAGCAGCAGCGTGGACGATAGCCGATGTGACAGCAGCTACATTTAATTATGGCGTACAGAGTATAGCTTAATGACTACCGAAGTTTCAAAAGTTAATGTTTATGCTGTTATAGATAATAATGCCGTAGAGGTTTCAAAGATTAATGTTTATGCTGTTATAGATATAGCTTTGGGTTCTACGATTGCTTATATAACCCAAGCCCAAGTAGAGGTTTGGGGGCAAGGAGCGCAAGGAGGTAATCCGAATGCTTGTGCAACTCAAATCCAAGTGGAAGTTTGGGGCGCATCGTTTATCGTTGGTAATCTTTCGGTCATCATTACTCAAGCGCAAACTGAAGTATGGACTACTACTGCTAACGTAATCCCGTCGCACATGCAACCGTATGCGATAGTCTTAGCGTAACTAACTATAGTGAGGAAAAGAACATGTCAGCTCCGTTACCCCCCAGGCCAAAAAGTGACACACCAGAAGCTAAAGAACCTGCCAATCAATACTTGTCAGAAAAGACCTTACAAGAACAGCAAGCTGGAAAGGATGCGTTGAAACTCACTAAACAGAGATTTCAAGAAGAACAAGAGGCAGGCAGAAAGGCAGTAGAAACTAACCAGCAACGAGCAAGACAAAGATAAATGTCTGTAATTACTATACAAGATTTCTCTGGTATGATGCCACTTCGGGATGGAATACTCCTTCCCGATAGAAACGCGCAGTATGCGAAAAATACATGGCTCTACAAGGGAGGCGTTAGAGGGTTTCGGCAGGCTCTTCAGGTCTACACAACTATCCATAGTGACACGCAGCAAGTGTATCGTATACCGGAAAGTGTTGCTGAACCCCCTGATTTTTCTGCTTCCAAATGGTTAGAGTTTCCTGATCCATATATGGCTGTAATACGCAACCCCGTTGTTGGGGATCAATGGAATAGGTATTATTTTTTCCCATCTGATCAGTATGCTTCAACTGGTGATAATCCAGATTGGCCTACTATAAAGCCACCTCCTCAATACAGAACATATGATCCGGCAACTAATACACTTGGGCCTATGTTGGTCATTGGTATCCCCACTCCTACTGTTGCTCCTACTGTTGTACCGGCACCAACAACCCTAACAAAAACGGCTACTGCTGCCGTTCCTGCTGGCGGCACAACATTAACTCTTAATAATACTACCGATCTTAGCGATGGCATGTCTATCACAGATAAGACTGCCACTACAGTAACACATACGACAACTGCTGCTACTAATCCAAATTCGATTACGCCGACATACTCAGCTATTACTTCTACTAGTTTAGTTCCAACTGTAATAACTCAATCAATAACTGTTGGAGCGCCTGCTGGTACTCCGTACTTAACTGTACCTAGTAGTGCTGGTATCACACAAGGTATGATACCTATAAATCCATCAAATCCATCTTCGATCCCTACTGGTACTTTCGTGAGTATTGTATCGGGAATTAATATTACTTTAAGCCAAAATATGGCTGCTCTTATACCTCCAGGTACTGCAATAAATTTCCAATCCCCTCCGCCTAATGTTTTAGTATTAAGTAATACTGCTGGTGCTACAGTTGGCATGGCAGTTGCAAATCTTTCAAACCCATCTTCAATTACTGCTGGTACTACTATAATTGCTGTTTCAGGAAGCGAAATTACTTTAAGTGCAAACGTAGCTAGTACTGTTAATGCTGGAGATGCAATACAATGTGGAGCCACATCCCCTAATACTTTAGCTATGAATAGTGTTACTGGCATTGTTGCTGGTATGACAATTACGGATGTTACAAATTCGGCAGCACTTATTGTTAATACTACAGTGGCTAGTGTATCAGGGCTTAAGGTTACGATGAGCCAAGATGTAGCTAGCAGTGGTGTTGGTGCTGGTGATAGCATCCAATTCCAAAATATAGTGTTTCCCATAGCTACACAGATTGATACTAAAGGGGTAGTAAACACAACAACGGTTAATATAACCGCGCCTACTGCTGGTGCCGGTGTGTTGGTTGGTGATCAAATTCAGTTTGATGTTACTGATATTGAGAACAGAGCATATGTTTATACATACGTTAGTGCATATGGTGAAGAGGGTGCAGCTAGTCCGCCGACAAATGAAACAGGAAATCCTACTGGTACGTGGACAATAACTATACCTGCTCCCGCTGCTGGTATTACAACCAACCGAAATTTAGCCAAAGTACGCTTATATCGTACTGTCGTTGATAGTTCTGGCAATGCATCGTACTATCAAGTGACAGAGTTTGGACCTCCGTTTCCGACCGGAGTAACTAACTATAGTGACTCGGCGTTGCCACAGGATGTCGTTTTTAATTCTCCACTGTCAAGCGAGCTTTATACAGCACCCCCCATTGATCTTCAGGGGGTAGTGATGATGGCAAATGGTATAGCCGCAGGGTGGAGTAACGAACGGGAGATATGGTTCAGTGCTGCTTATCTGCCTCACGCTTGGCCTGCTTCTTATGCTCTCACAGTGGATTATCCAATTGTGGGACTAACTGCAAATGGTGCTTCCTTAAACATCATGTGTAAAGGAACACCGTTCATTGCTACTGGTGTTACTCCTGATACGATGACTATTGGTAGAATATCATCCAATGAGCCATGTATTAGTAGGGGCAGTGTAGTGTCATCTGGTGAAGGCGCTTACTATGCTTCACCTAACGGCATTATATTGCTGAACTCTAGCGGCACTGTAAGTATAACTGAATTTGTTTATGAAAAAGAGTTTCACAATACGTTACAGCCTTGGAATTGGGCTGCTGGACATTTCGGATTAAACTATGTGGCTTTTATAAGAGGTACAGGATTAATTGATGTTGATCCTGATGGAGCAGTACTACATGGTTTTGTCCTAGATAAAGAGGACAAGAATACTTCATTTACTTATCTTCATTTTTCTACTACAGTTGAGAATATGTATTTCGATGAGATATCAGGTCAATTGTTTGAGATATTAAGTGATGGCAGAGTAATGCAGTGGAACCCACCAGTAGCTAATCCGGGTACTACTACATTATGGGATTGGACGTGGGAGTCCAAACCGTTTCGTATGGCGTTTCCAGCATCGTTCAAAGCCATTAAGATTATATTTGATGTACCGTCAGAAGTAACTATTATACCTATGACAAGAAATACTTCTCAAGATCAAGTCTTTGATCCTGCTACGCAATGGTTAATCATTAGAGTGTATGCAGATGATAGGTTTGTAATGGTAAAGGAAATACTAAGGAACGAAGAGGTTCTATTGATACCAGATGGGTTTAAGGCTACTCTGTGGGAACTTGAACTTCAAGGTCAAGTAAATGTTGTGCATCTTAAGATGGCAACGAGTGTGAAGGAGTTGAGGAAAGCTTAATGCCAGTTGCTACTAAATATCCCTCGATACCAATACACTCCGGCGATCTTAAAAGCATGGGTGATGCAGTCAATGCTATGCGTCAAACGGTGAGTTTGTTAATTGTAAATCAACAACAGCCATCACAACCGACGCTAACTAAAGCATCGCAAGTATTTGCTACTACAGACCATGTGGCACAAGCGATATCTTCAGCAAGTGTAGCAGGTCCAGCAGGTCCGCCCGGTAAAGATGGTCCGCCCGGTAAAGATGGTCCGCCCGGTCCAGCAGGTGCTCCCGGTACAGGTTTCCCTGATGCACCTATTGACGGTTTCTATTATGCGCGTTTTAATAGAACATGGAATAAAGTGCTAGGATTGAGTGGTGGTGTAATGACAGGTTCATTGACTTTAGTTAATGCTGTGTTTTCTCCTTTACCAGTTGATGCTGCTAATGATAGTGCTGCTGCTACTGCTGGCGTTCCAGTTGGTGGTGTTTATAAGAATGGTTCAGTATTGATGGTGAGGGTAACATGATCCGTATAAACGATGTTCATGCTATCAATGCTGTAGCAAGAGCGGCACGGGTACAATTCGTTCCGCATATACACCATTGTATTGCTGAGTATAACTCTCGTGATCAACTGGTAGGCGGTGTATTGTTTACAGATTGGAATTATGGTTCTGTGATTACTCATATTGCTCTAGTTCCAGTTAAAGGTCTATTGTGTAGGCAATTATTATGGTTGACATGTCAATATGGATTTAATCAATTACAGGCAAAGAAAATGATTGCTTTAGTACCAGAATGGAATATAGCTTCTCGTAATTTAGTTTTGAAGCTCGGATATAAAATAGAATATAAGATGGATGATGTATTTAATAATCCTCCTCCATTAGATAATGGTATGTACATTACAAGTATGGTGCGTCAAGATTGTAAATGGTTAAGAATGAAACCACCAGTTATAGAATTTGCTCCGCAAGAACGAATGAACCA